>Ga0315909_10006697_pt1 | contig 12968 bp, 12 predicted proteins | sample LakEriMetagenome_11_FD_203527 | JGI IMG/M metagenome (GOLD analysis project Ga0315909, IMG submission 203527) | Freshwater fungal communities from buoy surface, Lake Erie, Ohio, United States - Buoy 2 MA125 | ecosystem: Environmental > Aquatic > Freshwater > Lake | place: USA: Lake Erie, Ohio...
ACCATGAGCAGCGCCCCTGTCACCTCTGTCGGCCACCCCGCACGGCGCGAGACTGCCCACACGACCGTGGCACCGGCGGCGATCGTCGCCCACGCCGACGCCACGGGCACGACCGCACCCGGGCCGAGGTCGAGCTCGGGGAGGCGGACAAGGATCAGCGCGGGCAGAGCGACGGAGATGACCCACCGACCTGCCGGCCCTGCGAGCGCGCGCGTCCGCGGGACTGCGAACCCGAGCACCGTCCCGGCGAGGAAGAACGACGCGACTGCGAGCACCCGGGAAGTCTTGCCTGCCCGGGGAGTGCCGCGGCTCATTCCTGCGGGGCGCCCGACTGGCAGAATCTCCCCATGGCGACGCACAACGTGACCTCTCCCCTCATCGGAACCGTCTTCCGCGTCACGGTGCGCCCCGGCGACACGGTCCGCTCCGGCCAGGAGCTCGTCATCATCGAGTCGATGAAGATGGAGCACCCCGTGGAGGCCGGCGAGGACGGCACCGTGGAGGAGGTCCTCGTGTCCGAGGGCGACACGGTCTCGGCGGGCCAGGTCCTCGTGCGCGTCGCACCTGGTGAGGTGGCCGCGAAGTCCGACGGCGCCGGTGACTCGCCCGTCACGACCGGTGAGCGGGCCGACCTCGCGCGCTACCGCGAGAGGCGCTTCCTCACCACGGACGAGGCGAGGCCGGAGGCGGTGGCGCGCCGGGCCGCGAGGGGACACCGCACGGCGCGCGCGAACATCGCCGACCTCGTCGACGACGGCTCGTTCGTGGAGTACGGCTCGTTCGCCATCGCGGCGCAGCGCCGCCGGCGAGAGCTGGACGACCTGATCCGCAACACGCCCGCCGACGGCCTGGTGGGCGGCCTCGCCACGGTGAACGCCGGCCTCTTCCCCGGTGACGCATCGCGCGTGGCCGTGGCCAGCTACGACTACACGGTGCTCGCCGGTACGCAGGGCCAGAAGAACCACACCAAGAAGGACCGCATCTTCGACGTGGCGCGGCAGCTCCGGCTGCCGTTCATCCTGTTCGCCGAGGGCGGCGGGGGCCGGCCCGGTGACACCGACGCGTCGGGCGTGGCCGGGCTCGACTGTCTCGCGTTCGCGTACTTCGCCCAGCTCTCCGGCCTGGTGCCGCTCGTGGGCATCACGAACGGCTACTGCTTCGCCGGCAACGCCGCGCTTCTCGGGTGCTGCGACGTCATCATCGCCACCGAGGACAGCTACACCGGGATGGCCGGCCCGGCGATGATCGAGGGCGGCGGCTTGGGCGTGGTGAAGCCGACCGACATCGGGCCGATCGACGTGCAGACCGCGAACGGAGTCGTCGACATCCGGGTGAAGGACGAGGAAGAAGCAGTGACAGTCGCGAGGAAGTACCTCTCGTACTTCCAGGGGGCGGTCACCGAATGGGAACGCCACGACGACGACCTCATGCGCGACGTCGTGCCGGAGCAGCGCACCCGCGTCTACGACGTGCGCCGCGCACTCGAGCTGCTCGCCGACAAGGGCACGCTCCTCGAGCTGCGGCCGACGTTCGGCGTGGGCATCCTCACCGCCCTCGCCCGTATCGAGGGCCGCCCCGTCGGCGTCATCGCGAACAACCCTGCCCACCTCGGGGGCGCCATCGACTCAGACGCCGCCGACAAGGCATCCCGCTTCGTCCAGCTCTGCGACGCGTTCGACCTGCCCGTCGTGAGCCTGTGCGACACGCCGGGGTTCATGGTCGGCCCGGACGCGGAGCACACCGCCCAGGTCCGTCACTTCGGCCGCATGTTCGTGACGGCCGCGAGCATCAGCGTGCCGTGGGTGACCGTGGTGCTGAGGAAGGGCTACGGGCTGGGCGCCCAGGCCATGGCCGGCGGCAGCTTCCACGGCAACGCGATGACGGTGTCGTGGCCCACGGGCGAGTTCGGCGGGATGGGCCTGGAGGGGGCGGTGCGCCTCGGCTACCGCAAGGAACTGGAGGCCGAGACCGACCCGGCGAAGCGCGCCGAGCTGGAGTCGTTCCTCATCGCGCGGGCGTACGAGAACGGCAGCGCGCTGAACATGGCGAGCCACGTGGAGATCGACGACGTGATCGACCCGGCCGACACGCGGGGACACATCCTCGCCGTCATCGGCACGCCGAGGCCGTGGCGCGACCGTGCGGGCAAGAAGCGCCCGATGGTCGACACATGGTGAGCCGTAGGGACGCTGCGAACGCCCGGCACACGGCGAGCAATCGACATGCTGTGAGCGGCGCGGGCTGACCGCGCCGGCCTCAGAAGGAGGCGAGCCCGGCGCGGAGGGCCGCGGCGAGGTCCGCGTCCGACACCGTGTCGGAGTCGGCGGCGATCTTCTCGTGCACGGCAGCCGCGTTGACGACCGAGACGACCTCGTTGTCGAAGAACGGGAGCACCTCGGAGAGGGTCTTCGAGATGCGCTGGCCGCCGCCGGGGCCGGGCGTGACGCTCACGACCATCACCTTCTTGCCGCGCAGGGCCCCGCCGCCCATGGGCCGCGTCAGCCAGTCGACCGTGTTCTTGGTGAGCGCCGAGTACGAGCCGTTGTACTCGGGCGCGGCGAAGAGGACGCCTTCGGCCTCCGCCACCGCCGCGCGCATGGCGACGACAGCCGCGGGCTGGGCGTCACCCTCGAGGTCCTGGTTGTAGAACGGCACGTCGGCGAGGTCGAAGTGGGCGACCTGCACTCCGTCGGGCGCGAGCCCGGGCAGCGCCCGGATGATGCGGGTGTGGAAGGAGGCGGCCCTCGTGGAGCCGGAGAAAGCGACGATGGTCTTCATTGCCGCTGAACGATACGCAGGCCCCGCCCCGGTTCCCACACGGACATCACGAGCATGTCGCCCTCCACCTCCGTGAGGACGACACGGTTGATCCCCACGAGCACGACGTCGCCCGGCGGGCGGGTGCCGTCGCCATCCGCGGGAACGTGCGCCGTCATCCACGCAGCCGACTCCGCGGCGCCGAGCACGGTCGCGGTGCCCTCGACCCGCGCGTCCCCACCGGACAGCTTCTCGTCGAGGGGCGCGGAGTGGACCGCGACGCGCGGGTCGCGGCGCAGGTCGGCCGTGCGCAGCGCCCGCGGCATCACCCCGAACCACAGGTGACCCCCGGACACGAAGATGCTCGAGCCCCACAGGCGCGGCCTTCCGTCCGGTGCGAGCGTGCCGACGACATGGTGCGGGTGGCAGGAGAACCTCGCCGCCACACGGTCCGAGAACGCAGGTTCGGCCGCCCTGAAGTCGGCCCAGGGCGTGTCCCGTGTCATGCGCTGCAAGAGTAACGACCCGACGGTGGAACAATGAGGGGCGTGACGATCTCCCCCATCTTCGACCCCGCCTCCTGGAACGAGGTGCCCGGTTTCGGGTTCACCGACATCACCTACCACCGTGCGGTCGACCAGGGGACCGTGCGGATCGCGTTCAACCGTCCGGAGGTGCGCAATGCGTTCCGTCCCCACACCGTCGACGAGCTGTACACCGCCCTTGACCATGCCCGCCAGAGCACCGATGTCGGTGTCGTGCTGCTCACCGGCAACGGCCCGTCCCCGAAGGACGGCGGCTGGGCGTTCTGCAGCGGCGGCGACCAGCGCATCCGCGGCAGGGACGGCTACAAGTACGCCGACGGCGAGGAGCGCGACTCCATGGACCGCGGCCGTGCCGGCCGTCTCCACATCCTCGAGGTGCAGCGCCTGATCCGATTCATGCCGAAGATCGTGATCTGCGTCGTCCCGGGCTGGGCGGCCGGCGGCGGGCACAGCCTGCACGTGGTCAGCGACCTCACGCTCGCCTCACGCGAGCACGCGCGCTTCAAGCAGACGGACGCGGACGTCGCGTCGTTCGACGGCGGCTACGGCAGTGCGTACCTCGCCCGCCAGGTCGGCCAGAAGTTCGCCCGCGAGATCTTCTTCCTCGGCCGCGAGTACACCGCCGACCAGATGCACGCGATGGGGGCGGTGAACGAGGTCGTGCCGCACGCCGAACTCGAGAGGACCGCGCTGCAGTGGGCCCGCGAGATCAACGGCAAGAGCCCCACCGCGCAGCGCATGCTCAAGTTCTCCTTCAACCTGATCGACGACGGGCTCGTGGGCCAGCAGGTGTTCGCCGGCGAGGCGACGCGCCTCGCCTACGGCACCGACGAGGCCGAGGAGGGCCGGGCGTCCTTCGTGGAGAAGCGCCCGCCGGACTGGTCGCCGTACCCCTGGTCGTACTGACCTCACCATGATCATCCGGGTCGAGGACGCGTCCGACCCCCGCCTCGACGCGTTCAGGTGGCGGGAGCGCCAGCTCGCGAGCCGCCCCCAGCGGCAGGAGAAGGTCGGCGCCGGCATGTTCGTCGCGGAGGGCGACCTTGTCGTGTCCCGCGCCATCGCATCCGGTGCCCCCTGCGTCGCGCTGCTGTGCGACGTGCGCCAGGCAGAGGCTCTCGCCCCGCTCGTCGGCGAGTCCGTGCCGGTGTACGTGGGCGAGGACGCACTGCGCAGGGATGTCACGGGTCTGGGCGTGCCGCTGGCCGCGACTGGCTTGTTCGGCCGGCCGGCGCTTCTCTCCCCCGCGCAGCTGCTCGCCTCGGCGCGGTTCGTCGTCGTCCTCGAGGCGATCGACAACCCGACGAACGTCGGTGCGGTCATGCGCAGCGCCGCCGCGCTGGGGTGGGACGGCGTCCTGCTGGATGCCACCAGTGCCGACCCGCTGGCACGCCGTGCGCTCCGGGTCAGCATGGGAACGGCGCTCTCGCTCCCGTTCGCGCGCGCCGGGCAGGCCGACGACATCGCGGCCCTGCTCGCGCTCCACGGTCACCGCGCGTTCGCGACGACCCCCGAGCCGTCCGCGCCGGACATCTCGCGGGTGACCACGGTGCACGGGGAGAGGACCGCGCTCCTCCTCGGCAGCGAACGCAGCGGCCTGTCCCCCGGCCTCCTCGCCGCGGCCGGGACACGCGTGCGGATCCCCATGCACGCAGGCACCGACAGCCTCAACGTGGGCGCGGCCGCGGCGATCGCGCTTCACGCACTCGGCCCGAACGGGCGCTCATGAGTCCGTGTTGCGCAGGTGCTCCGCCGCGTTGACCATGTACGTGGCGACCTGCCCCAGGACCTCGTCTTTCGTGCCCTGGTCGAGCGGCAGTGCGGCGACCGTCGACTCGAGTGCCGCGAGCATGTGCACGAGCCACCTGTCGCGCTGCTGCGGGCCGATCACCCACTGGTTGTGGCGCGCCCTCAGCATCGGGTGGCCGCGCCGTTCCATGTAGTCGTGCGGGCCTCCCCAGTACTGCGCCAGGAACATCGCCAGGCGCTCGCGCGCGCCCGCCGTGTCCGCGCCGTCGGGGTACAGCGGGATGAGGACGGGGTCCCCCTCCACGCCCTCGTAGAAGCGGTCGACGAGGTCGACGAAGAACCCCGGACCCACGGTGTCGTGGAGTGTCGGGCCCGCACCGGACATGTCAGGAGAACTCTGGGTCGACCCAGCCAGGGAACACGTCCGGCAGGCCGTCGCTCACCTTGTCCGGGTAGGACGCGGGGCGCTTCTCGAGGAAGCTGACCACGCCCTCGCGGGAGTCGGCACTGCGGCCCCGCTCCATGATCCCGCGCGAGTCGACGCGGTGCGCGTCCATCGGGTGGGAGGCGCCGAGCATCCGCCACAGCATCCGGCGCGACAGCGCGACGGACACGGGCGCGGTGTTGTCAGCGATCTCCCGGGCGAGGGCCCGTGCGGCGGGCAGGAGGTCGGCCGGGGCGTGCACGCTGCGCACGAGGCCCGCCTCCTTCGCCTCTGCCGCCGGGAAGACGCGGCCGGTGAAGACCCACTCGGTTGCCTGCTGGATGCCCACCAGCCGCGGCAGGAAGTAGCTGCTGCACGCCTCGGGCACGATCCCGCGCCTGGCGAACACGAACCCGAACTTCGCGTCCTCGCTCGCGAGCCGGATGTCCATGGGCAGCGTCATCGTGACGCCCACGCCCACGGCGGCGCCGTTGATCGCGCCGATCACGGGCTTCAGGCTGTCGAAGATGCGAAGGGTCAGCAGCCCGCCACCGTCGCGCGGGATCCCCTTCCTGTCCACCACGTCGCTGCCGCCGCGGGAGAACGTGTCCCCACCGGACGACAGGTCCGCACCTGCGCAGAAACCCCTGCCCGCGCCGGTGACGATCACGGCCTTCACGTCGTCGTCCGCGTCGGTGCGGTCGAACGCCGCGATCATCTCGTGCATCATCGTGCCCGTGAACGCATTCAGCTTGTCCGGGCGGTCGAGGGTGATGGTGGCGATGCCGTCGGTGATGTCGAGGGAGATGTGTTCGTAGCTCACGCCCGCACCCTATTGCCGGCGGGACGGGGCCTGCGAGAAGTGCTCAGACGTCCAGGAACTTGCTGGAGGCGACGCCGGACCCGATGCCGCCCGCGAGCGCGCCGATGACGAGGAGGCTCACCATGACGCCGGTGGTGTAGCCAGACGGCACGACGAGGGCGCTGACCCCTGTGCCCGCCTTGAACCCCGCCACGCCGTTCGTCCACGCCGTGTTGAGGGCCCACAGGCCACCGCACGACACGACGGCCCCGACGAGACCCTGCACGAGTCCCTCGAGGATGAACGGGACGCGGATGAACCAGTCGGTCGCGCCGACGAGCTTCATCACCTCGATCTCGCGGCGCCTGGCGAAGATCGCCGTTCGGATGGTGTTCCAGATGAGGATGACCGCGACCGCGAGCAGCACCAGAGACATCCCTATGGTGACGGTGCGCACGAACCCCGACAGCGTGCTGATCACCTCGAACTCGTCCTCGGCGAGCGCGACACCCGACACGCCGGGGAGCCCGCGGAACTGCGATGCCAGGCTGCGCACGAGCTCAGGGTCCGTGGTGGATGGCACCACCTTGAACTGCGTGGGGATCGTGTCGATCGACAGGAGACTCAGGGTCGTGGGGTCGCCCACGAACACCCTCTTGGCCTCCTCGTAGCTGGCGGCCTTGTCGAGGTACTCGAGCTTGTCCACGTTCACGAGGTTCGGCTGGGACTTGATCGTCTGCTCGATGAAGGCGAGGGCATCCGGCTGGACGTCGGGACGCACGAACACGATCATCCCGACGTCGCCCTTCCACTGGACGAGCAGGTTGTCGAACGCGCGCTGGATGAGGAACGTGGTGCCGACGAGCAGGAGGGACACGGCGGAGGTGATGACGGCCGCCACGGACAGCGTGACGTTGCGGCGGAAGTTCGCGAGCGTCTCGCGCAGGGCGTAGGAGATGCGCTGGATCATTCGTACACGCCCCTCTCCTGGTCGCGCACGATGACGCCGCGGTCCAGCTGGATGACGCGCTTGCGCATCGCGTTCACCACACGGTGGTCGTGGGTGGCCATGACCACCGTTGTCCCGGTGCGGTTGATCTCGTCGAGCAGGGCCATGATGCCCTCCCCCGTGGCGGGGTCGAGGTTCCCGGTGGGCTCGTCCGCGAGCAGGATGAACGGCCGGTTGACGAACGCCCGCGCGATGGACACGCGCTGCTGCTCGCCGCCCGAGAGCTGGTTGGGGAACCGGTCCTCCTTGCCCGCCAGGCCGACGAGCTCCAGCACTTGGGGCACCTGCTGGGCGATGAGGTGGCGGGGCTTGCCGATCACCTCGAGGGCGAACGCGACGTTCTCGAACACGGTCTTGTTCGGCAGGAGCTTGTAGTCCTGGAAGACGTTCCCCATGGTGCGGCGCAGGAACGGGATCTGGCTGTTCGGCAGCTCGTTGATGTTCCGGCCGGCCACCCAGACGCTCCCCCGCTCCGGGCGTTCCTGGCGGTTGATGAGACGCAGGAGCGTGGACTTGCCGGACCCGGACGGGCCCACGAGGAAGACGAAGTCTCCCTTCGCCACGTCGAAGGATGCGTCACGCACGGCGAGGGTCTCGTTGCCGTACATCTTGGAGACGTTCTCGAGACGGATCATGAAGACTCCGAACCTAGCAGCGGCGCGGGGAGCACCCCCGTCGGCCTGTTCCGCCTACTCGGCCTGGGACCTGCGCCAGCGGAGGTACCCCTCCATGAAATCGTCGAGATCGCCGTCGAGCACGGCCGCCACGTTGCCGGACTCGACCTCTGTGCGCAGGTCCTTCACCATCTGGTACGGCTGGAGCACGTACGAGCGGATCTGGCTTCCCCATCCGACCATCGCCGACTTGCCCGCGATGCGGTCGCGCTCGGCCTGGTGCTCCTCCTCGATCTTCGCGGCGAGCATCGCCTTCAGGCGCGTGAGCGCCTTCTCGCGGTTCTGCAGCTGGCTGCGCTCCTCCTGGCTAGTCGACACGATGCCCGTGGGCTCGTGGATGAGGCGCACCGCGGACGACGTCTTGTTCACGTGCTGGCCGCCCGCACCCGACGCGCGGAACACCTCCATGCGGATGTCGCTCTCGTTCACCTCGATGTCAGGTGCCTCCATGTCGGGCCACACCTGCACGGTCGCGAAGCTCGTCTGGCGGCGGCCCTGGTTGTCGAACGGGCTGATTCGCACGAGACGGTGCGTGCCGCGCTCCGCAGTCATCAACCCGTACGCGTAGCGGCCGCGGATGGTGAACTCGGCCGAGAGGATGCCCGCCTCGGTGCCCTGGCTGACGTCCTCGACCTCCACCGCGAAGCCGCGCCGCTCCGCCCACCGCGAGTACATGCGCAGGAGGTTCTCGGCCCAGTCCTGGGCGTCCACGCCGCCGTCCTTGGCGTTGATCTGCACGATCGCGTCGCTCTGGTCGTGCACGCCGGTGAACAGGCTGCGCAGCTCCAGCGTGTCGAGCGACCGCGACGCCTTCGCGATGCCGGCCTCGATCTCGGGTTCCTGCGACTCGTCGCCCTCCTCGCGGGCGAGCTCGTGGAGGACCTCGAGATCCTCGATCTCGGCGGCGAGCGCGTCGTACTCGTCGATGTCCGACTTGACGTTCGCGTACTCGCTGTTGACCTTCTTCGCGTTCTCCTGGTCGTCCCACAGGTCGGGCCGGGCGACCTCCGTCTCCAGTTCGGCGAGGCGGACGACCGACGCGTCGATGCGCAGGTAGCCCTTGGCCTCCTCGAGCCGGCGGCGCACGTCGCGGAGGTCGTTCGTGAAGTCACGCATGACGGGTTCCCCTGGTCAGGCAGCGCCGTGGCACTGCTTGTACTTGCGGCCCGAGCCGCACGGGCAGGGGGCGTTGCGCGGGGTGTTCGACCAGTCGTTCTCGTCCTTCACGACCGGCCTGCGCGGCTGCTCTGCGGCACCCTCCAGCTGGGCGATGATGTCCGGGTCGACGTCGCCGCCGGCGAGCGCCGCCTGGACGAAACCGTCGGTCTCGACGTCGTCGCTGGAGGTCTCCTGCAGGTTCTGCACCTGCACCGCAGGCTGCTCCTCGTTGACCACCTGCACGTGCATGACGTAGCGCACGAAGTCCTGCGCGATGCCGGTCATCATCTGGCCGAACATCTCGTAGCCCTCGCGCTGCCACTCTGTCAGCGGGTCCTTCTGGCCCATGGCACGGAGGTTGATGCCCTCCTGCAGGTAGTCCATCTCGTCGAGGTGCTCCCGCCAGCGCTGGTCGATGATGCTGAGCATCACCTGGCGCTCGATCTGTCGCATGACGTCGCTTCCGAGCTCCTCCTCGCGCCGTGCGTAGTGGGCGCTGGCGTCCGCCATGACCAGGTCGTAGATGGCGTCGGTGTCGACGCACGCGGCGCACTGCTGCTCCGTGACGTTCGCCGGCCAGAACGTGCGCAGCTCCATCACGAGGCCCGGCACGTCCCATTCGTCGGTTGCCTCGGAGACGCAGTGCGTCTCGATGAGCGAGTCGACGGCGTCGGCCAGGTACTCCATGGCGGCCGCCTTCAGGTCGGCACCCTCGAGGATCTGGTCCCTGCGCTGGTAGATCACCTTGCGCTGCTCGTTCATCACCTCGTCGTACTTGAGGACGTTCTTGCGGATCTCGGCGTTGCGCTGCTCGACGGTGGTCTGCGCCCTCTCGATGGCCTTTGTGACCATCTTGGCCTCGATCGCCTCGTCGTCGGGCAGGGCGCGCCCCATCACCCAGGACAGCGCACCGGTGGCGAACAGCCTCATCAGCTCGTCGTCGAGGGAGAGGTAGAAGCGGCTCTCGCCAGGGTCGCCCTGGCGGCCCGAGCGCCCGCGCAGCTGGTTGTCGATGCGGCGGCTCTCGTGCCTCTCGGTGCCGAGGACGTAGAGACCGCCGAGCGCGCGGACCTTCTCGCCCTCCTCGCGGCACTCGTCGGCGAAGATGCGTGTCAGTTCCGCGTACCGCGCGCGCGCCCTCTCGCGGTCGGCCCGGAACTCTTCGGGGAGCTGGTCGACCGGGACGCCCAGGTCGTGGTCCTCCACGAGGAGCTCGGGCGCGAAACCCTCGCTGATGACCTGCTGGCGCGCCAGGCCCTCGGGGTTGCCGCCGAGGAGGATGTCGACGCCGCGGCCCGCCATGTTGGTGGCGACCGTGACGGCACCCAGCTGGCCCGCCTGCGCGACGATGTGGGCCTCGCGGGTGTGCTGCTTGGCGTTCAGCACCTCGTGCCGCACGCCGCGCTTCGACAGTTCGCGGCTGAGGAGCTCGCTCTTCTCCACGCTGATCGTGCCGACGAGGATGGGCTGCCCCTTCGAGTTCCTCTCGACGATGTCCTCGACGACGGAACGGAACTTCGCGTCCTCCGACTTGAAGATGAGGTCGGCCTCGTCCGACCGCCGCACGGGCCTGTTCGTGGGGATCGGCACCACCTGCAGCCCGTAGGTGTTGACGAGCTCGGCCGCCTCGGTCTGGGCGGTGCCCGTCATGCCGGCGAGCTTGCCGTACATGCGGAAGTAGTTCTGCAGCGTGATGGTGGCGAGGGTCTGGTTCTCCTCGTTGATCCTCACGCCCTCCTTCGCCTCCACTGCCTGGTGGATTCCCTCGCTCCAGCGGCGGCCCTCCAGGATGCGCCCCGTGAACTCGTCGACAATCTTCACCTCGCCGGCCTGGACGATGTAGTCCTTGTCCCTGCGGTAGAGCTCCTTCGCCTTCAGGGCGACCTGGAGCTGGTGGACCAGGTTCTGCTGGACGGCGTCGTACAGGTTGTCGACGCCGAGCGCATGCTCGACCTTCTCGATGCCCGCCTCGGTGGGCACCACGATGCGCTTGTCCTCCTCGACGTCGTAGTCGACGTCGCGCTGGAGCGTGCGCACGATGGACGCGAAGCGGTAGTACATCTGGGCGGCGTCGGCGAGGCGGCCGGAGATGATGAGCGGCGTGCGCGCCTCGTCGATGAGGATCGAGTCGACCTCGTCCACGATCGCGAAGTTGTGCCCCCGCTGCACCTTGTCCTCGAGGGAGCCGGCCATGTTGTCGCGCAGGTAGTCGAACCCGAACTCGTTGTTCGTGCCGTACGTGATGGCGGCCGCGTACTCGCGCCGCTTCTCCGCCGGCGTGTCCCTCTGGCCGGGCAGCACGATGCCGACGTCGAGACCCAGGAAGCGGTGGATCCGCCCCATCCACTCGGCGTGGAACCGGGCGAGGTAGTCGTTCACGGTGACGACGTGCACGCCCTTCCCGGCGAGACCGTTCAGGTACGCGGGAAGTGTGGACACGAGGGTCTTGCCCTCGCCCGTCTTCATCTCCGCGACCCAACCGAAGTGGAGGGCCGCACCGCCCATGACCTGCACGTCGAAGTGGCGCTGGCCGATGACACGGCTCGCCGCCTCCCTGACGGTGGCGAAGGCCTCCACGAGGAGGTCGTCGAGGTCGGCGCCGTTCGCCAGGCGGCCGCGGAACTCGGCGGTCTTGGCCTGCAGGGCCTGGTCCGAGAGGGCGCGGAACTCGGCCTCCAGCGCGTTGACGTCCGGGACGAGACCCTGGAGGGCCTTCACCCGCTTGCCGTCGCCGGCACGGAGGACTTTGTCGAGGATTGACATGCGGTTTCCCAGCCTACCCGTGGGGCCGTGATAGCCGCCTTCGCCGCGCCGCACGGTGCAGGCAAGACTGAGGGGATGACGGCAGGACGCGCGGTGGACACGGTGATTTTCGACCTGGGCGGGGTCATCATGGCGAACGGCGGGCCGCGTGACTTCACCCGGCGCTACCCGGACCACGACCCGAAGGTCGTCGCCGAGATCGTGATGGGCCCGCACCACCTCGACACGGACCACCAGTGGCACCGTGTGGAGCGCGGCGAGATAACGCTCGCCGAGTGCAGGGCGATCACGAAGAAGATGCTCGACGACGCCGGCATCGTGGCGTCGGTTCCCGCCGGCACGCCGGCCAACGGTGCGGCGTTCAGTTTCTCGCTGAGCGAGCCGATGGTCGGGCTCGTGCACGAACTGAAGGAGAACGGCCTGAGGATCGGCATCCTCACCAACAACGTGCGCGAGTTCCGCGAGTGGTGGTGGCCGCTCATGGACTTCTCTGCTGTGTTCGACACCGTGGTGGACAGCCACGAGGTCGCCATGCGCAAGCCCAACCCGGCGATCTACCGCCTGACCATGGACCGCCTGGGCGCGGAGCCGGCGCGCACTGCGTTCCTCGATGACCTACAGGCGAACGTCGACGCGGCGGGCGCCGTCGGGATGCACGGCATCCTCGTGGAGGAAGACCAGTCGCCCGCGATCTCCCGCGCGAGGGTGCTCGCCGGCCTCGCCTGACCCGGCGTCAGTCCCCGAATATCGCGCGGAGCGCGGCGGCCTTCATCAGGTCGTCCCAGTGGCGCGCCACCACTTCGTCCGCGCCGAACTCGATCTGGGTGCGGCTGTTCACCATGCCCTGGACCCACAGCGCGACGGCGGCAAGGTCCACGGCGGGCGCCAGCCAGCCCCTCTCGATTGCCGGCGCGTACGCCGCCGCGATCGCCTCGGAGTACTCGCGGTCGATCCGCTGGACCTCGGCGGCGAGAGCCGGCCGCGACACCGCCGAACCGATGACCTCCGCCCGCAGCCGCCTGTAACGCGAGCGCCCCGGCGAGACGATGAAGTCCAGGGTCTCGGCGATGTTGGCCCTCAGTTCCTC
>Ga0315909_10006698_pt1 | contig 12968 bp, 12 predicted proteins | sample LakEriMetagenome_11_FD_203527 | JGI IMG/M metagenome (GOLD analysis project Ga0315909, IMG submission 203527) | Freshwater fungal communities from buoy surface, Lake Erie, Ohio, United States - Buoy 2 MA125 | ecosystem: Environmental > Aquatic > Freshwater > Lake | place: USA: Lake Erie, Ohio...
GTTAATAATAAGTGCCTTTTTTTTAGCAGTCTCCATATTTATCCCAATTTGGAGAATTGAGCTAGATGCACCCCAGTATCCAGAAGGGTTAGGCTTGAAAATTTTTTCTTATAAATTAGGTGGTGATGTTGCAATTATAAATGGATTAAACCATTATATAGGTATGCAAACATTACATGAAGAGAACTTTATTGAATTTACCCTACTCCCCTATATAATCGGTTTTTACTCATTACTTATGTTATTCACTAGCGTAAAAGGTGGTAGAAAATTATTGTACACAACATTCATGGCATTTGTATTATTTGGAATAATTGCAATGATCGATTTTTGGAGATGGGAGTACAATTATGGTCATAACCTTGATCCAAATGCCGCCATCATAGTTCCAGGAATGGCCTACCAACCACCACTAATTGGATTTAAACAGCTACTGAACTTTGGTGCCTATTCTATTCCTGATATTGGTGGATGGTTATTTATTGGAGCAGGTGTATTGTGTTTAATGGCAGTAGCAATTGAAGCAGGTTGGCTGAAGAAATGGATGAAATCAAAAATCAATACTACCCTGTTTATAATATTATTATTAGCTTCTTGTTCTAATACAAAACCTGAAGCGTTAGTAGTGAATAAAGACCAATGTGAATTTTGCAAAATGACAGTGGCTGATAGTAGATTTGGTGCAGAGACTATCAGCGCTAAGGGCAGAATATACAAGTTTGATGATTTAAATTGTATGATTGCCTTTAATAAGGCCAATGAAAAAATCATTATGAACAAACTTTTTGTAAATGACTTTGCAGCAAATAATCAATTAATTGACGCAACAACAGCTTGGTATATTACTCACGAAACAGTTAAGAGTCCAATGGGAAGCAATACAGCTGCTTTTTCAAACAAAGAAACAGCAATGAATAAAGCCAAATCAGTATCAGCTGAGGTGATTTCATGGGATCAATTAAAATTCTAAAGATGAAATGGTTATTCATAACCCTATCAATTATTTTACATACTAATTTACTTTTTGCTAAGACCATTCATGTAGGCGCAAATTTTCCGTATAGAACGATTAAATCGGCCTTAGTAAAAATAAATAATGGAGATACCCTTTTTATTCACAAGGGGCTTTACAAAGAGGGCAATATTGTAATCAATAAAGCCATCACCATTATCGGAATTGATAGACCTATTTTAGACGGAGATAAAAAATATGAAGTAGTATCCGTAAAATCAAGTTATGTTACTATTCGAGGTTTTAGAGTTCAGCATTCAGGTTATGCCAGTTTAGACGATCCAGGAGGAATCAAAGTCTATGATGCAACTAGGGTTACCATCATCGACAATGAACTGTATGACAACTTTTTTGGGATATACATTCAATTTAGTACCCATTGCATCATTAAAAACAATCAAATCATATCATTTGGCAAAGAAGAACAAACCATAGGTAATGGCATACACTGCTGGAAAAGTGACAGCTTACAAATTATTGGTAATAACATGAAAGGATGCAGAGATGGGATCTACTTTGAATTTGTAAATCACTCTGTCATCTGGAGAAATACTGTTACTGACAATATTAGGTATGGTTTACATTTTATGAACTCGAACAATGACGCTTATTTCACCAATATATTTAGTAGAAATGGAGCAGGAGTTGCAGTGATGTTTTCAAAGAAAATTACCATGATGAACAATACTTTTAATGAAAATTGGGGGGATGCGGCTTATGGAATACTATTAAAAGAAATATCAGACTGCCATTTGTCAGGCAATCATTTTAATAAAAATACAGCTGCCATTTTTATGGATGGTTGCAATAGAACGATAGTTGAAAAAAACGTTTTTAGTAATAATGGATGGGGGCTAAAAATTCAAGCCAACTGTATGGATAATATGATTCAAAAAAACAATTTTGTAAAAAACACATTTGATGTAAGCACAAATGGGACACTTTTATTAAATAAATTCCAATACAACTATTGGGACAAATACACTGGATATGATTTGAACAAAGATAAGATTGGAGACGTCCCATATAGACCATTGAGCTTATACTCTGTGATAGTAGAGAACAATCCAACAGCCATGTTATTGTATAGAAGTCTTATTGTAACGCTGCTAGATCAATCTGAAAAGAAAATTCCAAGCCTTACTCCTGAAAATTTTATTGATGAAAAACCTTTGATGAACTTGTTGAAATTATGATTCAGATAAAAAAAATATCGAAAAAATTTGGAAAGCTTTCAGTTTTGAATACCATTGACCTCTCATTAACAAAAGGAGAATGCATTGCGTTAATTGGACCCAACGGATGTGGCAAAACCACTTTAATAAAAATAATATTAGGGATGGTCATTCCAGATACTGGTAATATTTGGGTCAACAAACAGTCTATTCTTAAAGGGGAGCTATATAAAAAACAAATTGGGTATATGCCGCAGATTGGTAAATACCCACAAAACATGACAATAGGCCAAATCATTAATATGATTAAAGGCATCAGAAATAGTGAAAGCGAATTAGATCTTGATTTATATAAATCTTATGGACTTGAATTATTGTTAGATAAAAAAATGAGTACGTTAAGTGGTGGAACAATGCAAAAAGTAAGTGCAGTATTAGCTTTCCTGTTTAATCCAGTTATTTTAATATTGGATGAACCTACTGCTGGTCTTGATCCAATAGCTGCTGAAATACTCAAACAAAAAATTCTGCTTGAAAAACAAAAAGGGAAATTAATCATCATTACTTCTCACCTATTAAGCGAATTAGATGATATGGTTAGTGAATTGATATTTATGCAAGAGGGGAATATTGTATTTCATCAATCAGTTGATACATTAAAATCATCTACCCAAACAGACAAGATATCCACCGCAATATTACAAATTCTACAATCAGGGAAATATGGGAAAAATATTTAAATATATAATGCTAGACATCTTGAAGAACAAGTTTGTAATGGTTTACACAATCATAATGACTTTAATTGGTTGGTCTGCATTTACTTTAGAAGACAGTAGCGCAAAAGGCATATTGACTTTGTTGAACTTGATCTTATTAACCATACCATTGGTTTCTATTTTATTTTCAGCAATCTATATATATAATAGTGCAGAATTTATTGAGCTATTGATCAGCCACCCAATAAAAAGAAAAAAAATATGGATAAGTTTATTTTGGGGCTTAAATAGTAGTTTAATCAGCGCATTTATTATTGGCGCAGGAATACCATTGTTGATTTTTGCGGATACCCCATTGTCATTTTTAATGATTGGCATTGGCATATTGATAACGACCATCTTTGTTTCACTAGCAATGCTTTGCACCATCGTATATAAGGACAAAGCAAAAGGTATTGGATTGACTATTATTCTATGGATATACTTTGCGCTATTATTTGATGGAATATTGCTCTTCTTACTTTTTCAATTGTCTGATTATCCTATCGAAAAACCAATGGTTCTAATGACTGCTTTAAGCCCTATCGACCTTTCAAGGATTATGATTTTACTACAATTAGACACTTCTGCAATCATGGGGTATACAGGAGCAATTTTTAAAGAATTTTTTGGCACAACCTATGGTATGATTGTCTCATTTGGATTTTTGATTCTATGGATTTTACTGCCATTTCTCTATTCCTTATTTAGATTTAAAAGAAAAGATTTGTGAACAAGTGTATTTGGGTACTTAAAAATTACTTTATGAAAAACGATATAACCAACAGAGCTGATATAGAGTTATTAATCAATAGTTTTTACGAAAAAGTAAAAAAAGATCCTTTGATCGCTTTTTTCTTTACCGAAATTATTCCCGTAAACTGGGAAGCTCACTTGCCAATTATGTATGGCTTCTGGGAAAATATTTTATTTTACTCTGGCACTTATGAAGGGAACCCTATGGCAAAACACAAAGCTTTACATCAAAAATGCCCCATGAAGATGGAGCATTTTCAAAGATGGACTAGTTTATTTACCGAAACAGTTGAAGAATTATTTGAAGGTGAAAAAGCTGAATTAGCAAAACAAAGGGCAATGAGTATTGCTACTGTTATGCAAATAAAAATGTTCAGCTAATTCAACTATTTAGGCAATAGCACATCATTAATCACATGAATAATTCCATTAGAAGTAACAATAGACGCTATAACTTCAGAACCATTAACAAATAACTTATTGTCTTTTTTAGTAATTTTTACCTTCCCCCCGTTCACCTGCTCAAATTCTTGGCCATCCTGCATGTATTCTGCTTTCAACACACCTACATACGTATGGTACTCCAAAATATTTTTTAAATCTGCTTTCTTTTCTGGCTTCAATAATTCATCTACTGTACCTGAAGGCAATTTTTCAAAAGCAGCATTGGTAGGGGCAAAAACAGTAAATGGGCCAGCATTACTTAAAGCATCTACTAGTTCCGCAGCTTTTACGGCAGTAACAAGCGTACTATGATCTTTACTACCCACAGCAACTTGAACAATATTTGGGCTTGATATTTCATCTTTAACAGCAGATTGACCAGCCCCGTTTTCTGTTGTAGTTGCCGAGCTAGCGTTATCTGGCTCAGTAGATGAATTGGCGTTAGAACAACCAATGCTACATACCAATAGCATGGCCGATAAAATAATTGCATTTTGTTTCATAACCGAGATTTTAGGTTTTAGCTAAGTTCTTATATAGCTGTACCTTTTTTTATGATTGTAATCACAAGTGAAGTCAGGTTTTATTTGATCTAAGCGGGACCATTAAAAAGCTTGAAACAAGTAACATAATTGCAATGATTAGTAAAATCTCATTTACCAAAGGGACTACTGTATAACTAAGTGAAGCAATACCTTGAGTTCCTAGTACAATTTCATTCAATATCACAAAAATGGCGAAAAGTTGGGTGGCAAACAGATTGTTTTTATTGAATGAAAAATACTTATTCAAGTGAATATAACTTATCAGAAATAACGCTGTAAAAGCCAATAAAACCAAATGCAGATAAGCAATAACAATCGGTCTAAAACCAAAAGCCAACTTACTGATAAAAGGAATAGTTGACCCAGACTGTAGAATAATTTTAACCAAGAGTGCACCTAATGTAACAAAAAGCAATAGCAATAATGTTTTGTCGGGCTTTATTAATGTTACTACCTCCTTTCTTAAAACCAATAAACACAACTGTATCATGCCAAGCAATTGCATTAAGGCCGCAACTACAATCAATACATACAACCAAAAAGGAAGCTTTAGCCATAGTACAGAGAGCCCATAAGCAGGGAAACAGCTTATCGCAAATAACCAATAGACCCACTCACTTCGTTTAGACAATAATTGGTTATTTAATAACCAATTAAAAAATAGCCCAATGCACCCAAAAAAGAACCAACCATTGTATTGGAAATGCAAGAACCAATAAGTTGCAGCTAAATATGTATACTGGGTTTTCTTTCCAGTAAAAAACATATATAAAAGCCAAATATTGGCTATAAGCGATAATAGATAAAAAATACAAGCTGCTTTATACCAATTTGAAATTTGGCTGTGTTTGTAAAGGGGTAAAACGAGGAATAACTTAATAATAAAAATGGCCCCTACAATTAGCCCAGCCATTTGAGATATAACAGAAGATATTGCATAACCGTTCACAAAAAACAAGATACAGCTAGTGTAAGCAAAAAATAAGTTGATATGTATCAGTCTACTAAAGCTGCTCAACTGATTAGTATCTAATACATTTTTTATAGAGTCAACAACAAATACCATTAATAAAAAAGAAACGAAGCCTGAAAAAGCAAAACCCGAGTGAGCTAGTTGTAAATTCTTCTGATTAACCCATATGAATTCAAAACCAATTTTATACCGCATTAGAACTCCGATAATGGCTACTAAAACCAAGTTGAGCATCCCTATTTTAAGCAGACGGGGAACATTCATTTATAAAATACTTTATGATCTTGTATGGCTACAATTTTTTTATCAGATAATTTAGACAAAGTCCGAATAACTGTTTCTACTCTTAATCCAGTATAGTCGGCCAGTTGCTGCCTAGTGTAAGGAACCAAACCGCTCTCTTTTAATTTACACTCAGACTTAATCTTATCAAAAAACCCAATCAGTTTCTCTTCAGGAGAATTATTTACTAAAATATTGGCGGTTAAAGTTTTACAATACAAACGTTCACAAAAAATATGGAATAATTTTTTAAATAAAACTGGATGATCTTCCAGTAATAATAGGAACTTTTCTTTACTCAGCCTGTAAATGATCGAATCACTTACTGCGTAAGCACTGGCTGGATAAGGCTTTCCCAGCATTAATGCAGGTTCCCCAAAACTATTCCCATCATTAAAAACTCCTTGGATAAATTCCTTAGCATCATTGGTTAAACTGGTCATTTTAACCATCCCACTATCAATTTGGTGAAAATAACGGGCTTCATTCCCTTGACTAAAAATTAATTCTCCTTTATGCCATTCTTTTGGTGTAGCACCATAAGCAAGTAATGTATCAACGTCAATATGCATAGCAACTGTTTGAATGAAAACAGAAGATATTGAAGTTAACCAAAAAAACAAAGATTCATTATTAATTATTTTTTCAAAGCAGGCTCAATTGCTTTTTGCCAAATTGCATACCCTTTGGCATTCATATGCAAACTATCCGACAGAAATAAATCTTTCATTGGCTCTCCGTTTTCTGCTAACATAGGGGCCCATACATCTATATAATTTGTTCTTCTTTGCGACTTTAAATATTCTTTAATTCTGTCATTGGCTGCAATCATTTGGTCTTTCATTTTCCATCTTGAAGGGCTAGGTTTCATGCTTACGAACGCTATATGGGTAGTAGTAAACCGTTTCCTAATCATTTTGAAAAGGGTCTTAAACCTTTCTACCACCGAATCACTGGGTAATTTCGGATCAGTTGCAAAATCATTCTCCCCACAATAAATTACTACTTGTTTAGGAAAGTAGGGGAATAAAATCTCCTCTGTATAACGAATGACATCAGGTAAAGAAGATCCACCAAAACCTCTATTGATAATGGTATATTCTGGGAAATCTGCTTGTACGGTTTTCCAAAGTCTAAAAGAAGAGCTTCCTGCAAATAATATCGCTTTTTTAGGAGGCATCAAAATACTATCTGCTGTTTGAAATGCCTTTATCTCCTTGATAAATGATTGTGCAAATCCTTGCTCTATCCTTGTTATCTGGATTAAAAGAAATACTATAACTCCTTTAAAAATGTTTTTCATTATTTCCCCCTACTAAATTCGAAGAATGCATCTACGTCTTTTTTAAATTGCACTAGTGATGGTTTGTGAATATAGTACATATGACCTGATTCATAGAAATAGAATTGCACATTTTTTCTTTGTTCAGGTCTTAAAAACATATGCTCAATATCGTATTTCGCTGTAAAATAAGGAGTTGCAAAATCATAATATCCTGCACCCATATATACTTTCAAATCTGGATTCTTACTCATGGCATCTCTTAAACTTTCGGCAACATTTAAAAACTGGTTTTGAACATTGCTGTAATTCCATGGATTCACGTCTCCAAATATATTGTAGCCGTTTTCTTCTTTAAAGTTTAGTTCTCTTTGAAAATAATCGTTAATCGTAGCAGTAAAAGGGCCATCAATATTGGCAAAGGATGGATCAAAGCTGTTGACTTCACCAGCATCATCTAAATCTCTTCCAGTGAACCTAGCGTCTAAACGGCCAATACTTAATCCATCTTTTCTTCTTAGTTCTTTATAAAATCGATTCTCTTCTACCCTCAAATTGGCTTGTAAACAATACTCTTTAGAAAGACCGGTATAGTAACTCATTTTCTCTGCAATAGCATTCTTCTCTGACTCTGTTAACCAACCACCTTTGATAAGTGCGGAAGCATAAGGTCCTATGGCAAATGCTTCTGCTTCTTTTAATGCATTTTGCAAATTGGCTTGTAAGGCGGGAGCTAATTTTTTATGGTACCATGCAGCTGCTGTATAAGAAGGGATATACAACGCTCTTGGCAAATCATTTCCCACATAATAGTCATTGGTACCAAAATTCAATACTGCTGATATCATGAAAATCCCATTCAAATAAATGCGATGTCTGTCTTGTAGGTATTTAGAAAGACCTGCTGCTCTGGTGGTACCATAACTTTCCCCTGCTAAATATTTTGGAGAGCCCCATCTTTCATATCTAGATAAAAAATGCCTGATGAAAGAAGCCATTGATGCAACGTCTTCATTGAAGCCATGAAACTGTTTAGGATTCTCTCCTGGAGCAGCTCTGCTAAAACCTGTTGAAACCGGATCAATAAAAACCAAGTCCGTTTTGTCTAACCAACTGTATTCATTGCTAATAAAAGAATATGGAGGACCTTCAGAAAATCCTTCCTCGTTAAACTGAACTCTTTTAGGTCCTAATCCACCCATATGCAACCAAACAGATGAAGATCCAGGACCACCATTAAAAGTGAATGTAACAGGTCGCTTTACTGCATCATCGCCATCTTTTTTATAATAGGTAAAGAACATTTTTGCAATCAACTTACCTGTATCATTTTTCAAATGCAGGTAACCTGTGTAAGCGGTATAATCTACTTTTTTACCAGCAATAGTTACACTGTTCTTTGTTGTTACTACCGAAATTCCTGCAGGAGTTGGTTCAATCGCAGGTGTAGTCTTTTGTGCAAATAGAATAGAAATGGGCGCAAATAAAATAAAAATGAAAATATACTTTTTCATATAACTATCTATATTGGATTTAAATTCAAGTTAAGTTAAATAATTTATTGCCGAGCATCCAAGACTTCAATATCAAAAACGAGTACACTATTGGCAGGGATGTCTTTGCTCCTGCTTCTAATGCCATAAGCCAGCCCAGAGGGGATGATTACTTTGATACTTCCTCCCACATTAATTTTAGGGACCGCCAGCTGCCATCCTCTTATTAATCTATTTAATGGAAAAGTGGCGGGCTTCTCTTTGGTTTGATCAAAAATACTACCATCCGAAAGCAAAGAACCTTTGTAATATACAGTCACTGTATCGGTAACTTTGATTGGCTTTCCAGCCCCTTGTTTAACAATATGGTAGTAAACTGAAGACTCATTACCAGTAGTATCGAGGGTTCCTTTACTAACAGCTGCTTTTATTGTTTCTTCGTCCACTAAAGCTTGAGATAGAGAATCTGAATTTCTGTTTAAATCTACATTGGGTCTTTGACCAGTTGGTTGCCGAAATAAGCTTTGTCCAAATTGTACATTAGCGGGCTTAAATCCACCATGGCTCAAATAAAACTGTTTCCCATCTACCCCAGCACTATAATCAATTCTATGCCCTGCTTTACCCGTAGCGTCATAAGAGAATTTACTGGTAAGCAATTCTTCCCAACGCCCATTTGATTTTTGAATCCACTGGTTTCCAAAATAAGCTTTGCGTTCTAACTGACCATTTAATCCCCAGAAATTTTCGCTGAAGGAATATAAATTCTGCAAATAGTTCCCGTCCTTGGGGGCACGAAAACTAGCAATCAATTTCCACTTCCCTGTTTCAGGTATAAAAAAGTAACCGGAATAAATAGTACTAGCTTTTGCACTGTCGGTTAATGCAAAAACCATGAATTGGTATTTCTCCCCTGCTTTCCATGGATATACAAAGTGACTATGTCCGCCTGTTCCCTCATTCCCAAAATCATTTGCTACTACATTATACCCTTTAGCCAATAATTTTACTTTATTTGAATCGGGCACTTTATTGCGATCAATTGCTTCATTGCCGGCATCCCAAACCGAAAAAATCACCCTTCGTTCTGTTGGGCTATTTACTTGTATGCCAAAATAACCCCGCTTAAATCCACAAGCCATATAATAACTGTATAAATGATCTGCACCTTCGGGCACTATGATTTCATTGTAAAATGCCATTGCTTTTACAGAATCTGCAATAGGGTATTTTAAATGAACCGAAGCTGCATTTCTTCTTTCTACTGGATTAAAATGCATTCCTTCTGTTGCGGTTCCTTTCAACTCCAATGATTGAATATTGGCAATGGATTTACCCACTTTTTTAACACTAGAAATGGTTATTGAATAAAAACCAGTATCTCCAATCATCACTTTACCTACCGCAATTTTCTTCAGTGCTGCCCCTGAAATCATTTTAGTTTGAAAGGTTTTTCCTGCAATAGAAATTTCAATGGTAGATCCCGTATTTATTTTATTGGATAACAGACTCAATTGAAGTTCTCCAGGATTTTTTACATAAAAAAACCAGCTTATTTTCTGTTTAGTATCCACCCAATTTTGCAAACCATTTTTGGCAGAAAACAATTGGATGTCCTCTTTTTCAGCGGGCAAAGCATACCCAGTATAAGCAGGAATCAAAACTGTTTGAGCAGTTAGAATAGATAAAGAAAAACAAAGGCAACTCAATAAAATGAAGCGATTCATAAGCATTAATTATCCTTAAACTTAGGAAAATCAAAGCAGACTTTTACAAAAGCAAGCCCTCTAAAAAAAGATAGGCAAAACTAAAATAGATGATTAAACCTGTTACGTCTACCAATGTAGCTACAAATGGGGCCGAAGATACTGCTGGGTCAGCCCCTAACTTCTTTAATAAAATGGGCAACATAGAACCCGTTAATGTGCCCCATAATACTACCCCAATAAGAGAAAAGCCTACTGTTGCACCAATCATTGCCCAATGAGGGCCATAAACATTAGGTATGATGGAATGCCAAATGGCCACTCTAAAAAATCCCAACAAACCGAGTACCGATCCTAATAAAATTCCACTAATGATTTCTCTTTTTAATACCCGCCACCAATCTGAAATATAAATTTCTCCAACTGCCATAGCTTGAATAATCAAGGTAGAAGCTTGAGATCCACTATTACCACCACTTGATATAATTAAGGGAACAAATAATGCCAAAATCAATGCCTTGGCAATTTCGTCTTCAAAGTGTCCCATTGCTGTTGCAGTTAGCAACTCACCAATAAATAAAATGATTAACCAACCTACTCTTTTTCTAAATAGTTTCAATAAGGGGATATCTAAATAAGGTTCATTCAATGCTTCTGTACCTCCCATTTTCTGCATGTCTTCACTAAACTCTTCATTGGCTACCCATAACATATCATCAATGGTTACAATCCCCAATAAAATATTATTTTCATCTACCACAGGTAATGCCACTCGATTATTCATTTTGAATACCTGACTGGCATTTTCTTGGTCTTCATTTACTTGTAAGGATACCACTCTCCCATCAATTATTTCATCAATCCTCTTTTCTGGAGCTGCTAAAATGATATCCCTAATTCTAACATCATCAATCAATAATCCATTTTCATCAATTACATAAATAACGTCAATGGTTTCACTGTTTCTTGCGTATTTACGAATGGTATCAAACACTTCTGACATGGTATTGTGTAAGTACACATAAACATAATCAGGGGTCATTAATCGGCCCACACTGTCTTCAGGATAACCCAATAAAGAAAGAGTGATTTTCCTTTCCTCAGGATCTAATAATTTGATTAAATCTCTGATGGCCGCTTTGGGTAATTCTTCTAAAAAGTCGGTTCGATCATCTGCAGGTAGCTCATTAAGTAATTCTGCAGTTTTAGCAGAAGGCAATTCTTTTACAATATCTTTTTGCTGTGCAATATCCAAAATTTTAAATACGCTTGCTGCTCTATGAATGGCCATATTGGCCACTATTCTTGCTTCGTATTCAGGATATTCATTTATCAAATCTGCAACATCACTAATATTTTGATCGTTCAAAAATTCCCTGATCTCAAGGGTATCTTCATTTTGAATTAACAATTCAAATTGTTCAAATAAATTAGGTTGTTCCAGTTCCAAAGACATAACTATTGTTTAATTATTTTCTTGCTGCATCATTAAATATGCTTTAATAAATCCATCAATTTCTCCATCCATTACAGGTGCAATATTACCCACTTCATAATCTGTTCTATGGTCTTTGATCATTTTATATGGATGAAATACATAGGACCTAATTTGGCTTCCCCACTCAATTTTTTTCTTTCCCGCATTTGTGGCATCAATGGCCTCCTGTCTTTTTCTCAATTCTTCTTCATACAGTCGACTCTTTAACATTTTCATTGCCAATTCTCTATTCTCTCCTTGTGTTCTTGCTTGCTGACACTCCACAATAATTCCACTAGGCAAATGTTTTAATCGAACTGCGGTTTCTACTTTGTTTACATTCTGTCCGCCACTACCACCACTTCTATAGAAAGCCCATTCTAAGTCTCCTGGATTTACATTTATTTCAATACTCTCGTCTATTAGTGGATAAACAAAAACAGATGCAAAAGAGGTATGCCTTCTGGCATTGCTGTCAAATGGGGATATGCGCACCAACCGATGCACCCCACTCTCTGCTTTTAAAAATCCATAAGCAAAGTCTCCATCAAATTGTAATGTTGCACTTTTAATACCAGCGCCATCCCCTTCTTGAAAATCAAGTTCAGTAACTTTCCATCCTTGCTTCTCTCCATACATTCGATACATTCTAAGCAACATCTCTGCCCAGTCTTGGCTTTCTGTACCACCAGCACCAGGATTAATTTGGAGCACTGCAGGTAATTCGTCTTCGGGCTTATTGAGAGTACTTTTGAATTCAGCCTCTTCAATTTGAGAAAGTGCAGACTGAAATGCTTCCTTGGTTTCTTCTTCTGTAGCATCACCTGCTTTCCAGTAATCAAATAAGAGCACAAAGTCTTCTACTGCATTTTCTAATTGCTTGTAAAGCTTCAGCCAGTATTCATTTACCTTAATTTCTTTCATGACCGAAGTTGCTCGGGCATTGTCGTCCCAAAAACCTGGCGAAAGGGAAAGCTGTCTATCGGTTTCTACTTTGTATAGTCTATTATCAAAGTCAAAGAAACCTCCTCAGGACCATTACGCGGTCCCTCATATATTTTACTT
>Ga0315909_10006708_pt1 | contig 12957 bp, 10 predicted proteins | sample LakEriMetagenome_11_FD_203527 | JGI IMG/M metagenome (GOLD analysis project Ga0315909, IMG submission 203527) | Freshwater fungal communities from buoy surface, Lake Erie, Ohio, United States - Buoy 2 MA125 | ecosystem: Environmental > Aquatic > Freshwater > Lake | place: USA: Lake Erie, Ohio...
ATCGCATTGATGAGTAAGTCTCTTTCGGACAACGTTTTTGCGGCGGATCCCTAGGATGTTCCTCCGCACCGCAACGCTGGCTCCTATCCTCGCGATTCTAGCGATATCGACCCTCTGCGGTTGCAGGCTGCTCGTTGGCAAAGCGAGAAACCAATCGCTGGTCAACGCTAGGCAACTCTCGCTGCGCGGGACCGACGCGTTCCAGAGGAACCGCGACCAAGATGCCGAGCTGCTATTTTCCCAAGCTCTCTCGGAGTCACCTCAGGACGAACGGGCTCATTGGGGTTACGCCAGCGTTCTGTGGAAAAGTGGCGATAAGCGCAAAGCTCTGGAGCACATGAATGAGGCATTTCGGCTCTCGGGCCGCAACCCGGATTACGCGATCCAATTGGGCCAAATGCATCTGGATCTAGGTCAATTCGATTCGGCGAAGGCCCTGGCGATTGACGTGCTGGCCGTCAACCGCAACCACAACAACGCCTGGGCCTTGCTCGGCGATGTCCATCGCACGCAAAAGGACTGGCCGAGCTCCCTAGAGTGCTACCATCATGCGCTGCTTCTGCGCAGCGATAATCCCCAGGTTCAGTTCGCCGTTGCGGATATTTACCGCAAAACAGGGCGTCCAGAACGAGCCTTGGCCACCCTCGATCGCATGGTCGACCTCCATGCAGCGATCGTCGAAGATCCCGAGCATCTGCTTTTGCGAGGATTGACTTTCACGGATTTGGATCGGCCCAAGGAAGCCAAAGAGCTCTTGGCCAAATGCTCCGAGAGGCTTGAGCCCACGGCTTGGGACAAACAGCTTTTGGTGATCGAGGCCCAAGTGAGGCTTGCCGATCTGGTCCAGGCCCGAATGGCGATGGGTCGGATCGCCCCGGAGCACACGAACGAGCCGACGGTTTTGCGTTGGAAAAACCGCCTCGACAGCGATTTCGTTCGTTTGGCCAATTCCTCGACCGTCTTGTCGAAACCCGATCCGAACGGCCCGGAAGAACCGGAGCTAGTCCCTGGGGTTTATCTTTCGCAACCCGGCTCGTGGCCTCGGCTCGAGCGGTAGGCTTGCACAAAATTCTTGCATTCTCAAATAGCTGCCAATTGTTATGATTTCCCCTTTGCGATGCCGGTCGAACCGGCAGGATTCAAGGGTTTTCTGATTCGTGGAATAACCAATGGCTTTGATTGTCCAAAAGTTCGGTGGGACGAGCGTCGCTACCCCAGAAAAGATTCAGGCCGCGGCGCGCAAAGCGATCCGCACCCAGCAAGAAGGCAATCAAGTGGTCGTCGTCGTCAGTGCCATGGGCCATGAGACAGACCACCTGATCGATCTGGCAAGGAAACTGAACGAACAGCCCCCGGCACGCGAAATGGACATGCTCCTGAGCACCGGCGAACAGGTCAGTGTCGCGCTCATGGCCATGGCGATTCATAGCTTCGGCCACCAAGCCGTCTCGTTGACCGGTGCCCAGATGGGAATCCGCACCGATAGCTCGTATACCAAAGCTCGCATCAAAACGATCTCTACGGATCGGATCCGCAAGCACCTCGACGCCGGCAAGATCGTCATCGCGGCGGGCTTCCAAGGAGTCGACGACGAATTCAATATCACCACCTTGGGACGCGGCGGCAGCGATACCACCGCCGTCGCCCTGGCCGCCGTCCTGGGCGCCGATGCTTGCGAAATCTACACCGATGTCGATGGTGTCTACACCACCGACCCGAGGCTCTTGCCCGAAGCCCGACAAATGGGGCTCATCAGCTACGACGAAATGCTCGAACTCGCAAGCTTAGGTGCGAGCGTCATGCACAACCGATCGATCGAATTTGCCAAGAAATTCGATGTGCCTATCCGAGTCCGAAGCAGCTTCTCGGATGCCCCAGGGTCCATGATTGTTTCGATGCCCGAATCCCCCTCGGTGGCCGTCTGCGGCGCTGCCTTGACCAGGGACGAAGCCCGGTTGACGATCAAGAATGTCCAAGACACACCAGGCATGAGCTACGAGATCTTCAAACGGCTCGCCGACCGAAAGATCACCGTCGATATGATCGTCCAAAACATCGGTATGGAGTCGCGAGCCGATGTGTCGTTTACCGTCCCGAGCGACGAAATCCGCGAGGCCCAAAAAGCCATCCAAGAAGCACTCCCCTTGGTCGGTGCGACCGAGGTCACCTGCGACGATGCGGTCGCCAAAGTCTCCGTCGTCGGCCTCGGAATGGCCGAACAGACCGGAGTCGCCGAAAAGATGTTCAGCGCCCTAGCAAACGCCGGGATCAACATCCAAATGATCACCACCAGCGAGATCAAAATCAGTTGCCTAGTCCAACGATCCGAAGGAACCCAAGCCCTCAGAGCCGTCCACCAAGCCTTCGAACTCCACAAAAAACCCACCGATGCCAACACTTGGCTCATCGGCCAAATGGAACACACCAAGATGAGCCCGAGCGAAGTCGTCGAACGACTCCGATCGACCAACCTCGAACAACTCACCCTCCTGGATATCAGCCTTCTAGATCACCAAGCACGAGTGACCCTCAGCGGCGTGGCCGACAACCCGGGCCTAGCCGAGCAAATCTTCCAAGCCGTCGCTGAAGCCGGAGCGGTCGTCGACATGATCGTCCAAAGCTGCGACGGCCATCACGGCCAAACTGCAATCAGCTTCACCGTTCCAAGCGAACAACGAGAAGCTTGCTTGGGCGTCCTATCCCAAGGAAAATTCGGAGTCCGCAAAGTGACCAGCGATGGCGATATCTCCAAGCTATCGGTGAGCGGGATCGGACTACGCAGCCATACGAGTGTCGCGATCGCGCTGTTCAAAGCGTTGGCCGACGAGGGGATCAACGTCCTGATGACCAACACCAGCGAATTGCGAGTCAACGTCGTCGTTGCCGGTAAGGACAGCAAACGGGCTCTCGAAGCCTTGAAAAAGACCTTCCAAAGCGCCTTGATCTGAGCCAACTCGCACCCTGTTGAAATCCCCTCGGGAAAGCCCCACATGCAGCGACCTGAATTTGTCTACTTCGACCTCGGCAATGTCCTCTTGTTTTTCGACCATGGCATCGCCGCAAGGTCGATGGCCTCCCTGATCGGCGTCGAACCCGAAACGATCAAAAGATTGGTCTTCGACTCCGACTTTCAATTCGCCTACGAGCGCGGTGAACTGACCAGCGCCGAGTTCGCTGCCATCCTCTCGGAGAAATTCCAAAAGGATCTGCCCTTCGAGGATCTCATGGTCGCTGCCGCCGATATCTTCGTTCCAAACATGAACATATTGCCCGTCCTAGAGAAGATCCGAAAGCTCGGAATCCCCATGGGATTGCTATCGAATACCTGCGATGCCCATTGGAGCTGGATCGTCAAAATGGGCTACCCCCAGGTCCAAGGCTGGTTCGATCCGATCGTGCTATCCTACAAAGTCCGATCGATGAAACCCGAACCGGATATCTACCGAATAAGCACCCAGTTGGCCGGTAAGCCCCCCGAAGGAATCTTCTTTACCGACGACCGGTTGGAAAATATCCAAGGTGCCTTGGACGCCGGATGGAATGCAGCCCAGTTCACCAGCGCCGACCGATTGATGGATCTGGTCGATCGCTGGTAATCGCTGGTCGATCGCTGGCAATCGCCTGAACCCCCGAAGACATGCCAAGAGCACTCAACGGCGTACGCACCCTGGGGTGCCATCCTCGAGCCATCGCTCGATGTCCTGCTTGTGCACAATCGGCATATCGCCAGGAATGCTATACTTTACACCGGCCATGGCGTTGGCCCAACGGAGCGTCTCGGCCAATGGCAATCCCTGTAGCCGAGCGTAAAGGAAACCTGCAGAGAACGCATCCCCTCCGCCGAGTCGCCCTGCCCCGTCGACCCTCTTGGTTCCGACGCTGCAAACCTCGCCCGATTCCTCAGCGATCGCACCCTGCTGGCCAAGCGTGATGACCGAGCATTTCCCCCCGCGAAGTTTCGCGAGGGCCTCGACGACGTCCTGGTCGCTAGTATCCGACGAGAGCTCCAGGAAGGAGATCGCATCGCGCTTAGCAAAAAAAACCAAGTCGGAGGATTCGACCCAGGGCAAGCATCCGACTCGGGCTTGATCGATACTCCAGAGCTTGCTCCGATAGTTGAAATCAAACGAGACACATGCCCCATGCTTGCGCGCATAGTCTCTTGCGAATTCCATGGTCGTGCGAACCGTAGGATTCAATGCCAGCGAAATCCCAGTGGCATGGAACCAACGGCAGGATTCGAGGGGTTGGCAAGGAACCTGTTGGTAGGTGAATTTCGTAAATGCAGAATCCTTGCGATCGTAGATGACCTCCCCAGATCTTGGAAAGCATGCAGGCTCGTAATAGTAAACACCCAATCGGTCCTCAGAAGTCCAAACCACATGCGATGTATCGACCCCATGCATCGCGATGAGCCGGGCCACTTGTTGCCCCAAGCTGTGGTCGGGCAAGCGAGAGATCCAGCAGGCTCTAGCACCTAGGCGGGATAATCCGACCATCGTATTCGATTCGCTTCCACCGATATGCAATTCCATGAGATTGGCTTGCTCGAGCCGCAGCGGAATCGGTGGGGAAAAGCGAAGCATCGTCTCGCCCATCGAAACGAAATCGTAGAGCTTATTCGAGGTTCGTTCGTCGGATGCACCTTGGGATCGGCCGCATGCTTTCGAGTCCGAAGCCTCGGACTGAGGGGTCTTAGATTCCATTCGGCACTTCGAAAAGGTTAGCGGTGGGCACTTTAAAGTGGCTCGGTCAAGATGAATTCGATGCGTCGGTTGGCCGCCCGACCGCTCGGCGACTGGTTGTCCATCAGAGGTCCATCCGAACCGTTCGAGCGAATCGTTACGCCGCTGGGATTCCAACCACCACGCGACACGAAATATCGCATCACCGAATCGGCTTGCTGGGATGTCAATTGCTCCGCACTGCTTGCCGTCGCAAGGGGCGTCGTCGAATTGTCCGTGTAGGAGTCGATCAGAAGCTGCGCGTTGGGCGATGCGGTGCGGAGGGCATTGCTGACTCGCTCCAAAAGCGATCCCGCACTGGCCGTCCACTGCGAGCTGCCCGGTTGAAACAACTGGTCAGCCGGAATCCGAACACGCAAACTCGTCCCGTTGGTTTCGACCGGGTATCCCAAAGATCGAAGCGGTTCGATCGATGGAGCACTACCCGAACCGCCTGATCCGGGGGGACGGCTGGTATTGGCCGTAAGCCGAGCACCGCTGCGTTGCGACGGGTTTTGAAGTGAGTTTTGCGAGGGGGTTTTCGGTGGAACAGGAGACGGTGAAGCCAGCCCCGGGGAAGCCAGCCCCGGGGAAGCCAGCGCAGGGGACGATGCAGCTAAAGAACTCACGCCGGGCAACGCCGGTGGACCCGCAATCGACGAACTCGAAGGAGCCGTTCTCGCTGCGGCTATCCTAGCTTGCTGCAATTGGGCAGACATGTCCCCGAGCTGCTGTTGCATCAAGTTGGATCGCTCGCGGTAGGTCTGAACCTGCTGCTGAGACTGGGCAAGCTGGCTATGAAGCTGGCGGTTGTTCTCATCGAGCAATTTGGCCCGCCGCTCCAGTTCGGAAATCTGCGCCGCATATCCAAAGCCTGTCGGGTCACTGGCCGGATTGGCAGGCCCGCTCGGGAACCCGAATGCCGATGCGATCGATGAACTACCTGCGGGTGGTGTTGCTGTCTGAGGTGCTGGTGCTGCTACCTGCGGTGCTGCTGCCTGCGGAGATCCAGAATAAGGGGATCCGGAGTAAGGAGAACCAGAGTACGGTGCAGAGGGGCCAGCGGCGGCTCCCTCAGGAGGGCCAATCGGTGCGCCAGGGCTGTAAGGACGCAGGTAACTCGGAGCCGATCCGAGCAAGTAAGGTTGGCTTTTCTGGCAACCGAGCCACCCCGACATGCATAGAAGGAGCATGCAAGGAAAAACCGCAACGCGAACCCGATGGGCATCAGGGCCACTTGCTATCTCGGCTCGCTTTGAATCGCACTGGTTTCTTGCCATGCACTTGCATAGCAACAATCCCAAACCCTTCGCAACCCCAATCGAAAACTCGAACGCTAGCATAACGAGTTTCGCTCTAGCGTTTCGGAACGGATTTGAGCTACAACCAAGCCTCAAGTCTTTTTTTAATCCGCCCCCCACGAGCAATGATGGCAAGTCGCTGATGGTAGCTTCGACCGAACATCGAATTCGACTGCTTGCAATCGCCATCGAAGGAATGGATTCGGTCGATGCTGCGCTGCTGCTCGAGTGCTTGCCCGAGTCGATCTCAACACGGGTCAATCAGTTGCTCAAAGACCTCGGGGATATTTCCCAACACGAACGCCGATTGGCGATCGAAACGATCGAAGGTTTAATGGCCTCGGTGCCCGAGTCCGCCCCCCCCGAGTCCGAACCCCACGCGACCATAGAAAACCCAAACCGCTCTGCATTCACCGCTGCCGAGCTCGATTCGAGGGAGCTTCCGCAGGAATCAGCAACCCCAAACGCCGACCGACTAGCCACCAGCGGCTCAGTCTCACGTTCGATCTTGCTCGAATCCCAACCGATCGAGGTGGTTGCAAGTGTTCTGAGCGAACAACGACCCATCATCATTGCGACGGTCCTGCGGCATGTCCCGAGCCGGCTCGGCCAGTCGATCGTTCAACGGCTCGAAATCGGATTGGCTAAGGCAGCCTTGGATTGGATCCCCAAGTTGTCGCCAACTCCGGAGCTGGTACTCGATGAGGTTCTCTCAGGGATCGAATCGCAAGTCCTTCAACTCCGCAGTGCCAACGAAAGTCGGGACCGAGGAGACGAGAAGATGCGTGAGTTGCTCTCGGTGCTCAAGGTCTCCGAAGAAAGTCCAACGTTGAATTTCGACGAGCTCAACGGATCGAGCAGCAGCCCTAGCATCAGTGCGATCTCTCAAGCGCACTTGGCACCATCGACCACCGGCCCGGTCTCCACGGACCCCGCAACAGCCTTCGTGATTCCGCTGCATCGCAAAACGGATCGTGAGGAATTGCTCGCTCAACTCTTGGGCCTCGACGATCTGGATTTGCTGCGAGTCCTCTACAGCCATAGCATCGACGATGTGAAGCGATTTCTCGCAGGAGCCAACAAGGCGATGCGATTGCGAATCGAAAAACTCACTCCTCCCAACGCTCTGAAACGCCTCCGGCGCGAGTTGGCTGCCGTGCCGATCGTCGAAGAAAAAACCTGGCGGGAAATCGCTGGCCGAATGGAACAGACCGCCCAAGAATTGCAGCCCGAGCCATCGCTGCGGATTCCAGCCTAGCCGCACACCTATCCGTCTGCATACCCCTTTGAACCTTTTCCGCAGGACTAAAGTATTCGGCATGGCATCGATCCTCAAACCCAAATCGTTTTTCGGATCCCGAACGACGACCGCCGAAACCGAAGCGATCGTCCCGACAATCGGCTCGCAAAACGCCAGCCCCAATCCGAAGAACCCCGGGTCCGTCGCAAGCTCCTCGGAGCCGATGATCGCCCAAGCCCGCGCGATTCTCGAACAGTGCCAAAAGGATTGCGAGCAATTGCGTGAAACCACCCGACGGGAGGCCGTCGAGGAGGGTAGGGCGGTGATCGATCAACTGGCCAAACAGCGCGCAGAGATCCTCGTTGAAGAACGGATCTCCGATATTGTCGCAAGGGTCGATTCGATCTGCTTGGCGCTCGAAAACGCCACCCAACAATGGCTTCGCGAATGGCAGCACGAGACGGTCTCTCTGGCGATCAAGATCTCAGAAAAACTCCTTGTCCGTCAGATCGAAAGCGATCCGACGATCCTGCTCCAATGGATCGAGGAGATGGTCCGATTGGTGCAGAGCCAACGCCGAATGACGATCAAACTCAGCTCAGCCGATGCGATGAAGTTATCCGAAGCCTTGCCCGCCTTGATCGAACGATTATCTCCTGGGATGGAATTCCAAATCATTGACGATCCGAACCTGGAGGACTGCAGCGTGGTTTTGCAGACTCCGGATACCACTCTGGATCGTTCGCTGCGCACGCAGCTCGAACGCCTGGAGCAGGAGCTAGCCTAAGTGACCCAAACACCCTTTGCCGAAATTGCATCGAGGCTACCGAGCCTTGCGAAAAGCTCGGATTGGAACGGTGCGATCCAGCGTTTCATTCCCTACCGAGTCCAGGGCCGTGTCTGCTTGCTCCAAGGCGGGATCATCGCAGTCGATGGATTGCCGCTCGCCATCGGATCGGTAACCCAAATCCTACGCCAGGGCCACAGCCCATTGGAGGCCGAGGTCATCGGGTTCGATAAGGGGCGGACTCTCCTAGCTGCCTTGGATTCCCTCGAAGGAGTCCGCGCCGGGGATCCCGTGGAGCTCACGCAGTCCTGCCGATCGATCAAAGTCTCCGACGAATTGTGCGGTCGGGTCTTGGACGCAACAGGAACCCCGATCGACCATGCAGGACCGATCGGCTCCGGCAGGCGGGTCTTTTGCGAAGCTCCCCCGGTGAGTCCTTTATCGAGAAAGCCCATCCGCACCGGATTACCTACAGGAGTTCGAGCCATCGATACGCTCCTGAGCATCGGCCAAGGCCAACGTTTAGGGATCTTCTCGGCTGCCGGCGTAGGCAAAAGCACGCTCCTCGGGATGCTCGCACGCGGGACCCAGGCGGACTATGTAGTCATCGGATTGATCGGTGAGCGGGGCAGGGAAGTCCGCGATTTTTTAGAAAACGATTTAGGCGCCCAAGGCCAAGCGCGTTCGATTACGGTCGTCGCTACAAGCGACCAATCGGCATCGAAACGAATCCTCGCTGCCAAGACAGCGACGGCGATCGCCGAGTCGCTTCGGGATCAAGGCAAATCGGTCCTGTTGCTCATGGATTCCCTGACACGCTTCGCCACCGCCCAACGCGAGATCGGTCTTGCCGCCGGCGAGGCACCCACGACCCGCGGGTACCCGACCAGCGTCTTCTCGTCGCTGTCGCATTTGGTCGAACGCGCTGGCAACAGCGCTCGAGGTTCGATCACGGCAATCTACACCGTTTTGGTCGAAGGGGACGACAACAACGAACCGATCAGCGATGCCGTCCGAGGATTCCTCGACGGGCATATCGTCCTTTCAAAGTCGCTTGCCGATGGTGGGCAATATCCAGCCATCGATGTTTTGAGAAGCTTGAGCCGACTTCAGCACCAGTTGCTCGAACCTCACCAAATCGCTCTGGTAAACGAACTCCGCAAATGGCTCTCGATCTACGATGAGCATCGCGAGCTCATTCAGATCGGTGCCTATCGTTCCGGCTCCAACCCTCAGATCGATCGCGCGATTGCGATCAAACCACGGATCGATGGATTCCTTGCGCAATCCCGCGATGCGATCATGCCCTGGGATGATTCGTGGGAAAGAATGCGGATCCTGGTCGGCAGTTAACCCAACTCGAACCCATGCCTCGTGAAAACCCGCATTCCGGTCTGCACAAGATCCGCCGATGGCAGAGGGATCAATCCGTCGCGTCGGTCCAGAGCACGCAGAAAGAAATACAAATGCTTGCTGAGCGAATCGACGCCTTGAGCGAATCGATCACCCAGTGGAGCCAAGCTCGCAGGAAACTGCAGGCAGGGGTCGTCAAGCTTGAGCAATGGCGAGAGAATGAACTCTATCGAAACGGCCTGCTCAATCAAAAGCGGGCTCTTGTCGAGCAATTGGCCGTTGTCCAAGTACAACTCGAGCAGAAGCGAGCCGTTCTTTTGGAACACGAGCTGGAACTCAAACAGGTCGAGAAGCTAATCGAACATGCCGAATCGGCGCTCGATGCCGATCGATCGGCCGCCGAACAAGCCTCCCTCGATGAATGGTCCGGAGTTCAGGCAAGTATCTCGCGAACCACTCGGCCGTGAACATCGGTAAGTCGAAAGTCTCGGCCCGCGTACCGGTAAGTCAACTTCTCGTGATCGAAACCCATCAGGTGTAGGATCGTCGCATGGAGATCGTGGACGCTCGTCGGGGACTCCTGGGCTCGAAAACCAAACTCATCGGTCGCCCCGTGAACGCATCCGCCTCGAATTCCGCCACCGGCAAGCCACACCGAAAAGCCCCAGTGGTTGTGGTCTCGCCCCGAACCCCCTTCAGATACCGGGGTGCGTCCGAACTCGCCCCCCCAAAGCACCAACGTATCCTCAAGCATGCCGAGCCGTTTGAGGTCGGTCAGAAATGCGCTGATGGGTTGGTCGATCTCGCCACAGTTGGTCCTTAAGTTTTTCTCGATGTCGCCATGATGGTCCCAGGGTTGACCAGCCCCATGCCACAGTTGCACGTAGCGCACTCCTCGTTCCAGAAGCCGTCGAGCCATCAAGGTCTGGCGTCCATGGACGGTATCGCCATAGAGCTCACGGATCTCCTTGGGCTCCCTGGAAACATCGAACGCATCGGAAGCCTGTGTCTGCATCCGGAAGGCGAGTTCGAAGGACTCGATCCGAGACTCAAGTCGCGAGTCGACCGAGGCTGCCGCATTTTGCATGGCCAGTTGCCGAAGCAATTTCAATTGACGAGCTTGAGCCTCCAGGTTCGCATGGGGACTTCGAATGTTCTCGATGAGTTTCTCGAGCTCGGTGTGCTTGGGGTCGACGAACGTGCCTTGGAACGCACCCGGCAAAAAGCCGCTTTGCCAGTTGGCGGTGTCTTTGATCGGATAACCACCCGGACACATCGCGAGGAATCCTGGCAAGTTTTGGTTTTCAGTCCCCAGACCATACATCAACCAAGAGCCTAGACTCGGGCGCGACTGCACCGAGTCGCCGCAGTTCATGAGCATCAGCGATGGCTCATGGTTGGGGACTTGGGCAACCATCGATCGGATCACCGCGATGTTGTCTGCATGCTCCGCGGTCTTTTGAAAAAGTTCGCTGATCTCCAATCCGCTTTGCCCGTACTTCTTGAACGCAAAAGGACTCGGTAAGGCGCCTCCGGTGCGACGTTCGGTCAGGTAACTCGTCGGAAGTGGCTTGCCAGCATACTCAAGGAGCTTGGGTTTCGGGTCGAAGGTATCGACATGCGAAGGCCCCCCGTTGAGAAAGAAATGGACCATCCGCTTGGCTTTCGGCGCAAAGTGCGGCGCACGAACCCGGAGCGAATTGCCGGTCGTTTGAGTTTCCGGCCCCCCCTGCAATGCCCCATTGGGTGTCGAAGGATCCTGTCCGAACGAAAATTCGTTGAGCAATGGAACCAGGCCGAGCATCCCCAATCCCATCCCTGAGGATCGGAGCAGGTCGCGTCGTGAAGTAAGCATCTGGAGAGGGGATCTGGGGTCCATAAAGGGGCCTGTGCAGGTGTGAGTCGATGTTTGAGTCGATGCCGTTTAGTCGATGTAGATCGTCTCGTTGCCGATCAAGAGGACTTGGGCCAATTGATCGCGAGGCGTGAGGACTTTCGGATCGGATTGCGGGTTTTCTTGTCGAAGGAACTCCAGGGCCAGTTCCATTTCATACGGGCTCGGTGCGCGCTGCAAAACGCGTCGGTGCAGGGCAATAATGAAATCCTCATCCCGCATGCGGGAAGAATCCGAGAGTTTCGACGGTTCTATCCCTTCGGAGCGTTCGATCAGTCCGACGAGACTTCGGGCCGCCTGGGCTGGCAACGGATGGTTGAGCAAAAACAGCGCCTGTTGGGGTACGACGGTCTCGGATCGTTTGGGGTTGTGCATATCAGGGTTGGCGAAATCGAAGTTTTGCAGAGTCATCGGCAAGTACTGGCGGTCGATGGTCGTATAGATAGAACGTCGGGCCAGGGAGGCTTGGTCGCTCGCGAGTGGATCGACCGACTTTCCACCGATCCGAGAGCTCATCATTCCGCTCAGTGACGCAAGCGCATCGCGGGATTCCTCCCAAGTGAGCCGATGGCGATTCATTCGCCAAAGACTTCTATTCGCAGGATCGACTTCCTGAGCTCGGGGGTTCTGGCCGAAGGATTTCCGTCGGAACGCTTCGGTCGTGACCAGTTCGCGGATCAGCCAACGGGTACTCCAACCATGCTCGATGAAGGCTAGGGCCAGCGCGTCGAGGAGCTCGGGGTGCGAGGGTGGATCAGAACGCAATCCGAAATCGCTCGCGCTCTGGACTAGTCCTTCGCCGAAGACCTCTTGCCATATACGGTTGACCCATACGCGAGCCGTCAGGGGGTTGTCGTTCGAGGCGATGCGCCGGGCCAATTCCAATCGACCGCTTCCGTTTTGAAACGGGGCAGGGGGGGCGGATTCAAAGAACTGGAAGAAGCCTCTGGGAACCGACTCGGCCTTGAGATTCGCGTTGCCTCGTCGCAGGATCCTCGCATCGCTGACCACCGAGCGGTCGCGGAGTACCCCCAGCTCGGGAGGGAACTCGTTGGCTTGCATGAGCCATTGATCGATATCGGCCTGGGCTTTCCAAATCTCGACGCAAGTTCCGTTGTCCCAGAGCCATTCGGTACTATCGATCGGTTCGTCGGGGATGTAAAAGGCAGAATCGCGGTCCAGGAGCATGGCTCGCAAGGGCTCGAGCAATGGGTCTTGGGACCGCTCTGGTTGGCTACCGGGTTTCGACAGTTCGGCTTGTGCCAATTCGGCTTGCCAGCGCACCGAAGCACTTTCTACAAGGGCACCGTAGCGATCCGCAGCTTCTCGAATACTCTTCGGCGGAGTGTCAAAGGCTTGAAGAACTTCAGGATGGCAAGCGTCAGGTTGTTCTCGAAGCGTCGCGAGCACTTCTGCGGCGCGGGTTGGAAAATCAGCCTCGGGAAGTTTCGACAGTTCGATCCAAACGCGCATCACCGGATGCTTGGCGATCGTTTCGAGGCCCAAGTACCATTCCCAACGGTGGACCAACGCCGGGATCAGATCCTCTTTGGTCGAGAGCTGATTGAAATTACCTTCGGGGTATTTCTCGAGTTGGACCTGGGTCTCGAGGTAGTCGGCAAAGCGTTTTTGGATCCGATCGTTCGCTTCGGTGCGAT
>Ga0315909_10006711_pt1 | contig 12954 bp, 25 predicted proteins | sample LakEriMetagenome_11_FD_203527 | JGI IMG/M metagenome (GOLD analysis project Ga0315909, IMG submission 203527) | Freshwater fungal communities from buoy surface, Lake Erie, Ohio, United States - Buoy 2 MA125 | ecosystem: Environmental > Aquatic > Freshwater > Lake | place: USA: Lake Erie, Ohio...
TTAACGCCTGTAGCCGGCTGGCGGCTCCCGAACTACTGGGAGCGATTCGGTGCATGGGTGGCACCTGCCGGGGTTTTCTCCCCCCGATGCCCATACTGTAACGCACAGGTAGTAGCAGGGGCGGACCGGCCTGGGACGGTTCACCAGCTGTAACACACTGGTAGGCAGGATCTGATGGTCACGCAACCAGGCGGCCCTGTTCTGCCCGCTGCCGGGTGATCTGGTCGACGTGGCCAAGGACCCAGGCGCGGTAGTTGAAGCGGCGGGCGGTGGCCGGCGGTGGTGCTGACGGGATCCAGTCGCCGCCAGGCCCGCAAGGGATCCACTCCCGCCAGCAACCACCAGCAAAGGCCCACTTCCGGTCGCCTTCCTCGGCGTGGTCCAGGTGGGGGTGGGTCATTGCGCTTCGAGAATCAGCAGAGGGAGGACTGCCGCCCACCAGAGCCGGCTGGAGTGGGCCTCCCAGCAGCACTGGCAGAGCGTGCCCTCGGATTTATCCGGCCACCTTTCGGCAGGGTCCTGCACCGGGGTGGAGCAGTTGGAGCAGTTGGGGGTGGTTATGGGTCTGCAGTGCGAAGGGGTGGGGGTGCCGGATGGGCTCCGGCGGGCCGTGCATGTCATGCGGTGGCCACCTCCCGCAGCCGGCGCTGCAGCGTGGTCCGCGGCATCCCGACCTGGCAGGCTGCCTGGCGGATGCTCACGCCGGCGGCGATCAACTGCAACGCCATGGCAAACCCATCAACCGGCACCGGCGCAGGGGCCAGCAGGGCGATGGGGGCAGGGGCAGGCGGCAGCGCCAGCGGTGCGGTAGGTGCCGGCTCGGGCTGCGGACCGACCCACAGCGCAACCCAGTGCGCAGAAAGCCAGTCGTTCGCTGCATGGACCCAGCAGCCGAGCCGGAACCCGGCGGCATAGGTCCGCTCCACGGCGACCGTCACGGTCAGGGCGATCAGAACAAGCACAGGGGCGATGCTGCGGCAACCATGGCGGATTGCAGGGCCCCAGTCGGTGGTCAGGCAGTTCATCGGTTCAAACGGGGTATGCCGGCCAGAGCGCTCAGGCTCGATGGCGGGCTGGATTGGGTGTCCTTTGCGGTGGGTTCGTCCGTCCGCCGCTCGGGACTTGCTCACCTTACCACCGTTCTGCGTTGGACTGGTTCGCTTCATGCAACGTAATGGGTCAACGCAGACGGGATAGGGTGGGCGGATGCTTGGCATCCCGTACGCCCGCGTCAGCTCCAGCAGCCAGACCACCGGATCAGGCCTGATCCGCCAGAGCGCCGACCCCGAGGCATACTGCCGCGCCCGCGGCTGGCAGCTGTGGGACGGGCAGGCCTACAGCGATCCGGGCGTGTCGGCCTTCGCCGGTGACCACCTGGCCGACGGCGACCTGGGCCGCTTCCTTGCCGACCACCGGGCCGGCCGGTTCGGGAAGCAGCCGGTGGCGCTGCTGGTGGAGGACGTTGACCGTTTCAGCCGCAGCTTCCCGCTGGCAATCTTGCCGGTGCTGGTGGACGACATCCTCAACGCCGGCATCACCCTCAGCCTGATGACCAGCGGGAAAGACATCAGCGCCGAGTCGATCCGGTCGAATCCCATGGACCTGCAGGAGGTGCTGTTCAGGCTGAGCGCCGCGCACGAGTTCAGCGAACGCCTCTCCCGCCGCGTCTCCTTCGCCCACGACCAGCGCTGCCAGCAGATCCGCGCCGGCCTGCCCGTTGCCCCCGGGCAGGCGCCGTCCTGGCTCGAGCTGGGCCCCCACGGGTGGCGGTTCACCAGCTACGCCGACGTGGTGCGCCGCGTGCTGGAGCTCAGCCTGCACCAGGGCGCCACCAGCATCGCCCGGCTGATGAACCAGGAGGGGGTGCCATCGCCCGGGGCGGTGATCGCCGCGCGCCAGGGCCGGACCCGCCCCATCCTCTGGAGCTACAGCACGGTGGAGCAGCTGATCACCAGCCCGCAGATCCACGGCGCCCGGCCCATGCGGGCCCCGGGCCATGCCGCCGCCCTCCGCGCATGGAAGGAACAGGCTGCCCAGCTCAGGCGCCAGGGGATCCCGCCCGAGCAGTGGCCCGCCCGCCCCCGGCAGCGGTGGGCCGAACCGCAGGCCTCCTACTTCCCGGCCCTGCTCACGCCTGACGAGCACGCCGACCTGCTGAGTGCAATCGCGCGCCGGCGGCCGAAAGCGTGCGGACGCACGGACCAGCACCGGTGGATCGGGGCCACCCTCACCCGCTGCATCTGCGGAGAGACCATGGGCGCCACCGGCACCACCAGCAACCTGAGCCAAGGGCAGCAGCGCCGCTACCTCTACCTGCGCTGTCGTGGTGTCGGCCGCGGCGGTGGCTGCAGCTCCCCCATGGTGGCCCTGCCCATGGCCCAGGCCCATCTGCTGACCCGACTGACCGGTGATCAGTTTGCGGCGATGCTCGAGGCCGCGGCCGGCGGCGATCGAACACAGGCCCTTGCGCAGGCGCTCGCCCGGCAGGAGGCCGCCGACCGCAGGGTGCACCAGCTGGAGCAGCGGCACGCCGCCGGTGAGCAGGCCCTAGCCAATGAGGCGGACGCCACGGTGGTGGCGGTGCTGGCCCGGCGCGCTGCTGCTCTCGACGTGAGGCTGGCTGAGGCCCGCCGACTGCTGGCTGAGGCACGTGCCGAGGCAGGCCGGCTCCAGGCCGTGCCGTCGCTCACCACCTTGGGCGCTGATGCGAGGGCGCAGATCGGCGCCGTCCTGGGGCGATTCGCCGCCGGCGGCGACACCGTGGAGGATCGGCGGATGGTGTGGGCCCAATTGCGGGCCCTTGGCATCAGCATCACGATCGACGCTGCGGCACGTCGGCTGGCGCTGCAGATCGGGGACGGGCCGCCGGACTGGCAGCCGATCGATGCGGAGCTGGCGGCCTACGCCCTGGCCAGGGCCGCCACCGGCGTGACCTTTGAAGGCGTCGGGGAAGCGGACATCGTCAGCTGGACCGATGCCCCGGGGTAGCGGGTCCACAAGGCATCCATGCCAGTGGCCCAATCACGGGCCCTGACCGCACCGCGGCGACGCTTGCCGTCGGGGAGGTGCAGGAGGAAGGGGAGCAGGGTCATTTCGCCTCCACCCTCCGGAAGCTCACCACCCACACCAACGGGTTGGCGTTCCATGAGTCGGTGCCGTTGATGGATTCCCAGAGACAGGCAAACGTCGGGGCGGCGTCCTCACAGAGACGGCCCATTCGTTGGGCCATGGCCGGGATGCTCTCATCGAAGACGCCATCTACGGCGTCAATGCCTTCCGCCCAGCAATCCGCTTCGCTGATGTCCTGCAGCCGTTCCACCCGCACGCCGGTGATCTCCAGCAGAATGCGAGAGGCCCAGCGGGGCATGAAGATCGACGGGCGCCAGCGGATGCCTCCACCGCGTCCTCCGTCCGCTCGATACCAGACTTCACCGGAGGCAATGCGATCGGCTTCAGGAATTGAGCTGTCGCCGCTCCATGCGTAGGTTTCGCGGACCCAGAGCCGGTCCCCTGGCACGCCGTACGGGCAGGAAATCACTGGCGCATTTTGTTGCGCTGGCGGCTGGACTCCCAGAACACGCGCCATTTCATCGGTAAGGATTGCAGACTGCGGCTTCACCACCCTCCGCGTCTGAGTCTTCCGTCCCTCGAGGATGGCCCGCACCATTGGGCCAGAGAACAGGATCGGACGTTCCTTCATCCCACCCCCTCCGCGAGCCGGTCAAAGGTGGCGGCGGTGCCATACCAGCCCAACAGCCGGAAGCTGGCGGCAGTCTCCCGGTAGTAGCGCCCGCGGTCGCCATCGGCGGCGGCCTGTTGGCCACGCTGGCGGGCGCACTGGGCGATGTTGAGTCGGTCGTCGTAGGTCATGCCTCCACCTCCGGCGGGATGTAGTCCTCACACCAGAACTCGATGATCGGCGGCGGGTGATGCTGTTGCCCGCCTGGTGGCGCCGTCCGCCGCTGACAGTCGTGGCATTCCTCCTGCCAGTCCTCAGGGCTATCGCCCCATCCAGCGCAGCGGGCATAGATGTTGGGGAGGCTCATGCTGCCACCTCCTGCCCGGCGTCCTGCCAGTGGAAGCCCGCCGATCGGCTGCCGCGCTTCAGGGCCACGCTGATGGCGTACTTGGTGACGAACACCGCAGCAGCGGCGGCCTGAATCGAGGGGAACGTCTGGCCGGTCTCGACGCAACGGACGGGGCGCGGCGGTTTGCGGCACTGCTCAAGGCCAGGTGGCCGGGTTGGGTAGGTCTCGGCGATCCACTCGGCGAGCCGTTCGTCCTCGATCAGCATGATCAGGTTCGACATTGGGATGCCGCCGAACTGCTCTGGGTGAAGGCGAGCGAAGCGGCGCAGGTTGTCGCGGCGGATGTAGATCCGGCCGTTGGTGTCGTCGTTCGGCTGGAACGGCTGCAGGATGTCCGGCCAGCTGCGGATCCACCGGGCGGGGCAGTTGTGGCTGATGCCGAGGAGCGGGTGAATCTGCGCGAGGGTGATCCACCGGCCGACTGGGATGCGGGCCGCGCCCACGCGGATGGCCTTGATGGTGAGGGCGTTGCTGTTGCGCTGCGGGTAGCCGTTGGCGCGGGCCCATTGGTTGTAACGCTGCACCAGCAGAGGCCAGGGCAGATCGCCGGTCAGCTCGACCAGGTGGTCGGTTTCGGGTTGGCTCCAGAGGGGACCTTGCATTAGGCCGCCTCCTGCCCAGCGTTGGCAGGCCTGGGCTTGCGGACGGACCAGAACGGGGTGGAGGGCTTGAGGATGGCGCGCTTGGTGGCGACGGCCGCGGCCTTCGCCTCTTCGAGTTGGGCCTCGAGCTCCACTACATCGGGGGGATAGTCGTAGTCCAGGGGGCCGGGGCTGTAGGCAATGACCCAGCCACGGTGCTCCAGGTAGGCGCCGATCTTGCCCAGTCCGTGGAGGGAAGTGAGCGGCGCGGTCAGATCATTTCTTTGGGTTGCCCAGTGGTCTGCCTTTCGAGAGGCTTCAACGATTAGGGCAAGCAGCGCGAATAGATGCGGGGCGTGCTCAGGCCGCGAAGGCGTAGAAGGTGCGGGCAGCAGGGTGAGGGTGTCAGCGGAAGGCATGGGAGACGATGGCGAAGGTGATGGTGAAGAAGAACAGGGCGGCCGGGAAGTCGGCCGGCGAGAACAGGGGGCGCATGGGCGCGGTGCAGACCCGCAGATCATACGGATCCGTAGCGGATTCCGCTACCAAATCGTAGAGAGCGGTCACAGGCTGAACGGATCGTAACGAGGGTCACACTTCACTCCGGCCGCCGCGGCCCGCGCCACGCGGGCTTCCACCTGCCAGTAGGCCGTCAGGGCCTCGCGCCACGCCGTGACGCATTCTTCGACGTCGTAGACGGGGCTGACGCGGGTCCGGCCGGGGCGGGCCCAGATGGCGCAGGCACCGTCGTAGAGGACGCCGCGCTCGGCCTCGAGGTCCAGATAGCCACCGAGCTGGGGGCGGACGTCGTAGGGGCTGCTCTGGGGGCTGCCCTGGCTCTTCAGGTCGAACAGGATCCGGAGCCACCCGCCGCCGGGCTTCGGCACCAGGAAGGCCCCGTCGTAGGTGCCTGCGACGTTCTCCCGCAGGCTGTAGGTGCCGCGCTCCGAAGCGCACAGGTAGACGCCGCTCCACAGGGCATGGGTGAGCAGTGGCTCGACCCACTCGATGAACGGCCAGCACGCGGGCCAGTCGTCCGGGTGCCAGCCCGGGACCGTCGCGGCCAGCTCCAGGGCGCGGTGGGTGATGGTGCCACGTGGGGCCCAGTCGGCTCGGGTGGCTTCGATGATCTGCCGGCTGTAGGCGCTCTTTTGGCTGGCGAGGACGCCGGTGACGCTGATCGGGAAGCTGTGATCGCCGAGCCGGTAGCGGTGCTGTTCGTCGCGCTCCAGACCTTCCAGGGATGGGAGCCAGCGGTGGGGGAGGGTGCGGAGCATGGGGGGGGGTATATGCAGGTAGGGCGGGAATCGGGAATTTTTGAGGCAGATCGCAGTCATGCCAACCGATATGAGCGGAAACCAAGCGGGAAAAATGCAGGAAAAACAGGGCCCAACCAGGAAAAGCCCGGGAATCGGGAATCCCGCCCATCCTTAAAATTCCCGCCCCTTTCCCGCCTTTCCCGCCCTTTTTCCCGCTCCTGTTTCGCCCAGATCCCTTCCAGCACAAGCCTTTTACTAAGGAAATTCCCGCTTTCTTTATTTGGTAGAGGGGGGGGGAGGGAGGGTCTGATGCTCATGGCTGATTGCCTTTGACCCAGTGGTCCAGGTCGACGCCCTGAACCGACAGGCTCAGCAGCTTCTGGCCCTGATGCGTCAGGGCCCAGTCGCGGCCTTTCTTGCTGATGAACCCGCGTTTGCGGAGCCACGTGAGGTTGTTCCGGATCGTGCTCTCGTTGTGCTGTGGCATCTCCTGCTGCAGGTACGGCGTCGCCGTCGTCACGCCCTGCTTGATCCGCAGGTCGATCGAGTCGAGGAGGGCGGCGCGGATGTTCTTGGTGATCTGCCCGTCCACGAGCTGCAGCCCCTCCTCTGCCAGGCGATAGGTGAACTCCCGGGATTGGGCGCCGCGGAGCTTGTGGACGCTCCAGGTGTTGATGGGGCCGCGGTCGCTGGTGATGCGTGTGATCTGGTGAACGGCCGACGGGATTTGGTTGATGTTCTGCGAGCCAGCGGCGGCTGTGAGCCCCTTCCCGGCCGCCTTGCCTCCTGCCGGGTGGTGAAGCCACAGGAGGGAGCAGTGGCGGCCCACCAGTGCCTGCATGAGGCGCATAAGGGTGCCAACGGGCCCGATCGAGAAATTGATCCCGGCCAGCTCCAGGACGGCCTTGAGGCTGTCGATCACCACCAGGGCATAGCCGCCGGTCTCCAGTTCGTCCCGGAGCTCTTGCAGCCCGGATGGGGTCGCGGCCCATGAAGGCGTCTGGCGCGATCCTTCGGCGCTCCAGACGTTGAAGCCGGCGATGATCTCCGGGTCATCAGCAACGCCCAGATCCTCGAGGTATTCGCGGACCATGGCGCGGGCCCCTTCGCCGCCGTCGGTGCCGATCCAGAGGACGCGGCCGGTGATGGAGGGGGGGATCTCCTGATCCAGGAATGGCTGGCCCTTGATGCAGGAGACCGCGAGGGCCGCCGCGGCCAGTGTCTTGCCGGCACCGCCGGCACCGAACAGCACGTGATCCCGCTGCCAGAGGAGGAAGCCCGGCACCAGGTCGCTGGCCTGTGAGTCGAGGGGGTCAGCGATGGATCGGCCGCGTGGTCCGCTGGTGTGGGAGGTCTGCAGGGGCAGGTTCCACCGCTTGGCGAGGGCGTAGTAGATCCGTTCGTCGATCGCGGACGCGGGGACGCCCATGCGCCAGAGGTCAGCCCGCAGGGCGTGTTCCTTGGCCCATGTGTCGCGGGTGGAGGTCTGGAGATCGAGTAGCTGCTCGAAGATGGCCGCGATCTCTTCGTCTGGTGGCCGGCTGGCGGGGGGCGGGGGGTCCGGCTGGTGGCCGGCGGGCCGGGGCTGCGCTGGTGCGGCGCTGGTGGCCCGGAGGTCGTAACCGTGCTGATCGGCGATCCACCAGAACGACCCGGCGTCGATCTCAGTCCATTTGCTCAGCCAGTAGTCCGCCAGGTCGTGAACGCCGGGGCTGTGGGCCAGGGCCAGATCGAGGGCGGTGTCGTCGGTGCCACCGGCGTCCTTGACGGCAGCGCGAAGCCCACCAGCGAAGCGGATGAACTCGCGGCGCTGGCCGCGGCCTGAGGCATAGGCCGGGATGCGGTCGAGGGCTTGGCGGATCTGATCGAGGGAACGGGCCGGCTGCTCGGGGCGGGTGCCGTCATCCAGCACCAGCGGCGGGCGGCCGGTGATCGATGCGCCGGCCGTCGGCAGCGGGCCGGGGGTGGCAGCCGGCGGCGTGAGCACCGGCTCAGGCGGGAGGGCCGCGGCGATCTGCTCGGCGGTGTAGCGGGTGCCGTGGGCCTCGACGAAGGAGGCGCGATCGTGGGGCAGGCCGTCGGGGCCGATGTAGGCCGAGCCGGCGAGGCGAAGGACGCGGCTGGGATCCTTGACGGCCTGATCGGCGCCGGCGTGATCGATCAGGCGCGACTGGATCGGGGCCCAGACGTCGGGCGCGATGGGTTCAGAGAGGACCCAGTAGCAATGGAGCGACTTGCCGCCGGTGTCGATGATGAAGGTGGGCCGGGGCAGGCCGAGTTCCTGCCAGGCGTTGAGCTGCCAGGCCTTCTCGCGGTCGTCCCATTCGAGCCAGAAAGCGCGGCAGCCGGTGATAGATGCCTTGGTGTCGCCGCCGTCGTTGATCACCAGGTAGAGGTTCCGCTGCTCGCGCTGCCAGAGGGCGAGGGCCTGAACGTCGAGGCCTTGGGTCTTGCGGGCCTTGATGCCGGTGGGGTTGTCCTTGATGTGCCACTTGCGTGGGTTGTCCTTGTGGAGGAACGCCCGTAGGCGCACGGTCGCGGGATCCTTGCCGAGCAGCTGCAGGTGGCGGCCGATTGCAGAGGTGTCGAGGAGGATGCCCGGCGAGGGGGCCGGGCTCATGCGCGTTGTGCGATCTGGGAGACGCGGCGCTGGGCGGCCTGCAGCCGGCGGCGGTCGCGTGCCATGGCGTCGTCAAGTACGCGGCGGATGGCTGCGGAGCGCGTGACGTCGGAATGGCGATCTCGGATCTTGTCGAGGAAAGCCATGTGGGCTTCGCTCAGCCGAAGGTTGATCGGGTCAGGCAGGGGCATGGGCAATGGGCGGTCTCTAAGGAATCGTAGGGCTTCACGCTACGGATTGCTATAGACTGCGCCGGCCGCGGCCAAAGATGTCCACCGTCCGCCCCCTCCTGCGTGAACTCCGCTGGCTGCACCCTGACGCGCATGTGCACACGCTGGCCTGCCTGGCGATGGCGGAGTTCGGTGTTGAGCTGAACGGGCGGCAGGTGCGGGCGATGCTCGAGCAACAGAAAAGCCCCCATGTGTTGGGGGCTGGTGATGCTAGTGGTGGGAATGAATGAGCGCCCGTTACTTGGCGCGTCTCGATCGATGTGGCGAGCAGGTGCCGTAGCCGTAGCCGTCGCCGCAGCCGTAGCCGGAGCCGTAGCCGTAGCCGGAGCCGTAGCCGGAGCCGTAGCCGTAGCCGTCGCCGTCGCCGTAGCCGGAGCCGTAGCCGGAGCCGTCGCCGGAGCCGGAGCCGTAGCCGGAGCCGTAGCCGGAGCCGTAGCCGGAGCCGTAGCCGGAGCCGTAGCTGGAGCCAATAGGTCTCACTTCAGCCCCCAGCTATCGGAAACGGGAATAGAGAATATCTCTGCCCCGTCGGGAAGGTCAACGTCTGCAATCGGGCGAATGTCAGCCTTACTGGGATCTTCTATCACCTTCGCAAAACCGACAGAATCCCAGCGGAATACCCATACGGCATTGCCCAGATAGATCCTGCCGTTCTTGCGTGTTACGTCGCCGGCAAAGATCCAGCCTCGGTCAACGACTACAACGGCGCGTCTCCCAGCAGTCGGGATAACTGGCGCGTATTCCACGCCATTGATCGTGATGATTTCAGACATTGGTGATTTATGCGAGTGGTGAGCGGTGAGCTTTTCAGGTAGTCAAGGTGAGTCTAGGGGGATCCCTAAAGCGGGGCTTGTGCTGCGCCTGCGCAGACGTAGAGCCGCGGGTCAGAAGTCGATCTCGTCGAGGTAGGACCGACTGGCGGCGGGCGTGGTGTCGGCGGGGATGGCGCGGGCGGCCTGTTCGGCACGCTGGTCAGCGAGGAAGGCTTCCTCTGCGGCGTTGACCCACTGGGGGTCTGTGGGTTCGGCCAGTTCAATGGGGCCGTAGTAGCCGACCGTCTGGCCGCGGGGGATTTTGAGGGCCTGCTGCTGGTCGCGGATCGGTTCGCCCTTGGGCTTGCCCGTGGCGTCATACACCTGCGCCTGGTCGGTGCCGGTGATCAGGAGGTCACCGACGTAGAGCTTCCCGGCGCGGTGGGTCTTGCGGGCATCAAGGAAGCGGCCGAAGGCGAGGCCCTTGAGGATCAGGCGGACGCGATCACCAGGCTGGGGGCAGATGAACTCCTCCCCCTGCTTCACCTCCATGGTGGTGCCTGGCATGGCGATGGCATGAATCACCAGCTCCTGTTTGAACTTCGGCTGGCCGTCGCGGTTGATGCCGTTCGGGATTTTCTCCAGCTGATCGGTGGCGGGGTTGCGTGCGAGCCGGTCGCGCTCTTCGGTCTTGATGATCGCCAGCTGGGCAAGCTCGCCGATCAGTTGGTGACGGAGCACCGGGTAAGTGGTGCGTGTCTGGTCTTGCAGTTCGATTGCCATGGGTTCACTCGTGGTTCGTGGTGGTTGTGATGGGTGGCAGCCCGAGGGCCTGCCGGAGGAGGACGTGAGCGGCGCCGGAGGGGAGGAGGTCGTGGGAGGCGGCCCATTGTTCGAGCGCGGTGATGGTGTCGGGGTAGGCGTGGACGCCGATAGTGCGGGCCCCGGTGGCGGTGCTGTTGCGCCGGCGGGGGCCACGGATGCGGCGGGGTGGGGTGGTCATGGGCGCCCCGCCTCCGCCCGCTCGGCCTCGGCGAGCAGCAGGGCGCGGATGCGTTGGCGTTGGTTGCGCTCCACCGTTTCGAATGTGGCCAGCGCAGTGGTGAACTCGCCTAGCGGCTCCTCCGGCACCACAGCGTCCGCCAGGGCGCGGATCTCGGCGGCGTTGCCTGTGGCGATGACATCAAAATCGCGGACGGTGGAATTCGTGGCCTCGGCATAGGCGTCGGCCATGAGGCGCCACAGCGGCGGCCGGTCGAGGGGTGGGGTGTCAGTCATGGGGTGCAATGCGAGAGGGGCAAACGTCATCCACGAAATCGGGCGGCGGCATGCGTGGGGTGTGGGCGTCGCCGGGGGATGTGCGGCAGAGGCAGTTCAGGCACGGGCCGGGGAACACGTAAAAACACGCATCAGACAGCCATGTGCGACGCCCCGCACACCGCGCCACGTCATTCAGCAGGCTCACGGCGCCACCTCCGGCAGTGGGAGGGCGACATGGGGCAGCTTGTGGGGCAGGATCTCCCACAATCGCGGCTCCTTCTCCCACACTGCTGGGCAGTTGCGCAGCAAACGGGCGGCCACAGCGGCGCCAAGATGAAATCTTTGGCCTTTGGCGTTTTGCCGGCGACCGTTAGGCCACAAACGTTCGGCGAGACAGTTGGCTCGAAACTTCGCTATGCCTTCGGAGTGCATCTTTGCAAGCTCCTGCATCAGGATGGGGCTCACCGCGACTCCTCCGCACGGTCGGCCTCTTCGAGCAAAAGCTCGCGGAGGCGATGGCGCTGCCGGTAAGTAGACAGGATGATCGGGTCGCGTGATTCTTCTTCGGACAGCGCGGGTTCATCGGGGAGGATGTGGCGCTGAAGGGCGCGGATCTCGGCGGCATAGCCATAACGGTCGGTCAAGCAATTGCCGGTCTCAGGATCAGCGGCTTCGATCAGGTGCGTGGGAACGCTGGATTGGTCGTAGGCGTCGGCCATGAGGCGCCACAGCGGCGGCCGGTCGAGGGGTGGGGTGGTCATGCCATCACAGTTGCGAGGATCCAAAACCCTGCCAGAGAGCCGGATCGAGCCGGGATAAATAGCGATTGCACACGCGGAAGCGCTGGTGATGCGGCGGTGAGTTGCCAGGTGGTGTTCATTGGGGGTGATGCGGCGGTGGTGGCGGTGGTGTTCATTGGGGGTGATGCGGCGGTGAGTTGCCAGGTGGTGTTCATTGGGGGTGAGGATCGAGTTCGTTGGCGATGTGCTCAAGAAAGATCGCCGAATCTTCAGCTCCACAGGCATAGCGGGCACTGCCTGTGTCGCGGATTACGTTCCGAACGTGAGCCGCCGCAGTGCGGAGGCCGGCTGCTGCGCATCCGCGGTAGACGCCATCAACTATCAGCATGGGGTTGCCTCTGGTGAAGGCCGTCATCACCCCTTGCGCCGCAGGGCTCAGGGGACGGGTTTTGGGGGTGTCAGTCATGGGGTGCAATGCGAGAGGGGCAAACGCCGTCCACGAAATCGGGCGGCGGCATGCGTGGGGTGTGGGCGTCGCCGGGGGATGTGCGGCAGAGGCAGTCGCGGCACTGATTGGAATATGCCTTTACAGGCGGGAGAAAAAAGTCGGCCCGTACCAGGGACCAATTACCAGCACACCGCGCCACGTCATTCAGCAGGCTCATGGCGCCGCCTCTTCATAAACACGGCGTACTGCGTCAATTCCAGCCTGCGCAATGTCGCGGGGTGTGCTTGGCAGCCAGTGGGTAGGGAGAAACGCTCCTGTGGCGTTCATGTCGCGCTCAAACTGCTGAATCAAGCGCTTCTGTTCTGGCGTCCATGGAACCGCCTGAGACATGGCCGTGGCTGATCGTGCTTTTTCGTGCATCGCTTCCTCCATGGCATGGCGGGCGACTTCTGCTGCAGCCAAAAACGCTGCTGTGTCTAGAGTGACGTCGTAGCGATTGCGATAGAAACCAGGTTCGGGGCAATAGACAAGACGACAGGTGCCAGCCTGCATGGCGTCGGTTTGGGTATCCCAGTGCTCGCCATTGCCCCATAAGTAATACCGCCGACCGCGCTTTTCGTAGAGCGGTGTAGTCACGGCGCCCCCTCCGGCAGCGGGAGGGCGTGGAAGGGGAGCGATACCTGTGGCATCGCATCGGCGCAGAACTCCTCCACTTCGGCACGAGTGGCGTAGTGCCAATCGTGGTTGCAGAAGTCGTCGGCGCGTCGTCCCCACCAGCAGCGCCCGTCGTCGTCGCACCATCCCTCACGCTCCCAAGGCCGCTCACTCACGGCCACCCACACCGGGGTGGGGCCGTACTTGGCGAGGACGGCGCGAAGTCCGCGCAGTGTCACTTCATCGGCGGTCCCACCTTCGCTCTGACAGGCGGAATAGAACAGCTCCAGCAACGTGCGATCGGTGCCGGTGTGCTCGGGAT
>Ga0315909_10006715_pt1 | contig 12950 bp, 40 predicted proteins | sample LakEriMetagenome_11_FD_203527 | JGI IMG/M metagenome (GOLD analysis project Ga0315909, IMG submission 203527) | Freshwater fungal communities from buoy surface, Lake Erie, Ohio, United States - Buoy 2 MA125 | ecosystem: Environmental > Aquatic > Freshwater > Lake | place: USA: Lake Erie, Ohio...
TATCATCTTCCATCTCATCATCTACTATTACTTCAATAGCATATAATCTTCCTTCATAGGTCATACCTTCAATGTCTGCTATAATAATTTCAATATTATAGGTTTTTCTTAACCACTGTAATACTTGAGTATAAGTTGGAGCTAGCACATAATATTCATGAGCTCCATTTACTTTATCTAAATACAATGTACCTTCATCATAAAAACCAAAACATGGTTCATCAAAGTTCTTTTGTTTAAGAACTAATGCAATCTCATAAGGTACAAGAGAGTCTTCTAATGTTTCAAAGTTATTCATGGCTGTAAATTTGATTGGATAGTACATACCACCCAATCAAATTTAAGCAATTTCTTACAATCCTAAATGCTGTTTAGCATTATCTAAATAACTTTGTATATTTTTTCTACCAATAGGATTGTGACTATGAACATAGTATGTTGGTAATTTGATATTATTATCTTGGCAATAATCTACCAACCATTTAGCACAGTCTAAACCGGTTTTTTCTTTAAACTCTTGATAATTTATATTTTCCTCATAACTTGTCATATAATATACCATATGTTCATCAGCCAAATCATGGTCAAAAAATATAATTTGTGGTAACTGTTGTTGTATAGAATTTATAAATTCATCATAGCTCTTCACCCATTCTATATCATGGTCTTTAGCTTGTTTTCCGTCACAAGTTCCCCAGCCTAAAGTTAAGGCTATATAACTTTCCCATGGACCTTTTACAGGGTCTCTTACATCATCAAGCCATAGTATCTTCATCTTCATCATAATAATGTATAACTAATACATCAGGGTTAAGCATTAATTCAGAATAAAATTCATCCCTTTTTTCAGCAGAATCAAACTCCATATCTGCAGTACCAAACTGATATCTTACAAACAATCTATATTTTATTTTCTGTATTTCCGCCATTCTTCTACAATTTTATTATAGTCTGCAATAAAAGGAACATGTCCAGAATCTTTTATCATAGATGCTTTCATATTCTTATATACAAAGTTAGTAGAATATAAATCTTTAAGCATGTATTTATGATTAAAAAAGAATTCTTTTAACATCCACATTCTTGTAGTACTAAATTCTTCTATAAAGAAATTACAGTAGGAGTCTGACACTAACTTTTTATTGTTATAATTTTCAAACTTCTTAATGTATATCTCTCTAAATCTATTAAATTTATTTCTAAGCATCATAAACTTAACTACACCACCCACGGTAATAATAGTTAGGATTATAGTAATAATTCTAGTTTTCATTTTTTAGAGTTTCTAAATACTATTGAATATCTTTTTTCTTTAACTGTAACTGAGTGTTCCCATTTATATCTTTTATCTCCACCAAACTTAACTAAAGAGTATCTTGGTAACAGATAAGATTCTGTTGCACCACCATATCTAAAATCAAGGTTTGCATCACTTAGCAAACTCACTACATATATAACAGGACCGGCCAGTAAATTATCTATATGCCAATCAATTCTTTGACTGGGCATATATTCATTTATTGTAACAGAATCAAACTCTATGTCCTCTCTAAACCTATCAAACAAAGCTGGTATATTTTTAGATACTAAGCCTTTACTATATGGAAATGGATTACCATATCTTATAACTTGGTTTCTTTCTATACCAAACTTTGCTTTATTAGGTATAAGAGATAAAAAGCTTTTTTCAAACTTTTCATCTACATAGTTTTCAATTATCTCTACCATAGTTCAATCTCAACTTCCCATTTAAGGAACATAACACTGATAAATAGTTTATCTTCTGTGTGAAAAGCTACTGCTGGAATGATGTACCAAGTACTCATTATCTCATAAATCTTCATTTTGTATTCTTTTAATAATGCTAATATAATCTTTTAAATCTTCTAATCTAGTGATTACCATATCAAAGTTTATACTAACTGTCCAATTATCTTCTCCGGCAGCATCACTTTCATTAGATATAAGTGAGCTGTTATCTGTAAATACCATTTCATAAAAATGATAGTTATCCTCAATAAAAATCTCCGATTCTTGTACTCTCTTTGTAAAGCCAAGATCAATCAAGTCCTGTTCCTTCATTTTTTTTTTATCCTTTCCATTATTTCTTCTAGTTGTTTTTCTAAAAGGCTAATACTACCCCAAATAATTTGTGCTTCTGGGTCTGCTTGTTTAATAAAATAAACTAATTCTTTTTGCTTACCTCTAGAATAATACCCATCTTCAATATCATCAGCTAAATCTTGAAGATATTTAGGTGCACTTATTGAAATACGTAGGTCATAACCCTGCCATTTAGTCTTGTAATCTACAAACCTAATCCCTTTAGTTAATTTATTAAATAGGTTATGTAATGTCCAGTTTCTAACTCTTACAATAGATCTATCATTACCAAATACATCTAAAAATCTTAAAAACCATCTTGGACACCATTTAGGTTTGGCTTCATAATCCATTGCTAACACTAAAGCAACCATAGCCTGGTCATAATATTTATAATCAGGTACACTACCTAAATACCCATACTTCTCAGAAAAATCTTTAGGGAAGAAAATGTATCTGAAATCACTTAAAGTTATATCACGGGTATAAATCATACCTGTACTACGTCCTTTCCAAAATAAGAATATATACTTAAGGTTAGTTAAGCGTTCTTTTAAGGTAGGTTTTTTATAAAATTTACTATTCTTATTCATAATGATAATTTTAAATATTCATTAAAAGTTAAATCTGAAACATTTTTACAAACTTCTTTCCAGGTAAGATCTTTTGTAACCATATAAACTTTTCCTTGAAACTTACAGAAACAATCTCTCCCATTATTACATTTTAAGAATCCAAGTAATTCTTTAAAGTTTCTGGGAGATCTTGTATCTGCATTTATTTTTGTGAATCTATTATTCAGATAGATTTCTTTCATTCTTCCCCTCCAAATGTCTCATTGTAGTATTGTACACATTCTTCTATTTTAGTTTCAGGATTAAAATAATCTACACTGTTAAATTCTCCTTTACTAAATGCTATTTTTATCTCCTCCTTGTGCATTGCTTTGGCTTGTTGAAATTCTTTAAAATTCTCCTCATAAAATGCAATTGCTTGAAATGCCCCATGTTTCAAGGCGATTTGTTGCATCAACCACTCTACGCTACTTTGGTTGTTATTGCTCATTCCCTTTTACTACTTTAAAGTTTATAATAGCCCATAGCATAAACAAGGCTGGAATAACTGTCCACCATAACCACTCACGGTTATTCATTTGTACACCTGTAAGTTTTTGCAAGGTGTATAATATTGTTGGTATTACCCATAACATTACTGTTGCTCCTGGACGTGCCCATTCTTTTTTAGTTATTTTCATACTTTGTTTATTGTTCATTGTCTATAAAATTATAAATTAAATGACATACCCAAGCATTAGGCAACTCGTAAATATTGCAATGCAAAACTGCATCATCAAATGAATCAAATATTTTTACATTGCCATGAGCGTCTAAAAAAAATTTTTTATTAATTGTGTCTACAATAATGTATTTCACGCTACTTTGTTTATTGTTGCTCATAATTCCACTTTTATTTTATCTGAATCTGCAGTGCTTAAATGTACACTAGCCATTACTACATGTTCTGATCTATCTGGGTTAGCTTTCCAAAATTCATGTCTAATAACTTGAACCAGGTCATAAGCCACTCTACAAGATTCATCTACTTTTTGATTATATATACCAAAACTCCCATGATTACCAAGTGTTGAATCACAAATAAGGAGATCTCTGCCAATAGAAAAATATCTATCAGCAGAGTCTCTTTGTTCATGGTATAGTGTATAGTCAGTTTTTCCATCAACAGTGCACTTTTCTTTAAGTATGTTCTCAAATGTAGGATGTTCTTTAATAACCCAAAGTTGTCCAATACCAATTCTAGAATACATTTCTAATGCATCCTGAATCAATCTAAGTTGTTCTTTTGTTACTTTTAAAGTTGTCATAATATTCGCCAAAAATGGCTTTTTTAATTAATTTTGGCAAGTTATAACTTTTCTATTTCTTGTTTAACTTCTTGCCAAAATTTTTGAGCTTCTTCAATTTGTGCCTCATAATAATATTGATGAGTTGCTCCAACCTCATCCCAATCAACATTACTTGGCTTTCTCGGTTCTGAATTTATTATCTCATCAACTGCAATCAATGCAAAATGTTTCGCTATTCGACTACATAGAATTTCATTACCGCATTCAGTATCTTCACGCATTAATATAATCCGATATTGATATACTAAATCGTTTGCTTTCTCCTTTGGTGTCATACAGTTTTGTATTTATCTTTTTTAAATAAAAATTTGATACATCCCTTCCAAATTAATAATCTACATTTCCATGCAGGTAAATAACCAGCAGCATATTGATCAGTTTTAATTAGAATATATCTTGCATTAATTAAATCATTATTCCAACAATCTTCATTTAAACTAAATTCAATAGTTGCACTATCCCATCTAGCTCTAAAGTAAAAATAATATCCTAAAAACCAACCTTTTGCTTGTACAGGGCATTGTCCCGTTGGTTTATATTTCCATTTAATCATAGTTTTTCTATTTTGTCTAGATAATCCATAACTTCTGGGGGTGATAGAAAACCTATAACATTATTAGTTATTTCTGTATCATAAGTGATATCTCCATTATGTAACACTGCTAATTCATACATACCATCTTTACCGCCATAACTTAATTCCGTCTGTACAATACTAGCACCATAACCATTAGGAAATTCTACAACAGCCTTTACACCCTTAGTTAGTTTAGTTGGCTCAAATTTTAAATCATTAAAGGTCATCATAGATTTCTTCTTAAATCCCATTCAGAGATTTCACCCATCAAATACAAGTTTAATGTTTCTGCGGCTGTATTTACTTTAGATTGAAGTTCTTTAATAGCTTTGTTCCATTCACTCATATACTTGTCTTTAAGTCTATCTAAAGCTAACTTCTTTAATTCTTCCATAGGTCTTAACTCATCAGCCCATCTAGCAATTAAATACTGATTAGTTTGTGAGTTATAATCATTATAAACATAACCCATAGTCTCAACATAATCTTTTGCTTGTTCTTTGGAAGTAAAGTCATAAGGTGTACTTTCTCTGTCATAATAACTACCTTTGTCTTTAGCTTCTTGAGTTTTGTAATAGCTAGCAGAGTACCTAGTAGTTGTTCCTACAGCAATTGGATCTGGTGTTTTATCATCATACCAGATTTTGATGTCACTGAAATAGTTCTCTGATTTACAGAAAGCAAGTTCCCGCATAACTTCTAATGGGATAGGAGTCTTGGAATATTCTTTGAAATCAATTTTAGTGGGACACAAAGTAGCAAAAATATTTTGCATGCTTTGGTTCATGTAAGGATAGGGAAGTGGTGATTTAGCTTGTTGTACAAACTCTATTTGTTTCTCTAATCCCATTTCAGCAGCTAACTGCTTCCATTCATCTTGGTCTCCTAAATCTAGGATAACATTGTTTAATTCTGCATTTTTAAATGATTGTATTGTCATAGTGTTTTATTTGTTAGCTCCGTAGGTTAATCAATTTTAATTACTGCTTGGTTTTGTGTTGTTTTCCCTGCTGGAATTTCATAATTCAACACTGTAGGCATTTTGTCTGTTGTATCTTTTGGATACATTATCCAAATAGGATGTTCCCCATCTGCTGGTACAATACTTACAAGTTTGTAAACTTTGCCATTTATTTCAATAAAATCTTGAGGTTGATGATATATTTCACCTCGTTCTGAACATGAGCTTAAAGCTACAATGCTTAATATTAATAATAGTTTTTTCATAAGTTTAATAATTTTTATTGAGCGGGAATATTCTTATACAAGAATATCATTACCAATAGAGGATAATGTTGAATATATCCTTCATTAGTATATGTTTTTGCATATAATGTATAATATATCCAACATTTTATATTGAATTACATATAATATCCCTTAAAAAGGATTTAAATCTACTTAATTGTACTTTTTATGACCAGTTATGGTCTCACCTTTTTTCAATTGTTTGATAGGTTGCTCTATGTGTTTCCATAATCCTCATCCACCTCATCCAATCATACTTTTCATTTTCATCCCACATAAGCTCTTCAATATGTTGATGGTAGTACTTTTTTAAATTTTGTAATATGCGGTTAAACTTATTTACATAAGCTGCTGCCACCTCTTCATTTTCTGTAACAAATACATTATGCTCATAAGCAGTATCATAGCTACCAGATGAATAATAAACTAAGTACATCATTTGTTACTTCCTCCGTATGTTTGTTCGTAGTATTCACTACCATCTAAATGCCTATTAGATATTGGGAAACCATCAACTGCATTAATTATCTCTTGCCTGTGCATTTCTTTGGCTTGTTGATATGTTTCTTGCAATTTAACTGCGGTTTCAGTGTCTACTGTGAATGGTAAAATTTCGGGGAGTTGATTCCAAAACCACTCCACTGCCGTTTGTTGTTTTTCCATTTTAATCTAGTTTTAAACCATCTTCAATCATTAGATCATACAGTTTCTGCCTTATTTCTTCATATGCTTTGTATGTATCCTCTGATATTGAATCCGGGGCATATTTAATTTTAGATCTAAGATCTTGGTCAAACTCCCAAACCATAAGCTTCCATTTTTGGCCATTTACAGCATCCTGAAAATCATCTTGATCATCAGGAAGATTAAATTCTAATATTGCTTTCATTGATTACCCCCATAAAATATTTTTAATGATTTAACAAAGCTTTCATATTCTTCATCACTAATAAATTTTGGTTTTCTCAATATTAACACTGGGCTAATTTGGTTACCAACTGTTTTCCAGATAGAATATCCTTTATAATGAAATTTTTCTATTGTATACTTTGGTAATTGCTCTAGCATTTGTTTTTCAACCTCCATCATTTGCTCTGGTGTTGTTTCATCTAGTAACTCTTTGATTAATGGAGAGTTATATTCTCTTGCTTTCATAATTACTTTTTTGTTTTGCTATGTCTTTTAGAAATAATGCTATCAACCATAAAGGGCAAGACACAATCATTGCTGCTAATACTATCATTTGTTACCTCCAAAATCTCTTTGTATTTTTTCATTAATAGCATCAGCAATAAATTTGCCTATTTCATCTTGAAATTCACTTGCTTCTTCTTCTGTATTAAATTCATTCTGTAATGCACCCCATCCTCTAATTTCACCTACCATCTGAGAGCCCCCCTCTTCATCTTGTTTACTCCATAGGTATTGCCCAAATTGGTCATAGTAAACATCTTTAAGCCATTCTTTTAGTGTCATTTATTACCTCCATTTAAATTTTAATAATTCACTCCAATTAACTTCATTCCAAAAACCAACAAAACCAAACATTAACAATCCTATTATAAGGGAGCATATAATTACAACGTATGTTAATGGGTTGTAAGGATTAAGCCTACTCTGTTTATATGTAAACCCAAATGGGTCTTTTATTTTTTTCTCTTGAATGATTTTTAGTGCAATTAATAATCTTTTCATTTGTTACCTCCGTATATTAAACTAAATCCCAAAAATTATCACTAATAAGTTGATTAAACTCTGTTGAAATATCTTTCATCTTACTAATTTTTTGCTTAAACATTAATAATGTATCAGCTTGTCCATTAGCATATGCATTTAATTCTCTCTCCTTCTCCATTTCTTTGGCTTGTTCAATATATGGATTTGCAAATTCAGGATATAGCATTTGTTCTGCCAACCACTCCACTGCTGTTTTTTGCTTATTGTTGCTCATAAATTAGTAATAATAGGATGTTGCCATTTTTCCAAACCGCATTTCATACATTTAGTGCTACTTGAATTTACTGTATCAGGAACAAATCCAGAACAAATGGTAGCAGTATGAATAGTAGTTCCACTAATATCATTTGGTACTGTGACTGTATTCCAAGGAGTATTAGTAGTTATATTAGTTTTAATAGGTTGTGGGCAAGTCAAACACATTATAGTGGTCGGTGAATAAACTCTACCGCACTTAGGGCACTCCCACCCTTGTTGCGTAAATCCGTGTTGGTGTATCATAATTTTACTTTTATTTTATATGAATCTTTACTAGTTAAATGTACAGAAGACATTACTACATGCTCTGATCTATTTGGATTAGCTAACCAAAACTCATGTCTAATTACTTGTATTAAGTCATAAGCAACTCTACATGATTCATCTACATCTGGGCTATATATACCCCAACTTGCATTTTTAGGTAAAGTAAGGTCATTAAGTAGCATGTTTCTTGGTTGTACTAACATTAAATCTACATTGTCTCTTACTTCATGATATCTATTGTAGTCTACTTTTCCTTCTTCATCTGTAAATTCTTTTTTTAACTGATTTTCAAATGTAGGATGTTCCTTAATTACATTAAATTGACCTATACCCACTCGTGAATAGAAGTCTAGTGCTTCTTGAATAATTCTTAATTGTTCTTCTGTTAACCTTATTGATGCCATAATTTCTGTACTTATTGTTCATTATATTACGCCAAAACAAACAAATTTTATGAGTTTTGGCTGGGTTATAAATAAAATAGGCTGTTACGATGTAGTCATTAATCTGCTTTCACACCCAACTTAATGTCAGTATCAGATCACCTATTTTTGTTTTACTATTTAAATCTTATAGATTCAAATGTTTTCCCTGATTCTGTCATAATGTAATACTCTGAATCAGGATAAAGTAAACGTAAAGATTTTTCTCCAAGAATAAAACCTTTTACATTTAAATCATCAATTTCTTCCATCGTGTAATTCCTTTCATCATAAAAATTTAAATAGTTAAGGAACTTTGCATCATCATTCATTCTCCCTCTGTCATAGAATGAATAACTTTCTCCGATTTGATGATTTGTTTCAATAAATCTTGTGTTGTTGTTGATTTCTCTTAATGAATACATATATTTATAAATTTGGTTATAGAAGTCAGAGGGGGACTTGAACCCCCACACCATTTGTGGTTTTCTCTAATCTACCCTTGCAAAGGTACCACCAGCGTTTGGTCACTCCTACTGAAGGTCCGCTTACCTCCCTTCAGTAATAACAGACTTGCGGTCTATTGTGTGCACTCCTGTGCTATCTGACTATGCCAGGTTTTTGCATTAAGCATCCATAGAACCTGATAACTATGCTGACTAACGATTCAGAAGGTCTGCTGTTCTTATGGGAAGCTTCCTTGTTTTCGATCCAGTGGCCTGCTGGCTAATTACTTTAAAGCATCAACTATTGCACAGAATAGTTTATCTTTCTTTTGTTGGAACTCTGGAAGTTCATGAAAAGGAACTAAACATGGATGAGTTTTCTTTTCAGCATCTTTAGTTTCTCCATATACCCAACCATCTTTGATTTTGTCTTCCATCTAAGCATTGTGTTGAGCATCTTCTTTGGCATCTGGATTTTCTAATCGGAATTTTACTCCATTGATTGCCGAATCTTGTTGCCAACCTTCGGAAGCATACCAATGCTTTTGAGAAAAATCACCATTTGCTTCACACCAAACCTTATTGGCTTCGTGACACGCTTGGGCAATATGGTATTGAATTAGCGTAAGTTCCATCACTTAAGTCCTTTAGCGATTCCTTTTACGGCATACATTTGTGCTGTTTCTAGGTGCTCCATTGCAATTTTGAAGCATCTATCTTGCTCTATAACTTCACTTCCAGTTAATTTAGAATCATGTATTTCTTTTGCACAAAAGTCAATAGCATCTGCCATCATACGTTTGAATGTGCCAATCTTGTCATCTGCTGATGGATTGAAGTTGATGTGACATCTCTTTTCTCCGAGTGTCAATTGTCTTGGTTCTGGGTTTGTTCCTTCTTGCATAATTAGTCTAAGATTTTACGCCATTTTTGTTGTTCTTCCCAAGGATTAGCAACATAAGCATTAATTGCTGCCATTGCATTAGTGTAATCTTCAAATGCAATGTCTTTACATCCTACACTTACAATACATCCTCTGTTTAGGAATTTAATCCTGATTTCATACTCACGGAGAGCTTCAGCATTAGATGGTCTCCATTCTTTTGGTTGTTCCATTTCTGGTTCACCTAGTCTTTCTACTGGTACTTCTGCCATCATTGGCAAATCATTTTCGTTTGGCATATTTTTTATTTATTTAGTTTAATCATTTTTAAAGTGTGTTCAAAGGGATTACCTTCAATATTTTCCACTAATCTACACATTTCTAATACTATATCTCTAGTTTCTTTTTGTGCATCTAGTTTACTTCTAAGAGCATACATGTGCAAAAATGCTTGTAAACTACCAGTCCAAATAAATTCAGTCATAAGAGATAAAGGAAGAACCAATCTAGCTTGTTCTTTACTTACACCAAGTCCTACTAAATATGCATAAGCATTTTTACAAGTTCTAATAACTTCTCTTTGTACTTCATCTGGAATTTTTTGAGCATCACATAGTCCATCACTGCCTTGCTTACTACTTTTAGATTGTTTACGCCACTCTCCTTCAGGAACCATGTAATATTCATCACTAAAATCTACATAACGTCCACTAATAGAGTTTACACTTACTCCCACAACATGTTTAAAAAGTTGCCTCTCTACAAAGATGGGACATTTAACTCTAAACTGTAAATGCGGATGTCTAAATGGAGATGTATGTCCATGTTCCCACAGATATTTTAGAAGTTTAGCATTTTGTTCTTCTGTATAGTTACTAGCATCTTTACCATAACTCACACGAGCTACATTTGCTATCATTTCATCATTTCCCCAATAAGATAATAACTCAACTTTGTTCTCCATCATTTAATTTTGTTAAAGTATAAACACTATTTTCAGTTTTAAATTTTATTACATCAGCAGTATTTTCAATGATCTCGGTGATAGGAGTTGTCTGCCAAGTAAAAAATAGACTAAAAGGTGACATCAACAACAGACTCCTTCCTATAGCAGGTTCATCATGCTTGCTTTTAAAAGTTCTATCTTCATTCCATTCAATCCAAGTTATCTTCTCAGATTTTTTGGTTAAATTATCTCTTTCTCTTACTAACTCCCAGTTATAAACAGGAGAAGAGATATAAATTTCAGGTCTTTCTATTTTACTCATTTGTAGTTCTGTTCTTGATATAGTTTAACTGACGAATGCATCAATGCTGCAAAAATTGGAGCGAACAAAGCGTACATTACCCTTGCTTCTGTCTTCCAGTATTTAGCATTTAGTTCCCATATGGCGAATGATATCAATAGGTATATCCCTACCATTGTTAAAAGTGCTGCAATTATTGGATTAATCTTCATTTTTCACCTCCGAATGTTTGGTTGTAGTATTGTTCTGCTAAATTTGGCATCCCAATATAATTAATATCGTTTTGTGCAATTAAATCATTTCCAAAATCAACCATCTCCTCCTTGTGCATTGCTTTGGCTTGTTCCATAATTGCTTTATGTCTTTCGTTATACTCCTTGTTATCTATTTGACCTGTTAGGTAGTCAAAGTTTAAACTTGCTAGTTTGTCATCTAACCACTCAATGCTACTTTTTTTGTTGTTACTCATTTGTTACCTCCTTGTACAATTTCAATTAACTTTCTAAGACAAGCAAGTTCTGCTTCTTCGTATGTTTCATGCTCATTAATATAATCAGTTCCTAATTTAGACTTAATTCTTGCCGAGTATTTAAAGTTTACTGCCGTCATCCATACTATTTCAGTATTATATTCATACTTCTCTCTAAACCATCTAAATGCTTGTGAGAATGTTGGCTGTGATGTATATGATGAACTATTATAGTTTACACCATTAAACTTTTGTTCGTTTGTTCTTAAATCACTACATCTCATTGGTGTACTACAATTATCAAAAGCAAAAAAACAAGGTTCATCAAAACCAAGTTCTTTTAGTGCTAATGCTTCTTGGTAGAGTACAAATTCTTTGTCCAAACTACTTTGTTTATTGTTGCTCATATTTTTGTTTTAAGTAGTTTAAATAAATAGATTTAATAAAATCACCATCAATAAAATCTTTTTCTAACTCTTCATCAATAGATTTTGCAATGTAATCTATTAGTTTTTTGGCTTCAAAATTTGCAAATTCAACAGAAATTTTTCTTACTTCAGTAATGTGTACTAATCCGTAGTCATCAAACTTATTAATAAGTTGTTCTAATTTATCTGACGATGTAATACTTGGTTTATTGTTGCTCATCTTTTTCAGTAATTGTTTCAATATAATTATCCCACCCCATCTTTTTAGCGTGGTAGGCATGACTTACAGAATGATTAACCATAGCACCTGTTTGACCTATCTCACCTTCAGTCATAAAGTTAGTCATACCCTCTAATCTTGAATCATAAGCGTTAGTTTGTTTTGTTAATAAATGCTCAAATAATTCGGGATGTTCATCTAAGTACTGCACACCTCGAATTACCATTCTTTGGCATTCTAATTCATAATCGCATGGATTGTTCTGGTCTTCAGAAAATCCACTTAAGAAATCCCCAACGGGATACTTGTAGTCTGTTGTTTGTTTATTGTTGCTCATTGTTACCTCCTTGCTTTTAATTGATCTAAAACATAATCATAGCTATTAAATACTACAAAGTTTTCTCCTGATTTAAGATAGATTGTACACTTGTCTGGGTGTGGTTCAGTTTCATTTTTTTCAATATGCTCTCTAACTGCACATATTTCATTGGAGTCTACGGATAATTTAACTGGCATTAATAATTCAATACCCATATCTTCATACTCCGAATTATAAACATGTATTGTTGTTTGAATTATCATTTGTTACCTCCTTGTATTTTGTCTTTTAACCACATTGCACCAAATTGAAATGAAGCACTATCGAATGGTAGTTTTTTTATGTTGTCTTTTTTTATCTGTGCTTCATTATATATATCTTCATCACTTGGGAGTTCGATGG
>Ga0315909_10006719_pt1 | contig 12945 bp, 15 predicted proteins | sample LakEriMetagenome_11_FD_203527 | JGI IMG/M metagenome (GOLD analysis project Ga0315909, IMG submission 203527) | Freshwater fungal communities from buoy surface, Lake Erie, Ohio, United States - Buoy 2 MA125 | ecosystem: Environmental > Aquatic > Freshwater > Lake | place: USA: Lake Erie, Ohio...
GCCTTCTCCTTCTTCTCCTTCGTCAGCGCCGCCCGCTGGTCCCGGTCATCCTGCTGATACGTACCATGAAACTTCAGCAGAATCGACTGGTCCTCCTCCACATGACTCCGCCCCCCGTCTCCCAGTTCCTCCACAATCCGCCCACGCAGCCCGCCACTCTCCAGCTTGATCTCTTCAACACTCGCTTTGCTCATAAATTGTCTCGGTTTCCTCACCATCTAACCCGCTCGCCAAACCACGCAATCGGAAATACACCGGATTGCAGATAGGATTAGTCGAGTTTTCCGCGGGCGGCCCTCACAAAGGCTCGCACCATCCCAGCATCCTTACGCCCTGGGCCGGATTCCACCCCGCTGGCCGTATCAACTCCCCATGGCGACACCGCCGCAACCGCCGCAGCCACATTGGCAGGCACAAGCCCCCCGGCAAGCAGCATGGGCCGGCCAGCGAATCTCCGCACAGCCTCAGCCGCAAGATTCCAGTCGCTGCGGGCTCCCGTCCCCCCGTAAACACCGGGCGCATGGGCATCGAGCACAAATCCATCAGCCGGATCACTGGCGATTCGGGCAAAGTCAGCTTCGCTCCGCAGAGCGAGCGCCCGCAGCACCGGCAACCCCAGCCGCTGCACCTCGGCGGTGAACTCCGCCGGTTCATCGCCATGCAGCTGAATGCCCTCGAACCATCCACTGCCGACCACCCGCGCGATCTCCTCGCGCTCCGCATTCACAAACAACGCAATCCTCCGCAGTCCAGCCGGCACTCTCGGCAGCCATTCCCCAATCTCCTCCAGCGCACGGTACCGCTTGGAACCGGAAAAGAAATTCAGCCCGATCGCATCGACGCCCGCCTCGGCACACATTTCCGCGTCCTCTAGCCGCGTCACGCCGCAGACTTTCACATAAACACCGTCACAGGCAAGCAGCGGTCCACACGTTCTCATGATGGAAAAGCCCCTCGCCTCAGCCCGCACTGGCCAGCACCTCGGGCTTCAGCAGCCGACGGCGGTACTCGGTCGGACTTTCCCCGGTGACCCCACGGAAGCAGCGGTTGAATTGCGAAAGCGACTGATAGCCCACCTCGAAGGCCACTTCCGAAACGCGGGCGTCGGGCCGGAGGAGCATCTGGCGCGCCTGTTCCACTCGCGAGCGGTTGATGTAGTCCACCAGATTGATGCCCACAGCCTTGCGGAATACCTTGCAGAAATGATGCGGGCTCAGACCCGCACTGCGCGCCACCTGCTCAAGACTGAGCCGGTCACCCAGATTGTCGCGGATGAACCGCCGCGCCCGCGTCACCGCTTCCGGTTCCCGCGGCGTGCTCTCCACAATAAGCCGATTCGCCAGATCCCCCAGCTGCCGCCCGAACGCCTCCAGCAACACCGCCACACTGGCGTACTTCTCATCTGTCACCACCGTCGTCGCCTCCCACAGCTTCTTCAGATCGCGGATCTCCCCCGCCGCCCGGCCCGCCGCCGCAAGAATCAGGGATACCGCCGAAAAGTCCGGCTTCCCTTCTCCCGCCACAAAAACCTGCCCCGTCCACAGCCACGCCACCGTTCTTCCCCCACACTGCACAGGCACCGCCGTCTCCCGCATGTGCGCAAAACAACGGTCGGACGCCCCGTTCCCCTGATTCACCGCCCGCAGATGACCATGCGCTTTCTCACATTCATCACAGCCCTCCCTTGAGTTGAGCTGACTGCAGAACGGATTCTGCTCGGTCCTCTCCTGCTCGCGGGGAATGCTGTCGGTCTGCGCCAGCCGCAGAAACAACCCAAGGCCGGTCGCCTTGCGGAATGCTTCCTGATAGCTCCGGTAAAGGGCAGACCCCTGGAGGGCATCCACCAGCTTCCGGTCTTGAGTCGTGACGATCGCCTTCATCCCTTCCCGGATCCTACACGGTTCCCCCGGGGCTTCCAGGGAACATTCGCTGCACAAATGCTGAATGGCCGGGAACAGCTCCCAAGCCGGCAATTTCTGCACACAACATCACAAGCGCCGCGGAGCATCACGCCACGGAAGCTCCCATGCTGGCCCCAGCTGTCCTTCCGTCCCCACCCATGCCTCCCTCCTCCGCCACCCAGCAACTCGACCGATGGCTCGCCGCAGCGGCCCGCCACGCTGCCTGCGGTTCTGCTCAGCCCACGCGCCCCGCCATCACCATCAACGGCCTGCCCGGAGCCATCTCTCCCGGCACAGCCGCCGCCATCGCGGAATACCTCAGCAGCACCGACGACCTCGCCCCGCAAGGCTGGCGCTCCTTCGATGCCGATACCCTGCTCGAACTCGCCACCTCGCCCCTCCAGATGCTCGGCGGAAAATCCCTCGCCGCCCGCGATCATTGCTCAGGCTGTGCCTGCCCAGGCGATCAGTGCGGTCTGCGCAAACGACGCGCCGCCGCCGCCTCCCTCGCGTCACTGATCGCCAGCTCGGGCTGCGCAGTTCTTGATTACCCCGGCGCAGCGCTTCTCGGAGCAACCCACCCGCACACCTTCCATGTCTGGTTCCACGCCAGCGATTCCTACCGACTGCAGAAGCTCCGCGATGCCGCCACGCTTCCACCAGACGCCGGACCAGCCGATCTCGCCACCGCCGACGGCCAATTTCTCGCATGGGTAACCGACGCCGCAGCCAGCCGCACCACCGCAGAAGCCCTCGCCTCAGCCTGCCATCTGGCCGTCAGCCTTCCCCAGATGGAAGCCGCTCCGGTCGTGCCGATCCTCAGCGATTCCCTCCTTGAATGGGCCGCTGCCCTGAGCCGCCCAGCCCCGCAGGATCTGCGCACCCTTTCCCAACCCCTGCGCAGCAGCCGCCGCAGCACCGTGCTCCCCTTCCCCTCCTCCGGTAAACTATCCCACTCGTGAACGCCCTCCTCGTCACCCTCCTCGTCAGCCTCTGCCTCTCGGCAGTCTTCGTGATCGCCTTCCTCGGCGAACACCTCCGCCGCCGCGAAACCGGCCCGGAACACGACTCCCTGCTCCCGCTCGACGACCCCTCCTCCTCCAAATCAACGGAACCAGCACCCCCTCTCTGACAGGACCATTCCCCCATCCCCATCCATGAACGCAACCGCAGTCAAAACCACCATCGAGTTCGATGACCGGACCGTCCGGAGGTTCACCCTCGCCTCCATCATCTGGGGCATCGTCGGCCTCCTCGTCGGCTTCATCGCCGCCACCCAGCTCAGCTGGTGGCAGATGAATGGCAAATTCCTCGAGACCATCACCGCCGGGGCCATCAAGTCGGAAGGCCTCGCATTCCTCACCTTCGGCCGCCTCCGCCCGCTCCACACCAATGCAGCCATCTTCGCCTTCGTCGGCAACATGATGTTCGCAGGCATCTACTACTCCACCCAGCGCCTCTGCAAAGCCAGACTGGCCTCGGACCTGCTCTCCTCCATCCACTTCTGGGGATGGCAGCTCATCATCGTGGCCGCCGCCGTCACCCTCCCAGCCGGACTCACCCGCGGAAAGGAATACGCCGAACTGATCTGGCCCATCAACATCGCCGTCGCCCTCATCTGGGTCGTCTTCGGCATCAATTTCTTCTGGACCCTCAAAAAGAGAAATGAACCAAGCCTCTACGTGGCCCTCTGGTTCTACATCGCCACCATCGTCACGGTCGCGATGCTCTACATCGTCAATCACCTGTCGCTGCCCACGAGCCTGACGCACAGCTACCCCATCTTTGCAGGCGTCCAGGACGCCCTCGTGCAGTGGTGGTACGGCCACAATGCCGTCGCCTTCTTCCTGACCACCCCCATCCTCGGCATCATGTACTACTTCATGCCGAAAGCGGCCGGAAGACCAGTCTACAGCTACCGCCTCTCCATCATCCACTTCTGGTCCCTCGTCTTCATCTACATCTGGGCCGGCCCGCACCACCTCCTCAATACCTCCCTGCCCCGCTGGCTCCAGATGCTCGGCATGCTCTTCAGCCTCATGCTCTGGGCCCCCAGCTGGGGCGGCATGCTCAACGGCCTCCTTACCCTCCGCGGCGCATGGGATAAACTCCGCACGGACCCCGTCATCAAATTCTTCGTCGCCGCCATCACCTTCTACGGCATGTCCACCTTCGAAGGCCCCCTCCTCTCCATCCGCGCCGTCAATGCCCTCTCGCACTACACCGACTGGACCATCGGCCACGTGCACGCCGGTACGCTAGGCTGGAATGGCTTCATGGCCGCAGGCATGTTCTACTGGATCGTCCCGAAACTCTGGGGCCGCCCCCTGCATTCCATCGCCGCCGCCAACATGCACTTCTGGGTCGGTACCGTCGGAATCCTCCTCTACGTCGCCTCCATGTGGGCCTCCGGCATCACCCAGGGCCTCATGCTCAATCAGCTCAATGCCGACGGCACCCTGCCAAAATACGAATTCGTCGAAACCCTCGAACGCATCAAGCCCCTCATGGCCATCCGTACCGCCGGCGGCGGCCTCTACCTGCTCGGCTACCTCGTCATGGTCGGAAACCTCGTCCTCACCATCCGCGCCGGCAAACCAGTCACGGAAACCCGCGAGGTCTTCGTCGAACCCAGGAAGCACGACGCCATGCCATGGAAGGATGTCTTCATCAACGACCCCATCCTCTACACCATCCTCGGCATCTTCTTCTGCTGCCTCTGGTTCTTCCTCCCCAGCTACGCCAATGTCGGTGCCCTCGCCGGCGGCATCGCCCTCTGCATCAAAGCCGTCGCCCGCTTCAAGGCCGCCAACCAGTCGTGGTCGTTCTGGTACGAGAAACTCCTCGACAACTACCTGCCCTTCACGGTCCTCACCTTCATCGCCGTCGCCATCGGCGGCCTCCTCCAGATCATCCCGACCGTGCTCGTGAACCGCGGCGACCGCATCGAAGGCCGCATCCAGAAACTCTACACCCCACTCGAACTCTGCGGCCGCGACATCTATGTCTCGGAAGGCTGCTACAACTGCCATTCCCAGATGATCCGTCAGATGGTCCCGGACGTCCTCCGCTACGGCACAGGCCGCCCGGACGATTACAGCCACCTCGGCGAATCCATCTACGACCACCCCTTCCAGTGGGGCAGCAAACGCACCGGCCCGGACCTCGCCCGCGAAGGCTCCAAGCGCGACTACACATGGCAGGTCATCCACCTCCGCAACCCACGCGACATGGACCCCAACTCAACCATGCCCAACTACCCATGGCTCCTCGAGAAGAAAGCCGACATCAATGCCCTCCCAGGCAAGATCGCCGCCCAGCGCCGCCTCGGCGTCCCCTACGAAGCCATGTCCGCAGACATCATCAAGGACAAGGCCCGCAAGCAAGCCATCGAAATCAGCGAAGTCCTCAAGGGCCAGGGCCAGAATGTCGCCCCGGACAGCCAGATGATCGCCCTCGTCGCCTACCTCAAAGCCCTCGGATCATGGGAAGAAAAGAAACCAGCCGAAAACCGCCGGGACGACCGCCCGCTCTTCCAGCCAGGCAACCCCGATGAATACCGGCCCGTCGCCACCACCCCGGCACCCGGCCAGTAAACCAGCCACCACGGAACCCAAACACCTTCCCATCCATGTTCCGCCGACTCCATCCTGAAATGTGGGAATGGCAAAGCGTCGCCACCATCGGCGCCTTTGTCCTCACCCTCGCGGTCTTCGTGTTCTTCTTCGTGCGTGCCCTCCGGCTCCAGAAGGATGACGCCACCCGCATGGGCCAGCTCCCCATCGACGACGAACCCTCCGCTCCCCGCGACCATGAATAATACCACGCCGGACCACACCCCGCAGCAGCCAGCCGACCCGGACGCCCCCGTTCTCCGCCCCCACGTCTTCGACGGCATCGAGGAATACGACCAGAAACTGCCGAACTGGTGGCTCTTCACGTTCTACTTTGCCATCGCATGGTTCGTCATCTACTGGTTCCTCTACTACAACCTCGGCCAGTTCCAGACAGACCACGAACGCGTCACCAGCCAGATCACCGCCATCCAGCAGACCAAGGCCCGCGAACTGGAAGCCATGCTCGCCAAACTGGATGACAAGGTCCTCTGGGAATGGAGCCGCAATACCCAGATCACCGATCAGGGTGCCGCCACCTACCAGAAATTCTGCGTCGTCTGCCACGCCACCGACCTCAGCGCCACCCTCGCGGGCGCAAAACTCCCGGGCCTCCCGCTCAATGACGCGGAATGGAAATACGGAGCCAACCCCATGGACCTCTTCAAACTCGTCCAGAAGGGAACCCCGGACAAAACCCAGGCCATCCAGATGCCCCCATGGGAACAGACCCTCTCCCCCGGCGACATCGCCAAGGTCGTCGCCTTCGTCCTCAGCCATCACAAGGAACCAGCCACCACCGAAGCCCCCAGGGTCTCGGCCAACTGATCCCGGATCCCATCCGCTCGCTGCGCCCGCCCCGGTCCCGCCACCGGCGCGGGCGCTCCCTTGTTCAAGGGACCCTCGCTCCCTGCACTGACGGCTTGCATTCCCCCCGCCACTTCGGCTATCCCGTCCCCATGCCGTCGCCAGCAGCGCGGCCCCATCCCATCTCATCCACCACCACCATGATCTTCAGGTCCCTCCTCCGCATCACCACCGCCCTCCTCGCGGCCATCTCCCTCACCAGCTGCATCGACCCCGCCACCGTCAACGCACTCGCCGGCGCATCCGCCACCCCAGGCTACGGCCCCGGCTACCCACCACCTCCCCCGCCCAACTACGGCAACCGCCCAGGTTACTACGACAATAACTACCACCAGCACGGCTCAGGCTACTACAACAACAACCGCCCGGGATACCCCAACCAGGGCCAGGGTTACTACAACCAGGGTCCAGGCTACTACGAAACCGCCCCCGGCCGCCCCGGCGCATGGAACAATGACCAGGCCAAAGTCTACGACATGGCCTACCGACTCGGCCAGGACGACTTCTACCGCGGCAAGGACAAGCACATGACCAATCACAAGAAAATGTACGACTCGTCCACCCACGATAGCTTCAAGCGTGGCTACGAATCCGGTTACGATGCCGCCCGCCGCAAGGCCCAGCGCTGATCCCGGCCGCACACCCCGCCACATTCATCGCCCGCTCTCCCACCCAAGGAGAGCGGGCTTTTTTGTCACGTTGCAGAACCGGAGGAAGTCACGCTTCGATTGCGGACCAGTCCATGGATTCATCAGAATCGGCATGATTCTGAATCCACCGCGGCAACCACGGTCACCCTCGCCGCCATCGCCGCATTCCCCTTCCTGCGCCGCAGACGCTGAATTCAAGCGCCACCCCGTCCATCCGCCTTTACGGACCGCGTCCCGGCTTTGCACGAGGACGCGGTTTCTTTTATAAGCCCCGGATCATGCCCGACTTCCTGCCCGCCCTGATCGGCTGCTTCGCCCAGCCGGTCGCCGAAAATCCCACAGTGGTCATGATGGAAGCCGCGTTCCGCCACCACGGGATCCATGCCCGCTACATCAATATGGAAGTCAGCCCGGCTGACCTCGCCGCCGCGGTCGCCGGAGCCAAGGCCCAGGGATACATCGGCTTCAACTGCAGCCTCCCCCACAAGGTCGCCATCATCAGTCACCTCGATGCCCTCGGCGATTCCGCCCGCATCACGGGAGCCGTCAACTGCGCCATCCGCCAACCCGATGGCCTCTGGCGGGGCGAAAACACCGATGGCAAAGGCTTCCTCCAGAGCCTCCGGACCACCACCAACCCAGCCGGCCAGCACGCCGTCATCTTCGGGGCCGGAGGAGCCGCCCGCGCCATCGCCACGGAACTCGCCCTCGCCGGAACCAGCCGGATCACCCTCGTGAACCGCTCGCCCGCACCAGCCGCAGCCCTCGCCCAGCTCCTCTCCACAAACACGGACACGACCGTCTCCACCGCCGCCCTGACCGACCCCTTCCCTCTCCCACCGGACGCTTCCCTCATCGTCAATGCCACGTCGGTCGGCCTTTTTCCGGACTCTTCCGCAGCGCTCGCCGTCACTGGCTTCCGTCCCCACATGACGGTCGCCGATGTCATCCCGAATCCCCCACAGACCGCATTTCTCAAGGCCGCACAATCAGCCGGCTGCCACACCCTCGACGGCCTCGGCATGCTCGTGAATCAGGGTGCCCTCAACATCTCATACTGGTTCGGCATCGACCCCGACCGCGCCATCATGCGCGCGGCCCTCTCCTCGGTATTCCCGGCTGCCTGATCGCCGGATCCAGAAAATGAAAGCCATCCATTCCATGAAAACACCACTGCATCTCTGCCTCGCCGCCCTCTGCTCCCTGCTGCCCGCCCAAGCCCAGGACGCCGCCAAACCAGCCACCAGCATCGCCACCCAGCCCGCCCTCCACGCCGGAACCGAAAAACGCATCGAATCCTTCAACGAAATCTCCCGCAAAGGCGAAGCCGCCCTCGTCTTCCTCGGCGATTCCATCACCCAGGGCTGGGAAGGAGCCGGCAAGGCGGTCTGGACCGCCACATGGGCCCCCCTCAAGGCCGCCAATTTCGGAATCGGTGGCGACCGCACCGAACACGTCCTCTGGCGCCTCGACCACGGCAACGGCGACGGTCTCAAACCAAAACTCGTCGTCCTCATGATCGGTACCAATAACACCGGTCACCGCAAAGCCGAAGAACCAGCCGCCGACACCGCAACCGGCGTCAAGGCCATCATCGACCGACTCCACAGCAAACTCCCGGACACCAAAGTCCTCCTCCTCGGCATCTTCCCACGCGGCGAAAAACCAGACGACAAACTCCGCACCCACAACTCCGCCATCAACGAACTCCTCAAACCCCTCGCCGATAACCAGAAAGTCCACTTCCTCGATATCGGTAAATCCTTCCTCGCACCCGATGGCTCCCTTCCACGCGAAATCATGCCCGATCTCCTCCACCTCAGCCCCAAAGGCTACCAGATCTGGGCCGATGCCATCCGCGACAAGGTCACCGAACTCATGAAGTAACCGCCCCACCACCCGCTCACCCCCTCACCACGCTAAAACGCGGAACCGGCCTCCCGGTTCCGCGTTTCTGCTTTGTGATTCATTCCGCTCCCCCTCAACCCCGGGAGGCCATCGCCCTCAGTGCGACCGCACGAATTCCTCAAAGCGGTCCAGCCCCTTCTTGATGACGTCGAGGCTGCAGGCGTAGCTGAACCGCACGGTGTCATCCGCGCCAAAGGCAACCCCCGGAACCACCGCCACATGACTGCGGCTCAGCAGCTTCTCCGAGAAATTCATGCTCTTGATCCCCAGCTTGCCAATGTTCACAAGGAAATAGAACGCACCCTGCGGCTGCGCCACCGACAGACTCGCAATCTTCTGGAACCGCCCCGTCATGTAACCACGGCGCAGATCGAATTCCTGCCGCATGTCCTCAATGATGTTCTGATCCCCCTGCAGCGCCGCCAGCGCTCCATACTGCGCAAACGTCGCCGGAGCCGATGTCGTGTGACTCTGAATCGTGTCAATTGCCTCCGCAATCTTCCGGTTCGCCGTCGCCGTGTAGCCAATCCGCCACCCCGTCATGCTGTACGCCTTCGAAAAACCATTCACCACAATCGTCAGTTCCTTCAGCTCACGGCTCAGGCTCGCAATGGAAACATGCTCCACATCATCGTAGACCAGCTTCTCGTAGATCTCATCCGACAGAATCAGAATGTCCTCGGACGCCGCAATCTCCCCGATCTGCTCGAGTTCCGCACGGCTGTACACCGCCCCCGTCGGATTCGACGGACTGTTCAGAATCACCATCTTCGTCGACGGCGTCATGGCCGCCTCGAATTCCTCCGGCGTCATCTTCCAGCCATTCTCCTGACGCGTCTCCACAAAAACAGGCGTCGCCCCCGCAATCCGCACCATGTCCGGATAACTCGTCCAGTACGGCACCGGAATAATCACTTCATCCCCCGGTCCACACGTGGCCAGAATCGCATTGTAGCACGAATGCTTGGCTCCGCAGTTCACACTGATGTGATCCGGCGCATACTGCAGACCGTTGTCCGCCGCCAGTTTCGCACAGATCGCTTCCCGCAGCTCCAGAAGCCCAGCCGATGCCGTGTACTTCGTCTTGCCCTCGGCGAGGGCCTTCACACAGGCGTCCTTGATGTGCTGCGGCGTGTCCATATCGGGCTCGCCGGCCCCGAAACTGCATACGTCAATTCCCTCTTTCTTCATTTTGGCAGCCTGACTGGTGACGGCGAGCGTGATCGAAGGAGCGAGGGCAGCAATGTTAGAATATACGAAGTCCATGTTCGGTTGTGGAAAATTGACCCGGGATCACCGGAACTGGCAGGAAACAGGGTTACGGGCCGATTGTCAACCCGCGGAACACAGGGAAATCCCCTCGCTCACACCGGCGGGGCATAGTCGAGCACCACTTTTCCCTCCTCGAGCCGCACCGTCGTCACTTTCTTCAGTACCCCAAGAACGGTCGGGTCCACAGTCTCCCGGATCCCGCCCATCAGCAGGGTGTCAAGATGGTTGGCCTGACGGTAGTGCTCGCTGAATCCCTGACTCAGTTCCCGCCCGGGCACGGAAATCGAAGTGGTCGCCAGAACCATGCCCTTGTCCGGATGACGGACAGGCTTGACCTCGCATTGCCCATTCAGAAAAAGCCGTTCTCCGCTCAGCGGCATCCCATTCATGGCCACGGAAATCCGGAGCCGGATCGCCGTAGGCGTAATCGCCTCAACCTGTGCACTCTCGCGCATCGGCTGAAGCACTGGCTCGGCAGCCAGCAAGGCGTTCAGATCGTCGGCGCCGAGCGACAGCGAGGCCGCCCGCCCACCCTGCACGGAAGCCGCGAACTCCCGGAGCCGCCCGCGCAGGGACTCAACGTCGGCCGCCGCCACGGCTCGCGGCACCACCGGCTGCGCCACGGTATCGGTGAATCCCCGCAGTTCCTGCACCTGCCGCACCATCGAAATCACCATCCACGATCCCCAGACCAGCATCCAGAATCCCCCCATCGCCAGCATGAGACACCCAGGCGAAAACCGCCGCCCCGCCGGAACCAATTGCTTCTGCTCTGCCATCCCCCACGCAGAGCATGCCGCTTCCCGCCACGCAACCACACATGCCGGAACTCAGGGATCAGCCAATCGCCGCACCACTTCCCCCGCCGCCGCCAACCCGAACACCCCAGTCACAAAAACCCCGGCTCCCCAGCCGGAAGCGCAGTCCATCCGGAGACTGCCTCCGCTTTCCCCGCCACACTCGTCCGCAGGCCGCCGCTGCACTTCCGCAGAATACACACACGGCACACCCATGGACTCACCATTCCCACCGGCAAAACCATGCGTCCGCCGCAGTTCCTTCCGCACCATCCGCAGCAGGGGATCACCCTGCGCCTGCGCCAGATCCGCACAACGCACGGCCGACGCCTCCACCTTCCCCCCTGCCCCACCCACCGTCAGCACCGGAATCCCCCGCCCACAGCAATGCGCAATCATGAGCGCCTTCACCGCCGCCCGGTCGACCGCATCAATCACAAAATCCACCCCGCCCGGCAGCAACCGCTCCACATTCCCAGCCCCCAGAAATTCCACACGTTCCTCCACCACCGCCTCGGGATTGATCAGCAGCATCCGCTCAGCCAGTACCGCCGTCTTCGGCCGCCCCACCGTGCCGCTCAGCGCCGGAAGCTGACGGTTCGTATTCGTCACACAGACATCGTCGCCATCAATCAGCACCACCCGCCCCACACCCGACCGGATCAGTCCTTCCACCGTCCACGACCCCACACCGCCCACTCCCACCACCACAACCGAGGCCGAGGCCAAACGCTCCATGCCAGCCATCCCAAAGAGACGGCCAATCCCGCCAAACCGCTGCCGATATCCTTCCGTCAGCATGGCATACCTCCCGCCAGACCGTCCCGCTCAGTCCCGCACCTCAACCGCAATCTTCCGCTCCGCCAAGCCAGCCGCCACCGACGCCAGCGAACGGATCGCCTCAATCGTGCTGCCCCCTCCCCCAATCAGCAGGGCCGTCTCGCGGCCACTCACGGCCACCTCAAACGTCACACGGCCATCGCCTTCCCTCACAATCACCTGACGTTCATCGTCCCGTCCCGTCAGTACCCCCACCACATACCTCACAAAGGCCTCCACATTCGCTTCCCGGTTCGCTGCTTCCATAATCATGATTTCTCCCGGCAGGTCAAAAAAAACCCGGCCCTGAACTCAGGGCCGGGCATGAAAATCAATCGCACTCAGGCCTTCGGCTGCGCCTTGCGGGCTTTCCGGATGATCGAGGCCACCGTCTCGCTGGCCTTCGCTCCCTTGCCAATCCACGCATCCACCTTGGCAATGTCGACATCGAAATTCTTCCCGGGCTTCATGGGGTCGTACGTTCCCACCATGTCAATGAACCGTCCGTCCCGGCGCGTGCGGGAATCCGCCACCACAATGCGGTAGTAGGGATGATCTTTTGCGCCTTCGCGCCTCAGCCTGATTGCCACTGCCATAAAGTTGCTGTATCGTTGGTTGTTCTGGAAGTTTTGCTCGGGGGGGAATCAAACCGATTCTGCTCCCGGAAAGGGCGGGCATAATACCCCAGTCCCCCCGAACGCAAGCGCTTTTCTTCAAAAGCCAGTCCCGCACGCGCTCCAGCCACACCTTTCCCTGTCACCAGCCCACCTGCTCAGCGGTCTTCACAACCAGTCACCCATGGCTCCGCCCCCACCATGAAATCCGCCGCCCTGCCCTGCCTGCTCTCCGCTGCCGCCGGCGCTGCCGTTTCCGCCCTGTTTCTCCCGGCAAACAACCCGGACATGCCGACCACCGTTTTCCGGACGTCTCAGAGCATGACCACACCCTCGGCCGCCGTGGGAATGGAGCCGCGGAGCAGCGCCCCCGGCTCCCTCGCACCAAGGGCGGAAAAAACCTCCCCCGCCCGACCGCTCTCAGGCGAGGAAATCACGGCTGCCGCCACCGAAATCCTCAATCACCCGGATCCGGTCGCCGCACTCTCGCTTTTCTCGAACCT
>Ga0315909_10006720_pt1 | contig 12944 bp, 8 predicted proteins | sample LakEriMetagenome_11_FD_203527 | JGI IMG/M metagenome (GOLD analysis project Ga0315909, IMG submission 203527) | Freshwater fungal communities from buoy surface, Lake Erie, Ohio, United States - Buoy 2 MA125 | ecosystem: Environmental > Aquatic > Freshwater > Lake | place: USA: Lake Erie, Ohio...
GCGAAGTTCACGAAGGATCCTGTGAACGTGCGCATCGAGGATCAGAAGCTCACGGTGCCGGACATTGACCAGGTGTATTATGAGGTGAACCGCCGCTCGAAGCTGGAGGCGCTGTGCCGGATCATTGACCTCATGGACCTGCACTACGGCATCATTTTCTGTGCGACGAAGCTGATGGTGGACGAGCTCACCGAGCATCTTTCCGCGCGCGGATTCATGGCGGACAAGCTGCACGGCGACATCGCACAGGCCGCACGCGAGCGCGTGATGCGCAAGCTGCGCGACAAGAAAATCGAGTTCCTCGTGGCGACCGATGTCGCCGCGCGCGGGCTGGACGTGGATGACCTCGAAGTCGTGATCAACTACGATCTGCCGCACGACGCCGAGGACTACGTTCACCGCATCGGACGCACGGGCCGCGCGGGGCGCAGCGGACGCGCGATCACTTTTGCCGACGGGCGCGAAGTCTGGAAGCTGCAGCACATCATGCGCTTTACGAAGGCGCGCATCCGCCGCGAGAACGTGCCGACCGCGGAGCAGGTCGAGGAGCGGCGGAGCAGTGCGCTCTTTGAAAAAGTCCGCACGACGATCGAGAGCGGGGCGTTCAAGAAACACGACGCGCTGATCGATCAGCTTCTCAATGCGGGGCACACGCCGACGGACATCGCGTCCGCGCTGTTCTCGATGCTCGAGGGCGACGGGCCGAAGTCGGTGGAGATCCCCGAGGATCGCCCCGCGCCGCCGAAGCGCGAGTACCAGAGCCGCGGCGACTACCCCGCATACGAGGCGCGCAACCCGGCGAAGAAATTTGCGAAGCGCGATGGCGGCGACGTGCGCGAGAACGGGGACGACGTGCGAAGGGCCGCGCCGCGTGATTTTCCGAGGCGCGACGACGCACCACGTCCGCAGAAGTTCGATCGTTTCGCGCCGCGCGATCAGCGTCCACCGGCCGGCGAGCGCGGCACGCGTCCGGTGTTCGGTTCGCGCGACGAAGTCTCGGCGCAGTCGCACGAGCCGGGCATGGTGCGGCTCGCGATGAATTCCGGCGCCGAGCAGATGGTGCGGCCCGCGGATGTCGTGGGCTTCGTCCTGAACGAGACCGGCATGTCGCGCGAGGTGCTCGGGGCGATCCACATTTTGCCGACGATGACGATGTTCGACGTGCGCGAGGAGGCTGCGCGCGACATCGTGAGCGGGCTGCGCGGCAAGCGTTTCAAGGGCCGCAAGCTGATCGTCGGCCCCGCCGCGGACGCGTAATTCCCGAAGTGGCGCAGGAACAGAAATCTTGTCGCCGCGCGGGACGTCGGAGGGATGTGTGTCGGGCTGTCGGCGCAAATCCGCGCTCATGTTCCGCGGGCAGGATTGCCCGCGTTACGACCCGCGGATGAGCCGCTGTTCGTGCTCCGCAAATTCGCTCGCGGTGAGGAGATCGTTGTCGAGGAGTGCGACGAGGATTTTCCGCCGTCCTCGGGAACAAAGTTCGGTGCATTCTTCCTGAAGCACGCGTCCGATCGAGAGGATGCCCCATGCGCCCGCGAGGACGGCGATCGCGAATGCGCAGGGCTCGTCGTGCGTGAGCAGCCAGATCAGAGCGCCTGCCGGTACGCCGAGCAGCGGCACGCCGAGCAGCGCCGCGAGCCACATGCCGGGAACCGGCCGCGTGAGCGTGCGGAATTTTTCCGCACGTTGCCGCAAGTAGTCCTCGTCGGTGACGAGGCCGCAGATGCGGTTCTCCTCCAGCGCCCGCAATTCCGCGACGGCCTGCTCGCCGCGGCGGGAGAGCATCGGGTGCGGAAGCGTAGATGGCTGTGCGCGGGTCATCGGCGCGTCTCGGAGAGCGATTCCTGTGCCCGGTGAACCGCGTTCGAACGCCGCGGTCTGGCGAACAACGCCGCCGCGTCACTCCTTCGGCGCGAGCGATGCGGGGCGCTTCTGTTCCGTGCGCGGCTTGATGTCCCACGCGGTGATCCAGCGTTCGCCGGTGCGCTGGTAGCCGCGTTTTTCGAGATCCTTTTCCATCTCCGCGAGGTGCGCTGCGCCGTAAAAGATTCCGAGATTCTTGCGGCCTGCGGCGACCTCGCGATCGAGCACTTCGAGTGCCTTGCGGTTCCGCTCGGTAATGATGACGGTGCCGCCGTGCTTCTCCATCTCGGCGACGATATCGCCCGCGGATGCGAGCTGGCGGGCCATCGCCACTTTCAGCCCGCTCGAATCGCCGAGCAGCGCGAGCAGGAGCTGGCTGCCTTTCGGCTCGGCGGTGCGGTCGGTACCGACCTCGAGCTGCGCCTCGATGGCCTTGCGCATGAGGTCTATGAACGACTCGCCCTTGTCCGCCTGAAGTTGCACGAATTCATCCATGCTCACGTCGGCGTGGACGAAGTTCTTCGTGTGATAGTCAATGCCTTCGGTCTGGTACTGGAAGTGAAAATAGCTGCCGACTCCGCGCATCATCACGCTGATGATCTTGAAGGCCGGGCTCCGCTCCTTCGCCCCGGCCGTGTCGTTTTCGTCGGGCGGAAATTCACCCTGCTTGAGAGGTGCGTCCGGCCTTTTCTTCGCCGCGGGCTTCGGGCCGTCCTCTAGTTCCTCCTTCATCTTCTGCCCGTCCACGAGCTCGAAGAGCAGCTCCTCGTAGCCGGTGAAAAGTTTCGTGAGCGTCTTGTAGTATTCGGGATCGGCCACATGTACCGCGCCGACGAGTTCCACCTGCACACCGTCTTTTTTCAAAGTGACGATGACGGTCTCCAGCTTGCCGCGTTTGTCGTCGCCGACGTAGCGGACGTATTCGCGCTTCGCCGCGGCGTGGGCTTTTCCGGCCGGCGCGGGCGCATCCGCCGCGGGTGCGTGCGGACAGGCGAGGAGCGCGGCGGCGGCGAGCGCGGAGCGGAGCAAGGGGTTCATCATGCAGCGGAACCGGTAGCAGGGATCAGGCGAGGGGCGAGGGAATTTGGCAGTGGTTCAAGTTGAGCCACGAATGGACACGAATGAAGTGGCGATGCCTCCGCGGGGCGCTGCATGCGCCCTTCTAGAATCCCATTCGTGGTTTCCTCCAAACTGCGGCCACCCGCAACTTCCGACGTTGCAACCGCTGGCGGCGCCCGTTCTAATCCGCGCCCATGATTCGTCTTTTTGCCGCGCTCCTCGCAGTGGCGGCACTTTCCGCCTGCTCCACGCCGAAGGAGCCCCTGCGCCAGATCCCCATCGCCCATGCGAATGTGGTGCCGCTCGCACTGGAGGATGATTTCAAGATCGAGAAGGTCACGAAATTCCTGAACGATCCGCAGTATCTGAAACCGACGGAGGATGAGATGCTGATCTTCGAGCGCCAGCGGGTGAACTACGGCGCGATCACCGCCGTGGATTACGTCGAGCGGCGCGGCTATTATTTCAGTGTCTCGTGGAGCGCGAAGCGGCCGGCGGACATCACCGCCCGGATCGAATACCGCCTGGAGAATCTCGGTGCGCATGTGCAGGCCAAGGAGATGCGCTTCCCGTTTGCGAAAGGATCGCATGTGACGAAATTCACCGTGATCGGCGACGAATATAAGGAGGGCGGCAAAATCACCGCATGGCGGGTGCTGCTGATCGAGAACGGCCGCGCCGTCGGCCTCTACCAATCGTTCCTGTGGAATTGACCACGCGCGCAAAGACTTGCGGTGGCGCGGCAGAATTGACCGCTGGCCGATTCGATGCGATGTAGTCATCGCGAGATGTCCATGAGCCTCCACCCTACGATTTTTGCGGATACCGAGAGCTGCCCCGCGGTCTGGATACGCGTGGCAGGCCGGGGAACGTTTCAGAGCAGCCCCGCGCTGAAGGATTTCGCCCGACGGCTCATGGACGAGGGGCGCCGGCAATTCGTCGTGGACTTGAAAGATTGCATCGCGATGGACTCGACCTTCATGGGCACGCTCGCGAGTCTCGCCATCCGCCTGCGCGATCTCGGCGGCGGCGAGCTGTGGGTGGTGAACCGCAACGAGCGCAACACCGAACTGCTCGGCGGCCTCGGGATTGACTCGCTCTTTTCCGACAAGCCGCTCCCGGGCGCCCACTCCGGCGAATGCCTGGAAGCCGTCCACCACGCCGCCGACAAGGCCGCGATGCGCGAGACCGTCCACGAAGCGCACGCCGCGTGCGTGGCCGTGGATTCGCGGAACGAGGACAAATTCAAGGACGTGATCGAGCACCTCAAGGCGAGCGCCGCACGCGATGCCGCCAAGGCCGCGGCGCAGTGACGGGCGAAAAAATCCGTTCGTCCCCGGAATTCGTCGCATTGCTGAGATGCAGGGACGTGGCGAGACAGCGTGCGCCAGTTTTTTCCCGGCGGGATTTTTCATGCACCGATTTCCGCTGTCGCCCGATTTCCGCTTGCCATCGGCGGCGAGTGGCGTTTGATTCCCCGCCCTTGTAGAATGCGCGGTTAGCTCAGTGGTAGAGCACTACCTTGACACGGTAGGGGTCGCAGGTTCGAAACCTGCACCGCGCACCACTTCAAGTCATTTGGAATGTGGTATTTGCAAATGAAGCAAGAAATGGCGATCGGGGTGCTGTATCATTTTTTTGTAACACTTTGCCTCTGGAATGAATGCCTGCATACAGAGTCATATTGCTCGATGTGTCGAAAGGCGCGGGATTTTTTCGCGCAGACCTTCTGGATTTCGTCACATCTGAACAGACGGGATGAATGTGCCCGCGGGCGGTTGATGCGTGAAGTCCAGTGAACCGCGGCGGACATTTTGGCTGCGATTCTCGCACTTGAAACAGTGCGGATCAGCCCTGCGTCTTTATCGCAGTGATGCGGATTCCCGTTACCAAACAGAGTTCGCCTCCGACCAACAGTGCGAAACGTTCGGGGGTGCTGCGGACAGATGAGGTAACTGGCCACGGCGATCCAGATTTGGGTCTTCACGGCGTTGGGGCTGGTTCCGTAGTAATGCTTGATGCGCAGGTGGCCTTTGATCCAGCGGAAGAACAATTCGATCCGCCAGCGCAGGCGGTAGATTTTGGCTACGGTCAGCGCCGGGATTTGGAGATGGTTGGTGAGAAAGACAAAGTCGCGCCCGGTGTCGGCGTCGAAGTAACGCACTTTGCGCAGGAGCGACGGAAAGGCTGCCCGTGCTTTGGCCCGCGTGGGTTTGCCGATCTGGTCGCTGCGCACTCCTGCGGGGTAACCACCGGCAAGGAACGCTGCCTGGAAAAGCGCAGGTTGTCCTTGGCCCGGGCGACAAAGAACGCTCCGGCGGAGGCGATCCGATTCAGCCGGCTGAAGTCCTCCACGTCTCCTGTGGAATCCTCGCTCTTTGGCTGGAAGTAGCGCGCTGCATCAGGATGAAACCTGAGTGGCCTTCGCCAAGAGACGCCGCGGCCTCCCGTGGTCCACCCGCGAAAACTTCCCGTCTGCATCGCATTCGCAAGCCCCCCGGCAGAGATCGTTTCAGCGAGCCGTCACCGAAGCGTTCCGCCGCCGTGCGTATCCCAATCCAATACTTTGAACGTGAGCCCCAATTCCCGTTCGAGTTCGGCGATGTCGCGGCGCTCATTCGGTTCGATGAGGCAAATCGAGAAGCCTTTCTTGCCGGCTCTCGCGGTGCGTCCGGCGCGGTGGGTGTAGTATTGCAGGTTCTCAGGCAACTGACGGTGGATCACGAAAGACAATCCTTCCACGTCGATGCCGCGTGCGGCGACGTCGGTCGCAACCAGAAAGCGGGTGCGCTCCTTTTTGAAAGCCCGCATCACCTTGTCACGATCCCTCTGGCTCAGGTCGCCCTGCAGCACGTCGAGTGGGATTCCGCGCTTGTTCAGCTCTTTGCCCAGCACCACCGCCCCGGCGCGGGTGCGGCAGAAAATCATCCCGCGCTCCGTCTTCTGCGCCAGCAGAAAGTCCGCGATCCAGTCGTCCTTGTCGTCGCGCTGGCAGACCACGTAGCGGTGCGAGATATTCTGATTTACGACCTGCGCTTTCGCGACCTTGATGACCTTCGGGTCAGGCGGCATGCAGTCCGCGATGAGCCGTTGGATCTTCTCAGGAAACGTCGCCGAAAACAGCCACGTGCTGCGTCGGGCTGACGTCATCTCGGCAACCCGGACAACTTCATTGCGGAACCCCATGCTCAGCATTTCGTCCGCCTCGTCCAGCACGAGATGCTTCACGGTATCGAGCTTGAGGGCACCGAGCTTCAGCAAATCAAAGAGCCGGCCTGGCGTCGCCACGACAATGTGCGTCGGACGTTTCAGCCGCTGGACTTGCAGGTCGATCTTGTCGCCGCCACCGGTGACTTCGACGAAGATCTTCTTCTCGGAAAACTTGGTGTATTGAAACAGGTGCTTGCCGATTTGCTTGGCGAGTTCACGCGTCGGAGAGAGGACGAGTCCTTGCAACGTCGGGTCGTCGGGATTGATTTTCGTGAGCAAGGGCAGGCCAAACGCCGCCGTCTTGCCGGTGCCGGTCTGCGCTTGGGCGACCAGATCCCCGCCGTTCTTGATGAGAAACGGAATCGCGTTTTCCTGAATGGGGGTCGGGGTGGAGATGCCGAGCGCATTGAGACCGCGAACCAGATCCGCCGGAACGCCGAGTTTTGAAAAGTGTGACATTGTTTTGGAAAGGTTTTCCCGGAAGGCTGATCGCCTCCGGGAGCAAAGAATCCCGCACAGTGCCTGCGCCCGCTCGGTTGACGAGAAGCGAATCGTGAAAAGGGGGCGAGCGTGATTCAAAGTGGCTCCGGTGCAACGCAGGCCAAGGGCCTGAAACAAGCCAGCCCAGGGCAAGCGACGCAGGAGCGCAGCCCTGGGATCGTCCGTTCAAAAGATCCCAAGCCCCAACGGGGCGCGACAACTTTCCGGATGTTGCGCGTGTCGTTCCGCCCCCGTGGGGCTCGGTTCATTTCTCCTGTACCCAGGGCGGCGCTCGTTCCTCGCTTGCCCTGGGCTGGCTTGTCGCAGGGCCTTTGGCCCGCAATCCATGGACTCACTTTTAAACACGCCCGTCTGTGGATGCTGTCGCGCTTCGCGTTGGCATTGCCCGCGCTGAGCCATAGCGTGGGCCTCAATTCATGCCTGCCGCAACCGCGCTCCCGATCTGGAAAATCCACGCAGACATTTTGTGCACTCTGCAAGCCGGCAATCGCATGGTGCTCGTCGCGCCCACCGGGTCCGGCAAGACCACGCAGGTGCCGCAGATGCTGCTCGATGCGGGGATCGCGGGCGACAGGATGATCGTGGTGCTGCAACCCCGGCGCGTCGCGGCCCGCACGGTGGCCACGCGCGTGGCATGGGAGCGCGGGGGCAAGCTCGGCGCGGAGGTCGGCTATCAGATCCGGTTCGACGATCACACGAGCCTCGGCACACGCATCTGCTTTGTCACCGAGGGCATTCTGCTGCGCTGGCTCCAGGATGATCGCTCGCTGGCGAACATCGGAGCCGTAATCTTCGATGAGTTCCACGAGCGGAACCTGCTCAGCGATGTCGCCCTCGCGTTGGTGAAGCACTTGCAGCAAACTCAGCGCCCCGATCTGGTCATGCTCGTGATGTCCGCCACGCTCGATGCCGAGCCGGTCGCCGCGTATTTGAACCAGTGCCCGATCCTCATTTCCGAAGGGCAAAGCTATCCTGTGGAGGTGGGCTATCTTTCCATGCCCGACCAGCGTCCGTTCACCGCGCAAGCGGCGGAGGCGGTCGAGCGGATCATCAATGACGAGGCGCCCGGCGACATCCTCGTGTTCATGCCGGGGCGCGGCGAGATCAACGGCACGCTCGACGCGCTGCGAGGCATGAGAACTCGCGAGCGCGTGACCTGCATCCCTTTGCACGGCGAACTCGAACCGCAGGAGCAGGACCGCGCCTTCGCCCCGAACGCACTGCGCAAGGTGATCGTCGCCACCAACGTCGCCGAGACCAGCATCACCATTGATGGCATCCGCCATGTCGTGGACAGCGGGGTCGCCCGCGTGGCCCGCTACGATGCGGAACGCGGCATCGGCACGCTGTTGCTGGAACCAATCAGCCGGGCCAGTGCGGATCAACGGAAAGGCCGCGCCGGTCGCACCGCGCCCGGCACCTGTCATCGCTTGTGGACTGTGATCGGTCACAAGGACCGCGAGGAACGCAATACGCCGGAGATTCAGCGCAGCGACCTCGCGGAGGTCGTGCTGCTGCTGCACTCGCTCGGCATCCGGGAAGCCGCCACTTTTGATTGGCTGGACAAACCCGATCCGCAGGCCGTCGAACGTGCCGAGCGACTGCTCACCATGCTCGGTGCCTTGCTGAATGCGGATCTCACCGCCATCGGTCGGCAAATGTTGCGCCTGCCAATGCACCCGCGCTACTCGCGCATGTTGATCGAGGCCAGCCAGCGCGGCTGCGTGCCCGATGCCGCCTTGTGTGCCGCGTTGGTCAGCGGCCGCGATTTGCTCGCACGCCTGGATCGCGATGACGCCGAGACCAAGGCCGCGCGCGAGATGTTCGAGGACAGCGGGGACTCCGACTTCCTCACGCTGATGCGCGCCTACGACTTCGCCAAGGCGAACGGCTTCAGCTTCGACCGCTGCCGCGGCTACGGCATCAACGCCCAAGTCGCGCGCCAAGTGGAGCAGACCTGCCAGCAGATCCTGCAAGTCGCCCATCAGCAGCGTCTCTACGACCGCAGCGCGACAGCAGCCGGCGCGGCAAAAGGCGACGAAGCCCTGCTGCGGTGCATCATGGCTGGCTTCGTCGATCAGCTCGCAAAACGACGCGAACCCGGCAAACCCGCGTGCGACCTCACCGAGCAACGTGCAGGCCAGCTCGTGCGCGAAAGCGTGGTGCAGGACGCCCCCTTTTTCGTCGCCGCCAATCTGCGGGAAGCGCCCTCCCGCGGCTCCACCCCGCTGACGCTGCTCAGCCTCGCCACCGCCGTGCAGCCCGCGTGGATTGCCGAGATGTTTCCCCAGCATCTGAGCACCACCGTGGAGCACATTTTTGATCCGCAGAACAAGCGCGTCGCAGCGATGAAACTCGTGCGCTATCGCGATCTCGTCATCGAGCAAAAGGCGCAGCAACGCGACCTCGATCCCGTCGCCAGCGGACGCTGCCTCGCCGAAGCCCATCGCGCCGGAGCCTTCGACCTGCCGCTGATGGATCATCGGGTGAAACAGTTCATCGCCCGTGTGGATCTCGTCCACGCCACGATGCCCGAACTGGAGTTTGCGCGCTTCGATGCGGACGCCATCACCGCCTGCCTCGCCCGCGCGTTCGCCGGCCTCTCGCTCGTGAAGGAGGCTCAGGCCGCGCCTCTCATCGCCGCGTTCCATCAACACTTGGCAGCAGGGCAAGTCAGTTGGCTGGATGAGTTGGTGCCGCTCTCGATCCCTTTGCCCGACAGCCGCACCATGAAAGTTTCCTACGTGAACGGGGCGCCGGAAGCGCAGGTGAAACTGCAGGAGTGCTTCGATTTCAAAGAGCATCCCAGCCTCTGCGAAGGCCGCCTCGCCGTGCTCCTCACCCTCTGCACCCCCGATGGCAAACGCCTCGCCAGCACCACCAATGTTCCTGCCTTCCTGCTCCGCGAATGGCCGAAGCATCGCCAGGCTGTTGCGAAGAAATTCCCCAGCGTCCTGTGGCGCTAGCGAGCCGTGCTCCGGGCGGCCTGACGGGAAAGGGAATCCGCTCCTCACAGGATCAGGCCCGCTGCCATTGGGAGGAAGCTGGACGACGTGGAAGGCAAGGTCGGGGTTCCGGAACTCGGTCCGCCAGCTCCGGATCATGGCGGACAGGAGATTGCGGTAGTTGAAGGCTTCATTTCCCGCTGCATTGCTTTCGCCCTGGCACCAGATCGCGCCACGAAGCCGATAGTTCAGCAGGGGATGAATCATGCCGTTGTAAAGGGCCGACCGATCGTTGTGGGAGACCGGCTTTTCGTCAGCCTTGGGCTTCTCGAAGGGCTCGATCGCGGAGGCACTGATCCACGTCTGAATCCGGGTGCCGCCGCAGCTTGCGAGAATCAGGCCCACCGGAACCTTGCGGTGTTCCTGCAAATGGTGGCCGAACGAATAGGTGACACCGGCCCACCCCCCTCCCCGCTGGCGACGGTGACGAGCCACCGGCCATTCGGATCGGCGGTCGCGCCGGCTTTCCTGCCTCGAAACGCAACGGTCACCTCTTCGCCGGGGTCGGCCGCGCCCCAGATTTTCGCGTCCGTCTGCTGCTACAGGACCATGCCTTCGGCGCAAAGCGCATGCGGCCTGTCATCGGCATCACATCGGGCGCAGGCCACCCGAACGCGGCTGGGATGCCGGCAAAGTCTATCTGGTTTTTGCCGGCAGTTGCCTGATGAAGATATTCCGCCAGCGGATCTCGCCACCGTGCGTCTGGAGCTTGATGGGGCCGGTCTTTGGCAGGGGTTCCTTTTTGTCGAAGGCATTCTCAAGTCGCGCTTTATCCACCACCAGCTTGTCATTGAGTGTCACCGTCACATTTTCGCCGACCATGATGATGTGAAGCTTGTTCCATTCGCCGAAGGGCCTGTCGGCCTTGACGAGGGGATCCTTGCCCGGCGCGCCGGCGCTGTTGTTCCAAAGTCCGCCCGATCCCTTGTCCGCTCCCAGCTCAAACTTGCTCTTGTCCGTGCTGTCCCAGATTTGCACCTGAGGGAGGCCGCGCAGGTAAATGCCGCTATCCGCCAATGGAACAGTCTTATACTCCACAAACAACTCGAAGTCTCCGTACTCCTGCTCGGTGGTGAGATAGAGCCCTTCTCCATCATTGATCAATTCCCCATTGGCGACGGACCAGTGCTTTTGGATATCGGCAAGGGCCTTCGCCCGCTCCTCCGCCTGTTTCTCCGCCGTGAGTGAGAGAAATTTCTTTGGATTCCCGCCGCCTGTGCCCCACCAGCCGGCAAGATCCTTGCCGTTAAAAAGCGGGGTGAAGCCCGCGGGAGGAACGTTGCCGTCGCCAAGCGCGACAGCGGTCAGCATCACGGCAACCGCCAGGACAGGGTGTATTTTCATGGGTCGGAACTCGTATGGTTAATGACCGGGCCATGTCCAGATTCTTCGCGCGTCTCGAAGCCACCCCCCGCGGGATCGTCGCCTGCGGCGGACGCGCGAATGCCGGGTCATCGCTCGCAATGCGATCGAAAAAACAACGACCACGAAGCGGGCGGGGCCTTTCCGCACGGTTTCAGCCCGATGTGATCGCCGATCAGGGTCGCCACTTTCGCATCCCGATCGAGGTAGAACCCTGGCGAAGCGCCTCTGGCAGGACGGACCTGCCATTTTCTCCAAGCGTGACCGCAATCACGCCGGCACGTTAACCAGGGAGGGCCAATCACGGCTATCCGTCTGTCCCTTGTCCTACCTGGCATTGCCGAGCGCAATGCGCTTCGCTCCGGGTTGCGGCAACTGGATGGGGGCGAGCCGGTGCTGGCCTTCATTGAGAAGACGCTGGTTCACCCGGACATCCCGTGGATTCGTCGGTAAATGATGAGTCCGGTCAGTCATCGAATAAACGGACTAAGTTTGTTGAAGATCTTTGGTCTGTGAAATACGCTCTGGTTCCTTTCATCCCATGAACATCATCTCTCCGTTTTTTACAGCCCGGGCAATTGCCTGCGCATTTTCCACTATCGCGCTTTTCACGCAGGCCGCCTCTGCCGCCGAAGTGGGCAAGGCCGAAGTGGGCAAGGTCGAAGCGGGCAAGGTCGAAGCAGGCAAGGCCGAAGCGGGCAAGGTCGAAGCGGGCAAGGTCGAAGCGGGCAAGGTCGAAGCGGGCAAGGCCGAAGCGGGCAAGGTCGAAGCGGGCAAGGCCGAAGCGGGCAAGGCCGAAGTGCGCAAGGGCGAAGTGGGCAGGGTCGGGGTTCAGGCAGCAGCCCGACTTCAACCGGGCGTAATGCCGACGGATGAGGGAGGGATTTTGCGGATGTTCGGCCATCTATCGCCCCTAGCCCCGGGAAAATTGGGCGCGCCTTACAGCGCCCTGGTCGGCTCGGAGAATAATCTTGAGATCGTGAACGACAATCTTGTCGTGAAGCCCCCCGTCGGCGGCAAGCCGGAGAACCCTCCACAGGCGGACCCAGTGGACGGGCAGGTGCTCGAATTTACCGATGACACCCGCCTTCACGGGCGCCTGACAGGGCTCGGCGGAGGCGAAATCACCTGGCAGCGAAAGGATGTCCGGGAGCCGATGACTTTCCCCATCGGCGAAATCCGTCGCATTGTCCTGGACGACGGTTCTGCGAAGCCGGAGATGAAGGCAAATGCCACCTTGCAGATGTCCGGCGGCGCCGCCCTCACTGGCGATCTCACCGGTTTCGAGAATGGCAAATTGCAATTCCGTCTCGGTGCAAACTCGGCCGTGGAATTGGATCGCGGCAAGGTTCAGTGGCTCCTCGTTGGCCCGTCCACCCCGCCGGATACCTATGATGGCCCTCATAGCGCCATGGGACTCGCCGGATGGGAGGGCGCGAATGGCTGGGAATACCGCGATGGGGCGCTCTTCAAGAAGGTTCAGGGCACCCGGTTTGCCAAGCGGTTCGAGTTCCTGCCGGAGAAGCTGGATTTGGAGTTTACCATCAGCGATCCGAAGCAACAAAACGCCGGCGTGTCGTTTGCGCTGGCTACCGGGGGGCAGGCAAACAGCCAGACGGCAGGAGGCGTTTCCGTTCAAATTCAGAGGAACAACCTCTCCGTAAGGACCTTCGACGGCACGGCTTTCGGGCCGCCTTCCTACGAGCCGAAGAAGGTGGATATCAAGAACCCAAAAATGGTCCGTCATCGGATCCTTCTCGACAGGCGGTCAGGCAAATTCATCGTGATGATGAACGGCGCCAAGGTGGATGAACGGACCCTGCCGGTGAGCAAGGAGGTGGGCCCGGCCGGAACGATCGTGCTGCAACCGTTCGGGAACAGCACCGTGGCTCTTTCCGAATGGTCTGTTTCAAAGATCCGGATTCTCCCCTGGGATGGGACCAC
>Ga0315909_10006724_pt1 | contig 12941 bp, 4 predicted proteins | sample LakEriMetagenome_11_FD_203527 | JGI IMG/M metagenome (GOLD analysis project Ga0315909, IMG submission 203527) | Freshwater fungal communities from buoy surface, Lake Erie, Ohio, United States - Buoy 2 MA125 | ecosystem: Environmental > Aquatic > Freshwater > Lake | place: USA: Lake Erie, Ohio...
CCTCCTATGTTTACGCTACCATTAGCAAAAAATCTTGTAGTGTCGCTGCCACCTATAAGCGTAAGCCTTCTTGTATTAAGATTGATATTAGTGTTTTGATTTAGACTACCACCTAACCTAAATACAGTACTATCCTTAGTTAAGCCATTAGCGGCAGTAAACTTGTAAGGATTTAGCATAGATACTGTATCGTTCTTACTTATCCCAATGCTGTCCTTTAGAGCATAAGTTTGATTATTCTGCGTATAGTATATGCTGTCTCTACCTACTATCCTAAATATTGAAGTGACTCCTGTTGTAGAAGATGTAGCACTTGGTACAGTATCTCTGGCTGGGAAAAATATAGTAGACAACTCTATTTCATCCCCATTAACAACTGGCTTATTAGGTCTTACATTAGGTACTCCTGTTCTTATGATAGGTCCTGTCTTAGTAAGCACAATGACATCAAGCCTTGAAGTGCTGTCAGCCACTTTAACTGTAGCAGTAAGTAATGAATTATTTACTCTTCTATAGAAAACTCCGTTTATAAATGCAGAATAAGGAGCTATAGCAAAGTTCTTTTTAGACGCTTGGTTCTGCGTTACCTCTCCTCCAAATACAAGTTTTGTCAAATAATCCATACCAACTCTCTTCCAACGCTGACCAGTATACTCCCACAAAGAGGAATCTCTTGGAGGGCAGGTTGCTGGAGCAGGATTACAAGCAGAGTCTGGTCTTGCTACAAAGATTATGTAACCTCTACCAGGCCATCCAGTGCCAGTTAATGGGGCTACAGGTGTATCCGCCATAATAGGCACAGCCATCCAGTTTTGAGCATTTATCCTTGTAACAGTAATGCCCTGCGGACCACCAACTGCCATCGGGACTTGAGCAAAAGAAAATGCGCTAATAAAGCATAAAACAAAGACTAACAAAAACCTCATATTAATAGAATTGAATTACAAATACATCACCATTCATAATAGTATCCCCTACACCTGTAAGGTTAACGGTAGAACCTCCCTTAAACCAATCGTAGAAGTTCAATGCGTTTCTTACGATACGTATCCTCTTATTCAGTATTCTTGCATCAGTGAATGATGTAAGTCCTGCTGTAATATCCACTCCTCCAACAAGTACAATGTCATCAGGAAGGGTAGTTCCAGCTCCACCACCACCAGGTACTGAAGGGATTGCTAAATAATCCTCATTCAACCCAACAAATGTAGTAGCACCTGTGTTGTATATCGGGAGCTGTCTGCCGAAATCGTAGATTGTTATTCTACTTATTAACAGCGATACAGCTCTATTTTTACTCTCTTGATTGATATATTGCGACTGATAAGACCACGATACAGCCTTCTTAAGTATATATATCAACAATCTCTCTCTTTCGTAACTATTGTCATTCTCAAAGAAACGCTCATCCGTTGACTTAGTGCCAAGTTTATACAAGGCTTTATTAGCCCTGCTAATCCATAACTGTATATCTGTTGTAGTATATTGTGGCATTAGCCGTAGTTTGCATCGTTATCGGTGATGAATTTAATTCTGTCTATAGCATTCTGAGAGCCTAGGATGTCGTTATCTGCTTCTGCGTTCTTAGCTGCCTCTATGTCTATTACAATCTTCATGCTATCTCTTAGGAAGTCGTTATTGTTCACCAAAGCAGGTTCAATAGTCATATTGTTAACTCTTTCAAACAGAGCCACTTTTGAGTAACAAACAAGTGTTACAACCTTTGACAGAGAGTAAACACTACCGACTACAGGGGTAGTGGGAGTTATTTCAAGACTGATGGTAAATGCGTAGTCTTGGTCAAGTCCTGTTATTGTTACTATATCTGTAGGATATGTAGCGTATGCAAAGTTTATGGTTCTATAAAGGCTACCATCTGATTTATATATGTACAGGTATCTGCTTGTCATTACTCCTTTAACTTCTGGAGCTGCGTAGTTAGTAGTATCTGTTATCTGAAAACTAGTGCAATCAGCACTTTGAGTTGCAGTAAACGCTGCTGTAATCGGCATCTTACTTATTTTAAACAAAAATAAAAAAACCCCTCCGTAAAGAGGGGCTGTTTATATCCACACTTTGTTTTATATTTAAGGAGCGCCTGCCCTTTTGCCTCTTCTTCCACCTGGAGCACCTGCCCTTCTACCTCCCCTTCCACCTGGAGCACCAGCTCTTTTCTTTTGTTTTTTGCCCTTCCCAACTTCAATTAAGAATCCTTCATCCTTTCTTTTCTCTTCTTTGTACTTAGACATCTCTTCTTTCATGAAGTATTTACCTAACTTATTGGCATCTCCACTAATCATATTGGCAAATACACCTAATTTACCGCCAAGCATAATATTGGCAAATAGCATACCATAACTTTGAAGTCCAGCAGCAAGCAAGGTATTTGTCTTATCTACTTCGCTTTTACCATCTGCCGCATTCATAAGTTTAATAAAATTACTTGTATTGCTAATTACGTCATAAAGAATAGAAATACCTCCTATTGAGTTTACAAGCATCTCCCAATCTTGAGTAGCCTTACCTGGGCTGTACCTTTCATAGTGCATAAGGAACGCTCTATCGTAATCTTCCCCTCCGTATAGTACAAATGGCTTGAGATTGAATATCTTAAACCACATATCCTCGGTCTTTCTTATCTGCATTTTCCTTTGCTTAACCTGCTTTTTATTGGTCATCTTATCAAGCTCTGTAATTGCTTTTTGCTTCCAATATGCAAATACAGTAAGACCTAATGATGTCCTTAGCATGAAGTTGGTCTGAGGGTCTATAGCCACAGAAGTAAATGAGTTAAGAATATAATCTATGGCTGAATCATTTATGCTCTCCATAGCTTTCTTATTCTTATATATAAACTTCTCCCAACCTTCTTTCGTATCAAGCTCTTTAAAGGTTTTTTTCATTTCATCATCGTCATCGGCTGCCGCCATTATTGCATTTGCTGAAGACATAAATATTACACCCATATATGTCCTTGAAAGAGTGTACATTAACACTGGCAGCATACCCTCTATTACAGCTCGGCTAAAGTACGTAGACCTCTCACCTAATGAAAGTCCACTTGTAGTAGAGAATGCCAGCTTCATATAAGAGTTAAATGCCTGATGTTGTGTTGTAGGATAACCCTGCAAGAATCCAGTAATCAATGCAGCAGGATTATTTTTTGACATAGTAGTAACCCTTTTGTTTGACTTCCTTAAGTTGCTGAATCCTCTTCCTAACATTGGGAAAAGAATCTGCTTGCTTATGGGCTGTCTTGCAAACGATGGCAAAGAGAACTTTCTGTCAATAAATGAATCCGCAGCAGCAACAGCTTTTTCAACAGCAGCTAAGTTTACAGCATGATATACGCTTCTTTCATCTTTAAATGCTGCGTGGTCTAAATACTCCCCAGTTATTCTATTGAACGCCTCTTCAAACCTAGACATCCAACCACGTTTCTTAACAGCCATATCCTGCCATGAGCCTACTCTTTGCTGTCTTTGTAATTCTTCAGGTGTCTTCTTGTATTCGTATAAGATATTATCAGCATAGATAGACATTACCTTGTAAATAGGAGAACCTGTAAATCTTGCTATATCAACGTAATCATCCCATTTGTAAATGCCTTTATCAGTTTTGTATTTAGCATCCCTTGGATTGAAAATACGCATTATCTGATTAGCCCACTTTTTATTTTCAAAAGCAAGACCGCTAGCCAAACTTGTTATGTTGGCTCCGAAATCTATAAGCTGTCTTGACACAGATATAAGCCACACCCTTGAAGCTATGCTCTGAAGGCCTGTTATTGCTTTATATGCAGTACCAAACGTATCGCTTATCGCTCTTTCGTTATTCATTAAACTAGCATTCAGCCTGTTCTTTACAGCCATACTTATACCTTGAAGGTAGGCTACAGCAAACTCATTAACATCTTTTGGGTTTGTTTGAATGTCTTGTATAGCGTCTTCTATACCTTTGATATAATCAAGATAAGGCTTAACCTCATTCATCAAATTGAGTGCTTTCATGTTATTCAAAAGCACCCTATTACCATCAAGGTCTAATCTTCCAGTATCTGAACTTCTTGCTTTTAACTGAGCTTGATTTAATCCAAGATTCTCAGATTGCCCATTAATATAGTTTTCTGCATCAGATATAGATTCGATATTGTTACCAGACATTACTCTTCTAGGGAAGTAGTTCTTGATAGAAGCCTTCATATTGCCTGTAACAATCTGTGCTGCCTCAAAAAGTTCTGCGTTATTGTTGATATGCTCTTTCCAAGACTTAATACCTTCTCTTTGCTTTTCAGTAAGAAGATTCATTAAATCATCTGCATTCTTATCAGCAAGTGTGCCTCTACCTGAATTTGTTAGTGCAGCATAGGCTATAGCGTCTATGTAATTATTGTAGTTGCTAGAAAGAGAGCTAAATGACTGACCACCGCTGGTAAAGAAGGCATACATTGTCTTACCTACAGTTTTGCTCTCAAGTATGTTACGCTGCAATATCATGTCTATAGCTTGTTCGCCTGGCTCAAGATTTGATATGTGGTCTATTTGATGGGCAACTATTGCAGCCATTCTTGTAGATATATCAGCATATATAGCGCCTCCATAGCCCTTCTTTAACCTTGCTGATAAACTCATGCCAAGCATAGTCCCAGACAGATTGTACGTCTTAAGGATGTCGCCTATTGCTTTTTTAATTACATCGTTATTGCTCTTGTCGGCAAAAGAAAGCATAGCTGATTGCAACTCGCCTAATTTAGCTTGAGTCTTAGTAGCAGCCGCATCTATAGCCATAGCCATAGGACCAAACACTTCTCTTTCTAGGAATCCCATATTAAGCTCATCAAAACCACTATACAACTCATAATCAAGCGCTGTCAGTTTCAACAAGTCAAGGTTTTTAGCTATAGTATCAGGAGATGGAGTAGCACCCTCTACATCTGTAAATGTTCTAACAAAGTTCTTAAACTTGCTTGTAACAAATCCTGTAAGACCTGTAGAGTTAATTTTATTCCTTCTTGCAGATATACCTACACCCCACTCTCTTCCTTCTGTCTTTAATCTATACCTTACAGCTTTTACATACTCGCTATATGTAACATTACTATAGTTGCCGTATGCCATTACGCTGTTAAGTGCATTGCTTAGGTTTAGTAATTCTTTTGGAGACAGATTGCTAAGGTAGTTATCGGTTAATGCGTTAAGAAATCTAAGGAACTGCTGGTGCATGATACCATTAGGTATCTTGTTTCTCAGGTCGGAAGTTTCTGACTTAACGTCATTTTTTGCTTGTTCAACAAGAGCTAAAGTCTCTCTTTTAATATCTGCCTCTTTTGCTGCTACAACATCATTAATGTTACCAAGAGGGGTAAGCATTAATATGCCATATTGTTGCATTATTTCTGCTTGCTGCTCAGGTGTCAATGCCGCTATATTACCCTTTCTATCTTTTACATCTTCAATTGCTTTTTGAAGCCCTAATAATTTCTGGTAATCTAGATTTGTTAGCGTATTGTTTTGAGCATCTTTTATAAGGTCTTTTATCTTAGTCAAAAGACTCTTATGCTCATTTGCTACTATTTGTTGATTAGTTGGAGATATAGAATTTAATATATTCAAAGCATCCTGCACGCCTTCTAGTTTACCATCTAGTATTCTTTTTATATTCCCGTTTAACTTAGATATATCCTCTAATGTGGCTGTACTGTTTGGAAGCTGAGACAAGTCTGTATCAGTTATCTCTCCTACTTTAACAAAGAAGTCTGCCGCAAATTTTGTTTTAGATGCCGATTTAAGTCTGTCAATTAATGATGAAGTCTCTTGAAGCAACTTTCTTCTATACCCCTTCTCTATGATTAAAGATATTTCAATGGCTGCATTATCAACAGCACTCATTATATCCTCTCTTGAGAATACGTTATCTGTTATATCCTTAATGATGGCTTTTACTTCTGATGCAGAAAGTTTTAATCCTTTACCATATTTGCCAGACATATACTTAATGATGTCTTTAACTTCCTTCTCAATCATCCTAGCCCTTTCTTTTACATCTTTGATAGCACGTATCTGATTAGATACAGCATTTCTAATCCACTGAGATGTAGTCATGTTTACATCAGGTGCTGCTGCTCTTTGTCTTGCAGGGAATGAAGCTGACACAGCATCTGTAGCGATACCTGGAGCAAGGCTCATCATGTCTATCCAAGATACGTTAGCTGGTATAACACCGCTGTCGTACATCTTCTGTATGTCAGCTTTTACCTTCGCTAATACTTGGTCGTATGCTTGCTTAAATCCTACTTTATCTTTAGATAGAGTTTCATTTATTCTATCTGAAAGCTCTTTACCCCTTATTAATCCTATATTAAGAATACTAGATAGTCTAATAGATATTATATTTCCGTTAGAATCAAGCCCAGTTTTTAATATTTTATTTAATTGGTCTTCTGTAATATTATCAACTCTAACTCCATCTTCGGCAGACTCAATAATGTTCTTTATAGCAGATTTTAATGAGTTTTTATTTGATTTTACTTTATTAGCTGCTGCTATACCAGATGCCATCTGATTAGCATCTGTTACTATTTTCTGAGCTTCAGGAGTAGTAAACGCTTGGTTTATCCTTTGCTGTCTAGCATTAGTTTGCTGTATGTTTTTCTGCGCTTGGTAAGCTGCATCTACTATTGAAGCTACTTGAGTGTCTATGTTTTTAAGATTAGTCTTACCAGTAGCATTTGCAATAATAGTGGAAGACACCTCTGATGTAGCTGCAATCTTAGCCTCCTCCAAAGTTCTACCTTTAGATAACTCTCTTTGCATTACGTCATTAGCAAGGTCAGTCATTTGCTGTTTAATGCCGCTTACCCTTGCCATAAATCCGTCTTCAAATGGACTCATACCAGTAAATCTATCACGAACCCAACCAGGCATCTTTAACCCATAAGCCAACGCTTTTAATTCATCTGCAAATGAGTCTGGCGAATCTTTTATTTGTTTGCCAAATCTAATAGCAGCCATTGCTGATTCATATTCATTGCTGCTGATTGACTCATCTCTTATTTCATTCCAGTTTTCAATAGCTCCTTCGTATATTGCATTAGCAAGTCCTTGTATATTTGTTACCTTTTGCGTATCTCTTTTATCTTTTAAAGAAGGTATTATTAAACCTTCAACTATTTTATCTACCTCTTCATCTAATTCAAAATCAGATATTTGTATTTTTTCGTCAGAGCTAATTATGCTTTTAAATGAATCAATAGCGTCATTATACGTCAAACCTCCTGTAATCCTACCCAACTTTGTGGCATCATCAAGCCTTGACTGGAAACCACTGGCTCTGACAGAATCTTTTGTTATCTCCTCTCCTGCTAATATAGAAGCTGTAGCTCTGTTAAGATACTCGTCAAGCGTAAGCATATCAATCTCCGTATTAGAGAGATTAAATATACCTACGTACTGAGCCATCTTCTTAAGCATTCTCCTCATCCAATTTCTAAATCCGTCTTTCTGTGCATCATTAACAAACTGCTCACCTCTGTCACCAATAGCTGTAGCTAAAGCCTCGTTTTCTAAATCCTCATTAGACAGATTATCGTACAATGGGTCGCCCTGCAACTTAGCCATATATTCACTATCACGAATCAGCTGCAACCCCTTCTCATATAACTTAGGTGCTACTTCTTTAGCAGCACTTAACCATAAATGCCCAAACTCATGTATTGGCGTATTATAGTTAGCAAAGTCAGGATTCAGATATACCTCTCCGTTCAATACCCTACCATAAACAACACCTCCTTTAGCCATCAAATCTCTTGCAGCTTCATCCTTTAGTGCGTTCTGAAAGCCTTTCTTATCCATTACGACTTTAACATTAGGAAACGCCTTTTTAAGCCTATCTACAAGACTTTTAACAGCTTTCTTGTTTGCGGCAACAGGAGCAGCATCAGTGCTTTTTAAAGCCTCTATTAGCTTCGCTCTTGACTGCTCTACTCTTCTTTGTCTGTCTGCTTGCATTGCTGTTCTTACTACAGGCATTTCACTTGTAAATCCTGTATCAGCCATGTACTGCTTTACTCTATCAACAACAGGCTGCCCTAACTGACTAACAGCACTAGGCTCATCTATCGCTACCTGACCAGCAAGAGAGTCCATAAACTGCACCTCCTGACCTTCTTGGATAGGCATTGTGTACATACCAGCAGCACCAGTATCAGCAAATATCTGTCTTACTTCTTGGTTTGCTTGCCTCGCTTGGCCGCTGAAATTGCTATTGCGATAATCTGCTGTTTGCTGCGTGGTTTGCCCGATGCCCCCTTCTCCTTGCCCGACTTGAGGTTGTCCTTGTTCAACTCCCTGACGTTGTAAGAGATTGCTTGGTTGATTGATTTCTTGCTGTTGCCCTTGGCTGATTTGAGTGGCATCTTGTTGTGATTTTAAGTAACGTGATTTTATTGTTTCTAACTCATTAAGCTTATCTGTCAAGTCATCAATTCTAGCAAGTTGAGCAGATGCTGGACCTTGACTAGATGCTAATTCATAATCAGACTTAGCCTTTTCAATTAAGTTCTTGGTGCCCTGTATTTCAGACGCAATAAATGTCTCAGGATTATTAGCTATAGCTGTCTGAGCTGCTGTCTTTACAGCATTATTTGTTTCAGGTGTAACGTATATTTCGTTAAGACTATTAATGAACCCTTGTCTATTAAGCGGAGTCATATCTGCTACCTGTGTAGGAGCTGCTTGCATCTGCTCAGGAGTTCTTGCATCTAACGCCCCTCTGCTGTTTGTTGCTACATCAGCAAGACCGAAATAGTCAAATATCATTGACTTCATTTCATCATTGTTAATGCCAAACTCGGTATTGGCATATTCAACATCTCTTAACGCCTTCTGAGCATTTTGAGCATACGATTGTAAAGGGCCTGCCGCCTCTTCTGCTGTAACCTCACCTCTTTCAATCATCTGTGTTAAGTCGTCTGCCTTAACCATATTATCCATCGCAACAGTTCTTTGCTGCATTGACAGATTAGGATTAAAGTTCATAGACATTGCAGTCGGAATCAATACGTCTCTTACCCTTTCATAAATTGGCATATTAAGCTCCGACTCTTTTATCTGTCCAGACTCTACTCTTTTAACTATATCAAGTGCTCTTGCTACCCCTTCGTTTGTGGTAAGCGTAGCCATAACACTTGCACTAACCTTATCCATCCCCTGCTTCTGCAATTCTTTCTTAGCTTCTTGCATAGGAGTAGCACCTGCTGTCATCTGCTTAAGTCTTGCAGCACCCTTAAATAAAGCAGACGTTCCTATCATTGTAATTAACGTATCAAGGCTTTCCTGTGCATTTCCAGGATTTGGGTTAAATGATGTATTCATCATCCCATTATAGAAGCTCTGTAGTATAAAGTTTCCCTTATTGGCAACCTCTTCCTCAAACGCTTCTAATGTACCCTGCCAAGTTGTTTTAGCTCCTTTCTTCCAAAGAAGATTAGCATATTCTTTAAATGCCTGTTTTCTTGTTCTAGGAGACATTATGTTTTCAACAAGTTCTTTAGTTAAAACAGACTTGCCTCTAACACTTTTTAAAAGTGAGCCTTCTGTTGTTATTCTTTCAGAAAAGTAATTTAAACCTATATCAAGAACACCATACGTAGCTTGTCCCATAGGGTTAAGACCTGCTGCTGCGGCTTCTCTCATTGAACTACCAAGAGTAGTAGCTGCTATAAAACTTAAACTCCCTATACCTGGCATTGCAATTGCAGCAGCTGCATGACCAACTAATTGAGGAAACGCCTCTCCTATGCTCATCGCCATATCAAAAGCGTAGTTTCCTGTTTCTCCTTGAGTTTCTAAAAATCTTTTATACTCTCCAAGGGAGTAAGATATGTTTCTTGAATTAGCATCAAAATCATCCCAAGAGAACCCAGTTAGTTTTTGACCAGTTTCTTTTACAAGGCTAAGTATATTTCCTACCCCATTAAGTACACCTACTCCAAGTCCATAAACAGGATTAATAAAAGCAAGAGCGTTCTTCATCTGAGCAGGGTCTTGCGATAGCATCGGGAATGAATACCTGTTTGTATCGCTAAAAGCGCTGTTATACGCATCATCAAGTTCGTTAAGTCTGCTAAACAAAAACTTACCCTTCTCACTAAATATTTCACTCCCCCTTAATAACTGCTCTTGTTGCTTGTATTCATTTATTGCTGCATCAAGTCCAGGTCTGTTATTAGCTTGGTATTGTTTAAGCTCATCAGCTGGGAACAGCGACTTTGCTCTTTCTGCTATTGCTTTTATTTTTTCAATTTCATCATAAGTTGTTGAAAGTATACCTCTTTTATTTAATTGCAAATCTTTTCCTATCTTATTTATAAAATCAATATCTTCAGGCTTGGCTGCTGCATATTTATCAGAAAACATACTGCCATCTTCAAGCATTGACGACTGTAGCTTTATAAACTTATAAGCATCTCTTACTTCTTTATTGTCGCTATTCTCAAGTGAATTAACAGCATTATTAAAATCTTTTAATGCGGCGTTGTATCCTGACTTATTAAGTATTCTTAAAGCCCCTGCCTCATAAGCAGATGCGTTTACTTTTAATCTATTTGCTGTATTTGCAAAGCTCTGAAACACCTCCTTTATTTGAGGGTAAATATTTGTGGCTTGCTTTATTATAGACTCAAGGTCTTTATTGTTTAACTTGACCTTAGCTGAAGCAACAAGATTGGAAACTCCTTCTACGCTGTTTAAATACATCCCAGCCTTATCCCCAGCTTCTGTTATTACATCATCAATAGCTTTAGCAAGTTCCGGATTCTTCTGTATTTCAAGAGCAAGCGTACCAGTAGGAAGAACACCTTCCGGCTTCCCTTGCATAAATCTTGAAAGTTCTGTTACGCCTTTTTCCGCTACACCAGCTACCGCTGTAACTGCTGTAATTGGTGATACTAATATCCCTCCAAAAGCATTTAATACTCTATCTGACGCTGTTTCACCTGCCTTTTCTTCAGCACTAAACTCAGCATATTTCTCCTTGAATTGATTAGGATATGTAGAAGCAATAATAGCAAGTTTTACATTCTTGCTTAAGTTAGAATAAGGAGACACTGTAGCATCGTATGCTGCTCCTACTTTAGCCAACCCTTTATTACGGCTGCCTTCCAGGTTCTTTAACTTAACAGACTTCTCCGGCTCTGTAATATCAGTCCTTTCAGATATATTACGTTTCAATGTTTCGTAATCGGTAATATCTAAATATTCTTTTATCACTTGTACTGCCGACAGGTTTGATATAGGAGCAACAGCAGATACCTGACCTGTTATTGGGTCTATACTTCCTTCAGCTATTTTATCTATACGCTTCTCTCCATTCTCTGCTGTAAATGCCTGGTAATATACCGGCTTCGCATAAGGAGTCATTACACTTGACCTATACCCTCTGTCATCAAATACCCTAAAGACAGAACCATCAGGTATCTTACCCTTTTGGAACGCATCTGAGAATTGCTCATAGCTAGATATACCCTTATTGAGCATCTCCTGATACTTTTCCTCAAACTCAGGATTTGTATTGTCTTTGCTGTGTATAGATATTCTGCTAAGGTCTAATCCTAATATTGCGTTATCTGCATCTTTAAGTTTTGTTTCTAAAGACTTAGACACATCATTTACAGCAGCTAATAATTGTTTTTCTGTCTTGTTCTTTTTTGTATAATCTTTAAGTACGCCTTTTGTAAAGTCTTCGTATTGTTGCTTATAGTTTTGCTGTATTCCTTCTGTCTTCTTTTGTATATACTTATCTCTTCTGTTTTCTGATAATCCACCAAGTTTAATCAAGTCGTCTGCTTCAGTTCCAAGACCAGCTATCTCATCATCCATCAACTTCTTTAATTCGTCTTTCTTCTTAGCTTTCTCCTCCTCTGTTGGAGGGTCTGGGAACTCCTGCTGGAGTGCTGTCTCCTTTACAATAGGAGAGTCTTCTTCGTACAAGTTTCCTTTATCGTCTATAAAGGCTGTTATCTTCTCTTCCTTAGCAATAGGAGATAAAGTCTCATAAACACTCTTTGCCTGCTTATCAAGCATAAAGCTGTTATCCTGCTCATCAAGACCAGTATTGATTTTACCTACGTTATCCAAGTCGTATAACGACTTTTCTGCCGGACCTGCAAACTGCTCTTTATTGTCTGTAAATTTTGGGAGATTGAATTGTTCGTTGATGTCTTGTATCATAAGTCAAATATACTAATATTTATAAATGTTGTATATGCTTTATTTCAACGCAATCTATATTTCTTTTTCTGTAACCTCTTAGCCTTTACACTACCCTTTGTACTTCCCTTCTTTTTAGGCTTTATTATGCTGTTCCCATACCCTATATGCAGACACATATTGTCACGCCTTAACCCATATTCTAGCTCATTTAGGTTAACCTTACCAAAATTGCTTTTTATGGCAATATATCTAATCTTATTCCTCTTACAATATAGCCTTTTTAGCTCATCTAAATACTTTCTTTTTTTTAATTTAACTTCCCCTTCCAATGGTTCAAAATGATACTCTCCTTGAACTTCTATTACCAAATTACCTCCTGGAAGATAGAAATCAAAGAACAGCAACAAACCTGTATATGGATTAGTTAAGTCTTCAAAGTAATACTCCTGAATATAATCTGTATTCTTTTTATCCAAGAACTCAGCTATTGTCCTTTCACCTAAACTACATCTCCTATTGTTCATTTCCTCTATCTGATATATCCTATCCATTGTTAGGTTTATATCAGTATTCTTTTTTTTATCTATATATACTATATTCATTTAAAAGGTTATAGTAGTAGCTTCTTATATTTGAATATTTATTCTAAATATTCTTTTACTATCCTGCTTTATATACTGTCCAAGATTCGGAGAGATTCTTTGATTAGAGAACACACGTAGCCTAAGCCAC
>Ga0315909_10006726_pt1 | contig 12940 bp, 4 predicted proteins | sample LakEriMetagenome_11_FD_203527 | JGI IMG/M metagenome (GOLD analysis project Ga0315909, IMG submission 203527) | Freshwater fungal communities from buoy surface, Lake Erie, Ohio, United States - Buoy 2 MA125 | ecosystem: Environmental > Aquatic > Freshwater > Lake | place: USA: Lake Erie, Ohio...
CTGGTACTCTTACCCAATTCAAGCTCGACGATCTCAACAAGCTCATGACCCGCGTCAAGAGAATCAATGAGTCCTGGGCTGGTGGTACTCCTGCTGATCCATATAGCACTGGCTTGACTGATCTTTACGTCTCTCCTGAGATCAAGGAAAAGATTCGCGCCTTCGCTTACAATCCTCTTAACACCACCAAGGGTGCCACTGGCACTAGCGACACTAACGTAGGTATCGCTCTTCCTGACGGAATGAGAGAAGAGATCTACCGCAATGCTGGTATGCAAGAGATCTATGGTGTAAATATCGTTGAGTTGATTGAACTCGGTCTCGGCAAGAAGTACAATATTCTTTTCGATAACTACATCACAACCATCCCAACTGGAGCCACATTTGATCCTAACACTCATCAAATCCTAGTTGGTGTTGACAACACCAAGGGCGCTCTAATCCGCGCTGTCGCCACAACCTCTGAGACTGGCAGCCAATTCAACGTACAACCAGACGATCAATTCCTACAAAGAAGCGATAAAGCTGGATTCTACGGATCCCTAGAGGAAGGCCGCATCTGCATTGATGCCCGCGCTCTCTCTGGTATCATTGTCTAATTAGTCAAATTCTAACAAAACCCGCTGGGGAAACCCGGCGGGTTTTTTATTTGATATATTTCTTTTCTTAATTATAATTTATATATGGCTAAGAAACCTACCCTAAAAAACCTCAAACAAATTGACGCCAAGGAAGAAACCGGAAGACCTACGACTCTAGATCAAATTTGGGGCGATACTGGATTGCAAAAGTATGGCACGAATAATTTTGAAGAATACCAATTATATTTGAGAAATTTAAATAGAAGCGACATCCAAAATCACGCTTTAAAAGTTGGAATTATGCCAACAGACAATCACGAAATTTTGATCGCCAGACTAGAAAGAGAATTCCAGAGGCACGTTGCGACTTATCAAGCTCCACCAGATAATAAGAAGACAAATAAAAAAATTTCTAAAGACGTTCAGAAGATCTTATCAGAAGGAAGGTAATCTGGTGTAATTTTACTTAATGGCTAATTTAGTTAGGCTTAAGCAGTTAGATAAACCAGAGTTGTCTGGTTATATTCTAAATGTAACAGACGAAAATTACTATCCGAGCAATAACCCTTCTGGTTATATCTCTGATATTTCGTCTGATAGCGATTTCATTGCCTTAAGCGGTAACTTAAATACGACTGGCTCAAATTTACTTTCAGGGATTAATTCAAGTGGAGCTGCTCTAAGCGGCCTTATTATTTCTTCTGGATCTTATTTAAATTTAAAAGTAGATACTCTAAGTGGCAATTTAAATACAACAAATGCTAATGTATCTACAGTCTCAGGCAATGCTCAGTATGCAATAAATTTAATTACTGGTTTTGAAGTAGAAGTAAGCGGAGTAATAAGCGGAGAAGTTTCTGGGCTTACTAATTTAATAACAGGCACTAGCGGAGTATTAAATACAAAAATAAATAATCTTAGCGGCAATCTTGGCGCAAGAATAACAGACTTAGAGAACAACTTTGCTACAACAGGTAGTAATTTCGTTGATTTAAATTCTAATAATCAAACGATAGAAGGCTCTAAAGTATTTAATAATACAGTTGGCCTTAAAAAAATAGATATTCTTCCTTACTCTGGAAACTACAGCAATCCCGGCGGCCAGCATGGAATTTTATTCACTCAATTTATTGATAATTACAGCTTTGCAGCGAGTGGGCTTGGCACCATAACTGGTGATGTTTTTGTGACCAAACTAATGCAACAAAATAATATAGAGTGCATAATCTCTTCTATTATTTATACAGGATCTTACTAGTATGGAAATAAAAAAAGTTTATGGATCATTAGATTCTGCCGCCAATTCTTGTGTTTTACTTTATGATTTTTTTGGCAATTCTTATGCTGGCGAACCAACAACTAATTTATTTACTCAACCAACTGGAAATACTGGCTTCGCAATAAAACCAGTAGATACAGGAAGAGCTTTTTATAAATTAGATTATTCAGGCAATTTGAATGGCCAAGGAAATTTTTTTGATAATGCTCCTGGGCCATTTGATAAAACAGATTCTATTTATAAATATAATTTTGTATCTGGGCAAACAGATTCTATTTCTAATAAACATGGATTTAATATTAATGTCATAAGAGGAGAAACTTACACAGCGTCTGTAGATGTTTATGTTTCTACTGGGCATCCAAGAACAGGACAAGCAACTGTTTTGACTCTTACTCCAAGCACTGGAGCATTTAATACAATAAGTGGATCTTATGATTTTCAAAAGAAAGGAACTTGGCAAACTATTTCTGATAAAGTATTTATTCCTGCAGTATCTAGCAACTTCGGTAATAGCGCTTTTTATTTTGAAATATCAGTAGCAGATAAAACGCCTCAACATCCTTATTATGGTTCTGGTTCTGCGCAAGGATTCGCTGTGGGAAATATCCAAGGAAGAACACTAAATTTATATAAAGGAGCTACATATGTTTTTTTACAATCTAATATAACAAATGTTGATAATGAATTTTATTTAACAACTACACCGAATGCTGGAGGCGGCGCGAATTCTTACACTACTAATTTTTCATATTTCGGTAACGAAGGATTTGATGGTTATGCAGTATTTAGCGTTCCATTCAATGCTCCTAGTGTTTTATATTACAATTCTAAAACTGCTGGCACTTCCTATTTCGGCGGCAAAATAAATATTTTAGGTGGTTATAATTCTGGAAACGTTGGCAATACTGGAAATACGGGTTCTAGCGGAAATACTGGAAATATCGGACAAACAATAGAATCTTATGGTGTTTGTTTTGATCCAACTAAAGGAGAATTAACCCCAGCAAATTTAAACGGAGGATATATTCTCTACAAGAACATGCAGTTTGAAAAAAACAAGCCAATGTTCAGAGGAATAAAACATAAAACAAAATTTACTTCTTCTTCTAGGAGTCCTTTTTCTTCTTTCTTGGATTTAACTGGCAGAAATAATAATTCTAATTTAGTCAATTCAATGTATGATGCCAACGCACTTGTTTTGTTTGGCAATAGAACAAATTTAAACGATGGCGGACTAATAGACATAAACTTAAAATATAACTCAACAAAAACTTTCTCTGTTGGTAGTGGAGTAACTCAAACTTATGATTTTTGGTTTACTCAAACTAGAGCATCTTTTCAAAAGGCTTATTTGTTTTCAAGATCAGACGCTGTTTCTTCCGGATACTTTTTAGAAAATCAAGGTTCCCCTCAATTAATTTATATACAAGACAAAAAAATTTATTTTAGTTTTGCGTCTTCTACTGGAGATATTTTGTCAGGTTATACTCCGCAATTAATAGAAACAAATATTTTGTATAATGTATCTATTTGCGTCAATGTGTATTTGCAAGATGGAGAAAAGGTCAGCATTTATGTTAATGGGCAAAGGGTCTCAGTTACTATTTTAACTATTTTACAACCACCGACTCCTTTAACTTTTACTAATGTTCAAGCGAGTGTCGGAACTTTAGGAAATACTGGAAATATTGGTTTCTTAAATAATGCTACGAATTTTTATTGCATATCTTCTTATGATGGAGCAGGAGAATCAAAAGCTTCCGAAATAGTATCTGCTACAAGTGATCCGCTTAAAAAAGCAATACAATTATCATGGCCTATGGTAGATGATGCTTTTGGATATTATTTATATAGATCAAGTTCTCCAGTTTTTGGCAATTTTTCTTTATTGGCTCAATTAACAAGTAAAAATACTCTTTCTTTCACAGACGAAAATAACCAAACAAAATCTGGTTTCCCAAAATCAACTGCTAGATATAATTTTAGTTACAATAGAAACGTAACTTCAATTGTCGATAGTTCTTTGGCAAAAGTATGTTTTGGTAATTATCCAATTACTACAAATGCCCCTAATTATTTTGAAGGCTACATTTATAGAATAGCAATTTACGATATTCAATTAACTTCTATTCAAGTTAATAGAAATTATAATTCTTTTTTATATAAATATATAACACAAGATCCTCTTATGATAAGTTCTTCCGTAAAGCAAAGAAGTGTAATTAGTGGAAATACTGGAACTTCTGGAAGTTTTAGAAAGGTACTGGAATAAAATATGGCTATTACAAGATATGCAGGAGATAGGTTTTGCGGGTTAGATTCTGAAAAGAATACTTTAATCACGCAAGTCCTTGACGGCGCAATTTATAAAGCGACAGATACTCTCTTAGAGTATTTAAAAATAAATGGCGCTTGGGTCTTGTCGGGTGGCACAAGTGGAAGTTCTGGCTCTAGTGGTTCAAATGGTTTATCTGGCGGCATTAATTATTTTTTCAACGAATCGGTCTCTTCTGGGGTTAGTACTTATAAGCAAATGTCCAGAAACATTACTGCTGCTGCCGAACAGATAGTCACAGTAAATTTAACAGCGTTACAAACAGCCGCCCCAATATCTTCTTATATTACTGATGCAAGTGATCCAAATGTCACAACAATAGCGGGAGGAATTTGGGCAGCCTTCGTTCATTTGTCTAAGAACGCTCAAAATGATGAAATAGAAGTTTATTATACTGTTTCTAAACGTAATACTGGCGGGACAGAAACTTTACTTTTCACAAGCGATGAAGTCGCTATCGGTTGGATAATAAATAATACCACAGCAGTAGAAACAAAAATAGACGTAACTTTTGGAAGCACAATCTTAAATGCATCTGATAGAATAATAATAAAATTTTACGCCAACAATTTAGATAACGCAAGTAGAACAATAAAATTCTATACAGAAGGATCTCAGCATTATTCTTATATTGTAACTACAGTTGCTCCAGTTTCTGGCTCGTCTGGTACGTCTGGTACGTCTGGTACGTCTGGCACTTCTGGAAGCGCTGGCTCCTTTGGTTCCACAGGTTCTCAAGGTGACACTGGCGGAACAGGCGGCACTGGTGGTACTGGCGGAACAGGTGGTACTGGCGGCACTGGAAGCTTAGGCTCTCAAGGCGACACTGGCGGAACAGGCGGTACTGGCGGCACTGGTGGTACTGGCGGAACAGGTGGTACTGGCGGAACAGGCGGCACTGGCGGTACTGGAAGCTTAGGCTCTCAAGGCGGCACTGGTGGTACTGGCGGAACAGGTGGTACTGGCGGAACAGGCGGCACTGGCGGGACAGGAGGCACTGGCGGTACTGGAAGCTTAGGCTCTCAAGGCGGCACTGGCGGAACAGGCGGCACTGGCGGAACAGGTGGAACAGGCGGTACTGGCGGTACTGGTGGCACTGGAAGCTTGGGCTCTCAAGGCGGCACTGGCGGAACAGGCGGCACTGGCGGAACAGGTGGAACAGGCGGTACTGGCGGTACTGGTGGCACTGGAAGCCTTGGAAGTACAGGATCTGCCGGATCTAGCGCAAGCTTGTCAGGAAGCTCAGGTTATATCTCAAAATTTAATTCATCAAGTACTCTTGATAATTCCGTTATATATCAAAATGCTAATGGAAATATTGGGATAAACATAACTACCCCTGCTCAAAAATTCCAAGTTGATGGGCCAGTCGGTACTCCTGCTATTTCTGGAGCAAATCAAAATGGTATATTTAGAATAAGTAATAATAATGATAATGCAGTTTTAGATTTTGGTATTAGAGCAGGAGGGTCGGGGGCATGGATGCAATCAACAGATGAGACTAGTTTATCAGCAACCTATCCTCTTTTATTAAATCCAGTCGGCGGCCCAGTAGGGATAGGAATATATAACCCATCAGGCCAACTACACCTGAAAAACATGGGATTTACTGATCAATCAGGAATCGCTGACTCTAATGTATTCCCAAATGCTACTGGAGTTTTTGGTTTAGTAATGGACCATGATGCTTATACAAATGGTCAATATAGACATAGATTTGTAAAAATAGATCGTTCTGCAAATATACCTTTATATTTACAACAAGCAGGAAGCGTCGCCAATCAATACATAAATTTAGCAAGATTTGGCACTCATTCTCAGTCTACTAATACTTTTGAAGTATTTGGTAGCTCTAAAATAAATGGAACTACTGATATAACTTCAAATTTATTCGTGTCAGGAAGTGTTGGTATAGGCACAAGTAGTCCATTAGCAAAGTTGCATGTAAATTCATCTGCAGCGATTGCAAATTTTGATTGGACAAGTCTGTTTTCAGCACCTACAGTTGGATTATTAGTTGCAAATAATTCAGGTGACGCTAAAATACGAATTGCAACTTTAAATTCAAATTCAACACACGATCCATATCTTAATTTTTTGACATCCGGTGGTCAAAATTGGAGTGTTGGGATAGACAACTCAGATTCTGATAAGTTAAAAATTTCAATGGCAGATGGTTTTGCTACTAATGAATTTTTAACTATTGATAATAGCGGTAATGTTGGTATAGGTACAACAAGTCCTACACAAAAGTTAGAAATACAAGGCAATGCTCAAATTGGAAATGATTCTGTAACAAATGTTGGTTTAAAATTAACAAGATTAAATGGAGGATTTAGAACATCAGAACATACATTCCATTCTTCACAAAATAGTCCTTGGTACACATATGGACAAAACTTAACATGGACTAATGAATTAGCTGGTACAGTTGAACCCACTCAAGCTTATAGACCATATTTCGAAGGTTTTGCTCCGGCTGTTGGTTATAAAGTATTTGGATTCATGGATGTAGCTACCGGTTCATTTACATCAGCGAACGTAATAAATGCATTGGTAATAAAAAATAATGGAAATGTCGGGATCGGGACAACAAATCCTGCCACTAATTTGTCCGTGATAGGAGAAATAGCTGCCAGTTCTCGCATAATATCAGATAGATACGCATCCGTAATAGATGGTAATAATAATTCTATTTTATTTAGCTTAAATTCTACTTCTTTAATCAATAATGGAAATACAAGTTTATATATCAGCTCAGGAAATAATGTTGGTATAGGTACGACAACTCCAAATAGAAAACTCACAGTATATGGAGACGGAACTCTACTAAGTCTGCAAAGCCCAAGTGCTAATCAGTATTCTGAAATAGAATTTACAGCTAATGGAGTAGGCTCGGCTTATATATTTAAAGCTAGCGCGGGATATACTACTTATGGTGGCGCTGGCGCTTTTAATATCTATAATGCTGGCCCTATCGCATTTCATTCTTCATCAAATAATAATACAGTTTATATACGAGCAGATGGTAATGTTGGCATAGGCACGACCACTCCATCTGGTAAATTGCATGTAAATTCAACAACAGCAGGAGCCACATTAATTCGCGCCGATGGAACGAATGGAACAATATTTTCAGTAATTGATGACTTGAGTGATTCTTTAATGTCTGTTAATAATTCTGCAGGACTCCCAGTAATGGAAGTTTTTGCAGATGACAGAGTTGTTCTTGGTCAATATGGCAGTGGAGACTTCGTATTAAAAAACAATAAAGTAGGAATTGGACAAAATAATCCCCTATATACTCTTGATGTTAGCGGTACAATTAGATTTACAGGAATATCCGCAAGTTCAAGCACAAATTGCTTGGTGATAGATGCCGACGGGACAGTAAAGACGAAAGTTAACGCCGCAAGTTCTGGAACATCTGGAACTTCTGGGACATCTGGCGGCACAGGTGGGACTGGAAGCTTAGGTTCTCAAGGCGGCACTGGCGGCACTGGCGGAACAGGTGGTACTGGCGGAACAGGCGGCACTGGCGGGACAGGCGGCACTGGCGGTACTGGAAGCTTAGGCTCTCAAGGCGGCACTGGTGGTACTGGCGGAACAGGCGGAACAGGCGGCACTGGTGGTACTGGCGGAACAGGCGGCACTGGCGGTACTGGAAGCTTGGGTTCTCAAGGCGGCACTGGCGGCACTGGCGGAACAGGTGGTACTGGCGGAACAGGCGGCACTGGCGGGACAGGCGGCACTGGCGGTACTGGAAGTTTAGGCTCTCAAGGCGGCACTGGCGGCACTGGCGGAACAGGTGGTACTGGCGGAACAGGCGGCACTGGCGGCACTGGCGGTACTGGTGGGACTGGCGGGACTGGTGGCACTGGAAGCCTTGGAAGTACAGGATCCGCCGGGTCTAGCGCAAGTTTGTCAGGGAGTTCGGGTTATATCTCAAAATTTAATTCAGCGAGTACCCTTAATAATTCTACAATATATCAAGATGTTAATGGCAATATAGGCATAGGAACAACTACTCCTTCTGGCGGTTTACATGTTAATAATGCATTAGGGGCATTTTCTGAAGTATTAAGACTCCAAAGAAACAACGGCATCTTTTATTCTGTTGGCCTTGACACTAATTATTTAAATATAGCTTATAACAATAACGTAAACGCAAGTAATGTTTTTGTTCTTAATAGTAATGGTTATCTTGGCTTAGGCAATTTAGGAGGCGCGCTTTTTAATTTAGATGTAGCCTCTACTCAAGGCAAAGGCCTTCAATTAAGATTTGATGCTAGTACTGGTTATCTCGCTCAAATTACTCCTTATTGGAATACAAATACAGATACAAGAATAGACTTCGCTATAAATAGAGTCCAAAATGTTACTCCTGAAGTGATGATGTCAGTTGGGCACAATAGAAGTATTGGCATCGGTACAGTTCAACCTAGCGGAAAACTTCATGTAGTTTCAACAACTACTGGCGAAACAGTATTGAAAGCCGACGGCACAAATGGAGCGCTTTTTTCAATAACAGATGATTTATCTGATTCTTTGATGTCTGTAAATACTATAGCAGGTTTACCTGTACTAGAAGTATTCGCTAATAATACAATAAAAGCCGGACAATTTAATAGCGGAGATTTTATAATAAGTGGCAATAAAGTTGGAATAGGCGAAACAAATCCATCTGTTAAATTGGCTGTTAATGGAGAAGCTAGTTTTGGTGATGGTAGTAAATTAACAATGATCGGTTTGGATATAAATAGCCAAGTTACTCCAAGCTTCATAAAAATAAGAACAAAAATTCCGTTTGCATCTGCTGCAGCAGATTTTACCATCAATATTAAAGGATTCAGATATGGTAGCGCAGAAACTACTAATTTAATGATTTGTTGGCATTATTATTTAAGCACTTTTTATAACGCGACAATTACTTCAGCAGGCAGCTTTGCCCCAACAGTTAAATTGTCTGCCGAAGACTGGGATTCTTCCGGCGTACTTAAAGTTTGTATTGTATTAGTAAGTCCGGGCTACTGGCCTAAATTGTATGTTGAAAGCATGTACAGTAGCGCTTATAATGATGCTTATGCAGATGGTTGGAATTGGGTAGATGCAGACGCTACAGGAACTGGTAATAATTTAGCTACATTATCTTATAAATCTAATTTTGGTAATAGTTTTGTAATGTTAAGTAATGGAAATGTTGGCATTGGCTCAACAGGTCCATCGCGGAAATTAGACGTTAATGGAGATGCTAATATTGGAACAAATCTTGTTGTGGGATCTGGAATTTATAACGCCAATTATTATGCTGGAAGTTCCACTGCAACTTATTTTAAAAATAGTGTTGGCGCTGATACTTTGACAATCTTGCAAGGGGGTAGCGTAGGTATAGGCACAACAAGCCCAACACAAAAATTACATTTAAACAGCGGTGTTCTTAGAATTTCTGGTGGAGGTAATGATTCAACTGGTGAAATTAATTTAGACAATGGAACTCAGTATAGCGGAAACTCATTTCAAATAAGAAAAGAGTCTACTGCGTATTGGGGGGTAAAATCAGTTACGAGTGGAAATGATTTGGCAGTTTTTGTTGATAATAATGTAAATCTTGGTCTTTATATAAAGAATGGTTCAGGTAATGTTGGTATTGGAACCACCGCTCCTGCGGATAAATTAGATGTCGTTGGCACCGTAAGAACTGATAAACTTAGAAGCAACGGCGTAGTTTATCTAGGCATAACTGGCACAAAATCTTCGAATGCTACATCATTCAACATGTTTGATATAAATAATACAGGAGGTAGTCAAACTATAGAGATAGTCTTATCTCACCATCATTCTGGTGGCGGTCAACATGGATCTTTTAGAAGAGTGATATTAGCTCTTAATTCTTATACTGATTTAATAGTACTAGAAGATACAAGCACAAACTTCGGAGGAGGATTAGGATTTACAATCACAAGAACAAGTGCAACTACAATAAGAATAGGATGGTTGGGAGCTACTGCTTTTTCTTCCGGTTATTCTTTTATTGGATGGGTAAAAGGAAACGGTGACTACACCATAACCAATGTAGGAATGGACACTCTAGATGGAGCTTAATAAAAATAAAACATTAATAAAATATGGCAAACTATAATATAGACGCAATTTATAATGGAAGTACATCTTTACCCGGCACCGAAAGAATCAGGATAGATGGTTCTGGTAATGTTGGTATTAATCAATCAAGTCCTGCTTATAAGTTGGATGTAAATGGCACAGCAAGAATTGCAAATGACATGCTTGCAACTGGTAATATAACAATTGGTAAAGCAGCTGCTTATTTAATATTAGACGGTACAAATAGTGATGCGGAAATATATTGGCGAGCAAATAGTAGTAATAGATGGGCAGCGGGCATGAATGTAGGTGATGCTACCGAAAATTTCAACATCTATAACTACACAACCGCTACAACAAATTTAACCATTCTAAAAGCTAATGGTAACGTAGGTATAGGTTCTACGGCACCCGCGTATAAATTAGATGTAAATGGTTCGATAGGTGTAGTTGGACTTAGATTTGTAGATCAATCAACTAGCTATTTTAGAATATTTGAACCGGCTGGTAATATCGCTATTTATTTAGGCAACGCGGCTGATCCAGCAAATTATTATGATAACAGCACTCATTTTTTCAGAAATAGAGGTGGTAGTAGCACGTATGCAGTTATTGAAGGTAATGGTAATCTAGGTATAGGAACATCAAGTGTAACTGCGCCGCTTCATATATATAGAGCTAGTAATCCGTGGATAAGATTAAATGGTGGAGGTAATTATTCATATATTAGATTTGATGATGGTACGAGCAATGGTTACTTATTTAAAAATACTTCATCTGATACTAGTAATGGTGCATTAGCTGGTGCAATGTACACTTATACAGATAGTGGTAAAGCATTTCAACACATACATGGTGGTACTCCATTATTTACAATATTAAGTGGTGGTAATGTTGGCATTGGAACAACCTCTCCTAGTACAAAATTACATGTTGTTGGCAATGCAGATATTGGAGATTCTACCGCTGATACCGGAATTATTGTAAGACACGGGGCAGGTTCTGCGCAATATGGAAGAATCAGGTTCTATGATTCAGGTGGAAATAATATACACACAATTCATAGTTTTCCTACTGCATGGCAAGGCGGAACATTTTTAAACAGCTCTGCTGGTGCATTAAATTTAACTGGATATAATGGTGTAACATTTGGTGCTTGGAATAGCGTTGATGTTGCTTTTGCGGCGAATGGAAATAATTATTTTAAAGGTAACGTTGGTATAGGTGTAACCACTGCAGCTACTAAATTTGTTGTATCTGCTGATGCAACAGATTCTGATGTTGGTCAATTAAGAGTTATTGGATCTACTTCAACCGCTAAAATGATAAATGTTGGATATCATACAACCAACAATTATGGATTTATATCATCATTAATAGCTGGCTCTGGTTATTCTGCTTTATCTTTGCAACCTAATGGAGGAAATGTAGGCATAGCAACTGTAAGCCCAGATGTAAGATTACATGTTATAAATGGAACTACTAAATTAAATAAAAATAATTATAAAACTACAACAGCTTATTCAACAGCAGATCTTGTGCTTGGAGACGACGTATCTTCAAGAACAGGTTACGCTGGAAATGGAAGCAATCTAGTTTTACATGCTAATGGAACAACAAGCATAACCTTCTTAGATCAAACAAGAAACCTTGGAGAAATAACATATAGTAATAAACTCTTTACTATTGGCGGCGATATTGGATGGGGGACTGCTTCTGTACTTTTTCCGGGAACTGTAAATTTTGGCGCTAATATATACCACTCAATTGGTGGTCAAAAATTCTTCGCTGGCAGCGGAGGCAATTACGCTTATCTTTACACTGGTGGAGTAGCTTTAAATTTTTTAAATAGCACTGACACATCCACATTGATGACTGTTTTGAATGACGGCAACGTTGGGATAGGCACAACAAGTCCAAATAGAAAACTTCAAGTAGATGCTGGAACAAATGGTCCTGCTTTAAGATTAACGAATACAAACAGTAATTCTGGAATTGAATTAATTACAGCAGCATCAACATATAGTTGGCTGTTAGGCGCTCAATATAATGTTGGTGGTGCTTTTGAAATTACTCCATCAACTGCAGTCGGCGGTACAACATTTTCTACACCAACGGCAGTATTTTTACAAACAGGTAATGTAGGTATAGGCACAACAAGTCCTTCTTATAAACTAGATGTTGTTGGTACAATCGCTTATACTCCATCTGTAGGTAATCCGATATTGATATCAAATGATGCTACATATGGCACATCAGGTACAGGCAGATATGTTGCGGTTGGTTTTGGTGGATTAGCTAATAGTGCCAATAAAATATTTGCACACAACACCGGTGAAGATGGAATATACATTTGTTCCGCTACTTCAAGAAATATCAATTTTAGAGCAGGTGGTGGTGCAACTGATCATGTTACGATTAAGAGTGATGGTAATGTTGGTATCGGCACAACTAGTCCTGCTTATAAATTAGATGTAAATACTGCAAATGACAGTGCTATTAGAATTAGAAACGGTGGTGGTGGCGCTAATAATGGTTTAGCATTATCCGTTGGTAGTGGTAGTCCATGGTTAGATATAACAGAAGGCGTCGAATTCAGAATTAAAGGAAATACATATGCTAATATAGGCACATGGAATA
>Ga0315909_10006728_pt1 | contig 12937 bp, 10 predicted proteins | sample LakEriMetagenome_11_FD_203527 | JGI IMG/M metagenome (GOLD analysis project Ga0315909, IMG submission 203527) | Freshwater fungal communities from buoy surface, Lake Erie, Ohio, United States - Buoy 2 MA125 | ecosystem: Environmental > Aquatic > Freshwater > Lake | place: USA: Lake Erie, Ohio...
TGCCGGACAAAGTGGACGCAAAAGCTCCGCTGTGGGCCGCGGATTGGCCGGGGCAGAGCACGCCGGTGATCGCGAATGGCCGGCTCTACATAAATGGCTACACGGGCGACGGGCCGGATCTGCGCGAGGGCACGACATGCTTCGACGCGGATACGGGCAAGGTGATCTGGCAGCATTTCCAGAATGATTTCCTGAGCGACACGATCTATCTGCGCTATTCGACCTCGTCGCCGACGATCGATCCCGAGACGGGCAATGTCTTCGTGCAGGCCACGCAGGGCGTGCTCACGTGCTTTTCGCCGGATGGAAAAATCATCTGGCAGCATTCGATGATGGAGGAATTTGGACGGCTAACGTTCCCGAATTCGCGCACCTCGACGCCGGCGATCGATCGCGAACTGGTCATGACGCGCGGCGTCACGAGCGGCTGGGGCGCGGCGGGCCCGGCGGGCGACCGCATGTATGCGTTCGACAAAAAGACCGGCGAACTCGTGTGGATGGCGTCGCCCGCGGACCGCCCGCAGGACAACACTTTCTCGCAGCCGACGTTCTCATTCCTCGAGGGCAAGCGCGTGCTTTACACCGCGTGCGGGGACTCTTCGGTTGCGTGCATCAATGCGCGCACGGGCGACGCGCTGTTCCGCTTCCCCGCGGCGAAGGCGGGCGCGAAGGGCGGCATCAATGCCTCGCCGATCATCTACAAGGATTCGCTCATCCTCGCGCACGAATCGGAAAATGTGGACACGACCGAGGTGGGCCGCACCACCGCGTATCGCATCCCGAAGAGCACCGACACCTCGACCGCCGTGCCGCCTCCCGGCGTGACGCTGCCGCCCGGCATGAAGCTTTTCTCGCCGAAGGAACTCGAGCTGTGGCGCAACCCGCTCGGCAATCTCGCGTCGTCGCCGTGCCTCGTCGGCGACACGCTGTATGAAGTGACGGGCGTCGGCGAACTCGCTGCGGTGGACGCCGCGACGGGCGATGTGAAGTGGAGGAAAAAACTCGGGGCCGAGCAGCGCCAGTCGTCGCCATTTTATGCGGATGGAAAACTCTACGTCGCATTTTACATCGCCGGCACCGATGCGAGCGCGGCGGGCGGTGACAATGAAGTGGGCAACGGCGAACTGTTCGTTTTCAAACCCGGCGAAAAGGATGCCGAGCTGCTCTCACGCACGAAGCTCACAGGCCGCTGCTTCGGCTCGCCGATCGCATACAACGGCAAGCTCTACGTGCAGACCGACAAGAAGCTCTACGCCTTTGGCAAGAAGGGCGACAACGCGGGCGCGAAGTCTGTCGTGTGGAAGGACGAGGGCTGGCCGGAGAAGGCGGGCGAGCCTGCGAAGCTGCAGATCATCCCGAACGAATCGCTGCTCCGCCCGGGCCAGAGCGCGAAGCTCCGCGTGCGTGCGCTCGATGCGAATGGCTTCACGGCGAGCGAAGCCGTGGATGTGAAGGCGGTGAAATTTGAGACCTACATCCCGCCGACCGCGCTCGTGAAGGCGAAGATGACCGGCGCTGTCGTGGACGGCGCGCTCACTGCGGAAAAGGCGACGTCGCCGAGCGCGGGCGCGTTCATGGGCACGATGAAAGTCGGCGAGAAGGAAATCAACGGCACCTTCCGCGGCCGCGTGCAACTCGATCTTCCGATCAAGCTCGATTTCGAGAGCACCGAGCTGAAGGAAAAGACCGGCCCCGGCCTCGGCAATGAGCCGACCGCGCTCGTCTCGCCCGGCCCCGGACTTCCCGCGCCGCAGCCCGGCCCGACGAATTGGAACGTGATCGAGCCGGTGACGGATTTTTCCTACCCGCCGCTGCCGTGGACCGGCGCGCGTTTCCGCTTCGAGGTGCGCAATCTGCCCGGCGGCGGCAAAGCGCTCTGCAAGACGATCGACAATAAGTTGTTCCAGCGCGGCCAAGTCTTCATCGGCCACCCGGACATGCACAATTACACCATCGAGGCCGACGTGATGAGCGAGGGCAACAAGCGCAAGATGTCCGACATCGGGCTCATCAACCAGCGCTACCTCGTCGTGCTCCGCGGCAACGCGCGCGAGATCGAGCTGAGCAGCAACCTTGAGCGGATCAAAGTGGTCGCACCCTTCGCACTCACGCCGAACGAGTGGTATCACCTGAAAGTGAAAGTGGACGTGGCGAAGGACGGCAGCGGCACGGTGCGCGCATCGGTCTGGAAAAAGGGCGACGCGGAACCCGCGACGCCGACGATCGAATTCAAGCACAAGCACGCACACCAGAGCGGCTCGCCAGGATTTTTCTCGATGACGCCGCAGGAGCAGCGCGCGTGGATTGACAACATCGAGGTGAAGGCGAACTGAGCAATGATGCCGCCGACGCTGGCCACGCGACTGGGGACTACGACGCACATTTCCGCGCTGCTGCGGAAAGCTGCGCGTCTCGGCTTGCGCACGCCGGCCGATCTGTCCGCGCTCGCGGTGCAGCGAGGGTGTCGGCACTACTGGCACGACGGAATCCCCGAGCAGGAATCGGTGGGCTGCGATGATTTCACAAACGAGGAACTCACGCTCGCGCTGCTGAATGTCGCGCTGCCATTTGATCCGAACGCGATTCGCTGCGGCGCTGCGATGGCGGGCGCAGAGGGGAATTCGCCGAAGCAACTCGCGCGGCTCGCGAAGCTCGAACGCTCCGAACAGGTGCTGCGCTACGTCGCCGAGTGCGGGAAAAAATTCGAGCCGGAGAATCCGTTTTGGACCGATCTGCTCGCGCTGCTGCCAGTCACGCCGCCGCCAAAGGAAGGCGCGCTGCCGCACCCGACGCGGTTTGTTTCCATGACGGGCTACGTGCGCGGCGTCGGCCCGAAAATCGTGACGCAGTGGGAGCGTCCGCAACGCAGAAAAATCGCGGCATGACCAACGCCGAACGCATCGTCAGCACGCTGGACTCGCTCCTCGATCACGAGGTCTCTCTCGTGATTTACGGTCGAGCAGCGGTCGCCCTCGGCTTCACAAGTCCGCCCCGCGAAGTGGCGAACTCGCTGGATGTGGACGTCATCCTCCGCGACTCGCACACCGCCGCGCTCGACGCTGACGATCAGTTTTGGGATTCGCAGGCTGCGGTGAATGCGAAGCTCGACCGCGAGGGACTTTACATGACGCACCTTTTCGGTGAGCGGCAGGTCTTCCTCCGCCGCCAGTGGGAAAGTGAAATCCTCCCAGTGCTGCGCCCGCCGCTGAAATTCCTGCGCCTGTTCCGCCCCGCGACCATCGATCTGATCCTCACAAAGATGATGCGCGGCAACGACGAGCAGGACATGCAGGACGTGGACTTCATGATCCGCCACGACCGTGTCACGCAGCGACAGATCGAGGATGCCTTCCGCGATGCTGTGATCCCCGACGTCGTCGAGCTGCGCGACGCCTACGCCCTCGCAAAACCGACCGTGCTCGCGCTTGCTCAGAAAGCGGCGGCGGATGGGTTTTCACTCCCGCGCCGCACTTCCGTCTGACTTCAATTCTTAATCTTATTCTTAATCCTAATCTTAATCCCGCGCCCATGTCCCGCCGAGTCCTCGATCACGAAAGGCTGCAAGTCTATCAGCGCAGCCTCGCGTTCATCGTATGGGCCGAACCGCTGCTGGATCGCCTGCCGAAAGCCCTCTCAGTCCGCGACCAACTCGATCGTGCAGGAACCTCGATTCCGCTGAACATCGCAGAAGGGAATGGCAAATTCACGGACGCGGATCGGTGCCGGTTCTTCGATAACGCCCGCGGCTCGGCACTGGAATGCTCGGCGTGTCTCGACGTGCTTGTTGCAAAGTCGAAGGCAGGCGCGACGGATGTGGGGCCGGGAAAGGTGATGCTCGTGGAAATTGTCTCGATGCTCGTCGGGCTCATCCGCTCGAACTCGGAGGTTCGGCTGCATGAGAAACCGGATGGTGGAAATTTTTTGACCGTCGCCAGGAAGCCGGTGAAATACACTACCAAGGGGCGGGCGAAGAGGGATTAGGATTACGATTAAGAATAAGATTAAGAATAAGATTAAGACACACCACTTTACCATGAACACCACTATGATGACCCGATTCACCGCCGCCGCACTTGCCGGCATCGCATTCACCTCCGTGCTCCGCGCAAACGACTGGCCCGCGTGGGGCGGCAGCGATCCGGGGCGCAACATGTATTCGACCGCGAAGGGCATCCCCGCCGTCTTCGGGCCGAAGGAGGCAAACAAGCAGGGGAAATTTGAAATCCAGTTCAAGAAGAACTCCGAGGAGATTGACATGGCGCAGACGAAGAACGTGCGCTGGATCGCGAAGCTCGGCTCGCAGACCTACGGCAACACGGTCGTCGCGTATGGCAAAGTTTACATCGGCACAAACAACGCGGGGATGCGCGACCCGCGCTTCAAGGACGACAAGTCCGTGCTGCTCTGCCTCGATGAAAAGGCGGGAGACCTCATCTGGCAGTTCACCGTGCCGAAGCTGCTGAGCGGAAAAGTGAACGACTGGGAATACCTCGGCTACCTCAGCGCGCCGTTTGTGGACGGCAACACGCTCTACTCAGTGACGAGCCGCTGCGAGGTCATCGCGCTGAATGCCGACGGGCAGAAAAACGGCAACAAGGGCACTTTCAAGGACGAGGGGCAATACATGGTCGGCCCCGGAAAACCGAAGGTCGAAGTCACTGCGAAGGACGCGGACATCCTCTGGAAATACGACATGATGGACGAGCTTGGCGTCTATCCCCACAACGCGGCGAACAGCTCGCCGCTCGTGCTCGACGACAAGATCTACGTCTGCACCAGCAACGGCCAGGACTACTCGCACGTGAACATTCCCTCGCCGCAGTCGCCGAGCTTCATCGTGCTCGACAAGAAGACCGGCGCACTCATCGGCGAGGACGACGCGAAGATCGGCCCGCACATTTTCCACGGCCAGTGGACCTCGCCGAGCGCGGGGAAAGTGGATGGCAAATGGCAGATCTACTTCGGCGGCGGCGACGGCTTCCTCTACGGGTTCGATGCGAATCCGGTGAAGGAAGGCGACTCGAACTTCATGAAGACCGTGTGGAAATTCGACGTCGTCCCCGACGACTACAAGAAGGACAAGACCGGCAAGCCGTACAAGTATCCCGCGCCCGAAGGCCCAAGCGAAATCATCGCCACGCCCGTCGTGTACAAGGACAAGATTTTCGTCGCGTGCGGACAGGATCCTGAGCACGGCGAGGGTGTCGGCCGGCTCGTGTGCATCGATCCGAAAGGGCTCAAGGGCGACGCGACCAAGACCAAGGGCGCGCTCGTGTGGGAGTTCCGCGACATCAAGCGCAGCATCAGCACCGTGGCGATCGATCCTGCGACTGATCTGCTCTACATCGGCGACTACAGCGGCTTCGTATATTGCCTCGATTCCAAGACCGGCAAGCAGCTCTGGGTGCACGACACGCAGGCGCACATCTGGGGTTCGCCGATGATCGCGGATGGGAAGGTGTTCATCGGAAATGAGGACGGCGACCTCTACGTCTTCGAGGCGAAGGCGGAGAAAAAGCTGCTCAACCAGGTGAACATGGGCGCGCCGATCCTCGCCACGCCAGTCGTCGCAAACGGCACGCTCTTCATCAACACGCAGACGCACCTCTTCGCCATCTCCGAGGGCGCGAAGCCGGAGGAGAAGCAGAAGTAGCCGCAGCTTCAGCGACACACCTTCATGGCAAGCACGACCTCCCCGCGGTTCACGACCACGCAGTGGCTCATCATCATCATCGCCTCGATTGGGTTTCTCTTCGACACCTACGAGCTGCTGATGACCCCGCTGGTCGCCGCGCCGGCAATCGCGGAGCTGCTGAATGTGCCGCTCAACAACTCGCTCGTGACGGACTGGGTCGGGCGGCTGCTGTGGATTGCCGCGCTGTGCGGCGGCGTATTCGGCCTGTGCGGCGGCTGGCTGGTGGACAGATTCGGGCGCAAGAGGGTCATGGCGGCGAGCATCTTCATGTACTCGCTGTCGCCATTCTGCGCGGCATACGCGACCACGCTGCCGACGTTCATCTTTTTCCGCAGCGCGACCTTCATCGGCGTGTGCGTGGAATTCGTCGCGGCGATCACATGGCTTGCCGAAGTCTTCCCCGATAAGAAACAAAGGGAACGCTGGCTCGGCATCACCCAGGCCTTTGCATCGCTCGGCGGTGTCGCGGTCACTGTGGTGAGCATCTGGATTTCCTCGCACGGCAAGGATCTCCCGCACATGGGCCTTCCGCTCAGCCTCGGCGCGACCGATCCCGGCTCGTGGCGCTATCTGCTGATGACCGGCATCCTCCCGGCCATCCCGATCGCCCTGCTGCTGCCATTCGTCCCCGAGAGCCAGGTGTGGAAAGATCGCCGCGCCGCCGGTTCTCTGAAACGTCCGAGTTTCGCCGCGATCTTCGCTCCGGAACTGCGCCGCGTCACGGTCGTCACGGCCATCCTTTCTGCGTGCGCGTACGGCATCGCATTCGGCGCGCTGCAAGTCACCGTCGCCCGCGTCACGCCCGGCCTGCCGGAGCTGAAGGATCAGGCAAAGACGCTCGTGCCGCTGCGCAAGGAAGCGGATGCGCTGAACAAGGAACTCAACGACCTCGACCAGAAGCTCGGCGCCGCAGCCGCAGCTTCGCCGGAGCGCAAGGCAATCGTCGGGAAGATCAAAGAGAACTTCGGCAAGCAGAAGCCCGCCAATGAGAAGGTGAAGAAGATGGCCGACACCGTGCAGTTCCGTCAGGAAATGGGCGGGCTCGTCGGGCGAATCCTGCTCGCGATCCTGCTCATCATCGGCATCAGCCGTGTGAAGCTGCTGAAGGTCTTCCAAGTGCCCGCGCTCGCGGTGCTGCCGCTCACGTACTTCATATTCTTCGAGAAAGGCGGGGAGCTTTTCCTGTGGAGTTATTTCGTCTGCGGCCTGCTCACCGTCGCGCAATTCAGCTACTTCGGAGAATACCTGCCAAAGGTTTTCCCAATCCATCTGCGGGGCACCGGCGGCAGTTTCGCCACGAATGTCGGCGGACGCATGATCGGCACCAGCATGGCCTTCGTGAACACCGCATGGCTCGCCCCGCTCATCGCGGGCGGCGCGCAGCTCGTGAAGCCGGCGCACATCGCACTCGCCGCGGGCTACATCGCCACCGCGATGGCCGTGATCGCCTTCCTAGTCGGATTTTTTCTTCCCGAACCTAAAGCAGAAATAACCGAATGAATTTAACCGCGAAGCAGCGAAGCGGCGAAGAAGTCAGACGATTGCAACTTCGCTCCTTCGCTTCTTCGCGGTTCACCTAAAACGCACCATGACCCAGCAAACACCCGAACAAGCCCAAGCAACCCTCGAAACCCATCTCCAGGAAATCCTCGCGTGGCATTTTTCGCCGGAGACCGGCTGCCCGTTCTGGCTCGAATGGGCGTCGAAGAACTTCGACCCGCGCAAGGAGATCAAGAGCTTCGCCGACATGGTGAAGTTCCCGCATTTCCAGGACGAATGGCTGCGCGACCTCCAGCCCGAAGTCTGGGTTCCTGCGAAATTCAAAGGCAAACCTTTCAACATTTTCGAGACCGGCGGCACCACCGGCATGCCCAAGCAACGCATCGGCTGGGAGGACTACAAGACGGACTACTCCGAGTTTTCCGAGAAAATTTCCGACGAGCATTTCCCGCGCGGCGGCGCGTGGCTGATGATGGGGCCGACCGGTCCGCGGCGTCTGCGTCTCGCCATCGAGCATCTCGCGCATGTGCGCGGCTCGTCGTGCTACTTTATTGATCTCGATCCGCGCTTCGTGAAGAAGCTGATCACGAACAAGCAGTTCGACGTGGCGAAGCAGTACATGGCGCACGTCGTGGATCAGGCGGCGATGATTTTGCAGCACCGGAAAGTGAGCGGCCTCTTCACCACGCCGAAGCTCCTCGAGGCGCTCGCGGAAAAGGTGGATATCTTCGAGGCTGGCATCCGCGGCTGCTTCTGCGGCGGCACCACGATGCTCCCGCAATACGTGCGCTTCATCGTCGAGGAAGTGCTGGAAAATCGCGTCGGCTTCTACCCCACCTACGGCAACACGCTCATGGGCCTCGCCGCCAGCGTGCCGCTCACGAAGGAGGACAATTTCTCCATCACCTACTACGCCCCGCAACCGCGCGCCGTGCTGCGCGTCGTGGACCCGAACAACACGGAAAAGACCGTGGACTACGACACATGGGGCCGCGTCGAGCTGACCACGATGACGAAGGAATTCTTCATGCCGCGCTTCCTCGAGCGCGACGAGGCGCTCCGCCGCAAACCGCGCGCGCCCTACGCATGGGACGGCGTCGCCGAAGTGCGCCCGTTCGGCGCGATGGAGAAGACGATCGTCGAAGGAGTTTACTAGCTGCAAGCGGCGCGCTATCATCCGCGCATGACTGCTGAACTCGCTGCGAACCATCTGCTTTCCGTCGAGGATTATCTCGCCGGTGAGGAGCATGCGGATCAAAGGCATGAGTATCTCGCCGGAGTCGTCTATGCGATGGCCGGAGGAACTTTCGACCACAGTGCGATAGCAACAAATCTGCTGGGGCTTCTGCATGCGCAACTGCGCGGTCATTGCTGCCGCCCGCTGAACTCTGACATGAAGCTGCGCATCCGTCTCGCCGATCAGACGCGCTTTTACTATCCTGATGCGCAAGTCGTCTGCCGCCCGAATCCGCCCGGCGATCATTTTCAGGACGAACCCATCATCGTCTTCGAGGTCGTGAGCGAGAGCACGCGGCGCATTGACGAACAGGAAAAGCGCGGCGCCTATCTCGCGATTCCGACGCTGAACGCCTACGTCCTCATCGAACAGGATCGCCCCGCCGCCACCGTCTGGCGGCGCACCGGGCAGGGCTTCGTGCGCGAGGACTACGCGGGTGCGGAAGCCGTGATCCTGTTCGACGAAGTTGCCGCCCGCATCACCCTCGGCGAACTCCGCGAGGGTCTCGCATAGGCCGCCGCGCTTGCCCATCGCACTGCCGCGTGCGAGTCTTTCCAATAATCGCCATGAAGCCCCTCGCCATTCTCCTCCTCCTCGGCGCAGTAGCCGGCGCCGACGATCTCCTGCCGCAGTCCTTCCCGAAGGATCGCTATGTGAAGACGATCGCGAAGAGCCCGTTCATCCTTGAGACGAAGGCCGCCGAGCCGGAAGCGCCGAAGGTGAATCCTTTTCAAAATCTCTACCTGCGCGGCGTCGGCAAGGCGGACGGCAAGGACTACGTGCTCATCCAGAGCCTGAGCGATAATCATGCGATGAAGCCGTTCATCGCGAACGAGCCGGGCGAAGACGGAATCGTCGTGAAGCTTGTGCGGTTCGGCAGCAATTTCCGCGAAACAAGAGTGGTGCTCGAAAAGGGGCCGGACACCGGCGAGATCGGGTTCCAGGAGAACGCCATCAATGCCCCGCAGGCCGCGCCGAATGCCAGACGCGGGCCTGCCGGAATGCCCGGCCAGATTCAGAAACCCGGCGCACCGCCGATGCCGATGCCCATGCAGTTCAATGCGGTGCGCGCGTCGCAGCCGGTCGTGCCGACGAATCCGATCCCGAGCCCCGGCATCAGCTCCATGCCGGCTCCGATGTTCGGGCAGCCTTCGACCGTCCCGCAGCCGCCCGCGAACATGCCGGTGAAGGGCCGCTGGCAACCGATCGGCAAGTGAGGGGCGCGGCGGAAGACGGAAGGCTGCTCCTCAGCCCCGCCCCGCGAGCTGTTCCCACAGTGCGCGCTCTTTCTCGCCGAGGCTTGTCGGCAGCAGCACTTTTGCCTCGGCAAAAAAATCGCCGCGCGTGTCTTTTCCCGACGGCAGGCCGCGGCCTTTGAGGCGGAATTTCTGCCCCGGCTGCGTACCCGCTGGAATCTTCATCTTCACCGTGCCATCCGGCGTCGGCACCTCGACATCGCCGCCGAGCACGGCGGCCCACACAGGCACCGGCACCGCGCGGATGAGATCGAAGCCGTCGGCGCGGTAGTCCACATGCGGCGCTAGTTTCACGATCAGGTAGAGGTCGCCACGTTCGCCGCCGCCGATGCCGTCCGCACCGCCGCCCGCGAGCCGGATCTTCTGCCCGGCGCGCACGCCGCGCGGGATGTTCACCGTCACCGTCTCCGTGCGGCCGCTGCGGTCGAGATTGAATGCCTTGCGCCCGCCCTGCAGCGCTTCCTCGATGTGGACGGGCAGCTCCAGCTCCACATCATTGCCGCGTTGCGCGAACGAGCCGAAGCCCGCCTTGCGTTTTTTTCCACCGCTGCCGCGGAAGAACGCCTCGAAGAAATCGCTGAATGAGCCGCCGCCGCCCCCGAAATCCATCCCGCCGCCCTGCTGCCAGCCCGGCGGCGGACCCTGCCGTCCGGGGCTGTTCCAGTCCGCGCCGAGCTCGTCGTAGCGCTTCCGTTTTTCCGGATCGCTGAGCACCTCGTTGGCCTCGTTGATCTCCTTGAATTTCGATTCGGCGGTCTTCTTGTCCTTCGCCACGTCGGGGTGATGCTGCCGCGCGAGCTTGCGGAACGCCTTGCGAATTTCGTCCTGCGTCGCTGTCTTCGGGACGCCGAGCACTGAGTAGTAATCCTTGAACTGCACGGGCCGATAAAAGCGGACGCGCCGCGCGATTCAACCACGCAGATGCGCCGCGCGAAATTCGATGCGAGACAAACAGGCCGGTGCGCCAACGGCGCGGCCCGCCCGGCCGTACGCAGCAACGGCATCCTCCGCAGTGCGAAGGATGCCGTGAAGTGGATGCTGCACCGCGTGCGGCGCGGCTGCGATCAGATGCTGTCGGCGCTGTATTCCCAGCCGCTGCGATACTGCTTGCGCTTGATGAACGCGTTCGCGGCCTCGTTGTTGCCGACCTTGAGCGACTTTGAATCCCACTCGAGGCGCTTGCCGGGGAAGTGCATCGCGAGGCCGCCGATGAGCGTGACCTCCGTGAGCGGCACGGAGTAGTCGAAGTGGCCCATCCACGGATCTTCCTTCCCGGCCTTGATGCACTCCGTCCATTCCTGCTGCGGATTGCCGGGAGTGCGGCTGCGGGGCAGGCTCTTCGCCGGCGGCTTCGCGAGGAATTCGTCGCGGCGCTTCTCGGGCCAGAGCTGCGGATCCTTCGCCTGGTCGCTCTTGTTCAAAATCACGCCCTCGGTGCCGACGATGAACCAGCCGCCGGGTGTCACCTGGCCGTTCTTCTTCTCGTCCTTGTAGGCGAATGCCTCGTTCATGTTCACGCCGCTCGGAAACTCGGGCAGATACGGCGTGCCATCGGGCTTCTTGCCCTCGTACCAAGTGAGCGCGACCTCGCCATATTTCGCGCTGTTGAATTCCATCTTCACGATCGAGCCGGTCGGCCATGCGATGTCCGTGAGATCATCCACCTGCGAGGCGGTGACGTGGTGCGGAGTCACGAGGCCGAGCGCGACACACGGGGCGTCGAGCAGATGGCAGCCCATGTCGCCGAATGCACCGGCGCCGTATTCGAGGAAGCCGCGCCATTTGAAAGGATGGATCGTGGACGAGTACGGTGCGTCGGGCGTCGCGGCGAGCCAGTGCTCCCAGTCGAGCGACTCGGGCGCGGGCTCGGGCTTGATGATGGCGCTCTTGCCCTGCGGCCAGATCGGGCGGTTCGTCCACACGTGGACTTCCTTCACCTTGCCGATCGCGCCCGCGGCGATCCACTCGGCCACGGTGCGGTTGTCTTCGTAAGTGTGGCCCTGGTTGCCCATCTGCGTGATGACGCCCTTCTTGCGCGCGCCGAGATGAAGCTGGCGGTTTTCCCAGAGCGTGTTCGTGAGCGGCTTCTGGATGAAGACATGCTTGCCGTGGTGCAGCGCGTGCATCGCGGCGGGGTAGTGCGCGTGATCCGGCGTGCTGATGGTGACGGCGTCAATGCCCTTCACCTCGTCGAACATCTTGCGGAAGTCGGTGAAAAGTTTCGCGTTCGGATATTTCGCTGCGGACTTCGCGAGGCGCGTGCGATCCACATCGCAAAGGGCGACGATTTCGTTGTTCGCCGCGACGCCCGAGAGGTCCGACTCGCCCTTGCCGTCAACGCCGATGCCTGCGATGGCGACCTTCTTCAACGCGCCCTGCGCGAGGAGGAGATTTGGGAACATGCCGGATGCCGTGATGGCGCCGATGCCCTTAATGAAAGAACGACGGGAGTTGCGTGGATAAGTCATGGGTTGGTGTGGAGATGAATTCGCAAAGCATCATCATCCGGCGCGGATGGAAAGCTTAGAACACGACGTGCGGATCACAGCCGTCCCGGCTGTGATGGCCGGCGGGCGTCCCGCGTGCTGTGGCGCGCAGAGGGGCAGCCGGGACGGACTGCCTGCCTTCACAGGCGGGACGCCTGTGATCCGCTTCATTCAGCGGTTTCTACAGCTTGATGCCGATTTTTTTGAAGCCTTCTCGGATCTCCTTTTCGAGCGTCGCCGCGTCGCGTCCGTCAAAAAGGATGCTCAGTTTTTCAATGCCGAAAGCCTCGTCGCGCTTGGCTGCCGGGAGTGGGATGTTGCTTGGCCACGAGTAGCTGCCGTCCTTGTCCATCTTCACGAGCGGGTTCTTGAAGAACTTGTCCCACTCGTCGCGCGCCTCGGCGATCGCATCGAGATACTTCATGAGGCGCGTGCCTTTTCCGTCCCCGTCGAGGTGGCAGAAAAAATAGACGAGCAAGTAGGACTGGAAATACAGCAGGTGCTGCGAGTGCGAATTTGCCGAGAGGCTTTCCCAGTTGTCGCGCTTCATCGCGATGTGCTCGCCGAACGGGCGGAACTCCGAGGTGAGCGTGCGGTGCGACGTGGCGTTCGCGATGTATTCCTTCACGCCGCGCGCGTGCGAACCGGCGAGGAAGCGGCCCGCGTTGTAAGGCAGGCTCTCGGTGTATTCCGCCGAGCCCTCGATGAACCACTTCGGCAGGAAGGGCAGGAAGTCGTGCATCATCTGGTGCGTCACCTCATG
>Ga0315909_10006730_pt1 | contig 12935 bp, 11 predicted proteins | sample LakEriMetagenome_11_FD_203527 | JGI IMG/M metagenome (GOLD analysis project Ga0315909, IMG submission 203527) | Freshwater fungal communities from buoy surface, Lake Erie, Ohio, United States - Buoy 2 MA125 | ecosystem: Environmental > Aquatic > Freshwater > Lake | place: USA: Lake Erie, Ohio...
CGTGAACCAGCAATATGTGTGGCTGCAGTTGTACCCATAAATCCACGACCGTACGGTGGAACCGTAGCGGTCTTAGAGATACGATCATATGAGTCTACCCAGATCAGTTCATCTTCAATCTCTACAATGCCAGAACCAATTTCATCTGCGTTTAAAGAGAACGTAGTAGGTGTTGCTAGGGTAGAAGTAGTTGTACTAATAGCAGAAGTTAAGTGAGTAGTACGGTCTTGCTGTAGCGTATAGCCAGCAAGGTTCATAATAACTTCGTCAGTTAAAACGTCCAGCGTTGATGCCATTATTTAGTTCCTCGCTTTTTTGCTGCTTCTTCCGCTTTGCGGATTCTTTCAGCGGCTTCTTTAATTTCACGTTCTTTAAGAACTCTACGTTGGTTACGAATAGCACCTTTAATTTTATCGGCTTGTGCTTTATTTTTAATAAGACTTGCAGTACGGGTTCTAACTCCTGGTTTAACTTTTTCTTTTGCTGATGCTTTAGGACTTTCTAAAGCACGAAGAGCGCGTTGAAGAAGTCTTTCGGCTTCTTTATCATAATTACTAGCACCCTTACCATATGTTGCTTTTTCTGAACCTGCTGCTAAACGAGATGCAATATCTGCTTGTCCACTTGAACGTGGCATTAAACCAGGATTAGGATTTGGATAAAATTTACCACGAACCATTATACCTTGTGGTTGTTCTTGTTCTTTTCCGCTTGCTTTAGAAGAATTTGCCTGACTACGTTTAGGAGTAGATTTAACGCGAGCAGGATTAATACGTATAGTCAAGGCTTTGCGTATTCTTTCTTGGCGTTCTTTTTGTGCTTCAGCGCGAACTTCAGCAACCTTGCGTGGTTCAGTTTTACGAACGGTAACAGCACTACCGTTTCTATTTGTTGAACGCTTAACAGGTCTTGTAACTGTTGTTTTTTCTTTAGTAACAAACGGAGTTACTTTACCAGAAATGTTTGTTGTTTTACCTGATGGTTTAACAAAGTCAGTACTCTTAACATCTCTTACAATTCTACCTTTTGTTACAGTTTTTTTAACTGCAACTGGACGGCTAGGGCCTTCTGCTCGTTTTGTAACTTTAAGATCAACTTTCTTAGGAGTGCCAGTTCTTGTCACTTCTCCACCAGATGTTTTTCTTGTAATACGAACACCAGGTTTTGGAAAATTGCTACGTAAGGCAGTTTCTCCGCCAAGGCGACGAGCCTTTGGCCCAGCAGATTGTTCAGCCATACGAGTAGCAGCAACAGAAGAAACCTTTTTGCGTCCTTGACCAGTAGTAGTTTTTAGTCCACCACTTTTACTTCTAACTGGTTTTGTTGAGCGAGCAGCAAGATTTGCTTTATTAATTGCAGCATCTAATGCTTTGCCACTAAGTGCTTTTCTACCAGCACGAACTGCTACACCAGCAGCCTTAGCCTTTGGCCCACCAATACCTTCAACAACTGATCTACCAACAAGACCAGCAATACCTCTTAGGCTTGTAAGTTCTCTGCGTGCTGCTGCTTTGCGAGCAGCATCCATGCTTGTAGTCTTGCCTTTAGTTAAATAACCTTTGGGTCTAGTCGGACGAGTAGCCATTACCACTTAACCTTATCTGCCCAGTATGCTGCGCTTAGTTTGCCTTTTGAAATGTTTGAAGCATGACGTGCCTTAAAAGATTTACGACGGGCTGCATATGATGCAGACTCACCAGCCTTCTTAGGTGAACCAGATACTCCCTGCTGTCCAAACCGAATGGTCTTGACTACGCTGCCTTCTTTGGCAACTACAACATGGGACTTCTTAGGGTGGTTAGGGGTACGCTTTGGCTTGTTAAAGCCTGCTACCCCAGCCCTTGCTAGTCGTGAATCTTTCTTCTTCATCTGAATCTCGCTGTTTTCTTTGCTATAGATTTAGGTTGTCTTACAAACTGCTTGCCTTGGGCTGTACCAGCCCGCTTTGCAGCGGTCGTTTTAGCGTACTCAGAGGCCGATAGAGCCTCTCTAACCTTCTTAGGAAGGTAACGCTCACCAGTAGCCTTTGCGCCCTGTGTGCTGGGCTTGCCTGACTTTGTACCCCACTTCTCTTTAGTCCACTTGGACAGAGAAGATTGAGCCTTAGTCTTGTTACCTGTGTAGCCACCGCCTGCTTTCTTGTAGGCTTGGGCTAGCAGTTGTGCTTTACGAGCAGACCATTGACCAGGCTTGCCGCCTTTAGAGCCAGCCATAATCTGGTTTTTTAAACGCTCTCTAGTGCTTGCCTTGGTGTATGCCATTTACTTCTTCTTTGGCTTAGGTGTTGCTGACTTGTAAAGTCCTGGGTACTTCTTGTCTATTGCTTTCTTCTGCGCTGCAGAAGCAGAAGCCATTCCCTTAGGAGAGATTTCTTGACGGTATCGCTTTGCTGCTTCTTCGCCTGTCATCTTCTTAGGCATTAACTTCTTGTTAGCCTTTGGTACTGGAGGCATTGATTTCTTAGCAGCAGGAACTCTAGGCTTAGGAGTATTCATTACTTCTTCTTACCCATCTTCTTTGGAGCAGCCTTCTTAGCAGACTTCTTAACAGTTTTTTTCTTTGACTTCATCATCATTGCTTTTTCTTCCATACCTTCAGCCTTGGCATACATCTTTGCAGCCTTCTTGCCTGCTGGTGTGTATGGGAACTTCTTGTCTCCGAACATTGGCATTATATTGCTCCTACTTCTTTAAGTGATGGGATTGATTTGTTATTAATTGATTGTGCTGGTGCTATTGCAGTATCAGCGTCATACGCTGAACCCATAGCATTTGATGCATCTACTGCTGCTTTAACATGAGCCATGCTTGTACCAGCAGGTTGGATGCCTTGAGAGCGTGCTGCTCTATAAGCATCCAGTTCTCCATGCCACTTCTTGTTGCTCATTGCTTTGCTAGAGTTGGCATCACCTGTATTAAGTTGTAGACTGCGTGCTTTGCAACCAAAGCAATCATCATCACAGCCAGTATGGTCAATATCAATATCATCTTCGTGTCTAAATGGAACTGTAGATTCAATCCCACATAACACGCAATCGTAAAGCGATACTCTAAAATCGTGGGTTTGCGTAAAACCCCAATCCTTTACTCTAGTAATATGACTGCAATTACTCATACAGTTGCCACCGTGTATCCCGCTGCTTCTAGATCAGTTTTTTCTGATTCATCTACTTCATATGAGTAGCCACCAATGTATGCAATATCTGCAGCGGCTACCTCTTCTGCTGATGGATACCTAACTTCAAAGTAATCTCCATCAATCTTTAATACTGTTACTCCTACTGGAATCTTAATGTTAGAAAAAAGTGGGTGATAGTTCCCGCCTGGATTCTCTGACACCGTAGGTGTTGTAAATCTATATGCCATTTTTCCTCCAATAGGTTTACTCCAGTACAGGGACATTGCTGCCCCTGTACTAGCGTCAATCTACTGATTAGACAGTTGGACGACCTGATGCAGCGGTTTCAATACGAACCAATGCTGGTGTGCGGTAAAGCGACCAGTTGATGATTCCGTACCAGCCTGCTGGTGAGAAACGGTTGAAACGGTCTTGGACAACGCCAACTTCCATTCCTGGTTCCTTCCATACGGCTTCTGCAAGAGCCTGTGCTCCAACAACATATGTGTTATAAACACGTGTCTGGCTTGTGCTTGAGCCTGTACCAGACTGTGAGTTTGTGCAGTTTGCTGATTCAATAAAGCGAACGCCTTCCCATGAACCTGTTTCTCCGCCGTAAAGTGGAGCAGCATTCTGGTACTCATGTGGTGTACGCCATACGTTGTTACCTGTCTCGGTGCGGAGGTCTACAGAAACTTCTGGGTGAATGTATGAAACAAACATTCCAGCGCCCTTGTACTGAACTCCAGTAGCACGCATCTTAGTAACAGCAGTGCGGATAGCAGCAGACTTCATTGTGTCTGCTGGTGCGATTGTGTTCTTAGCAGCAACAGTTCCAACGCCTTCGTAGACGTTTGATACTGCTCCTGTGCCACCTGCAACGCGAACAATGTTCGCTGCTGCATCCAACTTAGCAACGATTGCGTTGTCAAGTGTCTTGGACATGTTGAAGCCAATTGCATTGGCTACCCATGGGTCAATGTTAGCGATTGACATTAGGTTAATCTTCTTGACTGGAAGCACTGAGCGTCCGAGTTCAAGTTGAGCAATGTCAATGTATGATGTTGCTGGTACTGAAACTGAATCTGGGTCAACAGTCTCTGCGAGAGTTGCTCCTGCTACAGTTGTGTCAGCAATATCATTGTTAAACTGGAAGCGAATGGACGAACCATTGTGTGTGAGTGAGCCGACTTTCTTATCTGCAATCTCACGGAACTTAGGCAAAACACGAAGGTTGGTTTCAATCAACTTATCGTATGCTAAGGTTACAAGGTTAGTACCATATCCAGCGGTCGTAGTGGTAAAGACATCTGCCATTTGGCGATACCTCTTTCTTAGTTCTGCATCTTATTAGAGATGCCTTGGATTATGGACAGTAATTCTTCTTCAGAGTTTCCGTTATAGTTTTGTAACATATCAACATATTCATCTGAAACGTCAGGAGTAGCAGCAAACTGTGTAGCACCGTCTTGGCGAGAGAACTCTCGCACATTCTGTGGTGTCTCAGGTTCCTGCGATTCTGGCTGATACCCGATTAGGTCGCCATTGTCACGAAGCCAGTTAGTAACTGCTTCTTCATTGACTTCATCTAAATCCTTAAGGATTAAACGAGCCGCCTTTGAATTTACTCCTTTTGATTCTAGGACATTCTTGACTGTTGACTCTTTCTGTTGGCGTTCAAACGCCTCTAGTTTTTCTGTCAACTCCTTGATACGTTTTTCGTCTGCACGCTTTGCTTTACGAAGGTCTTTAATACCATTCGTCTCGTCATTGCTTGCTTCGTTGTACATATCCAGGTCATCATCATTGTCCCAGTTGTTGTTGTTGCTCATAGCAACCCACCCTTCTATTCGTTGTTAGTTCGCAGACCACAGTGACAGTTCGGGGAAACTGGCTGGCTTCTACTCCTAGTCTTATACGCCCGACGGGGCTAGTCTGTCCGTCTGGGGATTTTAGAATTGACCAGTATTACCTGTTGGTCGTCCAGTTCTCATTCGTCCAGATGAACCTAAGAATGCTGCTTCTTCAAGTTCTTTAATCTGTTGACGCTTACGCTTAGCAGATGCTAAGCCTTTTAACTGCTCTTCTTCCGCAGTTGTTTGGTTATACTTAATACCAGTTTCGTCATAGACTTGAGTAAGGAACTCAGTCCTAGGTAGATACTCTGCAATTCTTTCGTATCCAGCCTGTGCTTGTTCTTTAGTAACTCCAGTTTTAGCCAAATCTTCAGCCATACCTTTAGAGGTAGCAGTTAGACCATACTGCATAGCGGATGCACCGATCTCAGCAGCAGCAATCTTTGCCTTAAGTACTGGCAAAGTATTTTCTGGAGCAAGAACATAACTAATTAAATCTGTTTCTGATAGACCAGGATAGTAAGCAGTAAATTGCTTTTTAATGTTAGGGTCTAGATTTGTAATGCGTGTGGATACTTCGTCAATACGACCAGCAAACTCTGTTGCTGATAACCCCTTTGCCATGTACCCAGCAAATGTTGCTGCATTCTTTTCGGCATCAGCACTAAGAAGGTTACTTAAGTTATTGCGACGCAATGTATCTGCATATGAATCTTCAATAGCAAGATATTCTTTTTCATCATAGACATTTAGACCCTGCTTAAGACGGGCTGCGTTACCAGCAAAGCGAACGCTGTATGCAGCATTCCAAGGCTTGTTAGTTGCTGGGTTTATGCTTGTGTCATACTTAAGTTTATTAAGTGCTTCTTCTGCTTTGTAGCCTTTTTGGGCTAAAGAGATATATGTATCAGCAAGGGAACCAAGTCCCCATTGAATTAACTGCGCACGTATCATATCAAAGGCATCAATAGCCATTGTATTTACACGCTTACCAGTTGAATAGTTTTCTGATGTAGCAACCATTGGGTTGATAGATACTTGATTCTCAACAGTTAACGCTGTTGATGGGTCATAAACATTGCCAGTGCTTTCAGTTACTCGCTGGACTTCTGTGTTAATAGAATCAACTTGAGCCTGTGTTTTTGCGGGTGCAACAAGTGCAGCCCGATAAGCGGCAACGCGTGCCTCTTCTTCTCTTGCTATACGTTCAGCCTTTGCTATTGCGCTCTTATTAATAGCCACTAGCCACGACCCCACATTCTACCAATTGTGTTAATAAAATCAGATGCCATTCCACGGGCTTCATCTGTAAAGCGCCATGATTCATCAGCCTGTAGTTCTTGTTCAAACTCAGACATTGACTTACCAGATGAGACTGCTCTCATTACTGTCTTATCCTTTGTTGGGTCTGTAACAAGGGTTCCAAGTTTATTAAACTTAGCCTTAGCATATACATTTGCTATATCCATAACAGTTCCGCCTGCATCAATATGATCGGCAAGACCAGGGTGCATCTTCTTAGCAATTAAACGTAAACGTTCCTGTTGCTTTTCAAGATAATTCTTTTGACCAATACCAAGAGTTACTTGCTTTAGTGCATCTGCTGGTGACATATCAACACCATAGTCAGCAGCCAATTCTTGTAGGGCTGCTATATCTATTGCCACTTGGCTACCCTTTGAAGAAGATAGCAAAACATCTACATCTGTTTTCTTAAGACGGTTGCGTGCTACTTTGGCAGCAATAACAAAGCGCTCAGCATCTGTCATAACATCACCAACGGTAGTGCCGTCTCTACTTGTCATTGTCTGACGTCTTTCTTCAGCACTAAGAAGTTTATAGTATTCTTCGTACTCTTCATCTGTAGCACCAGAACCAGTAAGGTCTGTTAGATATTCGTCAATCTGCTGGCGAGCATCGCCACGTGTAGATAGACTACGGTAAGTTTGTGATTCACCGCGGGAATCTCTTTTAGTCTTTAAGAAATCCTCTGCACTAATTGGAGAACCAAAACCATACTTAACATCAGATACCATCTTTGCTGTTCTAGCAACAAGCATGTCATCAAGACCATTAATCCAAGTGCCATCAACAATCTGACTCTGCTTAATATAGTTAGATGAAAGCAGTTGATTTTGAAGATTTCTAATCTGATCTTTACCAGAGTAAGACTTTAAGAACTCTTCTCTAGCCTGTGCTTTAGATATATAGGCAGTTGGTGTTACATCACCCTTACCATCAACCTTGTCCACAAATACAACTTGAGAGCCACCAGTTTTGGTAACAATACCATTGGTTACTGTGTACTCACTAAACTTGTCATCTGCTAAACCAGCCTCAGCAACGGCTTTCTTTTCTTCTTCGGTCTTAGGACGAAGGATAGAATCAATCTCTGTCTGCTTAGCCTTGGCTTCTTCCATTTTATTCTGGCGCTTAAGTGAATCGCGCTCACGAAGAAGTTGGTTTACTTTTGAAGAGTCAGACTTTTTCTTTTCTTTTTCTTTAGCAGCAGTATCATCAGCAGTTTCTTTAGCATCAATCTCTGCACGCATAGTCTTTGCAGCAGCAACTGCTGCCTCATATTCAGCCTGAACCTTATCAAACTCAGCCTTGACCTTTAAATACTCAGGGCTTGTATCGCCTTTTTCTTCGGCTAATCTAGTCATTGCATCAACAAGACCAGTTCCGCTAGAACCACCAGAACCCTTTAGACCATTTAAACGGTTATTAAGTTTTTGAACTTTTTCAACGGCAGCACGATATGCTGGATAGTTGCTATAATTAACTGCCATTATCTCATTAACTCCTTATATGCAAAGTAAGAATCACGTGAATAGAAGTTAAGTATTGACCTGAAGATTGCTCGGTTAGCCTCTGTCACGTAAGGGTCTCCGATCATTAACTCTTTAAGTTGTTCTTCTACTATTCTCTTTTGTTCAGCCTTTAGTTCAACACCATTAATAATGTTTGCCATTTCTGGATTGCGAGCAAAGGCAATATAGTTGCGCATTAAACGAATAGCCATGCTCATACGCTGACGTGTGGCAGGTTCAACTGGTGTATTGGCATTGCCAATCATCTGTTCCACACGACCAAGCATTACTTCTTCATCACCAATGTTGTTGCCTTCACCGATAAGGGCTGGGTTCAACAGTGGGTTTGCATCCTTTAAAGCCTTACGAGCAGCAGTTGCCTGCTTAATAATATCTGTGCGTATCTGTGGGTCAGACTCTGACTCCAAAGCATTACGCTCTTCTTTAGCAATTTGATAGTAAGTGTTTTTATCTTCTGCTACCATTAAATCTTCGTAGTACTTCTCAAGGGTTTTATTCTCAATAAGCCCTGAAGCCTTTAGCCAGTTGTATGTAGCAGCGTTAAACTTTCCTACTTGCGGAGCAAAGATATAGGCTGATTCACCATATGTAGCCAGTAATTCTTTATTCTTAATAGCCCAATCTTTAAGGCCATCAGTATTCTTAATGACTACCTTAGAACCTTTTTCGCTTGGAGATACTGTATAGATTAACTTGCCTGGGTACTTACCAGTAAATGTAGATAAAGCCAATTCATATGGGTCATCAACATCACCTTGATTAAGTTTAGATACGCTGTTTAAAATATCAAAGAACTCAGAACGCAAACTAGTAATACCAGTATCTTTAATGTAATCTGGAATACCCTTGCTATCCTGTGCAGTAGGTGCTACTGGCGAAATTAATCCAAGAATATTGCGCAATGCAATTACGTTATGTGCAGAGATACGGATATTCTTTAGGTATTCGTTCTTCTCTTCTTCTGTTGCATTAGGGTCTAAGTAGCGACCGTTAGCGGCATTGTATGCCATAGCCTGCTGAGCAGCAGTAACCTCTTGTCTGTTCTTTTCATCAAACGGCAAAATAGACCAGATACGCTGTAGGCTTATCGGAACAATTGCTCGTCTAATATCAACGTTATCACCGATATTACCTAAAGCAAATGTATCAATCTTTTCTGCTACCTGCTCAAGTGTAGGGTCAATCTTTTCCCCAATAAACGGTAGTGAACCAGGAACTGAACCAAGAATGTTCTTGAATCCAATCATAGATAGACCAGCGATTGGGCCAGATAGCGTAGGAACACCAGCATCTTGTGAGAATGATGGGTTCATCATGCGCAACTTAAGAGTAAACTCATTAAATTGTGGCTGAGAGTATCCACTATTGCCAGTAAGAACTCGCATAGTTGTATCTGTTGCTCGGAATAGAATCTCATCCATAGGCATCATTACATATGGTTCGTTATTCTGATCGTAATGAACAGCACCAGTAGCATCTAAACCTAAATGCGCTAGGCGCATACGGTATAGAACTCTAGGAGATACATCCTTCATTCTATAAATACGACGGTAGAAATCTTCGGTTGCACGATAGTAGCGACCCATTGTTCTGGAAGCATATGCAAAGTTAGAACGAATAGTTGGGTTATCTGCATACTTTAGAATAGTATCTGCAGCCTCACGGGTGGCAATCTCAGTAAATCGCTTTTCGGCAATATCTTTAGCAACAGCCATAAGTCTTTTCTTTTCGGCTTCTGCTAAAGTTTCTTTAAATACTCCACCTGCTAGCACATCATATTGCTGACGAACGTATTCACGTTCTAATCCAGCATACTTCTTACGCAAACCTGTGTATGCAACCATAACTGCTGGCTGGCGATAGATACCGCTAACCTGCTTATCCATCATGTCCATTGCTGAGTTACCCCAGCGACGGAATAGGTTTTCTGTGTCAGCATAGTTGCCAACACCAAGTTGAGTTGTAGTCTTACCAGTAAGACGGAAGCCTTCTGATGCATCTGCAAAGTCATCTAGACTAATTTTAGCAGCAGCCTGGTTCCAACTTACAGGACGACCAAGATCAGATGACATATCACCTAAGTTCTTGGTAACAAGAGACCATAGGTTCTCATTAAAGTTATCTATACCACCATTGAATGTTTCAAACATATCGGTAAATACACGACTTAGTTGAATACGAGTAATGTCAGCATCTGTGCGTCCCTGCGCACGCAGGAATACAGTATTAGCACTGCTCTCTAGGTATTCATTTGCAACCTTAGCAGCAGAACCCTTAGGCTTCTCCCATATATTTGATAATGGATTAAACTTATAGCCAAGAGAAGTCATAGCATCATCAAGTGCTGCTTCAAATACTTCTTTACCGCTTTTGGTATCAATTACTCCAGGTCTAAAGCCTTTATATTCAAAGAACAATTTACCTGGGTTAATAATTGTAGTGTCATTAAACTTATACTTGTTACCAACAAACTGTTTTACAAACTTTTCAAAGTGAACAAGTATAGCCTCACGCTCATTGAGCGTTGAGATGTCAATTTCTTTAGGAGCCTTGTTTAGCGCAACCTTAAGTTCTTCTAAAGCAAGTGTTAACTGTGACGGAGTAATAATTGCACGCTGGACATCTTCTCCGTATGCCCCAGAAAGACCACTTCGTCCAACAATAGAGTTAGCAGCAGAGTACAAAGCCTCTGGCTGATGGACAAATGCCTGTCGTAGATACTCAGCACCATCTGCATCAATGTAGCGGCTATATAGTGACATAACTTCGTCAACAATTGCTTCACGCTTTTCAATATTTGTAAGCAGTTCTGGGTCTGTTCTTAACTCTCTAGCCTTTGCCTGAATAGCATTGACACGTGCTTCAATTGAAAGCGCTTCTTCTGAGTTAAGTTTAGTGCGTTCGCCAATTACCTTGACTGCAGATACCTTAGCACCTGTTTTATTAAATACTTTTTGCAATCCAGCACGGATTGGGCCAGTTGTATCCTTAGAACCAGTAAATGTTCTAGTTACATTTGACATCTTGCGACCAGCACCTAAAGCAAATGCACGCAAATCGCGTGATGGTGCGGTCAGAACAAACATTGTGGCTTCGTCAATAGCAGAACGAATACCTAAACGTGGAAACAGGGTCAAAATAGACCATGCATCAACTATCTTCTTAGCAAATGCACCTTGAGTTGCCCCACCAGTTGCATTGATAAAGTTCTTTTTGGACTTAATGTCCCAGATCATTGAGCCAATCTCGTCATATGGCAATGAACCTACAGCCCAAGTAGATTGATATGGGTGTATTGGGCCAATACCATCTACGTATAAACCGTTTTCGCTTTGCTTTACAGCACCGTCTGGTATGAACTTAGCGTGTTCAGCATTAATCTTAGAGTCAACTTTGTTTGCGAAGCCAGATGTTGCTCCGTATTTGTTTCGGAGTGTGGTTTCAATTAGATCAATACCACGCTGTTCTCCACCAAGACCCATTGAGTACATTGTGGCAGCATCTAGATTACGCAAAATAACATATTGCTCATCAGCAGATGATGCTAAGAACTTAACAGTTAGGGCTTCAGCCATATCGCGTGGCAAAAGCAAACGCGCACGTGAAGTAAAGTTGGCTGCAGTTTCAACAGCATTGCGACCAGTACGTACTTCTGCTCCCGCTGGAGAGCGAGCAATCATCTGCCCGATCTTCTTCCAACGACGAATCTCTTTATTAGCCTCTAAGACAACAGCAAAGTCTGCTTTATCTGGAGTAGTAATACGCTTAACTGCATCATCTGGATTAAGCAAAGATTTAATAATAGGCTCTAGAGCCTTATCAACTTCTTCTGCGTTACGTCCTGCACCAGCAAATGTAGTTTTTGATGTAGCATTAAATACACCATCAAGATACTTTGAAAAGTTTTCACCTAGCAAGCGACGACTCTTTGCAACGGTTACACCATTGCGCATATAAGTAATACCATCTACGCGTCCAGAAAGCATAAGGTGCAAATTAGATGCGCCTTCAAAATACTTCTTAGCACCGTCAGCATTAAAAGCCTTGCCTTTGGCAAGTACTTCTATAGCCTTACGATCTGCATACCCAGGAAAATTAGTAGAGATTTCTCTAAAGGCTTCCGATTTAGCAGCACCAGTTGCTTCAGAATATTTTTTAATTGCTGGGCCAAGGTCTTGTTCCCAGAGTTGAAACACCTTAGGTTCTGTTCTAAAAACAGTATCAACAGCACGTTCAATTGGAACGCCATTATCAACTGCACGGAGAACGCTATTCTTAATGCGCTCACCTTTAGTAACACCCTTGCTTAAACCACCAGTCAACCAAGTAAGTGGGTCAATAGCAAACTGATAGATAAAGTCAATAGTTCCAGAAATACGATTGTCGCTATCGTTGGCATAGTCATATGTCATACCGCCACCCTTTGGTGGCTTAGTTCCCAACATGCGAACAATGTCACGACCAGGGCTGATCTGTGTGAACTTTACATTGTCAAGTACTTGTTTAAAGTTTTGTGAATCGTCATATGCTTTCTGAATAGAAGCAAGAACCTTATCGTCAATTTTACCGTATGACTCTAGAATCTCTCCAGGTGTCTTACCGTCAAGAAGTCCTTGTGCAACAAATACATCTGTATCCCCAAAGTATTTTTTTGCCTTATCAAGTGCAGCAACGTCATACATGTCTGTGCCATTCCAAGCATCAGTCCATGTCTTGCCATTAAATAAATCTTCACCCTGCGCTACCTGACGTGCTACCTTGTAAGGCGTGTTAATCAAACGGTTGTATTGTCCGCCTAGTTTAAATAAACCAATCAATGGACTTGCTGCAAGTTTTAAGGCTCCGCCTAAAACACCTTGCACTCTGTCTGATGCATCAGGCATAGGTTGTAGATATTCAGCATCTTTAAATAAAAACTTTAATTGTTCTTGAGCCTTGCCGTTAAGACGATCATACTCTTTACGTGCAGTATCACCATCTAGTTTTGCTAGTTGACGGTGCTTCTTAATTGCATAACTCATCTGCTCTACTTGATTAGCCTGACCAGGTTCTAAGTTTGCAGTTTTTGCAGCACTATAAAGATTAGGAGATACTTCAGCAACTACTGGTTTTAAATATGCCATTAGTA
>Ga0315909_10006733_pt1 | contig 12933 bp, 17 predicted proteins | sample LakEriMetagenome_11_FD_203527 | JGI IMG/M metagenome (GOLD analysis project Ga0315909, IMG submission 203527) | Freshwater fungal communities from buoy surface, Lake Erie, Ohio, United States - Buoy 2 MA125 | ecosystem: Environmental > Aquatic > Freshwater > Lake | place: USA: Lake Erie, Ohio...
CACCATCTCCGGGGTCGGCGGCAACACGGCGGCGAATACCACCGCTGTCGTCACGGTCATCGATGCCAACACGTTCTCGATCCCGGTGGCGGGAAACGGGGCCTACACGTCGGGCGGCGTGTGGAATGCGACAGGTCTGTATGCTATCGACGTGGTGGCAACCGCTCTCAATGGCTTTGCCAGCGACGTCAACTACACATGCGTTGCAAGTTGGGCCGTCTCCTCCGTAAATCAGACCGAACTCGTAACCTTTAACGTCCTGTGAGCCTCCATGTTCTTTGGCCGTCATCAACTCGGCGATGAGATCATGATTCAGGTAGTATGCCTGGACGCATCCGATGTTCCCGTCATGCCAACGTCCGCCCCGTCTATGGACGTGTGGCTCGGATCGACTCTGGTCTACTCCGGGTTGCTCATGTTCCCGACCGAGAGGGCAATCGTGACCGGGCTATTCATGAGGCCGCTGCGACTGGCCAACATCAGCCTGGGTACTTACAGTTGTGTGATCCGCTGGCAAACTGGCTCGTTCGATGGGGTGGCCCTGGCGAGTTTTCAGGTTGTGGCGGGCGGCGACTCGGATGGGAACTGCATCGCCATGACGCACTTCACCACCCCGACCGGAAAGTTCCTCGTTCGCCAACTTGACAGCGGCAAGATCCGACAAGGGAAAAACCCAACATGATTCGCAAACTCTTCGCACTGATCGCCGCCCTGCTCTTCGGCTTCTCCACCTGGGGGACGAAGATTGTTTCCAAGGGCGTATTCCGTTGCGAGTGCTACGACAAAGACGGGCGACTCAAATGGTCCGAAGACTTCCCCAACGGGGCGACTACGGTCGGACTCTCGGACATGCTCACCGTGGCATTCGCCGCCGGGACGCAGAAGACCGCTTGGTACATGGGCCTGATCGACAACGCCTCGTTCTCCGCACTTTCAGCCGGCGACACAGCCTCATCCCACTCGGGCTGGATCGAGAATGTCAACTACGATGAGGCGACCCGCCCAGCGTGGGGTGCCGGCACTGGCTCGGGCGGTGTGATCACCAACGCATCCTCGGTGAACTTCACCATGAGCGCCTCGGTGACGATCAAGGGCGCCTTCCTGATCTCGAACAGCACGAAGAGCGGCACGTCGGGGGTCCTGTTCTGCACTGGGAACATGGCCAGCACGCAAGCGGTTGTTGATAACGACGTGCTGAAGTTCACTTACTCCGTCACCTTGACCCCAGGCTAAGATGGCTGAATACACTTGCTCAGTAGACGTCGCGGTGTCTGCTACGTGCAGTGGCGACGACAAGGCCCGCGTGTCTGTTCCAGCGACAGCCACCGTGACGCTCGCCATCTCCGATCGACCGTGTCACGTCGATGCTTCCGCTGTCGTTTCCATCAATGCCACCCTTTCCGATTGGCCTCTCGCGACCGGGAGGTACAGGAGATGAGATGCCTGACTCCTTCGCAATTTCCAGCAGCAACCTACTCCTGAACGTCAACGGGATCGATCGTCCCTTACGCTGGACTGGCCTCACCCCGCAAATGGAAGTGGCCGGATGCTTCCCACCAACCACCGCCCCGACGATCGCCGCTTCCGGGGTCGGCCAACTCACCGGCATCTACACCGCCTACGTCCGATTTGTTGACAAGTACGGCAACTACTCCAACTTCTCGCCCATCTCGAATTCGATCACGGCGGAAGACAACCGAACGATCACCTACACCAGCCTTCCCGTACCACAGCAGGCGTCCGTCGTTCGTCGGCAAATCATGCGATCGACCGCCAATCAATCGCTCGTCTACTTCGCCGACATCGACACCGAGGATCTTGGCTCGACCACCCTGACGTCAGACTTGACGGACGACGACTTGCAGACACGGGAGCCCCAGGCCCTGTATGACGGATTCGGAAACTCTCTGGCCCTGGCGTTCGGGGTCCCACCAGACTGGAAGCCATTCGTCGCCCAGCATCAAGGGCGAATGTGGATGTGCGGCGAGACGCCCTACTTCGAGGGGGCCGCGATCGTCACCTTCGGTTCGAGGGTCGTGACGGGGATCGGGACCGAATGGAAGGAAACGTTTCCAGGCCGCTTCTTCTACGGACAGGGATCGGCCGCTGGGATTGAAATCGAGGGCGTGTCAGGGCAAACGCTTACACTGGTGACACCGTGGACTGGTTCGAGCGACCCGTATCTCTACTACAAGATCCTGCCGGCGCCTGCCGAGAAGAATCTGCTCTACTTCTCAAGCCCGACGTCACCTGAAGCGTGGTCGGCGACGAACGCTCTGGAGATCCCGGAGGACGGGCAACAGATCACTGGCATGTTTTCTCTTTCGTCGTTCTTGTACGTGCTCAAGGAGATGCGGATACATCGAGTTACGAACCAGGGAGACCCGATCAGTGATGGCTTCATCTTTGAATCAGTACGGCGTGGATGTATCAACAACCGTTGCTGGGCAGTTGAGGGCGGGGACGCCTTCATGCTCGACTACGACGGATGCTACGTCTTCAGCGGCGGTGAGGCAACCGGCCTCAGTGATCAGATCAATGGGATTTTCACTGGAACCAACCGACATTACCGGCTCAACTGGGACCAGTCCCGCTACTGGCACGCGGTCATCGATTCGACCATCAATACCATTCGATGGTTTGTCACAATGGGCGGCGATTATCTGCCTCATCACGCACTCTGCTTCAACTTCGCACTCAAAAGCTGGTGGATCGAAGAGTACGCTTCACCTGTTGGATGTTCAGCAGTTGGAACGCAGGCGTCACCAATGGGCGGCTACCGTTCATCGGGCACCCAAAGCATATATCTCGGAAGCCGTGCGACGAAAGTCTTTACCATTTCTAGCACGGTCCACCTTGATGGCCCAGACCCGCAAGCAGGCACTACGCGAGGCAGTGTCGCGTCGGCTGGACGTTGCTCGATGACGTGTGCCGACGCCTCCTTCGCCGCCTCGAGAATCGTCGGTTCGAATGTCTTCATCGTTCAGGGCAAGGGCCAAGGTCAGGCACGCCGGATTGCCAGCGTCAGTGGAACCACCATCAATCTGTCGCAACCTTGGACCAATAAGCCGGACACGACATCGGTCTTCCAGATCGGGGCCATCCCCTGGGTTTACCGGACGGGACGCTCGACGTTCGCCGATGGGGAGGATCGCAAGACACGCAAGATCCAGATCGGGTACAGGCCGACGACGCTGGCCCAGGAGGCCATCGCGGAACTGTACGAGGATTACAACGAAGCGACACCGATCGCCCAGCAGCATCAGTACACCGTCGCCCAGCGGCGGGGCGTGGCGACCGGAGTCGGCAGCGCACAACAGCGGATCGATTTGTCGAGGCGGTATGGAGTCGCGGACATCAACATCGACGCCCAGCGGGAGCGGGACACGGACGCCCGCCGGCGAATCGCTCTACTCTTGTATGGCTGGAGCCGCGAGAACGCCTTGACGTTCAAGCAGATCATGGAAACGGGTACGGTCGGTGAGGAGTAGTCATGCCGGGAACAGTTTCGGGGATCGGTTCAGCGGTCCCCTTCTTCAACACCGAAACCAAGCGGCTGCTTCGGGCAGACTGGAACAAGCAGACGACGTCGGTATTCGCCGAGGAAGTGTTCAGCCTCCTGCAATTGTTGGACAACTACAACACGAAGGGGCAGGCGAACTATTACCAGCAGAATCAAGACCCGCCCATCAACATCTACCAACCGACCACGATTCCAGATGCGCCCGCCATCCGCATCACCCGCTACAACCCATTCTCGACAGGCGACGTTCCATCCTTCCCGGGAAGCGGTGGCCTCTATCCGCCGTTCGATGTCGCGGCTGTGAATTCTTCGCCGCTTCTCGGAGAGCAGCCGATCTATCCTGTGCCCGGGCGGCAGGACGTGTTCGAGATTGGCCCGAGCGGGATGACGCTCAACGGGGAGCCGATCGCTGGCGGCAGTACCACAATGGCCCAGGTCACTGGCGATGACTCGCTGTCGCCGGTGGCGTTGGTCGGGCAGATTCAATCCGGGTCGGGCTCCAGCTATCAGGTCAAAGTGTTCGGCAACGGGGCGAACATTGCCGGCGGGGCTCAGTCACTCATCGTCACTGCCACCCAGTTGCAGATCAACCCGGAAGACTCGATCCCCTCGGGGACATACGTTACCATCATCGGCTATCCTTACGGGCAGCCCGACGCGACAAATGGCATTCGCCCAGTTCGCTGGTATCTTAACGTCCCAGTTTGGCTTTAGGAGAACCCCATGAAGTTTCGACCAAAGAACGTTATCATCGACGCCTTCTTATGGGATGGCGAACAGAATCAAGACTCTTATCCGAAATGGTTCTCGGATGCCGTCAAGAACGGGAAAGTGCGAATTTCCGCACGATTCAAACCCTCCCCAGTGGGTTGGTTCAATCTTGATGGAACCACAAGCCATGCCCCCATTGGGGCATGGATCATCTTGGACCAAAACGGGGTTATGCGATCGTGCAAGCCAAGCGTCTTCAAAGCGACTTATGAGCCCGTCACTGAATGAACAAACCTCTTCGAGCAACGGAAGCGTTTCGCGGAAAGGTCCTTCGGGCATCCGACATCCGCAACGGGTTGCTGCACGTCTATTGGGGAGACGAGCAACCAACTGACGATGACCCGGACGGCTTGTACGTCGCTCCCGATCGCTGGCCAGTTCAGTCCTCGCCGATCCTTTTCCCCCAAGCAACCCGCCTGATCGGTTGCAAGCTGACGGCGGCGCCGCCAACCGAATTCCTGGTCATTTACGAATACGTCTACCTGTGGCAAGTTGACCCGATCATCCCATTCGACCCGACTGCAACTGGGCAGATCACATACGAAGGGTTTAATGGCCCATATGGAGACGGCAGCCAGTATGTTGGCACAGGTCGAAACTCGGAGAAGGCGATCGACGGGACGGATGTCACGCCGATCAACGAGACGCCGACACTCGATGACATACCGTCGCTTGGCATTGCCCAGGCGTACATCATCGCCGAGCTTGAAGCAAACGCCCCCGGGGTCTGGGATACTGGCACATTCCAGATCACGGACACGTTCATCACCGAACTCTACATCGGCGAAGCGACCGCTGCCGGAAACACAGCCAACGTCCTGAACGCCATCCTCGGGAACCTTTTCCCATGATCCTTCGACAGCCGCGAACCTACATCACCGTTGGCGAGTTTATCGGACGCTGGCTCGCATCATGCGCTCCGAAGGCCGAGGATTGCGGAACCAGTCTTGAACCGCCGTTCCTGGCAGTCGATGTCTACAACGTGGTAACGTTCTTCCAGGGGAACGGGAACTTCATCTCGGGGAGTGGAACCTACGACCCGGCCAACATCCTGGCGGACCCGGACGCCCAGCGGATCACGGACACATACCGCTGGTTCCCATCCTACGCCACCGTCATCTGGATCGAGGAAGGCCAAGCGATCGAGAATGATGCGTTGGCTGGCGGGACGCAGTACATCGACGCGGTCAACCAACTCGAAGCGGATACCATACAAGCCGTTGCCGCTCTTGCTCCGTATGGTTTCTCCTACAAGGGCCGCTTCGACTACCGAAGCAACTCTTCCATCGCCAGAATTTCCCGTGATATTCTGGACCACTGGAACCTGAGTTAGCCTGGGTACTCTTCGGCAGGAGAAAACACATGCCGATTAGTGGAATGAACAGTTACGGCCAGACGTACACTGAGCCGTCGCCGGGCGAGGCCGCCGTTGCTGCCCAGAATGCCGCTGGCCAGTGGCGATACAAGAGCGATCAACTGGCTTCCGACACCCAGCGATACGGGTACGATCAGCAGGCTGCTCAGAACGCGGCGAACAACGCCACGCAGATGGCCGGCTACGACACCCAGCGTTATGGGTATGACACGAACGCGGCCACTCAGCGTTATTCGACAGACGTCGGGGCCGCTCAGAACGCCGCGAACAATGCGACCCAGCGATACGGGTACGACACCAACGCCTCGACGCAGCGGTACGGATACGACACCCAGGTAAAACAGACTGGGATGCAGACGGACACCCAGAGATACATCGCTGACCAGAACAACAAGCTCGGTTACGCGAACCTGAACCAGTCAGGGGACCAGTTCAACCGGGCCTATGGCACGCTCTCAGGATTGTTGGCCAACCCGGACCAGTTTGGTGGCGCCGCCACGTCCGCCCAGCCGAAGATCACGACTGGCCCGATCTGGACTCCCGAGCAAATCCAGCAGCAAGTCAACCAGTCCACTGCCCAGCAGGTCCAGAGTGCTCAGACCCAGCAGCAAACGGCGGCGAACAAGATGGCCGGTCAAGGATTCGGTTCCCGGTCCCCAGCCCTGGCTCAGATGCAGGCCAACGCCATGAGTCAGGCGATCGCCAACTCGGCAGCGAACGCTGGCAACATCCGGTATCAAGCCGCCGAGGGGAACGCCAAGCAGCAGTTGGGTTCCGAACAGGCTGCCCAATCTGGCTGGTATGCGGACCAGCAACAGGACATCGCCCGCCGTGGCGTGAACTCTCAATACAAGTCATCGCTGGCCGCTGCCCTGGCCGGTCTCGTTTAAGGAGTAGATTGTGCCGCTTCCAACCACCCAAAACCCGTTCGGCGGCGTCGATGTCACCGAAGAGCAACTGAACAATCTCAGACAAGGACTATCCGAGCGGGCTCCCAAGGTGGCGCCTGCCCCAGCAGGAACTGATATTGGTGCGATCCTGCAAGCAATGAATGGGGCAACCTCTGGGGCAAAGATGCCATCTCCAGCCCCAGCCCAAGATCGTGGTGATTGGTACTTGGGCGGCGTCCAACGCGATCAGTCACTCGACAATCACAATCCGTACTATGGTCTTCCACCATCAAAAATGCCACCGCCCCCAGTCTCGGCAGACGTTCCGCCTGAACAGGTGGACGCGGCCGTAGCGTCAATGAGTGCTCCCGCACCAACCCAATTGCCAGAAGCACCATCGCTGGGCGGGGCTCGGGAATTTGAGGTTCGACTTCCTGTCCAGCGTGGCGGCTGGGGAGTCAGTCACATCATGGGCAACGACGCAGACAGGATGAAGCTGGCTTCCGCCCTCAAGGCAGAGAACGAAGCGCCGGCTACCGTGGCCGGTCTTCTCGGGCAAATGATGAACGCTGATGCTCAGCGGGGAAGGACCCAGGCCGACATCTACGGATCACAACTCGCCAACATCGGGGCCACGAATCGTTCCCGAGAGGGGATCGCCGCCCAGAAAGAACTCGCCACGATGCACGGGGCGACACAGAAAGAACTCGCCACGATGCACGGGGCGACACAGAAAGAACTCGCCACGATGCAAAACGAATTGGCAGACAAGCGGATTCGGGAGGCTGAATCGAAGCAGATCGAAGACGAAGCCTACCGATCGGGAGAAGCTGTAGCCAGAGGAATGAGGGACGCAAACTCCAAGGGGGTTGTGATTCATTCCACTGAAGCAATCGAACACGCACGCAACGCGGAGATGGAGCGGGTTCGACGCAGCAGACGTGGTAACGTTTCCACTCCCAACGCCCCAGGCGATGCGGTTCAGAAATCTCCAAACGGCTCTGGCGAAGGGAGGACGCTGTCACCATCTGAGGTTTTGGAGCAAGCCGATCAGGACATTGCTGCCGCTCTGGCTGGCAGCGGCGGGAAGCGACTCGACCCAACCGAGTTGCTGAAACGTGCTCAGGCAAATTCGTCAACGCTCGGCCCTGAATATCTGACTGCGATCTTGAAGCAGCTTCGAACGCATTCGGCTGGGAACGAGGCAGTTATGGCCCAGTTCCTTGGTCAGATGGCGAATGATTTTGCGAGAGGAAGGAATTCCGCCGTCGCCAACCAAGACGGATATTCCTTGTCGGCTGGAACAAACCCCTTTTCTATGAAGCGTCGGTTTGCTACCCCATTCGGCGATTCCGTTTTTCCGAAAGGTTTGCCAAGTCTTCTCGAGACAGCAACCTCTTCACCTGACGAAGAGGCCATGAAACGTTTCTCGCTCGCCCAATCCATCCTCGGCGCCGGTCGATAAGGACCAATCATGCTCGATTTCCTGGACAACCCACGCCAAGCACTCTGGAACATGGGGAGCGGACTTGCAGAAGGCGACTTCTCCAAGGCCGCTCCTGGCCTTCTGGGGGCCGCTCTGGCCGGCGGTCTGGGAATGACCGGGATCGGCCTGCCGCTGGCCGCTCTTGCAGGCAGTGCGGTTGGCGGACTCGGGCAGAACCTTTTTGGCAGCAGTGCCCCATCCCGCGACGACATGGCCAAGACGTTCGGCTTCGATCCGGAAACAACTGGCGGGCAGATCGGCTCGTTCGCCTTGGATATGGCCACTGATCCGCTTTCGCTTGCAGGAGTTGGCATTGGCTCGCGTCTGGGGCGGCAAGCCGGATCAAGTATTGGGCGAGGTCTGGAACAGGCCGCGATCCAGAGGGGACCACGCTACTCGACAACGCTCGACGATCTTCTGAGGACGTTCCCTGAAAAGGTCGGGACTGGGTCAGATGACATGGCTTCGATGGCGGCGGGGACGCTGGAAGAGCTTCGAGGAAGCAAGCCGCTGTCGGCAATGCTGCAAGAGATCCCCGAAGGAAGCCGCTACCTGGGGAGTGGCGCTGAAGGAATCGCCTTCAAGACTCCGACCAACGACGTCGCTCGGTTCGGGATGACGACTGACCAAATGGGCAGGCCCATCACCGACGTTTTGTTGCAGCCAACGCGGGGCGCTCAGATCGATTCTGGTCTGACGTCAGGCTACTCGCCACGACCAACCGACGTCGGTAGCGGTTCTTCATGGACATCGGTGAAGACATCGGGTCAATCGCCAGTCATGCTTCGGACTGAGCGGCTGCCAATGGCAGAGAATGTTGGCAACGCTCGGGCCATCATGGCGGCGAGCGGCGACAAGCTGCCCAACCGACCGCTGGCCCAGCAATGGGACGAATGGACTCGCTCCCTTGCGGACGAGCAAGCTGGCAAACGACTGGACGCCTTCGATCTGGCACCTGCCAATCTCGGGACTCACGGCGGCAAACCAGTGATCATTGATCCGGGATCACTGGCCCCAATGCCAGGATACGAAGGCGGCTTCAATCCGCTTGTTGACGCTTCGGCCGGCAATGGGAAGATTACCAACGCCCTTCTGTCCCTGCTCGGTTCCGACAAGTCGATGCAGAAAGCACTGGCCCAGGGGCGGAACAGCGTCAACTACCAGCAACCATTCCAGTCAGTCGGATCGCTCTTGGGTGGCTCGGCCGGACTCGCTTTTAACGGGGGACTTTGATGTTCGACTTTCTCGACAACCCACGCAAGGCAGTATGGAATCTGGGTCGCGGTGTAAGCGACATGATGTCCGGCGAAGCGCCTGATCTTGGCGATATTATCCCAGGCGCCGGCGGGCTCATGCTTGGGACCGCGTTGGCAGGAACTGGCATTGGCATTCCTCTTGCCATATTGGCGGGAAGTCTAGCTGGTGGAACTGCTCAGTCTGCGATCGGCAACGAGGCGATGAGCCCAGGCCAGTTTCTCGAACAGCATCTTGATGTTGATCCAGAGTCTACAGGTGGCGCTGTCAGTTCCATGCTTCTTGGCGCCGCCACTGACCCGCTGAGCTTCGCCATCCCAACCGTTCCCGGGCGCCTCGGTGCCATCGAGAAGGCCGGGAAAGGGATCAAGGATTGGCAGTACGAGCGACAGATGGCCAATCAGTTTAGCGACATGCCAGTACGATCCATTGGCGAGAACAGGCTTGGCCAGCAAGCCAACGCCATGCGATCCGTCGAGCCGGGCGAGCTTGCCTACAACAACTTCCGCAATCCAAAGCCTCTGCTCGACGACGCTTCGGCTCGCATGAGTTCGGGTGCCTTTGCTTCCCCTGACGATTTGCCGCTGATCCAAAAGAACCTCGAAGAAGCTGGGCTGCTATCGCGAATGCTCGACCCGGGAACGCGAGCCTCGAATCAGGCCGCTGTTCTCAAGGAAATGCAAGGCCCAGCACTCGACCAGGCGCTGATGTCCATGATGGAACCTGGAGCGGTTCGGACGTCATTCCCTCTCGGACGATCGGTGCAAAGCCGAATCCCAACCGTAGAGCTTGGTCAGACGATGCGTGGCAATGTCCCATTGCCTCCAGACGCCATCGCTGAAGCGTTGCAATCAAACCCCGAGATCATGAAGCAACTGCTTTCCCAGGCGTCTATCCCAGCACCATCCGGCGGGTTGGCCGCTTTCAAGACGCAGGCCGCTCAGCAGAAGTATCTGTCTCAGCTTTTGTCCGAAATGCTTTCTGAACACTCTTTCTCGAACTTCAAGTCGATGATGCCGAATGTCCCCATTCCCGCTGAATACTTGGCCACGATGCGGCCTCCTCCTGGAGTTTGATAATGCTCGATTTTCTCGATGCTCCACGATCCGCTCTCTGGAACCTTGGTCGTGGCGTCACGGATCTTGTCTCTGGTAACGATTCCAGCGCAGCCGACTTTGCGCCAGGACTCGCTGGACTGGCGATCGGCGGTGGTCTCGCTGCCACAGGCGCCGGCCTGCCTTTGTCGCTCCTGCTTGGCTCGCTCATGGGCGGGTTCGGTCAAGAGATGGTCGGCAAGCAGGCAATGCGTCCTGGGGAACTCCTGAGCAAGTATGCAGGCATCGACGAGAACTCCGATGCCGGAATGCTCGGGTCGATCGCCCTGTCAATGGCGACCGACCCGCTCACGTTCGCCGGCGGGGGCTTCGGCCTGAAGCCGACTCCGAACATGCTGGCCCCGATGGCGGAAGGCCGGCTTGGTCGGTTGGCTACGCAGGATCTTGGTTACACTGCCGGCAATCGCCTGGACAAGCTGGCTGGCCAGTACAACGACCTGACTCGAACCCCTCATGGTTTGCCGGATACGCCATCGCTCGGATGGTCTGGGCCTGCCAGATCGGAAGCCATTCCGCTCGGGTACAACCCGGACAGCCTGTTGATGTCGCAGGCCCCGGACATCCTTCGCGGCCGAGTTCCGGGTGGTCAAGACCTTGGGAGCCTTTCCGAAATGCTGCGGGCCGCTGGCGGACAACCTGAACGGTTGCTGCCAGTCATGGAGCAAGGTGCTTCCCGAGACATCATTGAGCAGATGCGGCAGCAGGCGTTGCCATCGTTCCACTTCAAACCGAAGGTCAATTACAAGGGCATGGAGCTTCCCGAGGCAGCTGGCTACCAGCTTCCGATCAGCGAAAGCCACGTCCCTGTCGATCCGGCAATGTTCATGGAAGCGATCCAGCGTCAACCAACGTTGATGGACGATTTGCTGAAGGCGTCAACTGCCGATCCTGGCGCATTGACAGTTCGCCCGCCCCGAATTGTTCCGGACGACATCAGTGGCATGAGGCTGAATTACGAGACTCGCCAGAAGAGGATCGCGGAATCGTTGGCCGAGATGTTGCAGATGCAGCAAGGAATGTAGTTGACGCCCGCTTCGGAATGGGTAGACTTGTCGATGGCAAAAAAATGAGGCCCAGGGTAAGTACGTGAACCCCTGGACCTCGGATCGGTAAGACGTTGCACCGTCTCCCGGCGAGTTCAAGATAGCAACTCCCGACTGACACTTCCAACGTCTTCCGGAAAATTTCTCGGGAGACTTTCATGACAGACGAAACAGCTACCACTCTTCGCGAACACCTTCTGGAACGTGGGTTCACAGATATTCCCGACAAAAGCCCAGAAACCTTCTGGCACATGCACAAGCTGATAGGTGAACACGAAATAACTGCGTACCGAGAGGACCGATCCAAGGTTTGGTACTGGGTCGCTCAAGGCGGCAATAGTAACGCCCCGGTCGGACTTGGCATCTCTGGCCCAGTTAATGTTTGTGATGACAACTCGGTTGGTCTCGCTTGTATTGATGACCAAAACTTGGCATTGGCCATTATTGAGTCAGCAACCGCTTTGCTGACGTTGCTTCCTCACTGACCGTTCGACCTACTACCGGAAAAGCCCCGGTCGAGGCCGGGCGGACCTTTGCACGTTGAGGGTAACAACAACGTGCGGAAATTCGGAGAGAGCAAGGGGATCATAGTCCTTGCAATGAGGTTGCCGAGCAGCAAGGCTGTGGCCTCACTGGATGAAGGAAGGCGGCTACTGGCAATTGCGAATGCCGCCACACTATTCATCGCCGAATCTTTCTTGCTTCCGATCGGTGCCAACGTCCGGATCGGATCATCCCCAGGCAAGACGACGTGACGGGTGAAACCTTGGCTGAACGTCGTTAATAAGTCACCGCCATCGTGGTCGCAGGCTCCCTCCAGGGTCTCGCATGACCGTGTCACCAGCCCCGCACGGGGTTGGTGCGCTCTCCGCTCTGGGTTCGCATGACAGGGGTCGAAGATGAACAAGAAGCAATACGCTGATTACCTGAGAAGCGAGCACTGGAAATCACTTCGATCCAAGAAGAAGGGGTCGGTTGCTGCTGTGCGATGCGCAATCTGCGGCGCTACCGATCAGATCGAAACGCATCATTTGCAGTACAAGAACATTTTCGACGTTCTGACATCCGACCTTCGTCTGTTGTGCCGAGAATGTCATGGTGTCGCTCACGAAATAATGCGTTCTGGTGAACTGGTCGTAACTTCAAAGTCTCATCACGGCATGTTCTGCCAAACAAAGTCAGCCGTCAAAAAGAAACGCGGTTTTGGAAATCGCAATATGTTTCTTGGCAGATAGATCGGACAGGGGAGGCGTTCGGACTTATCAGAGGAATTCAATGCAGTATCACAAAATGACTCCCGAGCAACGCCGCATATCCGGCTGGCGAAAGAGACGAAACGCATTGGTTGCCAAAATCTTGGCCGACGCACTTAAAAAGGCCAACAAACTAATGGGGAGGATGCCGAGATGAGCGAGACGATGAGCCTTGAAGAGTTTTGCGACATGATGCTCAACCTGAAGTACGAGGTCAAGATCA
>Ga0315909_10006734_pt1 | contig 12931 bp, 8 predicted proteins | sample LakEriMetagenome_11_FD_203527 | JGI IMG/M metagenome (GOLD analysis project Ga0315909, IMG submission 203527) | Freshwater fungal communities from buoy surface, Lake Erie, Ohio, United States - Buoy 2 MA125 | ecosystem: Environmental > Aquatic > Freshwater > Lake | place: USA: Lake Erie, Ohio...
AGGGATACCCCCCGCCTTTTGTCCACTATGAAAACCGCCCCGCGGGCTTGCTCCGGGCCCGTTCGGCCCGCAATCTGCGGGCAAATGGACCCTGTCCGCCGTCAACGCATCCTGGAGGCTCTCCAAGCCCTCGCCCAGCCGGGCCTCCCCAAGGACGGGCTTTTGGCCTGTATGCAGGTGCTCGATGCGGAAGTGGCGGCCCCGGATTCGGGCCTGCCGGGCGACCTCGATCACTACCTCCGCCGCCGATCCTACGAGAAGGCGCTGGTCTATCTCCAGGGCGGCACGCCGGGCGCGGGGACCTGCGGACGCGGCGCATGAGCGGCAATCCTTTCGATAAGCTGGACGGCCAGGACCTGCCCCCCGGCCCGCCCCCGAAGCCGGTCGTGCCCGCCGCCAAGGCGAAGCCGAAGCTCGGCAAGGTAATCCTGCAATACGAACGCGCCGGCCGCGGCGGCAAGGAGGTCACGATCCTGAAGGGTCTTTGGATCGAATCGCAGGAGATGCGCATGCGCGAGGCGCTGCTCAAGGAACTCAAGCGCGCCCTCGGCACCGGCGGCGCCCTCGAGGGCCGCGAGATCGTGCTGCAAGGCGACCGCCGCGACACGGCTAAGGCCTGGCTGCTGAAGGAAGGTTTCACGACCAACCTCTGAGTCGCAAAACCACTCGCCTCTGGCCCGCGCGTCCGTAGGGTGGGGACGTGCCCGACCTGCAGCCCAGTCTCATCCGCCTCGATGGCGACTTCGCGCCTGTGCGGCGCGTGGTCGAGCTGCTGCGTGACGCCGGCGGACGCCCGCTGTTGGTCGGCGGTTGCGTGCGCGACGCGCTGATGGAAGTTCCGGTGCTCGACGTGGACATCGAGGTCTACGGCCTCGGCACGCGCCAAGTCGAAGCGGCCCTGCGTAAGGAATTCGGCATCATCACGGTCGGCGCGGCCTTCGGCGTGACGAAGCTCAAGGACTTCCCGGTCGATGTCTCGGTGCCCCGCCGCGAGAACCGCACGGGCGCCAAGCACACGGATTTCGACGTGCAGGCCGACCCGACGATGACGCCGAAGGACGCCGCGGAACGCCGCGACTTCACGCTCAACGCGATCATGTGGGATCCGTTCACGGGCGAGATCCTCGACCCGTGGGGCGGCGTGGCCGACCTCAAGGCGAACCGTCTCCGCCACGTTTCGGACAAGTTCGCCGAAGACCCGCTTCGCGTCCTTCGCGCGATGCAGTTCGCCGCGCGCTTCGAATTCTCGGTCGCGCCGGAGACGATCGCGCTCTGCGCGACGCTCACGCAGGCCGATCTCCCGCCGGAACGCCTGATGGAGGAGTGGACGAAGCTCCTGCTCCGCGGTCGCAAGCCATCGGTGGGCTTGAATGTCCTCAAGGACTGCGGCTGGACGAAGTTCTACCCTGAGCTCCACGCGATGATCGGTGTGCCGCAGGATCCGGAATGGCATCCTGAAGGCGACGTCTGGAATCACACGCTCGAGTGTCTGGATGCCTACGCCAAGGAGCGACTCGGCGACCGCGACGAAGACCTGATCATCGGGCTTTCCGTGCTGCTGCACGATATCGGCAAGGCGACCACGACGAAGAAGGAGGAGAAGGATAATCGCTGGCACGCCTACGGTCACGAAGAGGAGAGCTTCAACCTCGCCCCGCGTTTCCTCGCCCAGGTCACGAACGAGAAGAAGCTCATCGACTCCGTCCTGCCGCTCGTGCGCTGGCACGGTCAGCCGTATTACCTGCACAAGGCCGGCGCAGGTGACGCCGCCGTCCGCCGCCTCGCCAACAAGGTCATCCGCATCGACCGCCTCTGTCGCGTCGACCTCGCCGACCGACGTGGACGTGGCACCGCAAGCATGCATGGGCCATCCCCGCATGGCGAATGGCTCGCCGAACGCGCGGCCGCCCTGCAGGTCGCCTCAACCGCCCCGAAGAAGATCGTCCTCGGCCGCCACCTCATCGCCATGGGCCACAAGCCCGCCGGCTGGTTCTCCCAGGTCCTCGACGAAGCCTTCGAAGCCCAGCTGGACGGCGTCTTCGGCGACGAAGCCGGCGGCCTCGCCTGGCTCACGGAACGCATGGCCAAGGGTGTTTCCTGACGGTCTTCCTATGAGAATCGCGCTTACGATCTCCCTTGTTCTCCTGAGCTGCTTGCACGCTCTCGCTGCAATCCCTATTGAACCACCTAGGCAGGCCGGTGAGCTGAGTTGTGCGCGGCTCCTTACTTTAAAAGACATCTATGATTCGGGATTCCGCCCCTATCGAGTGGCTGAGATTAAGTGTAGCGTCGGTAAGGCGGACGTTCGACTTAAGTTGCCAGGCGCAAGCCAGTTTGTCTCATTTGGAGTAGACTCAGTAGACATTAGTAGTAATAAATATGATGCGGTGACGCGCATTGATATCATGACGCCGGGCATGCCCGTTGAGCAGGCCGGCGCGATGATCAAGGAGCTCGTACGCTCTTTGAATTCCGTCCCGCAAGGACTTGATGAGGCGCTTGCACGTGCTACGATCGATAACCCGAAATGGGCATATGCAACATGGACGCAAGATTGGTCGAATGAATGGGCAAGCGGCCGTATCGGATTCGAGCCGCTGACCTACTACGTGAATGATGCCTCAAAAGGATACCTCGAGATGAAGGCTATCGTTCATGTGGGCATCAAATGGAACAAGACGGAAATAGGACCGACATATCGTGAGACACCCGTCACGCCCCCCAAAGGCTACGAGCATATTTCCATGGAGATACCTAGTTCCGACGTCGTGAAGAAGGCCCAATCCTCGGATGATCCATCCCTGGCTCATTTGCGCCACCGGGATGAAATGAAACGCCAGGCTATTTTAGGGATCACACCGGAATCAAACACGCCATGGGGCGTCATCGTGGTGTCGGTTGTCGCGGCGCTTGGCCTTGTGTGGCTGTGGCGCAGGCGTCGTTCGCAAGGGTGAGCAAGGGCCAATCTAAGGGGGGGCATGCCGTGGCCAAATCTGCACTTTATCTCCGCTTTTAGTGTCATAACCTTGCGAATAACGGCCTGACAACGTGTTAGGCCTGCCAACCCTCTAAGGATGATCAGGATACTTATAAAAACGTCCGCAATATCGCTCTTCGTATTACTCGTCGCGCTAGCCACGTATTATGTTTGGTTCATCTTTAGTCTCACGACTTTGCAAAGGATATTAGTCTATCTGGTTTCCGTGTATCTTTCGGTCGTTATCGCTGCCTTGTTTGCCGAATACTCGTATAACTTCTTCGAAAGGAGAAAGCGCGATCTATGAGATTCGCCAGACTTGTTAAAGTCGTGCAGGCATGAGATCGCGTAGCTCCTTGGTCCGCTGAATGTATTTTGGGGCCTGGATGAAGCCTGTCGATGGCTGGCTTAACGTGGCCAATTTATTTGCAGGCTGATTAGTTTGGCCTGAGTATTAAGCAGAACCCCGCTCTTACCATGTCGCAACCTACCGCCGGTGTCCCGGAACTCCTCGTCAGTCGGCCCGACTGGAAAGCCGTGCTCGTCAAGGTGCTGGCGAATTTCGCCTGCGCCACGGGTACGATCCACCGCACGGATCCGTCAACGGGTCTGCTCACGTTGGTGACCCAGCACGGTATCCCGCCGCACGTCCTCCCGATGCTGCTACCGAAGATCGACAACATCCCGTTCGGCAAGGGTATCGCGGGCTGTGCCGCTCAGCGGAAGGAAGCCGTGCAGCTCTGCAATCTCCAGGAAGACCTCGGCGGCGTCGCCAAGCCCGACGCTCAGAAGACGAATGTCCAAGGCGCGCTCGCCGTCCCGATCGTCGGCGCCGACGGCAAGGTCATCGGCGTCCTCGGCATCGGTAAGATGCAGCCTTACGACTTCACCCCCGCCGAGATCGCGGATCTGAATGCGGTGGCGGCCTTGATCTCCGCGAGGCTTTAAGTCGTCTGCTTAGGTTCTGAAGAAGAACTAAGAACAACGAACTAAGAACGCTGCTCCAACGCTCCTCCCGTCGGCGACCCCTTCTGCTTGAGGAGGCCTTCGGGCAGGCCGGCGTAGACGAGCTTGCCGCCTTTTTCGCCGCCTTCGGGTCCGAGTTCCATGACCCAGTCCGCGGCGAGGATGACGTCGGCGTGGTGTTCGATCACGATGAGTGTGGCACCCGCGTCACGGAGGCGACCGAGCAGCGCCAAGAGCTTGGCGATGTCGTCCCAGTGCAGGCCGGTCGTGGGTTCGTCGAGGACGTAGAGACGGCCGGAGTGATCGCGGCGCGCGAGCTCGGAGGCGAGCTTGAGGCGCTGGGCTTCGCCGCCGGAGAGCGTGTTGGCGGCCTGGCCGAGCTTGAGGTAGCCGAGGCCGACCTCGGCGAGCGTGCGGAGTTTCTCGGCGAGCTTCGGCTGGGCGCGGAAGACTTCGGCGGCCTCGTTGACGGAGAGTCCGAGCGCGTCGGCCATGCTGAGTCCTTTGAAGCGGACCTCGAGCGTCTCGCGGTTGAAACGTCGGCCGGCGCAGCTGGGGCAGTCGACGAACGTCTCGCCGAGGAACTGCATGTCGAGCGCGACCGAGCCTTCGCCGGCGCAGGTCTCGCAGCGTCCGCCACGCACGTTGAAGCTGAAGCGGCCGGGGCCGTACCCACGGGCCTTGGCGAGGGGCAGCGCGGCCCAGAGGTCGCGCATGAGGTCCATGATGCCGGTGAACGTGGCCGGATTCGAACGCGGGCTGCGTCCGATAGGTTCCTGGTCGACCGCGGTGAAGGCGGTGATCTGCTCCAGGCCTTCGAGTCCCGTGTGGCGGCCGGGCACGACCTTGGCGCCGTTGATCTTGCGGGCCGCGGCGGCGGAGAGGATGTCGATCGCGAGCGTGCTCTTGCCGGAGCCGGAGACGCCGCAGACGACGGTGAGCGCGCCGATCGGGAAGGAGGCGGTGACGTCCTTGAGGTTGTTCTCGGTGGCGCCTTTGACGGTGATGGCGGCCTTGCCGATGGGCTTACGCTTCACGATGCCTTCGAGCGTGGCACGTCCGGAAAGGTAGGCGCCGGTACGCGAGGTCGCATGCGCGCCGCAGGCCTTGGGCGTGCCTTCGAAGACGATGCGTCCGCCGTCGATGCCGGCGCCCGGGCCCATCTCGATGAGGTGGTCGGCGGCGAGCATCATGTCGCGGTCATGTTCGACCACGAGGACGGTGTTGCCGAGGTCGCGCAGGCCGCGGATCGAGCCGATCAGGCGATGATGGTCGCTCGGATGCAGGCCGATGCTGGGTTCGTCGAGGACGTAGGTCACGCCGACGAGTCCGAGGCCGAGCTGCGTGGCGAGCCGCACGCGCTGGGCTTCGCCGCCGGAGAGCGAACTGCATTCGCGGTCGAGCGTGAGGTAGTTGAGGCCGGCCTCGTGCAGGAACGCGAGGCGCTGCTCGAGCCCGCGGCGGGCTTCCTCGGCGGGCATCACGCCCGGGTGCGTCGCGAGCTGCTTCGTGAACTCCAGCGCAGCCGGGATGGTCATCGCCAAAAACTCGGCCATGGTCTTGCCGTTCAGGCGCAGCGAGAGGGCGGTAGGGGAGAGTCGTCGGCCTTGGCAGCCAGCGCAGACGGAGCCAGCCTGGAACTGTAGCAGGCGCTGGCGGAGCGACTCGCCGGTGGTGGTGCGGTAAGCGTGTTCGAGCTCGGTGAACATGCCTGTCCAGACGGCCTCGACGGGCTTGCGGCCCCTGGGCGGCGGGAGCAGGAACTTACGCTTCGGATCGCCGTGCAGCAGCAGGTCCCGGACGGCCTTGGGGAGTTCGCGCCACGGCGTCTTCTGGTCGAACGGCACCTGTTCGGCGAGCGCGCGGGTGATTGCGTTGCGATGGATGAGCGTCTTGCGCGTGGCGCATTTCCAGGGCTTCACCACGCCGTCGTGGAGCGAGAGGGATTCGTCGCGGATGGAGAGGCTTTCCTGGAAGCGCATCTGCCGGCCCAGGCCGCCGCAATCGGCGCAGGCGCCTTCGGGGTGGTTATGCGAAAGCGCCTTCGGGCTGATGGGCTCGTAGGTCTCGCCGCAATGTTCGCAGGCGAGATGGAGCGAGAGCACGTGCTCTTCCCAGCGTCCGTCTTTCTCGGCCAGCACGCTGGCGCGGTGGCGGCCTTCGCGGAAGGCGAGTTCGAGGGAGTCAGCTAGGCGGCTACGTTGGTCTGGCCCTGCGACGATGCGGTCGACCACGACGTCGAGCTGCTTGGCTTCACGGCCGCTGAGCAGGCCGGCGGCTTCGTCGAGCGTGGCGACCGTGCCGTCCACGCGGACACGGGAGAAGCCGCGTCGGCCGAGATCGGCGGAGGCTTCGAGGAGCACCGAGGGTTTGTCCTTGGCGACGGGCGCCACGACCATCAGGCGGGTGCCGGCGGGGATGGCTTCGAGGGCGCGGAGGTTGTCGTCGAGCGAGCGACGGCGGACGGGATGCCCGTCCTTCAGGCAACGGCGGTCGCCGGCGATGATCCAGAGGGGGCGGGCGTGGTCGGCGATCTCGGTCAGGGTGGCGACGGTCGAGCGGGGGTTGGTATTGCCCCCGGTGCGCTGGGCGATGGCGATGACCGGGGAGAGGCCGCGGATGAAGTCCACGTCCGGCCGGGGGGCGGAGTCCAGCATGCCGCGGGCCTTGGCCGAGAGCGATTCGAGGTATTGGCGGCTGCCCTCGGCGTGCAGGGTATCGAAGGCCAGGGAGGATTTGCCCGAGCCGCTGACCCCCGTGATGACGGTCAGCTGACCACGCGGGATGGTCACTTCCACATCCTTGAGGTTGTGAGTGCGGGCTCCCTTGATGTGGATGGGCGGGTTCAGGACAGCGGACGATACTCCGTCCGCCCTCCGGGAGAAGGCGGAAGTGTCCGGTCCGTTAATAACTCGTCCCTAAATCCGCTTTTCCCTTTTTCGGCCGCCTGCCAGTGTGAGGGGTATGCCACGCCTTTTGCTCGTCCTCCTGGTCCTGTTCACCGCGCAAGCCCGCGCTGACAAGCAGGAGCCGCGCATCCTCTTCCTCGGCGATAGCATCACTTACGGCGGCAACTGGACGGTGTACGTCGAGTCGGCGATTCGCGCGCAGAAGGGCATGGCCCGCGCGACGATCGTGAACATGGGGCTCTCGAGCGAGACGACTTCCGGCCTCTCCGAACCCGGTCATGCCGGCGGCGCGTTCCCGCGTCCGGACCTGCATGAACGCCTCGGTCGCGTGCTCGCTGAATTCAAGCCGACGCTCGTCGTCGCCTGCTACGGCATCAACGACGGCATCTACCAGCCGCTCGACGGCGCGCGTCAGCTCGCCTTCCAGGAAGGCGTCATCAAGCTCCGCCTCGCTTGTATCCGCGCCGGTGCGCAGATCGTCATGGTCACGCCGCCGCTGTATGCGCCGGACAATCGCGCGAAGGATGCGATCAATTACGACGGCGTGATGGAAGCCTACGGCGCTTGGCTTGTCGCGCAGCGCACCGCGGGCTGGCAGGTCATCGACATCCATCATCTGCTGCATCAGGCCGTCGCCGCGGCGAAGAAGGCCGACCCGACTTTCATCTACGCGAAAGATAATCTCCATCCTGGCGAGCAGGGCCATCTCTTCATGGCGCAGGCCGTGTGGCAGTCGCTCGCTCCGATGATGAAGTGGAAGGCAGACGTGGCTTTCGCCGAAGGGGAGAAGCTCAAGCTGCTCCGCGAGAGCTCCGCCACGCTGCGGGATGCCTGGCTCATGAAGACCGGACATAAGCGTCCGGGGGTCAAAGGCGGCCTCCCGGTGGCTGAGGCGGAGGCCCGCTCGGCCCAGATCTTGAAGGAATACCTCAATTAAGTGGGGTTTATGCCCCGAAAGGGGTGTTTTTAGGGGGGTGGCCTATCACCGAAGAAACACCCCTCCGACACGGGTTCGTAACAATCGTATGGGATGATGTCCGTGCTTTCCACCACATGCACACCATCCTCAAGTCCCTCGCGCTGGTCGCCCTCACGGCGACTGCCGTCACCGCCAAGGCCGCTGACGCGGTCACCGTTGACCCGAAGATCCCGGCTTACGCCGTGACCTCCGGTGTTTCGGGTAACCTCAACTCCGTGGGCTCCGACACGCTGAACAACCTGATGACCTTCTGGAGCGAAGGCTTCAAGGCTCAGTATCCCAACGTGAAGATCCAGGTCGAAGGTAAGGGCTCGGGCACCGCTCCGGTCGCCCTCGCTTCCGGCGTCGCTCAGGTCGGTCCGATGAGCCGCGAGATGAAGTCCTCAGAGATCGCCGCCTTCGCCGCCAAGTTCGGCCACAAGCCGACCCGCATCCCGGTCGCCATCGACGCCCTCGCCGTGTTCGTCCACAAGGACAACGCCATCAAGGGTCTCTCCCTCAAGCAGGTCGACGGCATCTTCGCCTCGACCCGCAAGCGCGGCGGCCAGGATGTCGTCACTTGGGGTGATCTCGGCCAGAAGGGCGCCCTCGCCGGCAAGACCGTCTCGGCCTTCGGTCGTAACTCCGCCTCCGGTACCTACGGCTACTTCAAGGAAGTCGCCCTCAAGAACGGTGACTTCAAGGACACCGTCAAGGAACAGCCGGGCTCCTCGTCGGTCGTCCAGGGTATCGCTGCCGACGTCGGCGCCATCGGCTACTCCGGTATCGGCTACGCCACCTCCGGCGTCCGTGCTCTCCCTCTGTCCTCGGATGACAGCGGCAACTACGTCGAGGCCAACTACGCCAACTGCCTCAACAGCACCTACCCGCTGTCGCGCTACCTCTACGTCTACGTCAACAAGGCTCCCTCCAAGCCGATGGACAAGCTGACCAGCGAGTTCGTCACCTTCGTCCTCTCGAAGCAGGGCCAAGAGATCGTCATCAAGGACGGCTACTTCCCGCTGCCCTCCGACGTCGCCGACGAAGGCCGCGCCTCGCTGAAGTACTACAGCGCCGAGTAAGCTTGGTCTCGAAGCCGTATCGCCGCCACCACGCCCTCCGGGGTCGGTCTGCAAAGCGTGGCGATACGGTCTCGGGTCCTCCCAAGGCGGGGTCTCCCCGCCTTGCCCTTTATTAGAAAACCTGACACTCAAACGTCACCTGATGGAAACTTCCGACCCAAAGCCCGCGCCGGCCGCCGCCCCTGAAGCCCGCTTCACGGTCAGTCCGCTGACGCTCGCGGTCGACCGGTGGATGGGCCGGCTGATCCGCTTCGGCGGGGTCGGCGTAGTGCTCGCGGTCTTCGGGATGCTGGCGTTCCTGATCGTCCAAGTCTTCCCGCTCTTCGTCGGGGCCCAGGTCACGCCGGTGAGCTCGCTCTCCGTGCCGGCCGACGCGGTCGCTTTCGGCGAAGATGAATACGGCGAACTTCCGTTCGTCGTCCGCCGCGACGGCTCGATCCTCTGCCTACGCTCCCAGGACGGAGCCAAGGTCCTCGATTGGGCGCCTTCGCTCGGAGCTCGGCGCGTCACGGCGGTCCGGAGCTATCCTCGCACCGGGCTGGTCTTCCTGGGTCTCTCCGATGGCTCCGTCCAGGAGGTCCGCATCGTCTATCGCTCGACGTTCGACGAAGCCGGCAAGCGCACCGTCGAACCGGTCGTCACCGCGCTGGAGCCGATCGCGATCGGCCGCGTCGGCCTGCCTTGCCTGGATGTCTGGAACGCCAAAGGCCCGCAGTCCCGACTCATGCTCGTGCGTCAGGAAGACGCCGGCAAACCGCTCCTGACCGCGGTCCGTCTGACCGAACGCAAAGGCCTCGGCGGCCGCGGCAAGGTGACCGTAAGCCCGTCCTTCGTCGTCGCGGCCGACGCCCCTTCGATCGAGCAGGTGCTCCTGCCGTCCACCGCCGAGTCGATGATCGTCGTCGGTCGTTCCGGCGAGGTGCGCACCTATGCTGACGACGGCGAGACGTTCTCGTTCCTGCAGTCTTTCATTCCCTTCAAGGACGCCGCCGATCCGGCGGTCGCTTCGGCCGGCCTGATCTTCGGCAACGTCTCGGTGGTCTTCGTCGATAAGGCCGGCGCCCAGCAGGTCTGGTCGATGTATCCGCAGCTCCAGCCCGATGGCAAGAGCCTGCGTCGCTGGGGCAAGATCCACGACGGCGAGAAACTTCCCGGGGCAGGACAGGGGGTCTACGCCGCCGAAGCGAACAAGTGCTATCTCGCCGTCGCCGGCGGACGCTTGCAGCTGACGAACATGACGACCGGCACGGTCCGCTGGGACGGCGAAGCCCCGTCCGGTGCGCTCCGCCAGGTGGCCTTTGCCGGTAACTACGACCGCTTCACGGCGCTCTCGGCTGACGGCAAACTTCATCGCTGGAGCGTCGTCGATCATCACCCGGAATCTTCGTGGAAGACCTTCTTCGGCAAGGTCTGGTATGAAGGCGCCACCGGCCCGGCCTACTCCTGGCAGTCGAGCGCCGGCTCCGACGAGTTCGAGCCGAAGTATTCGCTCGTCCCGCTCTTCTACGGCACGGTCAAGGGCACCTTCTACGCGTTGCTCTTCGCCCTGCCGATCGCGCTGACCGCGGCGGTCTACGTCTCCCAGTTCCTGCGCCCGGAATACCGTCAGGTGGTCAAGCCGGTCATGGAGGTCATGGCCTCGCTGCCTTCCGTCGTGCTGGGTTTCCTCGCCGGTCTCTGGCTCGCCCCGCTGGTCGATCCGCGGTTGGTCTCGCTCTTCTGCGCCATCGGCATCCTGGCTCCGGCCGCGCTCTTCGCCGGCTTCCTTTGGTCCGTGCTGCCGCAGCCGGTTCGCCGGCAGGTTCGTCCGGGCATGGAGTTCCTCTGGCTGCTGCCCTTCCTCGCCCTCTGCGTCTGGGGCGCCTGGCAGGCTGGTCCGGCGATCGAGTCGCTGTGCTTCACGGTCAAAGACAGCGCCACCGGCCTGCCGATCGCGGACTTCCGCGAGTGGTGGCGCCAGACGACCGGCGAGACGTATGACTCGCGCAACTCGCTCGTCGTCGGCTTCGTCATGGGCTTCGCCGTCATTCCGATCGTCTTCACCATCGCCGAGGACGCTCTCTCCAATGTCCCTAACTCGCTCGTCTCCGGCTCGCTCGCCCTCGGCGCCAGCCGCTGGCAGACCGTCTGGAGCGTCGTCGTCCCGACCGCGATCTCCGGCATCGTCTCGGCGGTGATGATCGGCTTCGGTCGCGCCATCGGCGAGACGATGATCGTCGTCATGGCTACCGGTAACACCGCGGTCATGGACACCAATCCGTTCAGCGGCATGCGGACGCTTTCCGCCAACATCGCGGTGGAGCTGCCTGAGGCCGCCGCGGGTCATACGCATTACCGCGCGCTCTTCCTTGGTGCGTGCTGCCTCTTCCTGCTCACCTTCGTGATCAACACCCTCGCGGAAGTGCTCCGCCAGCGCCTGCGTGAGCGCTATAAAGTCGTCTGAACATGTCTTCCTCTTCCGATAGCAGCACGCCCCGGGGCGAAGCTTGGGTCTGGTTCAGCGGCCTGGGCCTGATCATCGGCCTGGGCATGGTCGTGGGTCTGCTGGTCCTGGTCCTGATGAACGGAGCCACGGTCTTCTGGGCGCCGCCCGTGCCGGTGGCGCAGGTCGACGACGGTCGCGTCCTGATCGGTCAGCTCGCCCAACGCCGTATCCGGGCCGGCTCGCCGGCAGATCAGCCGCGTTATGAGCGCCAGTATCAGGTCGGCCTCCGCGAACTGAACGGCAATTCCTACCTCTGGGTCGACGAAGCCAAGATCAAGGGCGAGACCTTCCCGGCCGACGTCCTCGGCCTGGAGCGTGTCGAGAACGGCCCGGCCTTCGTCCGCCCGCAGTCCCTGCGCAAGTCCGACGGCAAGGTCATCCCCGTGACGGATGCGGCTTTTGAGGCCGCCTTCCAGGTCGAGGTCGCGGCCGCCGCCGCCGTGCGCGAGAAGCTCATCGAGATCACCCGTCACCGCATCGGCGATGTCAACGCCGCGATGGACAAGGCCAAGGTCTCGCTCCGCCGGGCCGAAGACCTGAAGCTGACCGACGAGATCGCCGCTTTGCAGAAGGAGATCGCCGTCCTTGACGGTCGTTTCGCGGCCTTGCAGGAAGAGGCCAAGAAGGTCGTCGCCGGTGGCGCGGTCGCCTCGCTGATTTCCCAGGACGCCGCCGGCCGTGAGGTCGTCGTACCGCTCACTCAGGTCATCCGCGCCTGGTTCCCGAACCGTCTCGATACCTGGGGCCGCGTGAAGCTCTTCGCCTCCCGACTTGGCGAATTCATCTTCGACGAGCCTCGCGAGGCCAACACCGAGGGCGGCCTGATGCCGGCCATCTTCGGCACGCTGGTCATGACCGTCTTCATGAGCCTGCTGGTCACGCCCTTCGGCGTCATCACCGCCATCTATCTCCGCGAATACGCCCAGCAGGGACCGGTCCTCCGCATCGTCCGCATCAGCGTCAACAACCTCGCCGGCGTGCCCTCGATCGTCTTCGGCGTCTTCGGCCTCGGCTTCTTCGTCTACGTTCTCGGCGGTTCGATCGACCAGCTCTTCTTCGCTGACCAGCTGAAGTATAACAACAATACGCCGGTGTTCGGCACGGGTGGACTCCTCTGGTGCTCGCTCACGCTCGCCCTGATGACCTTGCCGGTCGTGATCGTGGCCACCGAAGAAGCCTTGGCGGCCGTCCCGCGCGGCATGCGCGAGGCCTCCTTGGCCACCGGTGCCTCGAAGTGGCAGACCATCCGCGACATCCTTCTGCCGGCCTCCGCGCCGGGTATCCTGACCGGCGTGATCCTCGCTATGGCCCGTGGGGCAGGGGAGGTCGCCCCGCTCATGCTCGTGGGCGTCGTGAAGCTCGCCCCGACCCTGCCTTTCGACGGTTCCGCCCCGTTCCTGCACATGGACCGTAAGTTCATGCACCTAGGCTTCCACGTGTATGACCTCGGCTTCCAGTCGCCCGACTCGGACGCGGCCCGCCCGATGGTCTTCGCGACCACGCTTCTCCTCATCGTCCTCGTCGTCTGCCTGAATCTCGGCGCGATCTGGATCC
>Ga0315909_10006735_pt1 | contig 12931 bp, 13 predicted proteins | sample LakEriMetagenome_11_FD_203527 | JGI IMG/M metagenome (GOLD analysis project Ga0315909, IMG submission 203527) | Freshwater fungal communities from buoy surface, Lake Erie, Ohio, United States - Buoy 2 MA125 | ecosystem: Environmental > Aquatic > Freshwater > Lake | place: USA: Lake Erie, Ohio...
GACAGCTGCTGCATCGCCGTGGCTTGCGCCCGCTCGGTCGATTTCAGTGCTGACTGGCTGAACAGTCCTTTGATATTGGTATTGATGACTGACATACTTATTTTCTCCTTCGCGATACAACATCGCGCTCGGCTAATCCAGTTGGGAAAGTTTCCCGTTTCGTACGTTTAAGCAAAATATGTGCCAAATAATTTATTCTTTGTTGCCAGAGGTTGTGGCCCAACTCAACAAACCACTGGTGGCGTCCTCAACAACTAGACCGCTGTGAGCCTGGGGCCGGAACTCATCTTCATTACAACCGGCAAGCGCCCTGCTCAACTCACATCAAACCGCTGAAAGTCCCATTTCCGAGGCCAAAGCGTCGTACTCTTTAATAAGCTCGGGATGGCTAGGAAACAACACCAAGGCGTCGCGAGCTGCGTCAAAAGCCGCCGCATATTCAAGATTGCATCGAAGGGAACGAATCAGCATGGCATGGGTAAAAACTGTCGCCTGCCCCACTTGCATGTCGATTAACTGACGCAACAAATCAATCGCCTGAGGCCAATCCTGTGCCATGACCGCAAGCAGACTAGTCACCGCAAGAATGTCCTCGCTGTCTGGGTATAAAGCCAAACCCGCATCACCCAACGCATAGGCCAAACCTATTTCGTCCTCGCCCATCAGGGTCTGAATCGCCAGGCGAATATCGGCGGGCGTAAATCGGGATACCGACAACGCGTCGACCGGAAGACCCTGTGAACCCAGATTAATGAGTTGTTGTGCGAGAATTGACATTATTAGCTCCTAAATAAACGACGTTCATGCAAATAGCGTGGCTTTCTGGTCTGGCCAGCCCGCTGGACATTCCCACATAAGCAAAACCGATGCCAGCAATTAAGCCGGCAAAATCGCCAGATCTCCCACCACCGCTCACCTACCAGAAGACACAGACAACACACCGCACACAACCCTATTAATAAGTGCGCTTCCACCAGCGACGGGTATCGCCGAGGCAAAACGCCAAGGAGCGGCAAATACCGGCCGACCACTTGTCGCCAACGGCAAAACTTTGCAGCCCCAGGGGCAAACCCCTGATTTATGGCGATTTTCCGACACTGGAACGGTAATTGCTTTGGGGGAAGCATCACGACTTGGAGGCGAAACATGAAACTAAACGTCTATGTTGGCTGGGATCCCCGCGAAGACATCGCCTGGGAAGTCTGCCGCCACTCCATACTGAGCCGCACTGACGCCTCTGAAGTCACGGTCACCCCACTAATCCAATCCGCCCTGCGCGCCGAAGGCTTGTACACACGGCCGATCGACACCAAAGCGGCGACCGAATTCAGCCTGACGCGTTTTCTGACGCCTCATTTGGCAGGTAATGAGGGTTACGCCATCTTCGTTGATTGCGACTTCCTCTTCCTCACCGATATCCGCGAGGTACTGAATGAGATTGACCCAAGCAAGGCAATCTCGGTGGTGAAACACGATTACCAGCCCACAGAATCCGTGAAGATGGATGGGTGCATTCAGTACCCTTATCCACGCAAGAATTGGTCGTCATTTATCGTATTTAACTGTGCGCACCAAGCCGTCAAAGCATTGACACCAGAAATAGTAAATACAGCTGAACCTGGCTTTTTACATCGCTTCCAGTGGCTGCAGGATGAAGAAATCGGCGCAATTGATAAAGGATGGAATTACCTTGAGGGATGGTATGCGCCACAGTACGACAAACTAAAGGCCATTCATTACACGCTCGGTGGTCCGTGGTTCGACCACAAGAAAGAATGTGATTTTGCGCAGTTATGGCTGAATGAAAAAGTGGAACTCGAGCATAAATCTCACCAAAAAATCGCCGCCTGATCAGGCTATGAATATGACAAAGATTCCTCCCCCTCTCAAAGATCCAGTGCTTGCGGCAATTGCAAAAAAAGATTTTGTAAATGCGCGCAAGATCTTAAAAAAAACGCCTCCAGCAGAGATGTGGAAACAGCTGAGTCATGAAGCCATGATCAACTTTGCAGAAGGTAAAGTTGATGAGGCTGAGCATTGCCTTTTGCGCGCCATCCGAGAACCGGAATGTGGATCCAAGCCCTACAAAAATCTTGCTTCGCTTTTAGTGCAAAAAGGGCATCACTCAGAGGCACTTCCCCATGCCCGCAAAGCACACAATCTGGATCCGCAAGATATAGAAACTGGCATGATGTACACCAATTGCCTACTTGACCTTGCAAAAAGTGATGAAGTTTTAAAAGTTTGTGATCACTTTCTTGAGATAAACCCTCGTCATCGCATGTTTCGCCTCGCCAAAGCCTCCGCATTGCGGTCGCTAGGCAAAGCTAGCGAGTCGTTTCTGTATCTCGATGAAATAGCAAAAGATCATCCGGATGATCATGTCGTCATGCGAATGCAGGCCGATCTCATTGCGGATCGGGATTCGAAATCAGGTGTTGTCCTGTATGACCATGCGTTACAAAAAACTGTAGAAAAAACCGGACGTACAGATATTCCACTGTGCTGGAACATGGCCCTGCACTTGCTCCGTACGCGCGACTTTGAACGCGGCTGGAAGTACTGGGAACTAGGATTTCACAAAGAAGTCGGCACCATGGGCCGCAACCTGCCCGGGCTGCTAAAAATTGCAAAACGGGCAGACCACCAAGATAAAATTGATACCGATAAGTGGACCATGATATCGGTTGAACAAGGTATCGGTGATCAGGTGTTATTCCTGAGCGCGATGGATCAGGCCATTGAAGAATTCAAGAAGGTGATATTTGTCTGCGAGAGCCGCATGGCACCCATTATTCGCCGGTCCTTCCCTGAAATTGAAATTGCGCAGCCTGGAATCATTGAAGCTTGGAACGAATGTCACTTACCGAATAACGGTTTCATACCGCTTGGCAGCATCTTGCCGCGCTATCGGCCGACGCTAGAGAGCTTTACGGAGCGACGCCGACCATTTTTACAAGTCGATGGTGACCTCTACGCGCAGTACCACGCGCAACTCCGCCAACTCGCCAAAGGCCGGCCTATCGTAGGCATCTCCTGGAAAGGCGGCTTTTGGGAAAACCAAAAACGAAACAAAGCACTCGAAATAGAAAATTGGCTACCCATTTTTGAACAGGGTGCACTCTGTGTGAACCTGCAGTACGGCGAAACCTCAAAGGAACAAGCCTTTATTACCGAACGCGGTTACGAGATGCTGAATTTTCCGCAACTCGACTTTAAAAAAGACCTAGATCATTGGCTCGCCTTGTCGGCAGCTTGCGATGGCATTATTTCTGTCTCCACTGCGTTGGTTCATTTTGCCGGAGCCTGTGGCCAAAAAGTTGCCGTCATCATGCCAGAACCCCAGGGGCCATGGATATTGGGAACTGACGACCAATGGTCAATTGCCTACCCAAATGTTTTGCTATTCAGGCGCAATCAAGATGAGCACGTTCGTCATCTGGTTGATCGTGTTGCAAGGGTGATCGTGTCATGAACAGTACCTACAAAGACAGTCACATACAACTCAAAGACATCCTGCTTACCCAATTCGAGCAGGGACGCGAGGTACCGGCTCTGATCGAGCTTTTATCAGTACGCCCCGGCGGCCTGACAATTCAGGACCGCATGCTGATGAGCCGAATCGTCGCCGCCAAAGCATCACGAAAAAATGAGCCAACCACCGTTGCAATTGGCATTGAAGCATTGGCGCTGATGGGCCCCATACTGACCTTCATGTTTGGCACTAAAGCTAAACAGCCGCTCCTCTGCTTTCAGCCGCAGCCAAAGTGCCGCGAAAGCGAGATAAGCAGAGAACTGAATGACATGATCAAGGACGACAGTATCGTTACCAGCGCGCGTGACATCGTACAGCGCTGTACTGGCGGTAAAGATTTTTTAATAATCGCGCTTGAAGAAAAAGATCATAACGAAATTCGCGCAGTTATTGATATGTTCAACAATGGTCGTAAGGGACTTCTGTTAATTCGCGACTATGCGATGGTGCATGCTGCTAGCCATTATGAATATGGACGAGAAAGAGGATTTCGGTTGCTGGAAATGGTTGACGGGTCGGGTGAGTTGATGAGTATTTAAAAATTAGAATCCTGTTATTTATACTCCTTTAGCATTAAAAAACAACGGTGAAAATACCAATGCACAGCAGTCAAGCAAGTAACACTAGTCCCTCGGAACATTATTTGCTTTTTAAAATCACCACACAGGAGTGGCAGATGAAACTCAATGAAATTTTAGATTGGGAAAATAACAACTAATTAATAAAAATATATGAAAGAATTAAAAATAAAGCGCTTTGAGGAGCGAAAGCGCAGCATCGAATGGCTTAGTTCTGCCGCTCAAAACGGAATCGAAAGCCTGATTACGAGTAATCTTGCTTCCGTGCGACTGAGAACGGCCGTTGCGATAGAGTCGATACAAAAATCCGGATTGACCTGTACAGTTTCCGATGGATTTGAAAGTAATTTCACCGATATGGTGATTGTTGGTAAGATAGATGCTGTCACAGATACTAATCGGCCAGAACGGTGGATAAAGCGTCTTGAGATATCAAAGCGGCTTGGATCACATATAGTCGTCGACTATACAGATCATCATATTGGAAGAGGGACAGCAGCGTCTATGTTTTACGCTAAAGCGCTCACCCTTGCCGATACTGTTATCTGCAGCTCGCAAAAACTAAGAGAGCACATTAGCCAATATTCAAAAATTGAAACGATACTTATTGAGGATCCGATTGAGGTACCAATATTACCACCCACAGAACCATCGAACGAACTACCGACTATTTTATGGTTTGGGCACGCGAGTAATCTCCCTTATCTAGTCGATTGCTTGCGTAATAATTTTTCAGAAGAATCCAATGCCCGAATTATTCTGATGACTAATGTAATCCCCCTCCCGGATAATTATGCATCCATGCTAGATATTCCCCAATTAGCCAACATGGAGATTTACGCGATACCTTGGACAAAAAATGATCTGATTGAGATATCTAGCATTATTGATTTCTGTATTATTCCAGCTGGGGTAAATGATTCTGTAAAAAATGGTGCGAGTTCTAATAGACTACTGACATCACTAGCACTGGGACTTCCCACGATTGCTGATTCCCTTGAATCGTACAAACCTTTTTCAAAATATTTTCTTGATTTTGACAAAGAAACAATACGGCAGATGCTTAAAAAACCCAAGCGAAATCTCAAACTTATAACGGAAGCGCAGAGCATCATTGCCAAAGATTACACATCTGAAAAAATAGGTTCTCAATGGAAAAATATGACAGAGAATATCTTTTCAAGATCTTCTTTTTCTCAAACAAAAACACCAGAAATTTCAGATGTCGACATGTCAGAAAACCATAGCGCATCAAAAAATAGTCAACTGCATGTTGAAACTCACGCTGTTAAATATGAAAGCAGCACTATTAGACTAAATCTTGGTTGTGGCGATAAGATTTTGCCCGGCTACATTAATGTCGACGTGGTTGAATCGCGAGCGGGAAAGAAACCAGATGTGATTTGCGATTTGCATCACTTATCAGAATTTCCGAGTGATTTTGCAGATGAAATACTCGCCGTTCATGTTATTGAGCATTTTTGGCAATGGGAAGTAATTGATATATTAAAAGAATGGGCGCGGGTTCTAAAGCCAGGCGGAAAGATGATTTTGGAATGCCCAAATTTAATTAGTGCAGCAGAAGAATTTCTGAAAAATCCGGATATCGCAGCTTTAGGAGGGCAGCAGGGGCAGAGAAGCATGTGGGTATTTTATGGTGATCCCGGCTGGCGCGACCCTCTCATGATACACCGATGGGGTTATACACCGCGGTCACTTGCAGCAATAATGAATGAGGCGGGACTCACTGAGCTTAAACAAGAGCCTGCTCAATTCAAATTGCGAGAGCCTCGGGACATGAGAATCACTGCGACAAAACCAAAAAACTTTTCAAAGAGATAAAAAAAATGGCGAACATCATCAACAGAAAAAGCCAGACAATATCGGAAAATTGTTCTGAGGGTGGTCGGAATGGGTTCCTCAGAGGAATTACTGCAGAAATAGAACCAGGCCTCGAATCGCCAATCGCGAAATGCCAACTGATCGAGCTTCCAAAGATACAGGATCAGCGCGGAAATCTTACTTTCATTGAAGCCGGTCGCCACGTCCCTTTTGATTTCAAACGAGCCTATTTTCTTTACGATGTTCCAGGGGGATCGACGAGAGGCGGGCATGCCCACAAGGCTTTGCATCAGCTCATTATTGCTATTTCAGGAAGCTTCGATATCACACTTACAGATGGAAAAAATAGTCGGCGTTTCCATTTAAACCGTTCTTATTTTGGGCTCTGTGTACCACCAATGATTTGGCGCGACATGGATAATTTCTCATCTGGCTCAGTCGCACTTGTCTTAGCGTCTGATTACTTTGATGAAACGGATTATTACAGAGAATACAACGATTATCTCAAAGCTCAAAAAATATATGATGAATATACCTTTTCTTGAACTCGACAAAGGATACTTTGAACTCAAAGAGGAGATCGATCATGCGGTCGCGAAAGTTCTGTCATCAGGTAAATACATTTTGGGTGAAGAGGTTGCACAATTTGAGTTGGAGTTTGCAAATTACTGCAGCTCGGCTGACGCTATAGGTGTAGGCAACGGATTCGATGCGCTATTAATTTCACTAATGGCGCTAGAAATCGGGCCTGGAGATGAAGTTATCGTCCCAACAAATACATTCATAGCAACATGGCTAGCAGTCTCTCACTGTGGCGCGAGACCAGTTCCAGTAGAAATTGATGCCCTTACTCAGCATATCGATATCAATAGAATTCAGGCCGCAATTACATCAAAAACACGTGCCATCATTCCGGTTCATCTTTTTGGAAATCCGGTTGATCTTCAGCCATTACAAGAACTAGCCAGATCCAGAAAATTAATGGTTATTGAGGACGCCGCGCAGGCACACGGTGCTCGCTACAGAGGGGCTCGAATTGGTGCGCACAGCGATCTAGTTTGCTGGAGCTTCTACCCAGGAAAAAACTTAGGTGCATTCGGTGATGCCGGAGCAATCACCACAAATAACCAGCTCCTAGCGAAACGAATCCGTAAACTCCGAAATTACGGGGCTAGCGAGAAATATCATCACGAATATCAAGGCGTCAATAGTCGCATGGACGAACTCCAAGCAGCAATTTTAAGAATAAAGCTTAACCGGTTGGATGAGTGGAATCAGCGACGTCAAAATATAGCAAAAATCTACACGGCAGCTCTCGAAGGCTCACCACTGACGTTGCCGAAAATAAAAAATTACGCTGAACCCACTTGGCATCTTTTTGTCATCCGCCACCACCAACGTGACGAGCTTTCGCAACTGCTTTCACAATCAGGCATTGAGACGGTTATTCACTACCCAACTCCTCCTGCTGCACAACCCGCTTACCGTGAGTATTTTCCAGACCTTTGTGCTGATTCTCCAGCTCGCCTCTGTGCCAATGAGAATCTAAGTCTGCCAATTGGACCACATCTCCTGCCGGAAACTGCGCACTATGTTGCTGCCAAGGTAAACATGGCTCTAAAAAAATTAGGCAAGAGCCACGAAACAAATTTTATATAAAAGGTATCACGAATGGAGTCCATAATTCTGCGGGAAAGTGAGAAAACGGAAAATGTCCGATTAAAAAAACCTCTGATTTCTATCGTTATTCCCTATTTCAATCAAATTCAATTCGCACCATCACTTTGCAACAATATCGAAACTTATATAAACGACGATATTGAGGTATTAATAATGGATGATAATTCATCTGATGGCAGTGACTTATTTTTGAGAAATCGCTTAAATCAGTTTACAACCGTAAAAATAATTCGTCAAAAAAATAATGTGGGTGTTTTGAGAAATGCATCAGATGGGATGGCTGCGGCGAATGGTACTTATCTCATATTTAGTGCAGGTGATGATTTTTTGAATCCGAGTGCATTAGACTCGATCAGAAAACACTTCCATTCTCAATCCGACATATACATCTATCAGGGTGTTCGAGGAGCTCGACAGAAACTTGAAAGACTCTTGGAAACTCAAGATAATATTAGTAGCCTAACTCTTTTAAATCGAAAGATATTCGAAGCTAAGTGGCGAGATGGAAGCGAACTTTTGAATGCTTGCGCAACTCAGCCAGGATTCATATGGACTCAATGCGTGGTGTTTCAAGCAGATGTAGCAAAAAAGGCTGGCTTCATGCCCGATGGTGGCATTGATGATTGGGGGCTTTGGCACAATCTCGCGTGCCTTAATACTAATACTCTTCTTAAGATCGAAGCATCGCCACTAATATTAGGAATGGTCTCGAACACGCCAGCCTCACTAGGAAACGATCATTTACGTCAAATAGACCGTCAGATATTGGGGGTAATCAAGCATTGGGCGCCGGCTTATAAGAACGATGCGCTAATAAATGCAACGACTAAAAAAATCAATGCATGCCGTGGTGCCGATCCGAATTATACGATTGCAACGCTTCTCCGTATTGCTGAATGCCTCTGTAACAGTGAAGTGAATTAAGGAATTAAGTCATTAACTATATTTGACTGTGAACTTACCAACGAGATCACACATCAGGGCAGCTACGAAAATGGGCTTCGCTTCCTTTGCTATCTTTAAATTTGAAGAAATTAATTCAAGAAGCCAGTGGTCAGCTTTAAATTTGCACCGGTGCTGCAGCGCTGGAGGTTTCTACGATTAGGCGATGTTGTAGGGTATTTAAGGACTTCAAAATTACTAATATTCTTCTTCCGGCTTAAGAGGAATTTATAAAATTTCTGTGAGTTCTATTAAGTTTATGCTCTCAACAGGAAATTAAACTCAAGAAACCAAAAAGTTTTGAACAACTTTTGCGGCTCCATAAAATAAATAAAAATATGACAAAAAAATATTTTAATTTTTCAAATCTCACCTTCGAGGACTTCAGGAGTCTCGCTAAAGATCCATCTCTTTCCAGGCACGAGAAAGTGGGGTTTCCTGATGACTATCGCGAAGGAAAAGAGGAAGAGATATTTAAAGATATCTGCAATAAATTATCGAACCTGAATATTCCAAGAAAAACGATTATGGAAATAGGGCCTGGTTGCAGCAAGCTACCAGCGCTACTTGCTGATCTTTGCTCAAAAAATAATAGTTTTTTAATTTATGTAGATAGCGCTGAAATGCTTTCTCAACTCCCGAATGGACCCGGTATTTCCAAGTTCGAAGGAGAATTTCCCGCTGCATTTGAGAAAAATACGGACCAATTTCATGGAAAAATTGACACAATCATCGCATACAGCGTTATTCAGTACGTCTTTACCGGAGGTAATTTATGGGATTTTGTCGACCGCTGCCTGATACTCTTATCCGACGGCGGAGAAATTCTTTTCGGTGACATTCCAAATATTTCAATGAGAAAAAGATTTTTTTCGAGCAAAGCAGGTGCAATATCTCATCGGAGTTATACAGGCCGTGATGAAACCCCTGAAGTTTTTTTTAATCAATTAGAAATTGGGCAAATGGATGATAGCGTAGTGCTGGCAATTCTTGCCAGAGCTCGCTCGCAGGGCTTCCATGCGTGGGCTATTCCACAGTTAAATTCTCTGCCTTTTGCAAATCGTCGCGAAGATATACTTATACGTAAACCTTAAGGACCAGGCCATGACATCCAAAAAATTAATCATTGTTGGCGACTCCGCTTTTGCCGAGATTGCCCATGAGTATTTTTCTGCGGACTCTGAATATGAAGTAGTGTCATTTTCCGTGGAGCGCGATTTCTTAAGGCGGCATGAGCTGAGGGGCCTCCCTGTCGTGGCATTCGATGAAATCGAAACCCACTTTAATCCAGATACGCATTTCGTTTTCGTTGCTACGGTTTATACCCAATTGAACAGACTGCGCACCCGTCTTGCCGGAGCTGCTAAAAAAAAGGGATACAAATTAGCGTCTTATGTGAGTTCGCGTTCCTTTGTGTGGCGAAATGTTGAACTTGGTGAACATTGCTTTATTTTTGAAGACAACACAGTTCAGCCTTTTGTTAAAGTGGGTAATAACGTCATCCTTTGGAGTGGTAATCACGTTGGGCATCATTCAATCATTCGAGATAATTGCTTTATTGCCTCCCATGCAGTAATTTCTGGATTTTGTGATATCGGGCAGAATAGTTTTGTTGGCGTGAATGCAACATTGGCAAATAATGTTCAAATTGGCAGGGATAACTGGATTGGTCCTAACGTAGCTATCATGAAAAACACGGAAGCAGGTTCACTTTACAAAACAGATCAACCTGAACCGGCTAAAATTTCCACACTGCGTTTTTTTAAAATTATGGACTAACTAATGATGCAATGGAAAAAACTGGGCATAGTGTATGGACCAGATGGTTCATTGCCTTGGGCTAGTTCCCATGCCATGATCCCGACACCCGTTCTGCTTAATAGAAATGTAATCCGTGTATTCGTCACCTTCTGGGACGCGGGGGGTATAGGCCGGCCAGGTTATGTAGATGTCGCAGCACAAGATCCACTCCATGTTATCGGTGTATCGCAGCAACCATTGCTCGAATTAGGCAAACCGGGAACCTTTGATGAAAATGGTTTGTTGACTTGTGGCGTAACAGATTTATGCAATGGTAGGATGTTCATGTACTACGCGGGCTTTGAGCTTGGCACTAAGATCCGCTATCGACTCCTGACCGGGCTTGCAATAAGCTCAGATGGTGGCAACACATTTGCTCGCTTTGCTGCAACACCAGTCTTAGAGCGTTCTGCCACGGAAATTTATTTCCGTGGTGGGCCTTATTGCCTCTACGAACCGCAACGCTTCCGGCTCTGGTATGTAGCGGGGAGCGACTGGATAGATCTTGATGGAAAGGCAATGCCAGTCTATGACATTCGCTATGCGGAATCAGATGACGGCATTCATTGGCCGGATCAAGGCGAGGTCCAAATACCCATCACTGAAGCGGATGAGCATGGATTTGGCCGCCCTTGCGTAATTACCAAACCGGGTGGTGGCTATCGCATGTTCTACTCGGTGCGCCGTCGATCGTTTGGAACTTATCGGCTTGGTTATGCCGAATCAGACGATGGCCGAGCATGGACCCGCATGGACGACAGATTGAACCTTGACGTTACACCGGGAACCTTTGACTCTGATGCCATCATGTACGCTGCGCCATTAGAGGTCGATGGAAAACTCTACGTGTTTTACAACGGTAACGATTTCGGACGAGATGGATTCGCCGCAGCGGTACTGGAGGCTGAATGAACCTGAGCGTCCGTCCCTATGGAACGACTGATGCGGAAGCCTGGGATGATTTCTGCAGCGGGGCACTACAAGCCACGTTATTACATACCCGTCGTTTTCTGTCATACCATGGTGACTGCTTTGCCGACTGCTCCCTGATTATTGAGGATGGTGGTAAATGCGTGGGCCTGTTTCCAGCCGCACTCAGTCCCAGCGATCCTACAAATGTCGTGTCACATCCGGGCATCACGTATGGCGGTGTGTTGCATCAGGGAAATTTACGTGGCGAACGCATGGTGGTCGCCTTGGTCGAGATATGCCGTCATTTCCGTGCGCAGGGCTTACAGAACCTTGCTTATAAGGGTGTACCCACCTTCTATCATCGCGCACCGGCCCAAGACGATCTGTATGCTCTTTTTAGGCTGGCAGCTACACGTATTCGTTGCGACCTGAGTTGTACCATTGACCTGCAACACAGGCTCTACGTCAGTGAGCGGAGGCGTAGAAGCCTAAAAAAGGCCATCAAGGTCGGCGTCGAGATCGTTGAGGGTGGTCACTATTTGAAGCATCTTTGGGAAATACTAGCTGAAAATTTAGCAACCAAACACGGTGCGAAACTCGTCCATACTCTTGCGGAAATCGTCCATCTTGCCGACCTATTCCCTAAACACATCCGTTGCATCTGTGCCCTACTGGATGGCAGTGTGGTGGGAGGCGTGGTGATCTTCATCACGCCAACGGCTTACCACGCTCAGTATATTGCTTCAAGCAAGACTGGCTATAAAGTATCTGCATTGGACCTTGTATTTGAATACGCCATAGAGGCCGCAGGTAAAGAACGCAGGCGCTGGTTTGACTTTGGAATCAGCAACGAAAACCAAGGAAAGGTTCTTAACGATAGCCTATATCGCTTCAAAAGTGAATTCGGCGGAGGCGGCGTAATACATGAATTTTACGATTTAAATCTCAGTGGGATATAGTTGAGTTTCGGAACCGCTGAATAAATCCACATCTTATAGCGAGCTAGGGATGGTGTTCAAAACACACCACAGCCTCTGGCATTGACTGTCGTTGTCGCTGACAATCGCCGCTTTGATTCTTGATGCCGAGCTGCTTGATGAAACAATTCACACTGGCTCTCAATCTGTCCCAGCGCCGTACTCGCAAGCGTGAATTTCTCGACGCCATGGATCGCGCTGTGCCGTGGACGGCGCTCTTGGCACTGATTACGCCGCTCGCGCCACGAAAGCGCACCGGCCGACCGCCCTTTGCACTGGAGGCCATGCTGCGTATTCACTTCCTCCAGCAATGGTTTGGCCTCTCCGATGTCGCCATGGAAGAAGCGCTCTTTGATGTTCCCTTGTACCGTGAGTTTGCAGGACTGGGCGGCATGAGTCGGCTGCCTGATCGGGTGAGCATCCTGCGCTTTCGGCATCTGCTGGAAGAACACCGGTTGGCTTAGCAATCCCTGCAAGTCGTCAATGCCCACCTGGCACAGGCCGGTTTGATGTTGAAAGAAGGTACGGTGGTCGACGGCACTCTGATCGCAGCACCTTCCTCGACGAAGAATCAAGGCGGCGAGCGCGATCCTGAGATGCATCAAGTCAAAAAAGGCAATCAATGGCACTTCGGGATGAAGGCCCATATCGGTGCCGATGCCGAC
>Ga0315909_10006736_pt1 | contig 12928 bp, 10 predicted proteins | sample LakEriMetagenome_11_FD_203527 | JGI IMG/M metagenome (GOLD analysis project Ga0315909, IMG submission 203527) | Freshwater fungal communities from buoy surface, Lake Erie, Ohio, United States - Buoy 2 MA125 | ecosystem: Environmental > Aquatic > Freshwater > Lake | place: USA: Lake Erie, Ohio...
GGTCAACCGCGGCCTGGACATCGATGTGGAATCGACCATGCAAGCCAACGTGATCGAGTCACTGCGTGCCATGGGTCACAACCTGGCGCCAGTCGTCGATCCCTACATGGACTTCGGCTCGGGCCAATTCATCTGGCGCATGAGCGAGGACATGGAAGACGGTTACGTGGCTGCCAGCGACAGCCGTCGCGATGGCCACGCGGCTGCATTCTGAGCGGAGAACAGCACTCATGAGCACGCGCACCTACGATCCGATCACCCCACACACCGTGGCCTTTCTGGGCATGGGCGTGATGGGCGCCCCGATGGCCGGCCATCTGGCACGCGCCGGGCATCAGGTCACGGTCTACAACCGCAGCACCGCCAAGGCGCAGGCCTGGGTCAAGGAATACGGCGGCAAGTCGGCAGCCACGCCGCGCGAAGCGGCAGCAGGCGCTCAAATCGTCTTCGCCTGCGTCGGCAACGATGACGATTTGCGAAGCGTGGTGCTCGGTGCGCATGGTGCATTTGCCGGCATGGCGCGTGGCGCACTGTTCGTGGACCACACCACGGCGTCGGCCGAAGTGGCGCGCGAACTGCACGCGGCCGCACGCGAGCGCGGGCTCGATTTTGTCGATGCGCCGGTCTCAGGTGGCCAGGCTGGTGCGGTCAATGGCCTGCTCACCGTGATGTGCGGCGGCGATGCAGCAGCCTTCGAGCGCGCCAAGCCCGTGGCCATGGCCTTTTCGCGGGCCTTCACGCTCATTGGGCCCTCGGGCGCCGGTCAACTGGCCAAGATGGTCAATCAGATTTGCATCGCGGGCATCGTGCAGGGGCTGTCCGAGGGCATTCACTTCGGCCAGTCTGCCGGCATCGACATGAAGCTGGTGCTCGATGTGATCGGCAAGGGCGCGGCGCAGTCCTGGCAGATGGACAACCGCGGTAAGACCATGGTCGACGATCAGTTCGAGTTCGGCTTTGCAGTGGACTGGATGCGCAAGGACCTGGGCCTGTGCATTGATGAGTCACGTCGCAACGGCGCGTCGCTTCCCCTCACTGCGCTCGTCGACCAGTTCTATGGCGATGTGCAAAAGCAAGGCGGCGGACGCTGGGATACGTCCAGCCTCATCCGACGCCTGAAGCGCAAGGGCTAAGCCCGCTTCAGCGTGCGGGTATCAGTACAAGGTGCATTGGCTAAATATCTGAGCACTAAGGGGGTGCCCTGGTGGGGCGCAGCGCAACGTACGAAGCGTCAGCCAATCGTATCGATCGGTGGCCCTCGAAACCGATTGCGCACACCCAACCCCCACCAAGCGATCGCCAGCCCTACACACATTGCCAGGACAAGCACCCTCACCTTCTCGTTGGGAGGCTGCATCCCGACCCAGATCAGTGTGAGTGCTCCCAACACTGCGACCAGCGCGACAGGTTTAGATAGCGCCCGAAGATCAAAGGGGCCCTTGCGTTTCCAGTGGCGCCCCTCGGCCCAGGCACCCGCTGCGACCGGCAGCACATAGGAAATATAGAGAAACACTGTGCAACCAGTGGACAACAGCACAAAGGCATCGGCGTAAAGCGTCATGGCAAACGCGGCCAGGGCCGATATCCAGACCGCCGCCGCAGGGGAGCCATAGCGCGGATCCACAGTTGCCAGCCTCTGTGAAGCAGGCAACCCTCCATCCCGTGCAAAGGCAAACATCATCCGCGAGATGGACATCAGACAGGCCAGCGAGCAGACGTAGTTGATCAGAACCAAAGCCAGGACCAGGAGCAACCGCAATGGGCTGGGCACAGGTGCAAGGAGGGTCGCAAAAAAGCCCGAACCCTGTTTAACCGCTTGTGCCATTGAAGGCAGGCAGAGTACGAATGTGCTCACCAGCACGACGCCGAACAAACCAGACCAGAGCACTGAACGCACGATGCCTCGGGGCACTGCGCGTTGTGCATCGCGTGTTTCCTCCGCCGTGTGTGCCGAAGCGTCAAATCCGGTGATGGTGTAGACCGTCAGCAGCAGACCCGAGAGAAAGACGCCCAACTGGCTCGTTGAGGCAGGCCAGATACTGCCCTCTGTACCCGTGAAATTCGTGAACGTGATCAGACGCGAGACATCGATCGGCGTGACCGAAAACACCCATAGTGAGATGGTGAGCACAATCGTCACCGCGAAGATGAGATAGCCGGAGAAGTCGATGAGTCGCGTGGTCCATCCGATGGCGACATGATTGAGTACCGCCTGCGAGCCGAGCACAACGCCGATAAATGCAGCCTGGCTGCGTAAACCCCACTGTTCCGTGTCGATGCCCAGCATTGGCAGAAGCAGTGTTTTGACAAATGGGTCATACAGACCGAAAGCAATCGATCCACAGGCCAAGACCAACCCGAGCAGATTGAACCAGACCGTCACCCAACCGAAGCCGCGGCTGCCCAGAATGGATCCCCAGTGATAAAGCCCCCCGGCGGTGGGAAACGCTGAGGCAATCTGCGCCATGGCCACCGCCACAAGCAGCGCAAAAGCCGAGCCCACCAACCAGCCCACTGATACCGTAAAGCCGCCACCTGCGCCCAGGGCTGTTGGAAAAGCCGTGATGCCACCAGCGAGGATGCAGATGATTGCGAACGACACTGCAAAGTTTGAAAAGCGGCTCATGCGCCGCTGAAGATCCTGGGCGTAGCCCAATCGGGCCAGCATTGCACTGTCGGCGTCTGGCAGTAGGCCAGGAAGGTCAGCGCCTCGGTCCGCGCCTCTGAAGTCGTGCATCAGAAGGCGCTGCGCCAGCGCTCCCCGCGGGCCAGTGCCTGCATGAGCGCATCACGATCGCCGTCTCTCAACGCGGTTTCAATGCGGTCAAGTTCAACGCGAAAGGCCGCAGCAGCGGCCAGCACCGGCTCGCGGTTGTCCAGGAGGATGCCGGCCCACAATCCTGCGGGCGAACCTCCCACCCGCGTGGTGTCGCGAAGCCCTGCACCGTGATACCGGCGGGCATCCTCGGCACGCGGCCCTTCGCCAATCGATGCGGCCAGTGCAAACGCCACGGCATGCGGCCAGTGCGAGACTTCGGCAAAGAGCAGGTCGTGGTGCTGCGGGCTCATGTGCGCCACCCGTGCACCCAGTGCGCGCCACATCGACTCCACCCGCTGCACCACATCGGCATCGCACTCGGGTGTGGGGCACATCAGCAACGCGCGACCATCGAAGAGATCCGCGCGCGAAGCCCCCGGGCCTGACCGGTCGGAGCCGGCAATCGGATGAGACGCCACGAAGCGCCCGCGCCGCTCGCCCAGGCCCGCCAGGGCTGCAGCCACCATGCTCGACTTGGTACTCGACACATCCGTCAGGCACGCCTGCGCACCCAGCCCCGTTCTCATCGCCGGGTCGGCCACCAGCGCACAGTTCACGGATACTGGCGCAGCCAGCACTACCAGATCGGCACCAGCCAGCAGCGCGGGCAAACCGGTGCAGACCTCATCGATCAGACCTGCATCCCGTGCCATGTGCGCATGCTGCGGGTCCAGCCCGCGGATACGACGGGCAAGACCCCGCGCACGCAAGGCACCTGCCACCGAGCCGCCCAGTGCACCCGTCCCAACGATCGAAACCGTATCGAACACCTCAGGATGCTCAGCAGGCCGCTTCGCAGCAGCGGGTTCGGTCACGCGCGCCCCAGCGCGGCACGCAAGGCATCCAGGAAAATCCGGTTCTCTTCGGGGAGCCCCACTGTGATGCGCAGCCACTCGGGCAGGCCGTAGTTGCCCACCGGCCGCACGATCACACCAGCCTTGAGCAGCTTTTCGTTGATGGCGTTGGCGTCACCCACCTTCACCAGCACGAAGTTGCCGTAGGAGGGCACGTACTGCAGACCCATCGCCTCGAAGGCCGCCTGCAGCAGCTGCACACCCTCAGCGTTCAGCGCTCGGCTGCGCTCCAGGAATGGCCGATCGGCCAGCGCCGCAACCGCGGCCGCCTGTGCCATGGAATTCACGTTGAAAGGCTGTCGCACCCGGTTCATCAGGTCGGTCAGTGCCGGCTGGGCCACGCCATAGCCCACACGCAAGCCCACAAGCCCATAGGCCTTGGAGAACGTGCGCGAGAGCACCAGGTTGGGAAACCGCTTGACCCACGCCACCGCATCCACCCACAGCGAGGGCTCGAGGTATTCGTTGTAAGCCTCATCGAGCACCACCACGACATTAGGCGGCACCGACTGCAGGAAGGCCTCGATCTCGCCCGCGGGCAGAAAGGTGCCGGTGGGATTGTTGGGGTTGGCAATGAACACCACCCGCGTATCGGGCGCAATGGCCGCGCGCATGGCCGGCAGATCGTGGCCGAAGTTCTTCGCGGGGGTCACGATAGCCCGCGCACCGGTTTCTTGCGTAGCCAGTTCATAGACCTGAAAGGAGTACTGCGAGTACACCGCTGACAGACCCGGCTGCAACCAGGCATGCGCCACCAGCTCCAGGATGTCGTTGGAACCATTGCCGAGTGTCAGCCAGTCCTGCGGCACACCCAGGCGCGCCGACAACGCTTCCTTCAGCTCAAAGCCGTTGGCATCCGGGTAACGTCCCAGGTCGGCGGCGGCAACCAGCATCGCCTGACGGGCCGACTCGGGCATCCCCAGCGGGTTTTCGTTGGAGGCGAGCTTGACGATCTTGGACTCGTCCAGACCATAGGCCCGGGCCACTTCGGAGATCGGGCGGCCTGCGCGATAAGGCGCAATGGCGCGCACATAGGCGGGCGCAAGTGATGCGGGATCGGTCACAGCAGATTGAGCGCTCATGGTGCGGGCGATGTAGAGGTGGTCGGTGTGGCGATTGGATGGGGGCTGCGTCCGGAGGTCAGACTCACCTCACGCGGATACGAACCCAGCGACTTGAAATAAGCGGCATGTGCGCGGATTTCGGCCAACGCAGCCGCCACCGATGCGTCGGCCTCATGGCCCAGCAAGTCGATGTAAAAGTAATACTCCCAGTTGCCCTGACGTGCCGGGCGCGATTCGAAGCGCTTCATCGACACGCCATGACGCGACAGCGGCTCGATCAGCGCATGCACGGCGCCGGCACGATCCGGCACTGACAGAATCAGCGAAGTCTGGTCTGTGCCTGATGGGCCACACACATGGTTGCCGATGACCGCAAAGCGCGTGCGATTGAGCGGATCATCCTGGATCGACTGCGCCACCACCTGCACGTCGTAGCGCCCCAGTGCCCCGTCGCCGGCAATGCCCGCGGTGTGCGGCTCCAGAGCAGCCAGACGTGCGCCTTCGGCATTGCTTGAGACCGGCACACGCTCCAGCGTGGGATAGTTGCGATTGAGCCATCCAGTGCACTGCGCCAGGGCCTGCGCATGGGCGCAGATGCGGGTGATGCCATTCATGGTGCCGCTGTGCGTGAGCAGGTGATGACGCACTGGCACCGACACCTCACCGCAAATTTTCAGTGGACTTTGCAAAAACAGGTCGAGGCTGCGATTGACCGCCCCCTCGCTGGAGTTCTCTACCGGCACCACACCAAAGTCTGCGGTACCGGCTTCGCTTGCGCGAAAGACTTCATCAATCGACACACACGCGACGGCCTCAACACCCTGCCCGAACTGGGCCAGCACGGCCTGCTCCGAGAATGTTCCGGCCGGGCCCAGATAGGCCACGCGTAACCGCCGCTCGAGCTCGCGGCAACCAGAAATGATCTCGCGCCAGACCGCAGCAATAGCGGCATCCGGCAGCGGACCGGCATTGCGCTCGGCAAGCCTGCGCAAAATCTGCGCTTCACGCTCCGGCCTCCAGACCGGTGCATTGGTGGCGTGCTTGTGCGCGCCCACCTCAAGCACCAGTCGACCCCGCTCGCCAAGTAAATCGAGCAACCGGCCGTCGACCTCGTCAATTCGCTGTCGCAATTCGGACAGTCGGTCGCTCATTGCGTGTCTCCAGAGTGTGTGTGTGCCACCGCAATCAACCGCTCAACAACGCCGGGGCGCGCCCCATCCTGCATGCATGCTCACGGACAGAACGAAACCGCGGATCAGGATGCCGTGCCCGGATCCGATTCGCCAGCGCTGAGTTCTTCAGCTCCGTCCGATTCCACCACGCGCTGTACACCCGACAAGGTCGTGCCCTCATCGACTGCGATGAGCGTGACGCCCTGTGTGGCGCGGCCCATCTCGCGGATCTCGGACACCCGGGTGCGCACCAGCACGCCGCCCGTGGTGATCAGCATGATTTCATCACGCGCCTCGACCAGGATCGCCCCGACTACCTTGCCGTTGCGTTCGCTGGTCTGAATGGCAATCATGCCCTTGGTGCCGCGACCATGGCGCGTGTATTCGGTAATCGGCGTGCGCTTGCCAAACCCGTTTTCGGTGGCGGTCAGCACCGACTGCGTCTCGGTCTCGGCCACCAGCATGGCAATCACGGCCTGTCCATCCTCGAGGGTCATGCCCCGCACACCGCGCGCGCCCCGCCCCATGGGTCGGACATCGTTCTCATCAAAGCGCACCGCTTTGCCGCTGTCCGAAAAGAGCATGACATCGTGGGCACCATCGGTGACCGCCACACCAATCAGAAAATCGCCTTCATCCAGATCGACCGCGATGATGCCGCGCTTCAGAGGACGCGAGAATTCGGTCAGCGGCGTTTTCTTGACCGTGCCCAGACTGGTGGCCATAAAGACGAAATGCTGATCGTCGAAGGTCTTGACCGGCAACACGACGGTGATTTTTTCGCCATCGACCAGGGGGAACATGTTGACGATGGGTTTGCCCCGCGCATTGCGCGACCCTTGCGGCACTTCCCAGACCTTGAGCCAATAAACCCGGCCACGATCGGAAAAACACAGGATGTAGTCGTGGGTGTTGGCAATGAAGAGCTGATCGATCCAGTCATCTTCCTTCATCGACGTGGCCTGCTTGCCACGCCCGCCACGACGCTGCGCCCGGTACTCAGAGAGCGGCTGGCTCTTGATGTAGCCGGTGTGCGAGAGCGTCACCACCATGTCGGTCGGCGCGATCAGGTCTTCGGTGTCGAGTTCGGTGGCGTTCAGTTCGATTTGCGAGCGCCGCGGGTCTTTGTTCGGATCGCCATATTCCGCCTTGATGGCCTTCAGCTCATCGCCAATGATCTGACTGATGCGCTCAGGGCGCGCCAGGATATCGAGCAGATCGGCAATGGCTTCGATCACCTCGCGATATTCCTGAACGATCTTGTCCTGCTCCAGGCCCGTGAGGCGCTGCAGACGCATCTGCAAAATTTCCTGGGCCTGAACCTCGGAAAGTTTGTAGCCGGCATCGGTGAGCCCCACACCAGGCTCGAGCCCCAGCGGCCTGAATGCCGCCGCATCTGCCCCGGCGCGGGTGACCATCTCGCGGGCTACACCCGGGTCCCAGGTGCGGGCCAGCAGCCGCTCGCGGGCCACGGGCGGCGTGGGCGAGGCCTTGATGAGCTCGATCATCTCGTCGACGTTGGCCACCGCCACCGCCAGACCCTCGAGCACATGGCCGCGATCGCGAGCCTTGCGCAGATCGAATACTGTGCGCCGCGTGACCACTTCACGCCGGTGCGACAGAAACGCCTCGAGCATCTGCTTGAGGTTAAGCAGGCGGGGCTGGCCATCGACCAGTGCCACCATGTTCATGCCAAAGGTGTCCTGCAGTTGCGTCTGTTTGAACAGATTGTTCTGCACCACCTCAGGCACTTCGCCGCGCTTTAATTCAATGACCAGTCGCATGCCCGACTTGTCCGACTCATCACGGATGTCGGAAATCCCTTCGATTTTCTTTTCCTGGACCAGCTCGGCGATGCGCTCCTGCAGCACACGCTTGTTGACCTGGAAAGGCAGTTCGTCAACCACGATGGACTGTCGCTGCCCGCGATCGATTTCCTCGAAATGTGTACGGGCGCGGATCACCACTCGGCCCCGACCGGTGCGGTAACCCTCGCGCACGCCGTTGACGCCGTAAATGATTCCGGCGGTGGGAAAGTCGGGGGCCGGAATGAGCTCGATGAGTTCATCCACACTTGACTCGGGCCTGCGCAGCAGCAGCAGACAGCCCTCGACCACCTCGCCCAGGTTGTGCGGCGGAATGTTGGTGGCCATGCCCACCGCAATGCCCGAACTGCCATTGATGAGCAGATTCGGAATGCGTGCAGGCAGCAGCAGCGGTTCCTTCTCTGAACCGTCGTAGTTGGCACCGAAATCGACGGTTTCCTTGTCGATATCGGCCAGCAGCTCATGCGCGATCTTCGAGAGGCGAATCTCGGTGTACCGCATGGCGGCGGCGTTGTCGCCATCCACCGAACCGAAGTTGCCCTGCCCATCGACCAGCATGTAGCGCAGCGAAAAATCCTGGGCCATGCGCACGATGGTGTCGTAGACCGACTGATCACCGTGGGGGTGGTACTTACCGATGACATCGCCAACGATACGGGCCGATTTCTTGTACGGCCGGTTCCAGTCGTTGTTCAGCTCGTGCATTGCAAACAGCACCCGCCGATGGACTGGCTTGAGTCCGTCGCGTACATCCGGGAGAGCCCTGCCGACGATCACGCTCATGGCGTAATCGAGGTAGGAGCGCCGCATCTCTTCTTCGAGACTGATCGGGAGAGTTTCTTTTGCGAATTGATCCATGAGGATGCGACGAGCGCTGCGGCGGGTAAAGCCTTGAATTTTAACCCATCTGGCTGTGATGTAATGGGGCATGACTGTGCCGACCGCCCCCCCGACCGCGCCCGTTTCGCTGATCAGTCCCAGATGGCTTGCACCGGTGGCCGATGGGCCCGCCGTCCTGACCGGGCATACCGTTGTCGTGCAGGGCACGCAGATCGCAGCCGTGATGGCTCGCGAAGCGGCTCTGCAGGCCTATCCGCAGGCCCCGCGCATTGATCTGGACGAGCATCTGCTCATCCCTGGACTGATCAATGCGCATACCCATGCGGCCATGGCCCTTCTGCGAGGCACTGCCGACGATCTGCCCCTTGAGCGGTGGCTGCACGAACGCATCTGGCCCATGGAAGGTGCGCTGATGTCGGAGGCCTTCGTCTATGACGGTTCAGTGCTGGCCTGCCGCGAAATGCTGATGGGCGGGATCACCACCTTCAGCGATATGTATTTTTTCCCGGAGTCCACCGCGAAAGCCGCACTGGACCTGGGAATGCGGGCTGCGGTGGGCATCATCGTGATCGACTTTCCCAGCGCCTACGGGAGCGGGCCACAGGACTATCTCGCCAAGGGCCTGAAGCTGCGTGACAGCCTGCGCCATGAGCCCACCATCAGTTTCACCCTGGCGCCGCACGCACCCTATTCGGTAGGCGACGCGGCACTCGCAGATGTGGCACGCCTGTCAGCCGAGCTGCAAATGCCTGTGCATATCCATGTGCACGAAACCGCGCGCGAAGTGGCCGAGCATGTGGCGCGCCACGGCGTGCGCCCGCTGACGCGCCTGGCCGCACTGGGGCTGGTCAACCCGGAGTTGATTGGCGTGCACGCAGTGCACCTGGATGACGCCGACATTCGCCTGCTTGCGAACCATGGCGCCTCGGTGGTGCACTGCCCGCATTCGAACCTGAAACTGGCCAGCGGCATCGGGCCTGAGGTGGCGCGACTGCTGAACGAAGGCGTCAACGTCGCCATCGGTACCGATGGCTCAGCGAGCAACAATCGCCTCGATCTGATCGCCGAAACACGCACGGCCTGCCTGCTCGCCAAAGGACTGAGCGGGGATGCTGCCGCCTTCAATGCGCATCAGGCGCTGCGGGCGGCGACTCTGGGCGGCGCTCGGGCCCTCGGGATGCAGGACAGGATCGGCAGCATTGAACCCGGCAAGGCAGCTGACCTCGTTGCGGTCGACCTGACCGATGACGGACTGGCCACATTCCATGATCCGGTCGCGCATTTGGTGTATTCCTCGACGAATCAGCAGGTCAGCGATGTCTGGGTGAATGGGCAGTCTGTTGTAGTCAAGCGACAAATGGTGCATGCCCGCGCGCTCGACGCCGTAGCGGCAGTACGTGCCCGCAATGTCGTGTGGCACAATCGTTTAGGTCAGTTTGTGCCGGGTAACGTGCGGGCATAGGTTGTTTCAAGCCGTGTGGCGCTCTGCAGTTTCTGGTGGCGCCCACCGGCACAAGGCACGTTCGAGGCGCTTTGCCGTAGGTAAGCGGGTCGGTATACTGCGTCGCAGCCGCTGCAAGGCGTTGATTTTTCAGATGTGAGTCATCTCACCGAGAGGAGAAACATGAAGAAATCGCTCAAGTTGGGAGCCCTCGTGGCCACTGGTCTGCTGGCTGCATGCGCGTCCACCAACCAGGACACTCCGAATATCAAAGCCGCTCCGAACCAGACCGGCTATGTCCAGTCGCCGTTCGGCAACGTGGTCACTTCGCCGTTTGCAGAGCAGCCCGGCAGCCCGAAAGGTCTGTGCGTGCGTACGCCCTGGTGGCAACCCGCCAACGCTCAGGTCGATTGCAACGCCGACCTGATGCCGCGTTCGGCCCCGGCCCCTGTGTCGTCGCCCATGGCGCCGCCGCCCGCCCCGCGTCCGGTCGTCCCGGCCCCGGCCCCGGCACCGCGCCCGGCACCTGCCCCGGCTCCGGCTCCGCGTCCGACCAGCGAGAAGGTCACTTTTGCGGCCGATGCGTTCTTCGACTTCGACAAGGCCACGCTGAAGCCTGAAGGTAAAGCCAAGCTCGACGACCTCGCCGGCAAGATCAAGGGCGTCACCCTTGAGGTCATCATCGCTGTGGGTCACACCGACAGCGTTGGTTCCGAGGCCTACAACCAGAAGCTGTCGCTGCGTCGTGCTGAAGCAGTCAAGGCTTACCTGGTGAGCAAAGGCATCGAAGCCAACCGCGTCTACACCGAAGGCAAAGGCACCAAGCAGCCGGTCGCCGACAACAAGACCGCCGAAGGCCGCGCGAAGAATCGCCGCGTGGAGATCGAAGTGGTCGGTACGCGTCCAGTTAAGAAGTAAGGGTTTCAGGATGGTCGGGGCCTCAGGGCCCCGCCACTCCAGCCTTGCTGCTCAAAGCCCCGCTTTTGCGGGGCTTTGTTTTTTGCACTTCGAGTGCGTATCACCCCGATTTTCCGTCGATGCACTACGCCACGCAGTGCCCGGTTCCCCTAAAATCGATGGCTGTTCTTTCGATCGATGACCATGAGCCTGCCTGCCTCTGTCACACCAGCTGACTCACCCGTGTCTGCCAATGCAGACTCCGGTGAAATTGCCAAATTCGAAGCCTTGGCTGCGCGGTGGTGGGATCCGGAATCTGAATTCCGGCCGCTGCATCGGATCAACCCGCTGCGCCTCGGATGGATCGAACAGCTTGCAGGGACGGTTTCGGGGCGTGATGTCATCGACGTAGGATGCGGCGGGGGCATTCTTGCTGAGTCCATGGCTGCGCGAGGTGCCCGGGTCACCGGCATCGATTTGGCAGGCAAAGCACTTAAAGTCGCTGAGCTGCATGGGTTGGAGTCCGGCGTGGCGGTGCGCTACCAGCAGATCTCTGCTGAGGACATGGCCGCGAGCGAACCGGAAAGCCGCGACGTGGTCACCTGCATGGAAATGCTGGAGCACGTCCCGGATCCAGCCTCCACCATCGCCGCGTGCGCGCGGCTGGCTCGTCCAGGCGGCTGGGTGTTTTTCTCCACACTGAACCGTAACCCCAAGTCGTTCGTGTTCGCGATCATCGGAGCGGAATACATTCTGAAACTGCTGCCGCGTGGCACGCACGAATACGGCAAGTTCATTCGACCTTCTGAGCTGATCGGTCATGCGCGCCATGCCGGACTGCAACAACAAGCCATGCTGGGACTGACCTACAACCCGCTCACACGCGAGTACAAACTGGTGGACGGCGACGTCAGCGTCAATTACCTCGTTGCCTTTCGCAAGCCCGCCTGAATCGGTCAGGGCGCCCACCAAATCGATGCCCGTCATGACCGCACCCTTTACACCGCGCCCACTGGCCGTGTTTTTCGATCTTGACGGCACCCTCGCCGATACCGCTGCCGACCTCGCTGCGCCGGTCAACGCCATGCGTCAGGAAAGAGGGCTGCCCGCCTTGCCACTCGATGTGTTGCGGCCGTTCGCATCGCACGGCGCGCGCGGGCTTCTGGGACAAGGCTTAGGCGTCCGACCTGAAGATGGCGGTTACGAGACCCTGCGTCTCGACTTTCTGGCACGCTACGAAGCCGCCATGGTGGTACACACCAGGCTGTTCGACGGCATGCATGAAGTGCTTGCCGGTTTGGATACGCACGGCATTCGCTGGGGCGTGGTCAGCAATAAGGTCGAGCGATACGTGCGCCCGATCATGGCTGCGCTCGGTGTTCTGGATCGTTCGGTCAGCGCCATCGGCGGCGATACCACCCCCCATCCAAAGCCACATCCTGCGCCCCTGCTGCACGCGGCTCAATTGGCCGGGGTGCGGCCGCAGGACTGTATCTACGTAGGTGATGACCTGCGCGACATCGAAGCCGGCCGCGCAGCAGGTATGCGCACAATTGCGGCGGGTTACGGATTTTGCGGTGATGGCCTCGCGCCGATTCATTGGGGCGCAGATGCCCTGATTCATGCGCCCGTTGAGCTGCAGGGTCTGTTGCAGCTGCGCAATTGAAAGTCGGCACGAGGACATCTTGACGCGATCGCCGCGCCCAACGCTGATGTGGTCGACGCGATCCGGACACAGCGTGGTGCGGCGCGTGCTGAGGACGGCTTCACTGAGACAGCGCCAGCACGGTACTGTGGCGCGTTGGCTCATGTGGAGTCTGGTGGCGGTGGTCCTGCTGGCGGCCGTGTTGCTGGCCACCCTCACCTGGGGACCGAATCTGATGCGCGAACAGATTGCTGCGCGTACCAGCCTCATGCTCGGACGCACGGTCCGTGTGGAGCACATCAGCGTCTCGCCTTTCGCCGGGCATGCCATTTTCAGCAATCTGATCATCGATAGCCTGGAGCCAGGCAAGC
>Ga0315909_10006738_pt1 | contig 12926 bp, 8 predicted proteins | sample LakEriMetagenome_11_FD_203527 | JGI IMG/M metagenome (GOLD analysis project Ga0315909, IMG submission 203527) | Freshwater fungal communities from buoy surface, Lake Erie, Ohio, United States - Buoy 2 MA125 | ecosystem: Environmental > Aquatic > Freshwater > Lake | place: USA: Lake Erie, Ohio...
CGGCGTCACGGCCACGCAGTTTGTCAACCTCTTCCGCAGGTCGCCCGCCGCATGGACGACGCTCAACCGGCTGCGGACCGGAGCCGGGCTCAAGCCACTGTCGTGATCGCAGGGTGTGACGTCGCGCGTTCAGCAGCTTCTGCCGATGTTCGGATCACGGTAGGGGTTGCCCATGCCCCGGGAGCCGGCGTTGCTGACGAGCGCAGGCAGGGATGCCGGAGCGAAGGCAGCATCGAGTGAGCGAAGGCCTGGAAGGCCGGGCCGAACGTCCGGCGATGGGGCATGGGCAACCCCGGCCTGCGCACGATGGGCCGAAACATACTAGGGAAGCGGCCGCCTACGGAAGCGGCCGCGTCGACCCGGTCACCCGATCAGTCCTTCAAGAGAAGCCATTCGGCGGCCGCGGCCCGCTCCCCGGCGGCGTCGCCCTTGAACCGCGTCAGCCTCGTCGGCTGCGACGAGAGGGCCGCGATCGCCCCGACGTCCTCCTGCGGATCGGCCAGCCAGAGCGGCCTCGGCCCGCCGACGGCGATGAATCCCGGCACGTCGAGGTATTTCGCACCGCCCGGCAGGAAGAGCGGGTGCCGGTAGTCGTCGACGTTCATGAACCGGAAGCCGCCGGTGGCCGCGGCCGTGCGGTCGATCGCGTCGCCCGAGACGGCGCGGGCGGCCACCGCGATCGGGCCCGCGTCGCCGAAGCCGGCCACGACGACGGAGTCGGGGTGGGGATGCGAGCCGACCGTCGTCTTCCGCAGGAACCGCACGAGCGTCAGCACGTCGTGCACGCTCTCGGCAAAGAGCGGGGTGTTGTAGCCGTAGGTGTAACCGGCGAACTCGCGGGGGTTCTTGACGACACGTTGCCGCCTCGGCTCGCCCGGCTCGACGGCGCCGTCCCGATGCAGCATGAGATCGGCGGCGACGACGGCCGCGCCCGAGTTCACGAGCTTGTCGACGGGCGGCCGCAGGCTGCCGTCGGCGTTCACGAGGGCCTTCGCCCCGTCCTTGTCGAGCCACACCACGACCCTGCCCGACCATTTTTCGGGATAGATCCAGGCCACCGGCACGTCCTCGCCATGCGTCGCATTCACGAGCCGTCCCTGCATGCGGACGTGTCCGGGGCGGGCCTCCTTGGCGTCGAGCTTCCATTCGACGTCGCCGGCCGTGTCGTACGTGCGGCCGATGATCGTCTCCACGGCCGGCAGCATGACCTGCCGCAGGCCCTCCGACGTGGCGGCGGCCTTCCGCAGCTGCGCGTCGGAGTCGCTCGTGAGCCGGGCGAGCAGGTCCCGCTCGAATTCCGGGTCGGCGGTCTTGGGCGCCGGATGCTCCGCGTCCCAGACCGACAGCTGCGGCACGGAGAGCGGCTCGTAGTCCCGCTCGATCACGGGGTTGGGGAGGCCGAGCTCGAACCGCTGGTTCAGGAACGTGCAGAACGCCGACCGGGTGACCGCGTTGTAGTTGTGCGGGAAGTGCTCGCCGCGGTGGAGCATGACGGCGTCCTTCGCGCCATAGAGCTCGTAGGCCTTCTGCAGGTCGGGAAAGCCCTTGGTGGCCAGTTCCCGGGTCCAGTCGTTGGCGGTGTTCATTCCCTGGGGCTTGGGCGCGAAGAGGGCGGCGAACTCCACGTTGCCGGTGCCGATCCGCAGGAGCGACGCGTTCTCGCAGGTGCAGCCCCCCTGCATCGACGTGCTCACCATCACCACCGGAAACGAGAGCTGCACGCGGTCGTCGACGGCCGCCAGCAGCATGGTCTGCGTGCCGCCGCCGCTGGCGCCGGTGATCGCGATCCGCTCGGGGTCGACCTCCGGCAGCCCGAGCACGAAGTCGAGCGACCGGACGGCGTTGTGCGTCTGCAGCCCCATCACGCTCTGCAGGTGTGACTCGGCCCGCGGACTGAAGAGTCCCCAGCGCGTCGGGGAGTTCATCTCGGGACGCTGCGTCTTGAAGCCGTGGACCAGGTCCCGCGTGAGCTGCTTGGAATCGGAGTCGCCGAGCATGTCCCACTGCCAGACGACGCAGCCCATGCGGGCCAGCTGCACGCACAGCGCCTGGAAGCGGCTGCGGCCTCCCTGCTCGAATCGCTCCTCGCCGGCCGCGATCTCCTCGCGCAGCTTGTCGGGGGTCTGCTCCGAGAGCCGTGCGTCGGGCCAGTGGCCGTGCGCGAACAGCACGGCCGGCACCCGGCCCGAGGAGTTCGTGGGGCGGTAGAGGTTGCCGGTCACGAAGAATCCCGGAACGCTCTCGAAGAACACCTTCGACACGGTGTAGCCGTCGCGCTGGATGACGCCATGGATCACCGGATTGAGCGGCGTCTTCGTCGGCATCGGCCAGAGGCCCTGCGACACGAGGATTCGCCGGCGGACGTCGGCCGCGCGGGCCTGCCAGGCCTCGCGGGTGGCGGGCGGGGCGAACGGGAAATAGCCGTCGAGGTCCTTGAGCGGGCCGAGTCGAGAATCGTCGGCCGACGTGACGGTCGCAGGCAGCGCGGCGGCGGCGATCGACACCGCCGTGATGAGGGTCCACGCGAATCGGATGCGGTGTGGGATCGGCATGTGGGTGGTCTCCGGCGCAGGAAAATGCGGATTGACTATAAGGTGTTTCTGGGGCGACGGCGAATGCTCCCGGAGCGCAGCCGGCGCCGCGGCCGCAGTACTGCTAGAGTCTTGAAATCGGGTGCCCCCCGGCCCGACCGGTGTCCGCCATCGGCGCCGTCGCAGCGATGCACGGTGCCCAATCCCCCGGAGAAGATGCCATGACTCGTACAGCGTCCATTTCACGCGCATTGCTTTTTTGTGCGCTGGCGATCGGTGGAGTGCCGATGGCGCAGGCCCAGTCGCCGGCGGCCGTCAGCTCGGCCCAGGAAGCCGCGGTCGAGGCGGCGATCAAGGACCTTTCCGCGCAGTGGTCCACGGCGTATCTCAAGAACGACGCGTCGATCCTCGAGCGGATCTGGGCACCTGATTTCGTCTACGTCGAGCCGTCGGGCCACCGCTTCACCAAGGCCGAGGGAATTACCGCGCTCAAGGCGGGCGGCGAGCGGCTCACCGCCTCGGAGGCCAGTTCGATCGACGTGCGGGTCTACGGCGGCGGTACGGTGGCCGTCGACATCGGCGACTACCGGGAAGCGGGCCGCGGCAAGGACGGCAAGGAATTCGAGCGGAAGTCCCGGTTCACGAACGTCTGGGTGCTGAAGGAGGGGAGATGGCAGTGCGTCAGCGGCCATGCCTCGGTGATCCCGTGAGGCCGCCGGCGACCGATTCCGGTCGATGACACGACGGGCTGCCGGCGGTCGTGCCTCAGTGCCGGTGCGGTTCTTCGTGGGTCGGTGCCGCTACAGGCCGAACGCGGCGTCCATCTCGCCGGCCACGCCGCGGAGATAGGCCTGGTCGCCGCCGGCCACTTCCGCCGCCAGCCAGCCGTGGAAGTTGATCTCACGCAGCGCCTTGCGGACGTCGGCATAGTCGATGTCGCCCGCGCCGATCGGCGTGAATTTCCCCTCGGCCCGCGAGAAGCCCTTCACGTCGAGCTTGAGCACGCGGCGGCCGAGCGCGCGGATCCAATCCCCCATCGAGCCGTATTTCCAGTGGTTGCCGATGTCGAACTGCATGCCGACCCAGGGCGACCTGAAGTCGTCCACGTAGCGGACGAACTTGTCGGCGGTCTGGTCGGCCCCGCCCTCGTGGTCGTAGAGAAACTGGTTCCAGACGTTCTCGATGAGGATCTGCACGCCGAGTTCACCCGCGAGCGGGATCGCCTTGGCGATGTTCTCGACCGACCGCGGCCAGATCTCCGCCTCCGGCCCGTCGGACCCCTTGCCGGCGACGAGCAGCACGCTGTGGCCGCCGACGGCGTGCGTGTCGCGGATCGCCTGCAGGAGGCTCGCGAGCGCCTTGGCGCGGGTCGCGGCGTCGGGGCTCGTGTGCCGCACCTCCCAGTGGCCGGAGCAGACGCTGCCATCCACCGGCAGTCCGCTCTCGGCGATCGCCCGCTTCGTCTCCGCGACGTCGGCGCCCGGAAAGTCCATCTCGACGCCGTCGAAGCCGGCCGCCTTGGCCGCCCGGAATCGCTCCACGAGCCCGGCCTTGCCGGGCAGCGAGATCATCCCGATCTTGAGCGTCTTCTTGAGCCGGCCCGCCAAGGCGTCGGGCACGTCGGCCGCGGCGCGCGCCTGGCCCGCGGGGCCCGCGACGAGGCCGGCGGCGGCCGTGAGCGTCGCACCGGCCACGAAGCGACGGCGGGAGAGCTGCCTGGCGGTGTGCGGCATCGCCGGATGCGAGGCGGCTTGCGAACTGGTCATGGGTGGTCCTCGAAGGCGTGGGATGGGGGAGTGTCGCGGGACTGGATCGTGGCGGCGGCAGCAACCTAGCAGCCGCCGTCGGCCTCCCGCAATGCGGTGCGGGCCGCCGTCACAACGGCCGCTTGATCGCCCGCAGGATGGCGATCAGCGCGACCGCGCCGACCGTCGCGGTGATCAGGCTGCCGAGCAGGCCGGTCGCCGACAGGCCGAGCAGACCGAAGAGAAAGCCGCCGAGAATCGCGCCGATCACGCCGACGACGATGTCGCCGACGACGCCGAACCCGCCTCCCTTCATGAGCTGGCCGGCGAGCCAGCCGGCGGCCAGGCCGATCAGCAGGAACCAGACGATGTCCATGGTGGGATCTCTCCTCGGGGGAACTGCGGCGAGCTGACGGACGGTGTGGGGCGGACCACACGTTCCCGCGTGCCGCCGCGCGGCCCTGCCGTCGACGCGTGAATCATACCCGCCGCGGGTCGCGGCCATGGCCCCGCCGGCCTCCGCCTCGGGCCGGATGGCTCCGTCCCGGGGGCCGAAATTGGTAGCATGGTCGCCTCATTCCTCTTCCATCGCCCCCCGGGACACAGTCGCCCATGCACCCGCAGCGGCCCGCGAAATCGCTCGACCTGAAGCTCGCCCGGATCGTCGCCGATCCGTCCTGTCGCGACTTCATCCTCGCCGACGCCAAGGACGCCGACATGGCGTTCGGCCTGGCCGCGCCGGGCCTCGCCCCCGGCGGCCGGCCCGGCACGGGGCCGTTCCACTCGATCGCCGAGTACCGCGACAACATCCGCGCGCTGGTGCGGCAGGGATTGGTCGACATCATGCTCATGAGCGCGAGCACCAACGAGGTGGTCGGCATCGACGAGGGGCTCTTCCTCGAGAGCCACGTGACGCCGGCCGTGCGGATGAACGACACGACCGACATCTGGCTGGCCGCCGGCACCGGCGGCTACGGCCGCGAACCCGCCCTCCCCTTCTCCACCGCCACGATCGCCCAGGCCCGCTGCGGCCGGGTGGCCTGCGACGGCGCCGACGTGTCGCGCGGCGCGAATCTCGGCCTCTTCTCGATGACGCTCAACGACGACGCCCGGCTCGACCGCGACATGCTCGCCGCCTACCGCGAGTTTCGGCTGGAGGCGGAGCGGGCCGGATTTCGCCACTTCCTCGAGGTGTTCTTTCCCAACGCGGCCGACGCCGTGCCGGGCAAGCCCGCGGGCCGGCTCCGCGACCGGCCCGGCGGGATCGCCCGGTTCCTCGCCGACCACGTGGTGCGGGCGCTGGCGGGCGCGCCGCGGCCGGGCCGGCCGATCTTCCTCAAGATCCCCTACCTCGGCCCCGAGGTCACCGAGCAGCTGGCGGCCTACGACCGGTCGGTCGTCGTCGGCATCCTCGGCGGCGGCGCCGGGACCACTCACGACGCCTTCGGCCTGGTCGAGGAGGCGAAGCGGCACGGCGCCCGCGTCGCCCTCTTCGGCCGCAAGATCAATGCCGCGGAGCACCAGCTCTCGTTCGTGAAGATCCTGCGGGCGGTGGCCGACGGCGACCTCGCCGCCGCGGAGGGCGTGCGGGCGTATCACGGCGAGCTCGCGAAGCTCGGGCTACGGCCCCACCGTCCGCTCGACGCCGACCTGGCCCGCAGCGACACGGCCTCGGCCTACGGAGGCTGACTCGCGGACGGCCCTGGGCGGCCGATCAGTCGCCCGCGGGCAGACCGCCCGAGCGGACGACGGCGAGCAGGTCGAGGACCTCGTCGAGCGACAGCGTGTCGAGCAGCCCCTGCGGCATCGGCGACACCGTCGACGGATGGGTCGCCTCGATGTCGGCCCGCGCGATCTTCTCGGTCCGGCCGCGGAGGGCGTCCGTCTCAACCTGGATCTCCTGGCTCGACACCCCCGCCGAGCGGCCCGTGACGACGCGGCCCGAGGCGAGCACGAACGTGGTGGCGTGGTACTTGGGGTCGACGACCTTGGAGGGCTCGATGATCGACTCGGCGATCGCCCGCAGGTCGAAGCGCCGGCCGACCGCCGACAGGTCGGGCCCCACGGCCGAGCCGCCGCCGCCGAGCTTGTGGCACTTGAGGCACTGCCCCACGGCGAGCGCTCTGCGGGCCCGGGCGGGATCCCGCACGTGGTCGATCGCATCGAGATGGGGAGCGAGGTCGGCGACGGCCCAGTGGCGGACCACCGGCCGCGGCGCTTCCGCAGGCTGGTCGGCCGGCGACGCGGCCGGCGGGGCCTCGAGGGCGGCCAGTTCCGGCGCGAGCAGGCTGCGCTCTTCCGCGCAGAGCCCCGCGGTGAAGTCGTCCTGCATCCGCGCGACGATCTTGGGCAGCAGGTGCCCGCCGGTGAACGCACGGGCGTCGACGAACCAGCGGAGCAGGCGGCGGCGCTCGGCGGCCGTCCACGGGCCGTCCCAGCGGACGAGCGCGTGCACGCAGTGGATCTGCTCCTCCTGCCCCGCCGCGCGGTCGAGCCGGCGGAGCACGGCCGCGACGGCGGCGGGCGCCCGCGTGGCGACGAGCAGCTCGACGAGCTCCCGTTGCACGGTCGCCGCCGGGTGGCCGTCGAGCGCGGCGAGATGGGCGTGGACCGCCGTCGCGTCGGCGCCGAGATCGACGCCCCGCACCAGCGCGATGGCCAGCGTCCGCAGGCCGAGCAGGACGACCGACTCGTCGGAGCCCGCGGGCCCGGCCAGCATCGCCCGGACCACGTCGCCGCGTTCCGCGGGCTCGGCCACCCGCACCCAGGCCAGGATCGCCTCGCCGCGGCGCAGCGGATCGGTCTCGGCGCGGGCCCGCTCGCGCCACGAGTCGAGCGGCTGCCGCTCCAGCGCCACCCGCGCCGCGTTCCGCAGCCAGCGATCATCCGACCCGAGGTCGGGCCAAAGGTCTTCCACGGCGCCGGCCGCGGGCCCGGTGTGATACCGCTCGAGCGCCCGACGCCGTGCCCTGGCAGCGGCGGCGGTCGCGTCGACTGCGGCGGTCGGGGTGGACGCGGTGGCGGTGGCGGTGATCCGGTAGAGGCCAGACTGGGAGCCGCGGCCGCCGGTGAGAAAATAGAGCGCGCCGTCGGGGCCGAACTCCATGTCGCAGACGTTCAGCGGCGCCCCTTCGGCGAACACCGCGTCGGTCGCCGTGTAGCTGGCACCGGAGGGAGAGAGCGTTACGACCAGGATGCGGCCGTGCTGCCAGTCGGCCATGAACAGGCCGCTGCGGAACGGCTCGGGAAACCGGCTGGTGGTGCCGAAGGCGAGCGCCGTCGGCGAGGCGAGCCCCGTCTCGAGCGTCGCCGGCAGGCTGTCGGGATACGAGGATGGCCACGGCGCCGTCCCCCACCGCCAGCCGTATTCGCCGCCCGAAGCCACGTGGATGAGCCGGGTGGGCCGGTACCAGGGCTGTCCGACGTCCCACTCCATGTCGGCATCCCACGTGAACAGTTCGCCCGTGGGTGAGAAGGCGGCGTCGAACTGATTGCGAAGTCCGCCCGCGAGCACCGTCCACTCGCGGCCGTCGGGATCGGTCCGCAGGATGTACCCGACCCGCTCGTCGCGGCCGACGTCGTGCGGATCGGGCAGGAGCCGGTCGACGTGGGGAGACCGATACGGCGAGGCGGGCGACGTGCCCGCCGGGAACGAGACGTCGTCGCCGACGATCAGGTAGAGCATCCGGTCCGGCCCGAGCACGATCTGGTTCTGGCCGTGGCCGTAGCGGCTGCGGTAATCGAAGGATTTCAGCAGCGTGCGATCGGCGAAGCGGCCGTCCCCCGCGGGGTCGCGGAACCGCCAGAACTCCATCGTGTCGGTGGCGTTGACGTAGATCGCATCGTGGGCGCAGAGCACGCCGCGGCAGTGTCGCAGCGTGTCGTCGAGCCGTTCGAAGTCCCAGGCGTCGCCGCGGGGCGACAGCCGCGCCACGCCCCGCTGGTCGAGGCCGACGACGATCCGGCCCTGCGGGTCGAACGACATGCTGATCCAGGAGTCCTCCCCATCCTGCGCCGACCGCAGCAGCTCGACGCGGAAGCCGGGCGGGACCGTGATCGACGCCGGCGGCGTCGCCGTCCGCGGCTCGGCCATGGCAACGCCGGAGGCGGCGGCTGCGAGCAGGCCGGCGGCCAGTACGGGAACTGTCCTCACGCGCACTGTGTTGGAGAAGAAACTTGTGAGCATGGTGCGGCCCCGTTCGCCGTTCATTTCATGAATGTACCCGCGGGCCGGAGCGTTCTTGCAAATCGCATCGGGGCCGGTCGGGCGATCGTCCTCCACCGTCTGTTGCGACTCCCTGCCGCGTCAGCCGCGTTCGGCCTGGTGGCGGCGGCGGTATTCGAGCGGGGGCACGCCCGTGTGCTGCTTGAAGGCGCGGGTGAAGTGGCTCTGGTCGTAGAATCCGCAGTCGCGGGCGACGCGGCCGATCGGGTCGGTCGATTCCTCCAGACGGCGACGGGCCATGATGAGCCGTGTCCAAAGGATGTAGTCGCCGGGGCTGATGTTGAAGAGCCGGCGAAACTCGCGGTGCAGCTGGCTCACCGACAGGTCCGCCAGCCGCGCCAGGTCCGCCAGCGTGATCCGCCGGCCATACTGCGCGGTGACGTGCTCCATCACGGGCGTGAGCCGGCGGTATTCATCCGGCACATTGCCGGCGCGGTCGAACGGCCGCAGCACGCCCGCCAGCCCGTTCACGCCACCGCGGGCGTCGAAGAGCGGGATCTTCGTGCAGAGAAACCAGCGGGGCATGCCGGAGCGGTCGCGGACCAGCCACGCCTGATCGTGGAGCGGCCGGCCCGACTTCATCACCAGCCGGTCCTCGGCCACGTACTGCGCGGCCAATGCCGCCGGATGAAAGTCGCCGTCGGTCTTGCCGGCGATGTCAGCCGACGTGCGACAGCCGTGCATCTGCAGCCAGGGGCGGTTCCCCTTCACGAAGCGGCTCTGCCGGTCCTTGACGAACACGTAGACGTCGGGCAGGTCGTCGAGCAGCCCGAGGAGCTGGTCCGCCTCGGAAGCCGCCGCCCGCTGGGTGCCGCGTTTTGGCCGCATGACACGTAAATACAAAGTCGTGGCATGCGCGTCAAATGACCCGGAGCGGGATGTCGGGCTATGATTTGAGGGCGTGGAGAGGGCCGCCCAGGCCGGCCTCGACACGCCTGCGGGCCCTGCGTCCGCGCACTCGAGGAGAAGTCGCGATGTTCGAGTTTCGCGTGCCATCGACCGCGGGCCGTGCGGTGTTGTGTGGATCCGGGCCGACCCGGCGCGACGTCCTGCACGTCGGGGCGCTGGCCGCCGCCGGGCTCTCCCTGCCGCAGTACGTCCGCGCGGCGAGCGAGGGCCGGGTGCGGCCCGGCCACGAAAAACGCTCCTGCATCATGATCTTCAACCTCGGCGGGCCCAGCCAGGTCGACCTCTGGGACATGAAGCCAGAGGCCACCGCCGAGGTCCGCGGTCCGTTCAAGCCGATCCGCACGAAGTCCGACGCCTTCGAGATCTCGGAACTCCTGCCGAAGCACGCCGCCATCGCCGACAAGTTCTCGCTCGTGCGGTCGTGCCGGCATGACGGCGCGGCGGTGCACGACGCCGGCTGGCAGATGATGCAGACGGGCCGGCGGTTCACCGGCGGCATTCACACGCCGCACGCGGGCAGCGTGGCGTCGTACCTGCTCGGCCGGAGGACCGACCTGCCGCCCTTTGTCGTGCTCCCGCAGTTGATGGGCCGCGGCGGCGGCAACCTGCCCAACGGCCAGGCCGGCGGGTTCCTCGGCAAGGCGGAGGACCCGTTCGCGCTGATGGCCGATCCCTCGCAGCCCAACTTCCGCGTGCCCGACCTGCTGCCTCCGGACCAGATCGGCGTCGCCCGCCTCGACCGGCGGCGGAAGATGCGCGAGATCGTCGAATCGGCCGCGAAGGAATTCGAGGCGAGCGAGGATGCCCGGTTGCTCGACGAGAATTTCCACGCCGCGTACCGGTTGATGACGAGCCCGCAGGCCCGCGCCGCCTTCGACCTCGCCCAGGAGCCGCAGGAGGTCCGCGAGCGGTACGGCATGAACCGCTTCGGCCAGTGCTGCCTGCTCGCCCGGCGGCTCGTCGAGAACGGCGTGCGGTTCGTGACGATCAACACTTTCCTCACCGTCTTCGACGAGATCACCTGGGACATCCACGGCTCCAAGCCCTTCACGTCGATCGAGGGGATGAAGGAGATCGTCTGCCCGATGTACGACCAGGCCTACAGCGCCCTGATCGAGGACCTCAGCCAGCGGGGCATGCTCCCCGACACGCTCGTCGCCGGTCTCGCCGAGTTCGGCCGCACGCCGAAGGTGAACCCTGCCGGCGGCCGCGACCACTGGCCGCAGTGCTTCACCTGCAGCTTCGCGGGCGGCGGCGTGAAGGGGGGCCGCGTGGTCGGCGCCAGCGACACGATCGGCGGCTTCCCGGCCGAGCGGCCCGTGGGCCCCGGCGACATCGTGGCCACGATCTTCGAGAGCCTCGGCCTCGACCACACGAGCCATCTGAGGGGACCGGCCGGCCGCCCCTTCGCGCTGACCGATTTCGGCACCGAGCCGATCCGCGAGCTTTTCGCCTGACGCATCGGGAGGACGCCGCATGGCAAGACGCGTTCACGCACGCTTCCGCACCGTCGCTCGTGTCGCCCTCGTCGCGGCGGTCGCGGTCGTGGCGACGGCGTCGCCCGCGGCCGACGTCAGCTTCGAGCTCGACGTGATCCCCATCCTCTCGAAGGCCGGCTGCAACGGCGGCGGCTGCCACGGGGCGCTGGCCGGCAAGGGCGGCTTCCGGCTCTCGCTCTTCGGCTACGACCCGGCCGCCGACCACCTCGCCATCACCCGCGACGCCCACGGCCGCAGGATCGACCTCGCCGACCCCGGAGCGAGCCTGCTCCTCGCCAAGCCCACGACGGCGCTGGCGCACAAGGGCGGGAGGCGGCTCGACGTCGGCGGCGAGGATTACCGCCTTTTGGCCGCCTGGATCGAGGCCGGCTGCCCGGGGCCGAAGGCGGGCGAGAAGACGCTGGCCGCGGTCGAGCTCGGCCCCGCGGAGACGCTGTCAGCGCCGGGGCGGTCGGCACAGCTGGCCGTCACGGCCCGGTACTCCGACGGCAGCACCCGTGACGTCACCCGCTGGGCCCGGTTCACGTCGGCCGACGAGGCGATCGCGACCGTCGACGCACACGGCGCGGTGAGCACGATCGGCCACGGCGAGGGGGCGGTGACCGCCTGGTTCTCCTCGAAGATCGCGGTGGCCCGGATCGTCTCGCCCTTTCCGCACGAAGTGCCCGCCGAGGTCTTCGCGCAGGCGCCACGGGCCAACCTGATCGACGACCTGGTGCTCGAGCAGCTCCAGAAGCTGCACCTCAAGCCCTCTCCCTCCTGCGACGACGCCACGTTCCTCCGCCGCGCGTTCCTCGACACGATCGGCCGGCTGCCGACGCCCGAGGAGGTGCATGGCTTCCGCGAGGACGCCTCGCCGGGCAAGCGGGAGCGGCTCGTCGAGCTGCTGCTGGCCCGGCCCGAGTTCGTCGACTACTGGGCCTACAAGTGGTCCGACGTGCTCCTCGTCACCGGCTCCAAGCTCCGGCCCGCGGCGGTCAACGCCTACTACCAGTGGATCCGCGACCGCGTGGCCGAGAACGCCCCGTGGGACCGGCTCGTCTCCGACCTGCTCACCTCGCGCGGATCGAGCCTCGAGAACGGCGCGACCAACTACTTCGCCGTGCACCAGGACCCGGAGTCGCTCGCCGAGAACACGAGCCAGGCCTTCCTGTCGCTTTCGATCGGCTGCGCGAAGTGCCACAACCATCCGCTCGAGAAGTGGACCAACGACCAGTACTACGCCTTCGCCAACCTCTTCTCGCGGGTCCGCACCAAGGGCTGGGGCGGCGACGGCCGCAGCGGCGACGGCGTGCGGACGCTCTTCGTCGACTCGCGGGGCGACCTCATGCAGCCGCGCACCGGCAGGCCGCAGCCGCCGGCGCCGCTGGATGGCGCGCCGCTGGATGCCGCCGATCCCGCCGACCGCCGGGCGGCGCTGGCGGCCTGGATCACCTCGCCGGACAACCCCTACTTCACCCGCGCCGTCGTCAACCGCGTCTGGGCCAACTTCTTCGGCATCGGGCTGGTCGAGCCGGTCGACGACCTGCGGACGAGCAACCCGGCCAGCAACGAGAAGCTGCTTGACGCCCTCTGCCGTCACACCGCCGAGCGGCGTTACGACCTCAAGGCGCTCATGCGGCTGATCCTGCTCTCGGAGACCTACCGGCGGTCGAGCGATCCGCTGCCCGAGAATCGCGACGATCGGCGCTGGTTCGCCCGCACGTACCCGAAGCGATTGATGGCCGAGGTCCTCAGCGACGCGATCTGCGACGTGACCGGGGTCCGCGACGCCTACACGGAACTCGCCCTCAACGACGGCTCGACCGAGAAGGTCACCGGCTACGACGACGACACGCGGGCGATCCAGTTGCACGACTCGGCCGTGAAGAACTACTTCCTCAAGACGTTCGGCCGCAACGCCCGCGACATCACCTGCGAGTGCGAGCGTTCGAGCCAGCCGAGCCTGGTGCAGGCCCTGCATCTCTCGAACGGCTCGACCGTGAACGACAAGCTGGCCGCCAAGTCGAGCCGGGTG
>Ga0315909_10006740_pt1 | contig 12925 bp, 11 predicted proteins | sample LakEriMetagenome_11_FD_203527 | JGI IMG/M metagenome (GOLD analysis project Ga0315909, IMG submission 203527) | Freshwater fungal communities from buoy surface, Lake Erie, Ohio, United States - Buoy 2 MA125 | ecosystem: Environmental > Aquatic > Freshwater > Lake | place: USA: Lake Erie, Ohio...
CCGTCATTGATTTCCTCGTTCGCATTCGTGCCGTGGAAGTCCCAGCCCCAGTCGAAAAGCTGCACGAAACGCACGCCCTGTTCGAGCAGGCGGCGCGCGAGCAGGCAGTTGTTGGCAAAGCTCGCCTCGCCCGGTTTCGCGCCATAATCGTCGAGCACCTTTTGCGGTTCGCGCGAGATGTCCATCACGTCGGGCACGCTCGTCTGCATGCGGAATGCGAGTTCGTATTGCGCGATGCGCGTGGCGGTCTCGGGATGGCCGAGTTCGCGCGCCTGCTCCTCGTTGAGGTCGCGCAGCGCGTCGAGCGTCTTGCGGCGAAGCTCGCGATCCATCCCGGGAGGATCGCTCACATACAAAACGGGGTCGCCCTTTGACCGGCACTGCACGCCCTGGAAGACCGACGGGATGAAGCCCGTGCCCCACAATCCCTGCCCGCCGCTCGGCTGCACGCCACTGCTGATGAGCACGACGAAACCCGGCAGGTTTTCATTTTCCGAGCCGAGTCCGTACGTGACCCACGATCCCATCGAAGGCCGGCCCTGCCGCGGCGAGCCGGTGAAGAGCATCAGCTCCGCTGGCGCGTGGTTGAACTGATCGGTGAACATGGATTTCACCACACACATTTCGTCCGCAATGCCGTGGAAATTTGGGATCGCATCGGACATCCAGATGCCGCCCTTGCCGTGCTGCGTGAATGTGTGCGGCGTGCCCATGAGCTTCGGCACGCCGGTGGTGAATGCGAATTTTTTGCCCTTGATGAAAGCGTCCGGCGCATCCTCGCCGTTGTGCTTCACCAGCTCGGGCTTGTAGTCGAAAATGTCGAGATGCGGCGGCCCACCGGACATGTGGAGATACACGACACGCTTCACCTTCGCCGGGAAGTGCGGTTTGTGCGGCGCAAGCGGATTCACGGCGGCGGTGAGGCCAGATGCGCTGGTGCCGAGGAGCGAATTCATCGCCACCGCGCCGAGCGAAAACTGCCCGGCTTGGCGGAGGAAATGGCGGCGCGTCTGCGCTTGGAGGAGATCGAGTTCGGGATTCATGGGTCAGCGTTTCATCACGGTTTCATCGAGATTTAGCAGCGTGTTTGCGACCGTCGTCCACGCGGCGAGGTCGGCAACATCAGCACCTTTCGGCACAGGGCCGATCGGGTTCGTCGCCATTTCGAGCGCCTTCTTTTCATCCTGCCGATACGATGGCAACACCGCGTCGTGCAGGGCGATGAGCCGCTGGATTTCCTTGTCGCTCGGCGGACGCGTGAGCGTGAGGCGGAATCCGGTGCGCACTTTTTCCTGCGTCGTCGCACCGCCTGCGATCATGCGGCGGGCGAGCGCCTGCGCGGCTTCGATGTACACGGGATCGTTCATCGTCACGAGTGCCTGGAGCGGCGTATTTGAGCGGTTGCGGCGCAGGGTGCAGACTTCGCGGTTCGGCGCGTCGAAGGTGACCATCGAGGGATACGGCGCGGTGCGGCGCCACTCGGTGTAGAGCGCGCGGCGGTGCATGTCCTCGCCGGTGCTGGTGGCCCAGTCGAGGGCGCCGCCGAAGGCCGCGTTCAGGCCCATGTTCGGACGCGGCGGGCGGACCGGCGGGCCATACATTTTCCGCGAGAGCAGGCCGCCCACGGCGAGCGCCTGGTCGCGGACCGTCTCCGCGCCCATCCGGAAACGGGGGCCGTGTGCGAGCAGCCGGTTTTCCGGATCGCGTTCGTTCACCTCGGGCGTGACCTTCGACGACTGGCGGTAGGTCGCGGAGCTCACGAGCAGCTTCAGGAATTTCTTCACGTCCCACTTTTCGCGCACGAGTTCGGTCGCGAGCCAGTCGAGCAATTCGGGATGCGAGGGCATGTCGCCCTGCGCGCCGAATTCCTCGCTCGTCCGCACGATTCCCGTGCCGAAGACGGATTCCCAAAAACGGTTCGCGATCACGCGTGCGGTGAGCGGGTTGGCTTCATCCACGAGCCAGCGTGCGAGCGTGAGGCGGTTCATCGGCGCGTCCTTCGGCAGCGGATGAAATGCGGCGGGCACGCCCTCGGTCACCTGGTCCGCGAGCACCTGGAAATTGCCGCGCAGTTGGATCTTTGTCTTGCGCCTCTGTGCGTCCGCGAGTTCGCGCATCACGGGCACTCTCACTTGCGCGATGCCGTCAATCTGCTTTCGCAAAGCCACGAGCTGCTCGCGCTCGGACTTCAGTTCCGGCGCGATCTGGCGCGCGTAGTATTCGTTCAGCCCCCCGCGCTGCGCGGGCGTGCGATCCTTTTCAATGACCGCGAGGATGCCGAGCACGTCCACCGGGGTGCGCGCATGCGTCGCGACGCGCGGATCGGATGTCGCGGAAATGCGGAAGCGCCCGAGCGTCGCCTTTTCGGACTTCGAGTCGTGCTCGATGGTGACGACGATGCGCGATCCGGCGGGCGCATCCACGGGCTTCGTCGCGAGCAAAGTGAGCGTGTGCGGCTTCGTCGTCGCGCCGCCGACGCCCCAGCCCGCCGGCTTCTTACCGGCTTTCGGCGTGTCGGAGAGCACGCCCTGCTCGTCAAAGTCCGCCTGCGTGAAATCCGCGACTGCGGTGCTGAATGCGATCTCGCGGCTGTCATTCAAGGCGAACGCAACGGTCTTCGTCGGCGCGTCATTGTCGGCGCGCTCCCACACGGGCCGCCGCTGCGCGTCGAGCGCGACCACGCGGAAGCCTTTCAGCCGCTCGGGCGTCTCGGTGCGGTTCCACACGGCGATGCGCTCCAGCGCGTAGTCTCCTTTCAAGTCCACCTCCCACCAGCGATCATCGCCCTCCGCGGCGTGCGCCACGGACCCCTTCGCATATTCGCCGTTCGTGTTCCCATCAATCGCCCGCTTCGCCTCGGCGTCCGCAAGCGTGCCCGACTGCGTGGCCACACCGCCGAGCGCGACGTTCTTCCCGGCGCTGAAAACCTCGACCTCCGCGAGCTGAAGAATTTTGCTTTTACCCGGAAGCTCGATGCGGACAAACCGCGCAACCGATCCCTTCGCCGCTGCGGGCGGAACGACCGAAGCGCGCACTCGCGTGACGACGAAATTCCCGCCGCCGTGTCCCGCGCCCTTGCCGGGCAGCATGTCCGCGGGGAGCGATTCGATCCGGAGCGCGGAGATTTTCTCCGCTGCGCTTAGAGCCAACTCGATCGTGTAGCTGTCCTTCTTCGCGTCGTTCTTGGGCACGGCGATCGTTCCGTCCTGCCGCGACTCCATCGCGGCACCGGACTTTGCTTTCGCGGCGACGGGCTGCGGCGATTTCCAGTCGAGCTTCGCGGAAAATTCCCGCGCCCATTTTTCCGCACCAGCGATCACGGCGGCGGATGGCGTCTTGAATTTCACATCGGTCGCCGCGAGCTGCGCTTCCCACTCGGCGCGCTGCTTTTTCTGCTCGGGCGTGGTGAAGGTTAGCACGGGGGACTCGTCCTTTTTGTCCGCGTCCGCCGTGTTGTTCAGGAAGGCGAAGAGGCGGAAGTATTCGGCGTTCGAGATCGGATCATACTTGTGCGTGTGGCACTGCGCACAGGTGAACGACGTGCCCATCCACACCGCCATCGTCGTGTTTGTGCGGTCCACGATCGCGGCGTTGCGGAATTCCTCGTCGTCGGTGCCGCCCTCGCTGTTCGTCATCGTGTTGCGGTGGAATGCGGTCGCGATGAGATGCTCTTCTTTTGAAGCAGGAATCCAGGAACCCATGAAGGGCGGTTTCCTGTCTTTCTGGTTTCCTCCTTCATCCGAGTCCGCCAGCAAATCGCCGGCGATCTGCTCAATGGTGAATTGATCAAATGGCATGTTCGCATTGAACGCGCGGATCACCCAGTCGCGATACGCCCAGATCGTGCGCGGCGGATCATCCGCATAGCCCCCCGAGTCCGCATAGCGCGCGAGGTCAAGCCACGCGCGGCCCCAGTGCTCGCCGTATGCGCTCGATGCGAGCAGGCGATCCACAAGCTTCCCATACGCATCGGGCGACTTGTCGTTTGCAAAGGCATCCGCCTCCTCCGGCGTCGGCGGCAACCCCGTGAGATCGAGCGAAACGCGCCGGATCAGCGAGTAGCGATCCGCCGCAGGCTGCGGCGACAGCTTCTCCTTTTCGAGCCGCGCGAGGACAAAATTGTCTATCGGATTAGTGCTCAGTGCCCAGTGCTCAGTTCTCAGTTTGGCAAGCTGCGCATCCGTGCCCGGCGTCTGAGCACTGAGCACTGAGGACTGAGCACTTTTCTGCGGCACCTCCGCCCGCACCGGTTTCTCATACGCCCAGTGCTTCGTGTATTTCGCGCCGCTCTTGATCCAGTCGCGCACCAGCGCGACCTCGCGCTCGGTGAGCTTCTTGCCGCTCTTGCGCGGCGGCATCGCATCGTCCTCGTCCTTCGTCGTGATGCGCTTGAACAGCTCGCTCTCCTCCGGCTTGCCGGGGATGATCGCCTTGTAGCCGCCGAGATCCGCGAACGCGCCCTCCGCGAGATCCAGCCGGTAGCCGTGCTCGCCCCCCTTCCGCTCCTTTTCATCGGGGCCGTGGCAGAAGAAGCAGTTGTTCGAGAGGATGGGCCGGATCTCGCGCTGAAAATCCGGCGGCGTCTGCGCGCCGCACAGCGCGGCAAAGTGGAACGCAGGCACGATGACGGAGACGAGTGGGAGCAATGAGCGGTGGCAAAACATGGGGCGCGGGGAAGACACCCCGGACCATGCAGTTTATTTGCAGCCGGCATCAATGCAATCTGCGGCTTCTCGCAGGGCTGCGGCGCGATTTTTTCGCGGCAGCGCCCTTGAGCTTTTCGATCAGAAAATCCTGCGAACTCGTGTGCTTCGCGTCGGGAGCGCCCTGGTAGAAGGGTTCGCACTCCACGCCGTTCACCTTGCAGTGCTCCTTCAGCTTCACGCCGAATTTCGACGTGTTCGTGGGGCAGTTGCGCCTTTCAATGTGCTGGACGAAAAGCTCCGTGCCGCGCACTTGGCTCACGAACGGCCAGCGCGCGGGGTTGTACATGGAGTCGGTGAGATCGCGCATGAGCACGACGTGCTTGCCGTTCCTCGCAAGCTGGCGCAGGCCGAACGGACGGCGCGAGGCGCACATGTTCACATGCACGCCCACGAGGATCACGTTGTCCACGCGGCGCGCGTCGAGGAGGTTTCAGATTTCCTCGCCGGCGTCGCTGATGGCGTCGCGCTCCTGGTCTTTGCTGTTCCCGCGCGTCCGGTCTTCGCGACGGGGTGCTTGAAATCCGTTCTCCAGGCAGCATCATCCGAAGACCACATGAAGCGCACGACCCAAAATGCAAAGAGAGGATTTTTCGCGTCGCTGCTTGCATCGGTGCTCGTCTTCGGCGCAGGCGCATTTGCGGTAGAATCACCGGAGGCGGCGCAAGCCGATGATCAGATCGTGGAGTTTACCGACGACACGCGAATCCACGGGCGGATTTTGAAATTGGGAACTGACGAACTTTTTCTGCAACGGTCCGGGTTCAAGGATCCGCTCATATTTTCGGTGCGGGAAATCCGGCGGATCGTCCTGCGTGCCCCGCTCTCGAAGGCCGAGCGCAGGGACTCGCCAACGAATGCCACGATGCAATTTCACGACGGCGGCTGGATCGCCGGTAACCTTGCCTCGTTTGAAAATGGCCGGTTCCAGATGAGAATCGGAATGGGCGCGGACGTGACGATCGATCGGCAGACGGTGCGATGGCTCTACCTTTCCCCGGCGAATTCTCCGGACGCCGTCGAAGGCCCGGGCAATCCGCTGGGGCTTGCAGGCTGGCACGGCGGCGCATGGGAATCCACCGCTGCGGGACTCGTGGCACGAGGACAGCCCACGCCGCTTCGGCGGACCGTGGACTTGCCGGCGAAGCTGGATATCGAGTTCACCGCAAGTGTGGACGCGCGCGGCAATTTCCCGCCCATCATCATGACGCTCGGAGAGGGTGATGAGAATCCTGACGACGACAATTTCACGGGCGGATTCTTCCAGATAATATTACAGCGCCCGAATATCTCGGCGACTTTCGGGAACAATTTCGAAGGGACGAACAAGCAGTTCCAAGTGACCCAAAAGGCGGAAAAGGATGCGCCGAAATCCAACCACTATCGCCTCCTCTTCGACCGCCGTTTGGGAAAGATGATCGTTTTCATCAACGGCAAAAAGGTCGCGGACTGGGACGGGCAGTGGAAGAAGAACGTGCTGAAGAGTTGCAAGGTGGTCCTGCAGCCCAACGTCGCCCCCGGCGTGCCGTGGCCGGATCAGAAGATGCGCATCACCCCGTGGGATGGAAATATCGCGCCCGACGCGAAACCCGAGGAAGCGGAAAAAGATCTCATTTCCTCGGATGCCCCCGGGCGATCGACGGGCAGCCTTGAGGCGATTGGTGCGGACAGCGTTCGTTTTGATGGGAAGGATTTTGCGCGCAAGGAACCGCTCTTCATCCGGCTGGCCGGGAAAAATCCCGCGTTGCCGCAGCCACGCGCTGTCGCGAGAATTTGTCTCACGCAGCGCGGGGAAATTGACGCCTCTTCGCTCGATTTCCGCGACGGGCAGTTCCACGTTCGCACGTCATTCGCCGGTGAGATTGCGCTCCCGCAGACGGCAGTCCGGACGATTGAATTTCCAACAATCCGCGGAACGGCGGAGGTGGACGCTGTTGCGGACAGACTCGTATTTAAGAATGGCGACGTCCTGCGCGGCGCGTTGCTCGCCACGCCGGGCGACGTCGTGGAGTGGCGTCCCGCACGGGGCGCGGCACTGGAGGCTGCGACCGGAACGCTCGCCGGGATCGTGATGGGAAGGCCGACAGTCTCCAAAGCGAACCCCGCGGGCGCTGTCGTCCGCCTCCGGAATGGCGACTGGCTGAATGGCGATGTCGAGCAACTCGACGCAGCGCAGTTGCGATTCAAATCCGCGGTGGCCGGGCCGGTGCAAATCGCCCGGGCCAATCTCGGCGCCATCTATTTCTCCGCCGGCAACGGGACTCCGGTCTCCGATGCCGCCGCCGATCGCGGCATCTGGACACGCAACGCACTCGGCGGCGGAGATCCCGGTTCCGCGCAAAGCCGCTGCCGATACCTGGACGGCGCATTTTTTCCGAACGCCGACGGAAAGAATCACCCGAATGTCCCCGACTTCGCCAACCTCGGGCGCAGCTTCGCCCACCTGCCGGACAAGGTGGAGTTCAGCTTCGACGTGTCCGTTCCGAAGGACGGCGATGCGGCGTTCAATTTGCAACTGTTCGCGGACCCGGTGCGGGGCGGCGGCCTGTCGATCGACTTCGGCGGGAATCAGGGGACGATTCAGGACATGACGCCGCAGCCCGGCGCCATGCAGCCGCAGGCGCTGAACGTGGAGCTGGCGTCGGCCGGCGTGAAAGGCAGCGCGCACCACTTCCGCTTCCTCGCGGATCGCAAGACCGGGCAACTCGCGATGTTCGTGAACGGCAAACTCGTGGCCCGCTATTCGCCGCGCGCAGGAAAGACATCCCCGAAACGCGGCAGATATGTTTTCCTCTCACCGCAGGCAATGGGCATGACTTTTTCCAACCTCTGGATCGCGCCGTGGGCCGGCTCCTTTCCAAAAATGTCCGCCGGCACGAAATCCGCGGAGCCCGTGCCGCCGCCATCGGACGTGATCTCGCTCATCAACGGCGACGAGACGCCCGGCACCATCGAAAGCACCACGCCGGAAAAAATCCGCGTGCGATACGACGGCGGCGATGTGGATCTCCCGCTGAACCGCACGCAGATGATCGAATTCGCCGGGCCGCCCGTCGCGCCCGCGCCGGGCACGCGCCTGCGCCTCACAGGCGGCGGAGTGCTCACGGTGCAATCGTTCACTCTCGCAGGCGGCATCGTGTCCTGCCGCAGCACCCTCCTCGGCGACGTGAAGTTCCCGGTCGCGGCCCTGTCCGAAATCGCCTGGCAGCGTCCGGGCCAGAAGGCTCCCGCTGGCGTTCCAGCGGCCGACGCAAAACCGGGCAGCCTTCCCCCGGCGCTACCGCTCGATCAGGCCCGGTTCAGTGTCGCCTCGCTCGATGCAGCGCCCGCGCGGAGCTACGATGTGATCGAAATTTTCAACGATCAGGAAATCGTCACCGGCCGCTTCGAGATGAAAACCACGGTCGCGAACGACTCCGTCACTCTCGACGACGCACTCACGCTCAACATGGACATTGCCACATCGCTGACGCGCAAGACCGTCCTGGAAAAAGGCACCGCATTGCGCGTGAAGCAGATCGCCGCCGAGAGCGTGCGCGGCACCACGCGAAAACAGCAGACCCTCACCGTCGCCGACGGCAAGGCCACCGTCCGTGCGGCGGGCGCGGCCAAATCACCTGATCAAATTCTCGACTACCCGCCAGACACCGTCACGCTCTTCTCGCTCATGCGCATCGTCACCGCACTGCCTGCGGATGCCGAAGGCGAATGGAGCATCGGGCGCGTCTTCAACGAATTCCGGATGCGCCCGCAGTCGAACGAAAGCTACCGCCTCGAATGCGTCGGAAAGGAATCCATCGAGCGTGACAACCGGACTCGCACCCTCACCCGCTTCACGCTCCACGACGAACGCAGGGCGGAGGGAATCATCGCCGAGTTCCTCCTCGACGACGCCGGCGTGCTCCAGCAGGTGGATTTCCTCGGGAACGCCTCCATGCGTGGGGCTCGCACCACGCTGAGATTGCGCCCCGCCGAATAGCAGCCCTCTTCGGCCACACCGCCCGCCAGTGGCGCGACGCAAACCCCAAGCTCGACGGCAACATGCGCGACCACGCCACCATCGAGCAGCTCCTCGTCCTCGCCAACCTCGAAAGCCTCAACGCTGAACCGGAGCGAAGCGGAGATAGCCAGCCGAAGGCTGCCCGCAGGGCGAACGAAGTGAGGCAACTCATCCACATGGCCCTCCCCACCGGCGAACGCCTCACGAAGCTCAACGCCATCGCCATCCGCCAAATGCGGACGCTCACCGCCAGCGCCGCGCGGCTTTTGGAAAATTAGGACCCGCTCAGAAAACTGAACCGCCACCCAGAGGCCGAAAGCGAAGGACGCATCCTCCAGCCCGGAGGGATGACGAACAAGCCGGGACTAAAGCGAGCCTGCCGCGTGAGGGCTGAAAGCCCTTTTACGCGGCGACCACCCCCGGATCCCGCTAAACCAGCGCCAGCCCGTGTGCGATGAACGGCTCGAAATCCGTGCGGTTCCGCGTTGCCACCTTCGCTCCGACGCGCAGCGCCACAGCGGCGATGAGGCAGTCCGCCAGCGAACGCGAGCGTCGTCCCGTTGCATTGAAAAGCTCGGCCCCCTTCGCCGAATCAACGGGCGTCATCGGCTCGATGCCTGGAAACAGCGACTCCGCGAGTTCCTTGTCGTCATCGCCCAGCGGCCCGCAGAGAAACTCCGCCCACGTCATCGCCGACAAGCCGACCGGTTCGCCTTCCGCGATCCATGTCCGCAGCTTCGCGTCCTCATCCGTGCCCGCCCGCAGCGCGTGAATGAGAAAGTTGGTGTCGAGATGAATCATCGCGCATCAGCGTCGTGCATCCCGCACTGCCGCCGTCCACGCATCCGCCTTGCCTGAATCGAGCGCGAGCCGCGCTTGCAGCGCATCCAGTGCGCGCAGCCGCGGACTGTCCGCCCCCGCCTGCGCGGCCATTTGCTCCGCCTGCCCGCGCAGAAAATCCGCCACGCGCTGCCCGAGGTCAGGCAGCCCCGCAAGGCGCTTCTCCACATCCGGCGGCAGTTCGATCGTGATGCTCATGCCGCGCATTGAACCGCAGGATCGCGAACCGGTCAAACGCACGCTTTCAACGACCAGCAGAGACAAGAGCACGGAGCGTCCCATGTCTTGCCGCCACGCGAGTTCGCGCCGATGATTCCCGCGCCATGACGCTCCACATCGAACTTCCCGAACCGCTCGCCCGCCAGGCCCGCGACCTCGCCGCCCGCGAGCACATCACCGTGGACAGCCTCATCGCCGCCGCCCTTACCGCGCAACTCGATCACACCCCGCACCGCCCCACCATCGCCGAACGCGCCGCCCGCGTGGACTGGCCGCGCGTGGATGAAATCCTCGCCCGCGTCCCCGCCGCCCCGCCGGTGGAGGGCGACGAGAAATAGCCCGCGCTCCGCGAGCCGCACACTGCCCGAAGCAAGCCGGAGGCTTTGCCGGAAATTAGCCGGGGATCGAGCGAGCCTGCCGCGTGAGGGGTGAAAGCCCTTTAACGCGGAACGAGCGACCACCGCCGGATCGCGCTCTGTTCAATAATGGTGAGCATTTTCTTGCACAAAATGCTTTCGTTGCTTACCGCAAAGCGCAGGCAAACCCAACATATGCAGCCGCCAAAAAAACCACAGCCGATGACGTGCATCGAAATCTGTGCAGGAGCAGGTGGACAGGCGCTCGGACTGGAGCAGGCCGGATTTGAAGCCCTCGCACTCATTGAATACGACGCAAACGCCTGCGCGACGCTGAAGCTGAACCGTCCTCATTGGAACGTCATCGAAGGCGACGTCCGTGAATTCTCGGCGAAGCCTTATCGCGGCGTGGATCTTTTTGCGGGCGGCGTGCCCTGCCCACCTTTCTCCGTCGCGGGAAAGCAGCTTGGTTCCGATGACGAGCGTGACTTGTTACCCGAGACTCTTTAGTTCAGCTCTTGGAATAACTCTGCAGCCATTACTTGAATCTGCTGTTGAGCTGATTTTTGGCACTCTCGATAAAGTAAGTCCGCCTTGGTTTTGATGGAGGCCCGAATGCGGATGCTCCATTCGTTCGACGATTTGTAGGACTCGCGGAAAGTTTTGATCCTTTGCACAGCAGTGCGGAGAACATCCGTGCGCTGTTCGATGTCCGGCCAAACGGCTTGCCAATAAGCGCAAGTCTTACAACCAGGAGAGCATCTTGTCCCATTGTGTGAGAGGAAAGACTCCCACCCGGATTCGGCCAAAATTAGCGTCGGCAGTTGATCGTCTCGTCGCTTCGAGCCATTGCAGTGCTTGCAGGCCACGATGACGTTTCCGGGCACATGAAGACCAATCCGAAATCGGTTCATCCCTTCCATGTGCTCCACAGATGTGTGGCCCGTCTCAAGCACGCGCTGGCAATAGCCACATCGATCCCCAAATGTCGCAACGACCTCGCGAGCGTAGGCCGCATCCGTGACGCCCATCCCTACGACATCAACTACCCGGCGGCTGATCTCATGCAGCAACATGCTAATGAGTTTGTTCGCTACATCAGACTTTGCCCGTGATGTCGCCTTCCGCAGATATGAGGCAGTGTCAAACTGCATGGGTCTTCTCCGTTTTTTCGATTCCCAGCAGCCACCGAACATCAACCTTCAGAACAAGCGCGAGAGCACGCACCTCGAAATCAAAGGCACACCTCAGCCCGCTTTCGATTTTGGCAATCGCGACTCTGTCCAGTTGCGTCCCCCCAGATGCAAGTCGGCCCGAAAGCTGGTCTTGCGTTAGCGGTGGTTTGAAAACCTGACGAGCTTCGCGCAGTCGTTCGCCGATGATGTTACGGCTTTCGGTTTTCTTTTTGGGTGCCTGTGACATCACCCGGTTGCTACCAGAAGAAGCGTTGACGTGTGTTCGTTTAACGAACATCATGTCGTCCTCTTCAAATTGCAAAATGGAAAAGCGAGACCCAGATGAAATGAACGACAAGCGTGCTGAATGGGCGGATCAAGCATTGTGCCTCTTTCAAGCCCGTACGTATTGTGATTCGGGTGAAGAGTGCCTTAAAGACCTGCTTACCAATCTCCGCCACTGGGCTGACAGGGCGAATATTTCTTGGGATTCCGTGCTTGCTTCAGCAATGGACATTTACTGGGGAGAAGTAGATCTGAAGCCAGTGAGTGGTAAGAACTAAAACTTGCCGCCTGCCCGCCAATTTCCTTTCCACGATCTCCGACGAAATCCGCCGCCAAATCATGCGGCACCGCAGTGGCCAGTCCCGCGTGAACGAACTGTTCCGCCTCGTGCAAGGCCGCATCATCAATCGCAACGCGCTCGAAACCGTGGCGCGGCAACTCGACCCCATGAAACGTATGCGCGACGCCCGTGCCCCGCTCCTGAAGGAAGGCATACTTGTCTTAGGTCATCAGGATGAAGACCCAGGTACTGCACGACGCTACGGATTGCCCGTGCCTGCAAAGGGCGAAGCTATTTCAGTTCGGGTTTCATCCTAAACATTAGGCAGCGTTCGTCTCGCCCATTGGACTTGATCCTTTCCGGCGGATCTTCCAGGACGCATGTTATTTTGCTGCCGTGATCCGGGGGTGGGCGCCGCATAAAAGGGCTTACAGCCCTCGCGCGGCTGGCTCGTTTTGCCTCTGGCTTGTTCGTCAGCCAGACGGGTTGGCGTTTTGCACGAGCAGCGTTGTCACTTTTTCAAAATCCCGGCGACGAACTCACTCAGCGCCTTCGTCGCGGGATCATCGGGCAGGCCGAGGTCGTTGTTCAGCTTGCTGTGATTGGTTCCCTTGCCGCCGAAGAGCTTCGTCGGGATGCCTGCTTCCTTCAGCACTGCGCCGAGGCGCTGCGCCTGCGCGGTGGTGTCGGGATGATCGGCGACGTGCAGGATGAGGAAGGGCGGGATGCCTTTGCCTTTTGCGACGTGCGTGACGGCGGAGAAGTTTTTGTGGTTCTCGGGCGTGATGCCGAATTTTTCGCGGTGTCCGTTCACGCGCGGCGGGAAGTGATGAGCGCGCAGGCGGGTCTCGGCGGTCTCGATGATCGCGGGGACATCATACGTGTCGCCGTCCACCGGGACGCTGCCGATGAGCGAGTCGAACGAAGCGCCCTCGGCCTTCAGGTAGCGGTCGTCGGTGCAGAGGATCGCGGCGAGTTGCGCGCCGGCCGAGTGGCCGCCGACGAGGATGCGTTTCGGATCGCCGCCGTATTCGGCGATGTGTTTCGCGACCCAGCCGAATGATTTC
>Ga0315909_10006742_pt1 | contig 12923 bp, 21 predicted proteins | sample LakEriMetagenome_11_FD_203527 | JGI IMG/M metagenome (GOLD analysis project Ga0315909, IMG submission 203527) | Freshwater fungal communities from buoy surface, Lake Erie, Ohio, United States - Buoy 2 MA125 | ecosystem: Environmental > Aquatic > Freshwater > Lake | place: USA: Lake Erie, Ohio...
CCGTGGTCGTTCCACGGGCGCCCGAAGCCGCCGTAAAGGCGCTGTAGGCGAAGCGGAGGCCGCGGCGGCCCTCGGGGCCGTCCTGGGCAAGCCGTGGCGCAGAACGGCTCAGCGGTGGGGCAAAGCGAAAGCCGACATCGAGCCCTGCGACGGGGGCGTGGGCGTCCATGTCGAGGTGAAGCGTGTTGGTGCGCTTTTGAAACGATGGTCGTGCGCGGTGCAAGAGCACCCGCTGATACTTGGCGGGGAGCTGTACTGCTGTTCCATCGACAACCTTGTGCTCATGCTCGACCAGGTGGAGATCCCACGGATCTGCGCCAAAAGCTCGACCGTGATGCGCTACATGGCGCAAGCGGTGCGCGACGCCGAGGATGGCCTCGTTCCCATGGTCATGTGCCGAATGGATCATGGGCCATGGCTTGTGTGCTGGCGTTTTGAGGACGACGACCGGCTGACTGCTGCCCTGCGGGAGGCCATGAAGTGAAACGCTTCCGATACCAGGGTGGGCTAGGCAAGGCCATCAGCATGGTCAACACCACGCGGTCGCGTGGTGGCTCATGGACACGCAAGGCCAAGCAGCACAAAGCCATCGAGATCAGTTGCCGCAGCTGCGGCAGCATCGTCGGCTTGGAGTGCGATCACATCGTGCCGCTGCATCGTGGTGGAACAAACGACGCATCCAACCTCCAAAGCCTGTGCAAGGACTGCCATGCCGCAAAGACAGCAGCGGAAGCCTCGTGCCGATAAGGGTTTACGGAAAAATTTTTCGTCGTCAACTAACGACGGTTTTCAACCGGACGTGAAAGTACCCCCCCCATCGGGGCCGAGGGGGGCCGATTCCCGGGGGCATCGCGCTTTGGGGACCTCGAAAAAGCAAGCGCGTTTCCACAAGCGCAAGCCGGTGCAATGCGCGGCGCTCGCCGACGCCTATGCCGCAGGGGTGCTCGAGGGTGACGTTGTCGCAAACCGTCGCATTCGTGCGGCGTGTGAGCGCTACCGGGCCATGCGAGCCGCGCCAGCGGCGCACAACCTGTGGTGGGACGACGATGCCGCCGAGGCTGTGCGCGTGTTTGCCCGCAAGTGCGGCAAGGGCGTCGAGGAGCAAGCCGGGGAAGCGCTGGAGTGGTTGCCCTGGCAATGCTTGGTGGGCATGGTGGTCCACGCCGCCAGGCGAGTGGTCGACGGGACGAAGACCGACCATCCGGCGTTCAAGGCGGTGCTGGTAGTGGTCGCCAAAGGCAACGGCAAGACCGAGATGGCGGCAGGGCATCTCATGGCCGGGATGGCTGATCCGACAAAGCGGCTGAAGTTTGCGTCGAGCGCTCCGGACGGGCGGCTCTCCCAGATCGTGTTCGAGCGGATGCGGGCCATGTGCACGACCCTGAACGACGCCCACGGCGACGGCGTCGAGTGGGAGGCCAGGGGAGGAACGACCATTGCCATTCCCGGCAAGGTGCGCCACGGGTCGGCGGAGTTCACGACGTTGCCGTGCACGGACAAGGCGCTCGATGGGCGGATGGACCGCCTGATCATCGCCGACGAGGTCGCTCGCATGGACAGGGGCCTCGGTCGCCTCATCACGGGGCTGTCCAAAAGCCCCAAAGCGCAGCTCTTTGCCATCTCGACGCCCGACCATGAGCAGCGCACGAGGCCGATTTGGGCCTATTGGGACGCTTGCGAGAAGGCCCTTGAAAGCGGGGAGCCGCTCCCGTACGGCTGGTTTGCCTTGCTGTATGGCCTCGACCAGGACGATCAGGCGGAAGATTCCACCGTCTGGCCAAAGGCGCACCCGTCGCTGGGGGTGACCACGCAGCGACCGGACATCGAGATGCAAGCTCGGGCCATGCTTGGCTCCGGAGATCCGAAGCAGATCGCCGAGTTTGAGACGCAGATCGCTTGCCGCTACTTCGAGATCGCCACCACCGACGTGGACCTTGGGGTGCTTGAGCGGCAGATGCAGGAAACGGATTGGTCCCGCCTTGCCGGTGCGCCCGCCGTGATCGGCATCGACCTCTCGCGGGGCGGCTACGGGGCGCAGCTCGACCTGACCTCGATCTGCCTGATGGTCGTCGACGGCAACGTAATCCGCGCCCGAAATATCTCCTGGTGGGCCGGGACCGACATCCAACTCGACGAGCGGCGCTGCAAGAACCCGCTCGGCGCGTGGGTGGAGCACGGTTTCCTGCGCCGGATGCCTGGCGAATGGCACGACATGGCTGTCGTAGAGGCCGAAATCGAGTCGCTCATGGCCCGCTACGACGTGCGAAAGATCGGCGTCGACCCGCACCCAGCCCAGGCACGCGACATCAAACGGTGGGCAGATCGCGGCTGGCCGATCATTCCCGTCGACCAATCCATCCGCACGATGGCGCCCGCGTGGAAGTTGTGGGGCGACTTGCTCAAATCGAAGCAACTCATCTACGAGCCGGACCCCGTGCTGCGCTCGGCGCTGAACGCCGTGCGTCTGATCCGCGACAACGTCGGCAACACGCGCCCGGTGAAGGGGCGAAGTGCTGGCAACACCGATGCGGTGATCGCTGGCAACATGGCGGCGCTGCTGATGGAGCATCACCAGGTGCGTGAAGCAACTGGGCTCTCGACATCGTCGTGTCCCATTGGATAGACACGGTTACAAGAATTCCGGGTTGACGTTTCGGGGCAGAGTTGTTCCATCTGCTCCGTGGGCATCTTTGCACGATTCTTCGGCTTCAAGTCCGGCGTCGCGATCTACACGCGACCCGAGCCGATTGTCGCGTCGCCGGCTGACGCGATCCCCGCAGTCGTTCGTGCAACCAACCTGATTTCAGCGGATATCGCTCGCCTTCCCGTGTCGGTCTACGACAGCGAAGGCCAGGAGATCGAGGGCCATCCGGTCGAGATGCTGCTGAACCGCGACGCCAGCCGCTGGCAGTCCGGCTATGAGTTCCGCCGCTATACGACCTCGGTCGCGCTCACGCACGGCAACGGAATCGCGCTGATCCGACGCGGAAGCGACGGCGAGATCGCCGAGCTCCAGCCGGTGCCCGCCGACGCGATGAGCGGCGAAATCACCGAGGAAGGCGTCCAGTACCGCATCGGAAGCCTGGTGATGAATGCCGACCAGGTGCTGCATATCGGTGCGTATCCCGATCACCTGAATCCGTGCTGGTACCGCTCGCCGCTCGACGTGGCTCGCCACGCAATGCAGCTCGCGGCCGATGAGAACGGCGCCCACGCCTCGCTTGTGCGCACCGGCTCGATGGGCAAGGTTGCCATCTCGCACCCGGGCGCCATGAGCGACCAGACGGTGCAGGCAATCCGCGACGCATGGAACACCATGCACGCGACTGCCGACGGCGCAAGCCGTCCGCTGATCCTGCGCGAGGGCATGAAGGCCGAGAAGATCTCCCAGGAGACCAGCGGCACGATGCTTGAATCCCGGCGCTTTAGCGTCCAGGAGATCGCCCGTGCTTTCGGCGTTCCGCCGGAGATGCTGTTCCAGCAGGGCGGCGGCGCCCTTGTGAGCCAAAGCGAAGTCGCCCGCGCATACGCGGACGGCGCGATCGCGGCGTGGGCTTCCGCGTGGGAATCGGAGCTCACGCGGAAGCTCTGCCGCCCCGGCGAGTTCGTGCGGATCGACACGACGGCAATCGTGCGCGGCAACCTCCGCGACGCGGGCATGGCGTTCTCGAAGCTCGTCCTGGCTGGCGTCATGTCGCCGAACGACGCTCGCCACTACCTCGGGCTGGCACCGGTGGCTGGCTTGGATACGCCAACGGTCTCCATGCCCGGCGGCGCCAGCGCAGCGGCTGGCCCTGACAACGTGGGGGATGAAAATGCTTGAGCTTCGCACCGCGACCTTCGAGCGCAGCGGCAACAAGCTTGCCGGTTACGCGAGCGTCTACAACGCGCCGAGCCTCCCGCTCACGGTGCGCGGCGTCAACAACGGCAAGCCGTTCGTCGAGCGCGTCGCGCCCGGCGCGTTTGACCGTTCGCTCGCTGCCAATGTCTCGCTCCTGATCGGGCACGACAGGCGCGAGCTCCTCGCAAACACCAAGAGCGGGTTGCTCCAGCTCCGCTCCGACTCCAAGGGCCTCGCGTTCGAGGTCGATCTCCCGGACACGCAGAAGGCCAAGGACGTTCGCGCCCTGGTCGAGGCTGGCGTGCTCTCGGAGATGTCGTTCGGTTTCTTCGTCCGCTCCGACGCCTGGATGGGCTCGGAGCGCACCCTCACGGAGGTGGATCTCCGGGAGGTTTCCATTGTCGAAAACGGCGCTTATCCGCAGACCAGCGCCGAGGCTCGCACTCATTCGCCGAGCCTTGCTCGGTTGCGTCTGCGATTGAGGACCCTCACGTGAAGCAGCAGGAAATCATTGAGCGCCGCAAGGCCATCGAGACCGAAGTCAATTCCATTCTCGCCTCTGACCAGATCAGCGCCGAGAGCGAGGCCCGCGCCGACGAGCTGCTCAACGAGCTCAAGGAGCTCAACGAGAAGCGCAGCGCCGCGGCGCTCCGCGAGCGTTTCGCGTCCCACGCGATCACGCAGAAGGTCGTCGCTGAGAAGCGCGAGCAGACCGAGGAGTGGCGCTCCAGCGGCGAGTACCGCGAGCAGTTCCTCGGCTGGCTGAAGGGTGGCCGTGCGCCCGAGCAGCGCGAGCTGATCACCAGCGCCAACTCCAACATCCTCATCCCCAAGCTGTACGAGGACGGGATCCTCAAGTACATGATGGCGCAGAGCGTCATCCGCAACCTGGCGGACCTCCGCACCGGCGTCCAGGGCTACGCGACCCTGCGCTACAACACCTTGGCCACCGCCGACTACACCTCGGCCTGGACCCAGCCGGACACCGGCACGACCGCCCGCACCAGCATCGACCCCGGCTTCGCCGAGGTGCCGCTGGCTCCGGTCCCGTGCCTGCCCTACACGCAGGTCTCGCAGCAGCTCATGCGCCAGGCGAACTTCGACGTGGAGGCGGAGGTGATGGACAACCTCCAGCGTCAGATGTCGAAGAACACCGAGTGGGGCTACATCGGCGGCACCGGCACGAACGCGCCGAAGGGCATCTTCACGGTGAACGCAAACGTCAACATCGTGACCGCGACCTCGGCCAGCACCACCCGTGCTGCCGCGATCACGGCTGGTGCGACGCTCGCCAAGCTGCGCGAGATGCGCTACGAGAAGCTCCCCGCTGCGTACTGGGGCTCCTCCGCGTGGATCATCCCGCAGGACGTGTACGCGACCATCGCCACGCTGACGGTAAACAACGTGCCGCTCTTCATCCCGAGCGCGGACGCTGTCGGCCAGGCTGGCGCTGGCTTCACCCTGATGGGCCTCCCGGTCTACGTGACCGAGTACCTCCCGGCGCACATCTCCACCGGCACCACGGGCAAGAACTGCCTGGCCGTGCTCGGCAACATCTCGGACGGCTTCGCCATCCGCGAGTGGGGCGGCATCGGCATGATCCGCGACGAGATCACGGCGATGTCCTCGGCCCGCGTGATCTTCCAGGGCATGATGTTCGCCAACAGCGAATTCACCCGCGTGAAGTCGCTGGTGCAGCTCCAGGTCACCAACGCCTAATCCTCATCCTCTCATCGGCACAGGTGGCGCTCCTTCGGGGGCGCCACCTGGCTGCGAGGTAGTCCGTGGCGATTGATATCTCCAAATTCCGCAACTGGGCCCGGCTCTCCTCCAACGAGGACGATCCGGCCATCCAAATTGCGTGGGAAGCTGCGAAGCGCGAGCTCGAGGAGCGCACCGGCTGGTGCGTCGATCCGGTTACGCGAACGCAGTACGTGGCGTCGGAGCCGACTAGCGACCAGCTGCTGGTGCGCCTGGAGCGCCAGCCGGCTACGGCGGTGACCTACCTGGACGATGATGGGGCGACCGGATCCGCGACGCTGGTGACCATCAACGGCATCCAGTACGCGACGATGGCTGATTCGCTGGCCTACCCGGTGGTACTGACGGTGACGGCTGGCACGAACACGCTCAACCCGCTGCTCGAGATGGCGCTTCTTCAGCGCGTCACGCAGCACGTGGCAAGCCGCGGCGATGACACGGTGGCGCTCCCGAGCGACTACTGGGACCGGATCTGCGGCATGATGGGGAAGGGCATTGGCTGATGGCCGGGCACGTCCCATCCGGAATGCTGCGCCTCGCCATGACGGCGCAGAATCCCGTCCGCACGGTCGATGATTTTGGCCAGGCGTCCGAGTCATGGGTCAACGTGGCGGTGCTGCATTGCCATATCGAGGTCGCCTCGACCAACGAAACAATGGATGACCGAGGCCCGGCAGTCCGCACGGATTGGCGCATCCTGGCAAGCTTCCATCCGTCAGTTAACACCCGTAGCCGGCTGCTGTGGAACGACCACGGCACGGAGCGCACATTCAACGTGCGAGCGTGCTGGGACCGCGACCAACGCCGTCGGCGCTTGGAGATCGAAGCTACGGAGGTGCTGCCGTGAGTACTGCCGTCAAGATCACCGTGGATTCTGCCGAGGTGCGGAAGACGATGGCGCAGCTGCCGATGAAGCTGAACGAGTCGGTTCGCAAGAAGGCCATCCGCAAAGTGTTTCAGCCAGCGGTGAAAGAACTGCGGCAGATTTGGCGCTCTGCGCCGTATCGCGGGAAGCCGATCCATCGTCGCGCCATTTCGTCCGCGACGAAACTGCTTCCGCCGAAGCGCACCGCCGGACCGGGCTCCCCGATCAGCATCGTGGTCGGCGTTCAGTACGGTCGAAAGGGTGGTTCTAGGGCAAAGGGACGGCAACGCATCTGGCACCTGCTTGAGAACGGTTTCAAGCACAAGGCAAGCGGCAAGTTCGTTTCCGGAAGCAAGCGGAGCCATTCGTGGGCAACTGGCCGCGTCGGACAACTGGGGACTGCGTTGCAGACGGAACTGCTTCGCCTGGCTGCCATAGCGCTTCGGAGGCAGAATGTCTCTTGAGAACATCTGCCGAGCAGTAAAGGCCGCGCTTGACGGCGCCGGTCACCCGGTGTCGGTCGGTATGCGAAATGCCGGGACCGCGACGCCATGCATCGTCTACGAGATCAACAGCGCCACCTGCGATATGCGGATGTCCGGCCCAGACGGCTTGCAGCATTGGACGGTGGAGCTCGAGATCGCTTGCGTTGCAGACACGGTCGAAGCGGTGGCGCAGATGGTGGATTCCGTTCGTGCTGAATGGCAATCCGGACCAGTCAATAGTACGACTTACGACTGCTCGCTCGTCATGGGATCGTTTGCGGTGGCGTTCACCGCCGAAACTCCCGATGACGGCCAGCAGGATGCAGAACGAATCGGCACGATCAGCATGACGCTGCTCGTCCAGGAGGATTGATATGGCACTCATCGCAGGCTACGGCGGCACAGTCACGCTGAACTTTCAGAGCGGCACTGCCGCCGCGTTCCCCGTCCGAAACATTGCAATCAACTTCGAGCGGTCAAGCATTGACATGACACAGCTCTCTGACTTCCGCGAGAAGCGAGCACCCGGACGCGTCCGCCGCACGGCGACGTTTGACATGATGGCGCAGGACAGCACCACGGATGATGCTCTGCGTTTGCATATGTTCCCGACCTCGGTGGCCGAGGCTGTTGGACGCAGCGTGGCATTGTCGTTCACCGACCAGGGCTCGATTGCCTACACCATCACCGGGCACCTGACCTCGGCGTCCCGTTCCGATGACGGCACCGGCCCGGGCATGTGGTCCCTGACCTTGGAAGAAGCCTGATGCCGTTCGACCTCACGAAGATCGCCGCTCGCCAGCGCACCGTCGAGATCGACGGCGTCGGCCCGGTCGTGTTCCGCGAGCCGACGCTCGCGGACTACACGCGGTCCCAGGTCGATCCGTACTGGTGGGGATCCTGCATCTCCTGCCCGGACGGATCGCCCTTCGTGGTGTCGAATGCCGACCTCGGTACGGTTCGTGCAGACGTGGCCGGGCGGCTTCTTGAGGAGGTCAACCGGCCACGCCCTACGGAGCCGCCACACGGCGGCTGTGGAGAATCGCCAGCCCGGAGCAACGCATGATGATGCCCGTCGCCCTGGCACGGCTTGAGATGACCACCGAGGAACGGTGCGAGCACCTCCTCGGGGTGATCGCTTGCACCCTGACCGGAAAGCGCCCGCACGACTTCATGCCGTGGGTTCGCTCCGGCCTGGACGAGTTTGCACGGGAGGTGGGCCGTGGCTGACAAGTCGATGAAGGCAGTCATTCGGGCCGAGGTCGACCCGTCGGGCGTGGTGAAGGGCGTCGCCGCAGCGAACCGCGAGCTTCAGAAGCTCAACGCCACCAGCGCCAAGGCGGCGTTGGCAAGCGGCATCAGCGCCACCATTGACGCTGGGCAGGTGGCCTTTGGTGCCATCCGTTCCGCCGTCACCGCCCTGGACAAGCGGGCCGATGATCTGACCAAGATCACTACCACGTTCAACGTGGATGCAGCAAATGCTGCAACGCAGTCGGAGATCGAGAAGTACGCCAGGAACAAGCGGATCGCCGACGCGCTGGCGCCGGGCGTGATTCAGGGCATCAAGAATCAGGACATCATCGCCAATCGCGAAGCCGATTCCATCGTGGCAAATGGCGCCGCAATCGGGCAGGGCATCGCCAACATTCAAGGCATCTCGGCGGGTGGACAAGCCGCAGTAAATCAGGGACTGGATGTCGGTCTCCAAGGCGCTGGATCAACCACGCTTGACGAAATCCGCAACATGCTTAGCAAGTGGTCCGGCTGGATGCGAGGGCAACCGTAATGGGAACGTGGTCATACATCGAATTGGCGGACAGCCGGATCTACGGGCTTGCGTCGCCCGGCAACGAGCATTCGGTGGACCTTGTCTACCAAGTGACTTGGACGCCAGCGAGCAGCGTCGACACCTACCCCGGCGACAGCGACATCTTTACCAGCGGTATTCCGCTGGTGCGGCAGCGCCTCCCGGCGGCTGTGTACGGAAGCGACAGCTTCCTAAAGACCTACGTTTGCCGTTCCGTCGAGAGCGCACCGGTGCGCGAGGGCACTTTCGTATTCCGCGTCACGTGCCGTTTCGGCTCGTTTGGGCCAACGGGCGACTTTGGCTACTGCCAGGTAACGCGATCGAGCTCAATCCGCCAGGCGCAAATGTGGCGCATGGGCGCGGCGTTCCCGGGCAGCTACGACGCCGCGTGGCCGGTGTCGGCTGACATCGGCGGTAGCAAAGTGGACCTGCGCGGCAATCCAAAGACCTACGAGGTGCCGCAGCAGAACATCACGGTCGAGGTTCTTTGGGACCGTACCGCCGTTGTTGGAGGTTTAGCTCAAGGCGAACCGCCGTGGTCCACGTGGTCCGGCTACGTCGGCCAGCGCAACAACGCCACCTTCCTCGGCGCTGACACTGGGCAGCTGCTCTACCGTGGCTTCCAAGCTGCGCCGCTTCAGGAGTGGTACAAAATCCAGCACAACTTCGTTTGGGACGCGTGGGGGCACCTTGAGCAGTTTGGCATTCCGCTGCCGACGGGAATGCCCCAATGCACCAGCGGCACCAGCGTGCTCGGCGTGACCATCCTCCAGGCTGACAAGATCGGCTGGATGCAGAAGTACCCGACCAAGAGCGCCATTTCAGACGTTCTCACCGGCCCGCAGTTGTCTGAACTCACGACCCCCGTCCCCGCGTTCCCCTGATGGCCTACAACGCGCCCAACTTCACGCAGGGACTGCCAGGCGGTGCAAACCGCGTGGTGCTGCGCGATTGGACGCAGAGCGCCAGCACGGTCGGCGCCAACATGGACGGCATCATGTGGGCGACGGCCAACGTCAATGCGCCGCAGTACTCGCCGTCGGCCTTGTGCGAGCTTGTGTCGGCAACGCTGATTAGCGGCGCATCCAACCGGTGGACGTACACGATCAAGATCTGGCACCCGACGCCGCTGACCGGGTCCGGCGTGACCGTTCCCCGGGACTACACGTTCGACTACACCAACTGCATCAATCTCCGGGAATGGCACAACACCTCGACCATCGTCGATGGCATGGACATCACCAGCCCGCCGTCCACCATCGGCCCGGTCGGTAGCCGGTACACGTCCGGCGCCTGGACAACCTCGGAGCTGCTCGCCAAGGTCGAGGTGCACGTGGCCTACAACACCGCTGGCGGGGCGTTTGCGTACTTTGACCGACCGAACCCAATCAGGTGCACCTAATGGCAATTGGCGACAACAACCTCCAGCTCGCGTCCGGCATCGACCCGCAGGTGATGGTGCCCGGCGAGGTCTACGAACTCTCGATGCACGTCCACACCGAGGCAGGGCAGAACTTCTCTTGGACAAACTTCACGCCAAAGATGCGCGTGGACGTTGGCACGTTGAGCACGACCTACACCGGCACGGTGGTGAGCGCGGGAGGCGGCACCGCTGGATTCTCGCTGACCGCCGTGCAGACGGCGACCTTTGCGTCCAACGCCTGGGGACGCATCGTGCTGTACGCAGATCCGAACACCGGCAGCGAGAACCTGCATATCGCGACCATTGATCTCCGCACGACCAACGAGGTGATCCCGTGATTCAGAACATGATGCGTAGGGCGATGGTGGCGGCAAGTTCCGGCACGTCAGCCGAAGTTCTCGTCGTCGCCGGTGGCGGTGGCGGCGGTGGCGCCTCTGGCGCGTCAGGCGGCGGCGGCGGTGGTGGTGGCGGCGGTATCCAGTATTCGACGCAAACACTTGCCAGCGGAACCACCTACGCGGTCACGATTGGTGCAGGTGGCGCGGGTGCAACGAGCGCAAGAGGCAGCAACGGAAGCAATAGCGTTGTTTCAGTACTTGCAATCACCGCAACTGGCGGCGGTGGTGGTGGTCACGGAAGTTCGCCAAGTTCCGGCCTGAACGGCGGCTGCGGTGGTGGTGGTGGAGCAAATGTTGGAACCGGCGGTACTGGTTCGCAGGGGTTCAACGGCGGAACCAAGACAACGTACGCAAGCCCGTATTTCGGCGCTGGCGGCGGCGGTGCTTCTGCGACCGGATCCGCTCTCGGTACTGGTGGTAACGGAGAGACCTATTTCGGCTCAACCTACGCCGGTGGCGGTGGCGCTGGGCAGCTGTCTGGCGCTGGCGCAGCGGGTGGTAGCGGCGGCGGCGGCGCGGGCGGCAATCCGACCGGAACGGCTGGAACCGCTAACACCGGAGGCGGTGGTGGTGGCGCTGGAAGCAACTACCCAACCGGCGGTGGTTCAGGCGGTTTGGGCGGGTCCGGCGTCGTGGTGGTTCGATACACAGGAGATTCCGCGGTTGCCACGGGCGGAACGATTACCACCTCTGGTGGGTACGTCTATCACACGTTCACGGCTAGCGGCAATCTGGTGATGACATGAAATACGCAGCACAAATCGTCAATGATGTCGTGGTTCAGGTGGTGGTTACGCCGACGCTCGCGTGGGTGCGTGACAACCTCGGCGGCGAGTGGCTTGAGTGCAAGATCGACGGCAGCATCCGTGGGTGCTATCCCGGTCCGGGATACACATACGACCGTGCAAACAACGTATTCGTGCCACCGCCGGAGGAGCCGGAACCGGCATGAAGCTCGCAGCGGCCATCCTTGCGATGTCGCTCGCCGGTTGCACCAACCACACGGCGGCGATTGCGCATTCGGCCATCGACGCCCGCCAGGCGGTGGGCGCGGCGATCGTCCACATGGACGCGGCCCGCGAGGAGCTGGACGGACTGCAGACGTCCATCGAGGCGGTACAGGCCCACGTCGCGTACGTGAGCGATGACGAGAATCCGATCTACGCCACGCTGAAGTATGTATCCGTCGCCGGGGTCGTGATCGGCGCGTTCGCCCTGGTCTACACAATCAAAAACTGGAAGCTCGTATGAACCTCGCACCTTGGCAATACACGCTGTGGCTGGTGGGCCTGATGGCCATCACCTTCGCCTCCGGTTGTTCCATCGGTCTCACCTTCGCACGTAAGCAGAAAGCGAAACCCCATGCTCGCAAGCGTTGAAAGTCTTCTCGGCTCAATCTGGTTCGGAGTCATGCTCGGGCTTCTCGGCGGGATCGCCGGGTTTATTTATTGCCGCAAGGGCAAGGCCAAGGAGTGAGCAGACGTCGTTGCTGTTGCACCCCGCAGGGCGAAGCGTATTGCTTCTGCCTTGAGGTCAACGCGACGCACGCGCAGTTCTGCACGCTCCAAAACGACATCGTCAACTGCAGCTTCACCGCCGTTGGCTGCGACGATCCGGTGCCGTCGTGGTACGTGGTGAACAACTACCGAGAATCAATTGGTCCGCTCGGGCCGCAGCAGTTCGTAGTCGCGACTGCGCCGCAGTTCAACCAACCGTGCGACTGCCGCACCAACTGGTGCAAGTCGGTCTACACCTGGACGAACCCTGACAACTCATTCAAGCGCCAGCTGTGCTTCACGCTGGGATGCGCACCGGGCGCAATCCCGCAAAGCAGTTCGACCGGAGACATCAGCGTCGTACGGTTCGACGCTCCTAATTGCCCTGGCGGCGCATACTGCGGATGCTGCGGGACGCAGACAAGCATCATCAAGATCTCCTACACGGCAGTTATCCCGGCAGCGACTGTAAGCGGTGAATGCGGATCGGTGACGTACGCCTTTGAGGTGTTCAACACGGCTGCATGGATCACAAGATTTGATCTGTACTACTGCTGGCAGTTCGCTGGCACCGGCGCGACTCCATGCACGTTGACCTTGACCAGGCTTGACATGACGACCTCGACTGCTCCGCAGAGCTCGCACAACATCGATTGCGGCGCTGCCGATTTGGGTGGTCCATGCGAAACCCAGTACGACACGTGCAGCGCCTCGACCGGTTCGTGGTGCGCCCCCTTCACGGGCGACGGCGCAATCGTCTACGCCCTGGCTGGATCCCCGCCGATGACCCTCGACTGCCGGAGCTGCGAATGTCCGTAGGCCCAAAGGTGATGACCGTCGGCCT
>Ga0315909_10006743_pt1 | contig 12921 bp, 8 predicted proteins | sample LakEriMetagenome_11_FD_203527 | JGI IMG/M metagenome (GOLD analysis project Ga0315909, IMG submission 203527) | Freshwater fungal communities from buoy surface, Lake Erie, Ohio, United States - Buoy 2 MA125 | ecosystem: Environmental > Aquatic > Freshwater > Lake | place: USA: Lake Erie, Ohio...
GGTACCGCGCGAGGCTGAGGCGGGATCGGCTGATACACTCGCTCCCCTTGGGGCTATAGCTCAGTTGGTAGAGCGCTTGCATGGCATGCAAGAGGTCAAGGGTTCGAATCCCTTTAGCTCCACCAAGTCGCCAAACGGCGCGCTTCGGAAGGAGAGGAGCCCCACCCGTGGCCGAGCAAGACGAGCGCCTCGAGCGGTACGACCCGACCGAGATTGAGCCGCGCTGGCAGCGCCGCTGGGAAGAACTCGGTCTCCACACCACCGACCTCACCGATACGAGCAAGCCCAACTACTACCTGCTCACGATGTGGCCCTACCCATCGGGTGACCTGCATATTGGCCACTGGTACATCATGACGCCAACCGACGCCATCGCGCGTTACAAGCGCATGCAGGGCTTCAACGTTTTCTACCCGGTCGGATTTGATGCCTTCGGTCTACCCGCCGAAAACGCCGCGATTAAACACAAGATCCCACCGCGCGAGTGGACCTACGCCAACATGGAGAACATGCGCCGCCAGCTGCGCAGCATGGGCGCTTCGTTTGATTGGAAGAGCGAGGTCGTCACTTGCGACCCGGTCTACTTCCGCTGGAACCAGTGGATCTTCCTGAAGTTCTACGAGAAAGGTGTCGCCTATCGCAAGCAGGCCCCCGTCGATTGGTGCCCGTCGTGCCAGGTGACCCTCGCGCGCGAACAGGTTGAGGGTGTGGATCGCATCTGCTGGCGCTGCTCAACACCTGTCACCAAGCGCGACCTCACACAATGGTTCTTCAAGATCACCGACTACGCCGACGAGCTGCTCTCCTACGAGGGGCTCAACTGGCCAGAACCGATTCGCACCATGCAAACAAACTGGATCGGCCGCTCCGAAGGCGCCGAGGTCGACTTCACCGTTGCGCCAGCGGCCCATCACGCTGGCGGTGAGAAGCTGCGTGTCTTCACCACGCGCCCCGACACGCTGTACGGCGCAACCTTCATGGTGCTCGCACCAGAGCATGAGCTCGTAGAGGCCATCACCACGCCAGAGCAACGCGCCGCCGTCAGCGCCTACATCGAGGCGACGAAGCGCAAGACCGAAATTGATCGCCTCTCCACCACCAAGGAGAAGAGTGGTGTCGCCACAGGTGCATTTGCGATCAACCCGGTGAACTGCGAGCAGATCCCCGTGTGGATCGCCGACTACGTGCTCGCCGGCTACGGCACGGGGGCGATCATGGCGGTGCCAGCCCACGACGAGCGTGACTACGAGTTCGCCCGGCAGTTCGGCCTGCCGATCAAGCCAGTCGTGGCACCCGCAGCCATGGCTACGACACCGAACGACGTACCGCTCCCGTATGTGGAGAAGGCCGAGGGTGCCGCCGTGGCGGTGAACAGCCCAGCCTGGAACGGAGCCGCCTGGCCCGAGTCACTCAACAAGGCGATCGCCCATCTCGAGAGCAGCAAGAGTGGCGAGAAGAAGGTCACCTACCGCCTGCGCGACTGGCTGATCAGCCGCCAGCGCTACTGGGGAACGCCAATCCCAATCATTCACTGCGAAACCTGCGGCCCGGTTGGCGTGCCAGTAGAACAGCTCCCCGTCACGCTTCCTGACGACGTTGACTTCAAGGCGACCGGTGAGTCACCACTGAAGACCGCCACCGCGTGGCTCAACGTGGCCTGCCCGAAGTGTGGCGGCCCCGGCCAGCGCGAGACCGACACGATGGACACCTTCGTCGATTCGTCGTGGTACTGGTATCGCTACCTCGCACCAAACAACGAGCTCGGCCCAGTGGATCGCAAGCTTGTCGATGCCTGGTGCCCCGTCGATCAGTACACCGGTGGCGCCGAGCATGCCGTGATGCATCTGCTCTACTCGCGCTTCTTCACCAAGGCGATGCGCGACCTTGGACTGATCGGTGAGTCAGAGCCGTTCACGCGCCTCTTCAATCAGGGGCAGATCCTTGGAGCCGACGGCGAGCGCATGTCGAAGTCGCGCGGCAACGTGCAAGACCCCGACGAACTGGTCAGCCGACACGGCGCCGATGCGGTCCGCCTCTTCTTGATGTTCATGGGCCCGTGGGATCAGGGCGGCGCCTGGTCGTCGAGCGGCATCAGCGGCATGGTGCGATTCCTTGGCCGCATCTGGACGCTTGCACTCGATCCGCACGGCAAGGAGCCGGGTGATCCGAACTCTGGCGTTCTGCCAGCGGGCCAAGATCAGGCGGCGGGTGAAGCCGCCGTACGTCGCGCGGCACACAAGGCGCTCGGCGGCGTGGGGGCCGACATCGAAGCCTTCCGCTTCAACACCGCCGTCGCCAAGCTGATGGAACTCGCCAACGCCCTCTTCCCGTATCGCGGCAGCCCCGTGGCTGGAACCGCGGCGTGGAACGAGGCGATCCACTACCTGCTCGCCGGCATTGCCCCAATGGCACCGCACCTCGCCGACGAGATGCACAGCCGCGTGCAGGCGGCCGCGGGCATCAACGCCAGCGATCCGCGCTGGATCTCAATCCATCAGTGCCCATGGCCAACCGTCGACACGAGCCTGCTCACCGAAAGCACCCGCGAGCTGCCGGTGCAGGTCAACGGCAAGCTGCGCGACAAACTCACCGTGAGCGCCACCGCCACCGAGGCCGAAATCGAAGCGCTCGCCCTCGCCTCACCAAAGGTGCAGCTCGCCCTCGAAGGACGCGCGCCGAAGAAGGTGATCCACGCCGGCGGGCGCCTCGTCAACATCGTCGGCTAGCGAGCGGCGCAGCCGAGCCGCACTCGCTACTGCGCGAGAAGCGCGAGCATCGCCGCAACGTCGATCGTTGCGGTCATCACCGTTCCGTCGGCCCCAGGTGTCAAGACGATGTCGCTCATTGGGAGTCCAGCAGTCGCATCAGAACCTTCGATCTTTCCATCCTTGATCGCCGCTGCCAGCGCTTCGGCGAGCTCGTTGGAGATCGTGCCGGTAAGTGCGGCCGTCTTATCGGTGCCGACGACAGTCAGATCCGCGAACGAGGAGAAAGTATCCGCCGTCATCGTGAAGCGCGTCCCTTCAGGGAGAACAATCGCCCCCGAATTGGCGCCGGACATCAGGCTGTTGATGTCGTCAACCCCAAAGCCACCGAATTCAATCACAAGGTTCGACGCCATCAAGTCGCCACCGCCTACTGAAGCAGGAAGAGTTGGCAGGGTGAGCTTCGCGCCGTCGGCGCGGATCTCGACGATGGCACCTTCGAGGCCCGCAGCCTGCAGCTGCTCGGTTGCGAGCTTGTTAATCGCTGGGGTGACAACGAGGACCCATGCGCCAACGAGGAGGCCGGCGATCACGCCGAGGGCGATGAGCAACTTGCGCTTCTTGCTCATCTTCTTCTTCGGCTGAGCGGCTCCATCAACGGTTTCGTTGGCCACGATGCACCTCATGCTGGCGGGCTGAACCAGAGGATCTGATTTGCAGCCCGCACACTCTACGCGACCACCGTAAACAACAACAGCCCCCACCCGAAGGTGAGGGCTGTTGGGTGCGCCGAGCGCGAAAACTACAGGATCTTCTTGGCGGCGCTGACGCGCACCGTTACCCCCGCGGTCGAGGTCGCGGTGACCTTGACGCGGATGTACCCGGCAGTCTTGTCGGCGGTCAAGAGCTTGTAGGTGCTCTTGGTTGCCCCGGCAATCACCGTGCACGTTTCTGGCACCGTCGCTGAGGCGGCTCCAGTCGCCGTGCAGCGATACCACTGGTACGTATAGGTTGGCGTTGGGGAACCCGTCCAGGTGCCCTTCGCCGCAGTAAGCGTTCGCCCAACCCTTAGGACGCCTCCGACGGTCGGCGGCGCACTCGCCCTGCTCACGGGCGCGGTGCCGATCACCGCCGTGGCCTTGGAGAAGGAGAAGAGCTGCCCACCATCCCCCGTGCCGCCACTGCGCATGCGCAGGAACCTGCCCTTATCTGCGGTGGTTGGGGTGTAAGTAAGTTCCGTTGCGCCGCTGATTGCCGAGCAACCCGAAGGCACAGAGACTGACGTGTACTGATCAACTGCGGCACCCGCCTTGGTGCAGCGATACCACTGCGGTCGGAAGTATGCGTTGATACTCGTCCAGGTGCCGCGCGTGCCCGTGAGTTGCACGCCGACCGCGGCAAAGCTGCCGGTGACAACAGGCTTCACCGTAGCGACTGGCGCGTCGACCCAAAAGTCAGTCGTCGTTAACGTGACGTTTGACCAGCCTGCATCAATGAATCCAGGATCAACCATATCGTCGCAGCCAGTAGCGCGAAAAGCCAAGTTCACTGTTGTGCCTGCCCATGCGGTCACATCGACATCGATATGCCCAGTGCTATTGGCGACAGGCGTCAGTGCATTCTTTAGTAGCCCAAGTGCGGGCGATCCAAACCACGATTGTCCTGACAAGGTGGAATCGACAATGTCCACACGAAACTGGCGGTTGTTGTTTGATGAAGGACTTCCTGAGCAGGCCATTGTGCCGCCTACCTTAAGAGCTCCGAGGGCGATAACTGCATAATCAAAAGAGATAGTCGACCGCATGCCAGCTGGAAGGGCAATGGGCACATACACGGCTACCGCCGAGTCAAAGGAGTTAGCAGAGCCCCAAGAGCCACCGGCGCAGCAGCTGCTTTCCTGCTCAACGATCGTTACTCCCGTGCCATCAATCACAGTCACGACCGGGTCAGCAGCGCGCACCTGCGCAGGCGCGAACGCCATGGCACCAACGGCGAGTGATGCTGCGAGCAGCAGCTTCAAGGTTTTTCCAGCCTTCATAGATCTCCCTGCATCGGAAGGCCCAAATAGATCGCAGAGTTCAGCAGACTGAAGCCTGGCGGGCACTCCAATAGCGGCACCATATGCGAGATCCTGCCAAGGCGCTAGGAGTCCGCGCGATGTCGCCCTCTGCGCTCCAGCCCAAGGTGCAGCCCTGAGAGGAGTACCCTTACCCCAACGCGGCGGCCTGCCGCATGGGTGTAAGGAGGATCCATCGTGGGTGAGGTCAAGATTGGCGCGCTGGTGTGGCCACAGTTCACCGAGTGGAAGTCGGTCAAGTCGATGGGCGTGACCGCTGATCGCGTGGGCTTCGACACCCTCTGGACCTGGGACCACATGTACCCAATCATCGGCAACCCGAACGGCCCCATGTTCGAAGGCTGGTCGACGCTCGTCTCGTGGGCCGAGAACACCTCGAAGATTCGCATCGGCCTCATGGTCGGTGCCAACACCTTCCGTGAGCCAACCATTACCGCGAAGCTCGCCACCACCCTGGACCACATCTCCAACGGCCGCGCCATTCTTGGCGTGGGTGCCGCCTGGTTTGAAGAGGAGCACGAACACTTTGGCCTGAACTTTGGTGACGGCTTCCCGGAGCGCCTTCGATGGCTCGGCGAAGCGCTGCCGATCATGCGCGGCATGCTCGACGGCACCGAACCGACCGCCACCGGCCCGCGCTACAAGGCGAAGACGGTGCGCAACCTCCCCGCTCCAATCCAGAAGCACCTGCCGATCCTGATCGGCGGCGGCGGCGAACAGGTCACGCTGAAGCTCGTTGCCAAATATGGCGACGCCAACAACGTCAGCGGCACGCCTGAGCAGGTCGCACACAAAGAAGAGGTGCTGCTGAAGCACTGCGAGACCCTTGGCCGCGATCCGAAGACAATCGACCGCACCGTAGGCATTGGCAATGTGGTGATTCGCAACGATGCCGCCGAGGCGCTGCGGATCCACAAGGCTCAGTTCGCCGCCAATGGCATCGAGCCAGCCTGGGAGAACCAGCCAGTCGGCACCGTCGATCAGGTCGTGGAGCACCTCGCTCCGTACCTAAAGATTGGCTACCGCCACCTGATTGCCGGCTTCTCTACCCCACACGATGAGGAGTCGATGATCCGCTTCGCTGAAGAGGTGCTGCCAAAGCTCAAGCAGATCTAGTTCGGCTCCACCCCACGCGGGCCTCAGGCAACCAATCGTAAATGACAGGGGTTCATGATTTACCATGGCGCCCAGACCGTCGTGTGAGGGTCAAAATCTGGGAGGGAACATATGGCCGCCACCAAGAAAATCAAAGCAGTAAAGACGGCAGCAAAACGCCGCCTAAAGCCAATTAAGTTAGGTAGCATTTCCGTCACTCGAAATCAATTGTTCGTTGCAGGAATCGTTGCTACCCTCCTTGCTGTTGGCCTCTACTTTGGCCGAACTGAGAAGGTTGCGATTACGGTCGCGATCAACGCTGAATACGGCGGGGTTTTTGAAGAACCGAACGGATGTGAGCCTCTTCCAGAATATCGGAACAACATTGAGGAGATCTCCGTCACGTCCGCAGCTGGTGAGGCGATACCTATGACCGAGATCACTTGGGTGTCTGTGGAGAAGAACCTCTGCGAGGGCACCTTTACCCTGTCGCTATCCCCGTTTTCAACGTATGACGTCAGCATTGACGGCGCCAAGGCCGGTTCCGTCACAGAAACTAACTTCTCTACCCATGCAGCACAGTTCCGTAAAACCATCTCGGTTACCCGAGATCTAAGTGGTGAACACGACTTGGTTGAAACAGCAACCTACTGCACGGGCCCACTTTCCGATTGGACGTGCACATGGGCCTATTGGGACTATGGCAAGAATTTTGACGGCGATTCAACAGATGGTTCTTGCGCTGGAAACGGAGGCTATGACGACTTAAGAGATGGGGCAGCCGTGGTCGTTTTCAACTCAACAGGCGCGGTGGTCGGCACGACTACTTTATATGGTTCAAGTTACGATCTCGAGTCACTCTCATCCAGGAAGATCACTTGCACATTTAAGTGGGAGTTGAAAAACGTTCCAAATGATGACGGAGGCTACTCTGTCGAAGTGACTAGCCGTGGAAAAGTCTTCTTTAGCGCCGACGAATTGCAAGACAACGGATACTTCATGCCCACTACAATCGGAGAGTAGCGGCAACATTACCCTCTCGACACGACTGCCGAATGCATCCCTCAGGGGATGCATTCGGCAGTTAGCAGCTATTCCCGTAACGATCGACGCAGTACATGCTCAATACGCGTTCGCGCATAAGGTGCCCAGATGGCTCAGCGGCTGCGGTGGATTGGAATGGTATGCGTTGCGATAACTCTCGTCATCGTGATAGAGAGTCTGTTTCAAGAGCGCACTCCGATAGATCATCGCAGTTTTGACATCGGAGATTCGACTCAGATTGAGCCGAATACTGCGCAGCAGATTCGGGTTGAGGTTAGTGGCGCAGTTTCAGTGCCAGGCGTGTATACCTTGCCACCCAACGCACGCCTGATTGACGCCATCACGGCCGCGGGGGGCTGGGGGGAACGCATTGATCCGCTACGCATTGAGATCTGCCTCAACCTTGCTGCACCTCTGACTGACGGCTCCGCGATTCGCATTCCCTCACGAGATGATCGGTTTCTTCTCGGGGTGCAAGGGGTTCTCTGCGGAACACTCTATGCAGCTCCGGGAGAGATCACATCTGTTGACGTTCCTGGGTCAACGGCAGCAACAGCCACGGGAGGAAAAATTGACCTAAACACTGCGACCGCAGAGCAGCTCGACACCTTGCCAGGAATTGGCCCTGTAACAGCTGCGAAGATTATCGCCGCGCGTAAAGAGGCACCATTCCTCATCGTTGACGACTTACGCACGCGAGGGATCATCAGCGATCGTGTCTTGGAGCAAATCCGCCCACTCGTCACGCCGTGAATGAACGGCGCCGAGGGGCGCCTCGACTTGGGGGGCGAGCTGGATGGGCAGCCATCGCTGCGGTGGCGACTGCCCAACTCTCGCTGCTGCCAATCCCCGCCGCGTTTCTGCGAACTAGTGCACCACTACTCGCGCTTGGCTCACTTGTACTTCTAGCGTTCTTCACACGAAACGAGAACCTCAAACCAAACCACCTCATGCGTTCGACACTCCTGGGAATTCTGCTAATTAGTGCACGTATAGCCCTTCTTGGTCCGCCCATTCCACCCGCTGATGGTGCTGCGGCTGTGATGCCTCGTGGTGAGATCCGGGGCGAGGTCACTGCTCTCCTTGCGCCGCTCCGTGGGGCACAGCGATTCATCGTCAAAGTAGATGACCTTCAAATTCAGGTTGAAGCGCCGCCAAATCCAGGTATTCGCACTGGCGACACTATCCTCGCCACACTTGAGCAGCGCTCCGTAAAGGGCGATGAACAAGAGCGCCTGCGTGTGCGCGGAATTTCAGCGACGGCACGCACACGAAGCGTTGAGATTATCTCTCGAGGCAGCCCGCTTGAGTCGCTCCGCGCTGCCCTTGGGGACGCAATCGAGCGTGTCCTTCCAGCCCCTGCAGGTGGATTGGCGGCGGCAATCGTGATCGGCTTGCGCGAACGCGTCGACGAACGTCTCGCGGCAGACTTCACGGCGACGGGGCTGGGGCACGTCGTTGCCCTCTCCGGCTGGAATGTTGCGATCACCATGGCCGTGGCTGATCGCTTCGCCAAACGGCTTCCTGCCAAACGCCGACGACCGCTGCTCATCGTTGTCGCGATCACATACGGCCTCTTCGCCGGTGCAAGTGCCAGCGTGATTCGCGCCAGTTTCATGGCCGCCACCGCCCTGATCGGCGCGGCATCTGGTCGCCCTGGCTCTGGCGCGGTTGCGCTCTCGCACGCCGTTCTTGCTCTCATGGTGCTTGATCCTGCGATTGCAGCCGATGCTGGCTTTCGCCTTTCGGCATTAGCGACCGCTGGACTCCTCGCTAAGAGTCAGAGGTGGTCCGAGCGCGCGACCGCGCTTGGCGAGAGGCTCCCTCAGCAACTCCGCACAGGTTGGTCGCTCATTGGTGCGGATGTCGCCGTCAGCCTCGCCGCGCAGGCTGCAACGCTTGGGCTCGTGATCGCCCTCTTTGGGCGAGTTGCAGTTTGGTCTATTCCGCTGACTCTCTTAATCGCCCCGCTGATTGCTCCAGCCACCGCAGCAGCAATTCTCGCGACGATTGCCGGTGAGCTGGTGCGCATGGTTCCGCCCCCGGTTGCCATGCTTCCGAGCCTGCTCGCCCTCCCCGCGACGGCACTCTTTAGTACTGCCGCCTGGATCGCCCAGGTCGGTGCACAACTTCCCGCTGGAGGCATTGAGGTGCCGCGTGCTGCAACGCTCAGCGTTGGGCTGGCGCTCGGTGCAGGTGGTATCTGGCTCCTGCTGCGAGATGAGCCGCAAAGGACGGCTGTGAACGTTGATGAAGAGGCAGACTCCCTTGGCTCAATAAGCGAGCGTCTAGCGTTTGGTATTGCGGTGCTGATCGTGGTGAGTGCGCTCACCTCACTTGGCGGCGCCGCACCCCGGGGATCACTTCGCATTACAACGCTCGACGTCGGGCAGGGCGACGCGATCCTGGTTGAAGTTTCTGGCCGTCGCATGTTGATTGATGGCGGTCCTGATCCGGCACGCCTGAGCACTGAGCTAGATCGAATCATTCCCGCGTGGGATCGCCGCATTGATTTGCTTGTTGCTAGCCACCCCCACGAAGATCACCTAGCTGGGCTCCCAAAACTGCTTGACCGATATCGCATCGCTGCGGTTATCGGATCCGAAGACCGTGGTGGAGGGCCAGCGGCAACAAGTTGGAAGGAGATTCTGGCGAGCAGTCGCATCTCCTATCGCCAGGTCTTTACCGGTGATAGATTCCAACTTGGAGCTGCTCGATTGAATGTTTTATGGCCGGATCAGACGTACCTATCGTTGCCACCTGGCAATGACGGCCGAGCACTCAATGACCGATCAATCGTCCTGCGCCTTGAAATCCCCGGATTTAGTGCGCTGTTCACGGGCGACATTGAAAGCGACATCGACGCACGCATCATTCGAAACATCAGCGCCCCGGTTGATCTTCTCAAGACGCCGCACCACGGTAGTAAGGGGTCGTCAAGTAGGGCGTTGCTAAACGTGCTTGATCCGAGGATCTCTGTTGTCTCAGTTGGGGTGAAAAACACCTATGGCCACCCGGCTGCTGAAACTCTTCAACGCCTTGGAGAGCGTGGTGCCGCAGTTGAGCGAACCGACCTCAACGGCACTGTGACCATCACGGTGCCGTTGCAGCAGCCAGATCAGATCAAGATTCGGAGCGGCATCGGTGAGCGCCTTGCACCGGCGCGCTCCGCGGTTGGTCGTCGAGCTCCAAGTGCACTTGCCGCCGATGCGGTTTGGTCAACTCGTCTCGCATCGGTTGGCGTGGCGAGTGAAGGCTCAGGCTGCCCCATCCCACGCGCCGCAAGCCGCCCATGGGGACGGCATCTATCTTCCTAGCCTTGATGGTGCCTCATGTTCCGCTGACTCTGAAGGTCAGTTTGGGGATGGCTCGAGCCCGAGCGCGGCACGAAGCTCATCAACAATCGGGGCACAGGACTCATCCTGTGCGTCAGCTGCATCAGAAAGTTCAATCGCTTCTTCCAAATCGGCCGCAGCAAGAACCTCAATCTCAAGCAGATACGTTTCATTAGTGCAATCAATAAGTCTTGTTGCTGTGGATTCAAATTCAGATGTCCATACGACTTCCGCCAAATCATCAGCAAAGATTCGGCTTATGCCAGCGTATGATGAATAAAGTTCCATAAGAGCCAGAAGGCCCTCGTCATCCGTCGTAGCTGCGTCGATTGCAGATTCATAGGCTGCCTCGGGTTCAACAATTGCAGCATTATATTTTTCCGCAGCAGCAAGGTAGGCAGAAGCCTGTTGCTCTTTGGAAAGACCGCCACACGCCGCGACAAGAAGCGCCGACAAGAGAATTAGGGAGTACTTCACTGAACACCTCTTTCCAGTCGCCTTAACTTCGGAGCCAGCGGTTCCGAATGAAGGTCTTACAAAAGTCCCGAGCGCATAGTACATGACTTTGCTTCACTTATTTTGGGTTGGGTCATCTCAGAACCTGGTCTGCGCCATCCCACGCGCTAGGATCCGCCCATGGGAACGGCACCGATCCTCTTAGCCTGGGGCGACGACCTCCTCCTCATCGAAGAGGCGGTGGCGGCGCTGGGCGCCCGCATGGCCGCCGAGGACCCTATGGGAGGTGGGCTCCCCGAGAAGGTGCGCCTCAAGGCCGAGGGGCGTGGCTCTGGCGACGGGGCTGAGGTGCTCGGCGAGCTGCGTCGCCGGCTCGGTACGGGCGGTTTGTTCGGTGGTGGGTCTCTGATTGTTGTGGCCGGCGCAGGCCACCTCGGGCGCACCAAAGACCTGCGCGCCAACCTCACTGACACCCTCGCCAACATGGCACCAGGGAACGGCGTCATCTTGGTTGATCAACGCGCGCGTCGCCCAAACCTCAAAGGGATGCGTCCCGACGGACCAGGCGAACTCGGACTGCTCGTGCAGGATCGCGGCGGCAGCATCGTCCAATGCATCTCCCCTGGTCCTGGCGAGTTGGCCTCATGGTTGCTCGCGCGCGCGAAGGGTGCCGGTCGCGAGATCGCCGGCGATGCGGCAAAGTCAATCGCCGAACGGCTTGGTGCCGAAGTACGTGAGCCAGACCTTGATCGCAGTGGTATTCGCATGACGGCAGCCGTAGAGCTCGAGAAGTTGATGCTTGCAATTCCTACAGGGCCAATCTCGCTACGCGCCGTTGATGCGCTCGTCGCCGATCGCGGTGTTGGCTCACTCTTCGCTTTTGCCGACGCGATCGTTTCGCGCAGTGGCACGTTGGTGTCAAAGCACCTCCTTCGCGCGGTCAGTGAGCCAGGGCCGATGGTCGTAGCAACGCTGCATCGCAAGATGCGCGACCTCGCGCAGATTCACGGCGCGACCGTCATTGAGGGTGCGTCAGTGGCGACTGCGGCGCGCACGATTGGGATGCACGAGCTCCCTGCCGGCAAACTTGCTGAGGCAGCGCGCAAGTGGAGCAGCGCAGAGATCGCCGACGCGATCAATGGATTAGTTGAACTCGATGCGATCAGTAAAGGTGACGGTGATCGAGCCTGGGGCCCGGCGCTGACTCGCTGGAGCGCTGCGCGCATTCGCTAACGCAGCGCTCCGAGCGTGTCGTTAGATCAGCCTTCGCGCTTCTCCGGTACGCCCTGCAGCAGGTACCAGCCCACAAGCATCGTTGCGAGCAGCGTCAGCAAGCCGACCGTGTACGCGCCGGTGCCGAGCACTGGGAAGAGGAAGAAGATCGTGGCGCCATAGAGCAAGCCACCAATCACCTGCGAACCCTTGCCGACCAAGCCGTAGAGGCCGTAGAACTCACCGAGCTGCTTTGGTGGGGAGAGGCGGTACATCAGGATTCGGTCTGCACCCGAGAGGCCGCCGAAGCCGAAGCCGAGGATTACCCCTGCCAGGATGAACGGGATCGGCGAGACGAAGAGCGCGCCGATGGTGAGTGCGACTGCCCAGAGGGCGAGGACGCGGTTCAACGTTGCCTTCGGCCCCTTGCTGTCGGTGAGGCGACCCCACACAAGTCCGCCGATAACGGCGGTTGATGCGAGTGCCACAAGAACATAGTTCGCCTGACCTTGGGTGAAGCCAACCGCCTGCACCGCAAAGATCGCCATGATTGAGATCACGGTGTTTTGTGCATCGGTATAGAAGAAGCGCGCCGTTAGGAAGCGCCTCAGGCCTGGATACTTCTTGAGCTCGCGAACCGTCCCAAGGGTTGCCATGAGTGTGTTGCTGCCCGTGGCTTTACCGGCTGGCTCTGGAACCTCCTTGATGAAGATGAAAATCGGTAGGGCCAGAATTCCGAAGAGCAGAGGAGCAATCACGAACACCTGGTTCACTGATAGACCGCCAAAGAGGATGATCACGCCGATCAGGATGGTGCCGAGATAGCCCAGTCCGTTGCCAAGGCCTGAAACCCAACCGCGATTCTCAGGAGTACTGACGATGCGAATGGTTGCGTCGTAGTAGACCAGCGCCGACTGGTAGCCAAAGTTCGCTGCGATGAAGAGGAGAACCCCGACGCCCACCGGCACTGACGGAATGAAGATTGCAGGAACGATTG
>Ga0315909_10006744_pt1 | contig 12921 bp, 16 predicted proteins | sample LakEriMetagenome_11_FD_203527 | JGI IMG/M metagenome (GOLD analysis project Ga0315909, IMG submission 203527) | Freshwater fungal communities from buoy surface, Lake Erie, Ohio, United States - Buoy 2 MA125 | ecosystem: Environmental > Aquatic > Freshwater > Lake | place: USA: Lake Erie, Ohio...
CGCACCACTTGGCGTTGTGCGCCTTCCCGGCCACCGGGGCCGGGCATCCGGCGCAGATGCCAGCCTTGCGGCGGGCGCAACCGGGGCAGGTGTACGTCACCCGCCCCAGTCGGTCAATCCGCTCCACCAGCACCGCCCGACACTTTTGGTATTCGCAGCGCATCAGAACGGTAGATCGTCGTCGGTCGGGGGCGGCACCTTCGAGTAATCCATCTCCTCGGGCGGCAACATACGCTTGCCGCTCGGCGCGGGGTGCTTGATGGCCGGCGCAGGTTCGGCCTTCGGAGCCGCAGGCGCGTCCGTCACCCCCTGCAAGCCGTGGTCGCGGAGCGCGATCCAGACCGTCGCCGTCGCCGCCTGCACCGCCTCCGCGGTGAGCGTCACCTGATGCGTCGCGCACGAGACCGCCAGGCGAGCCGCCATCGACTCCCAGAGGTTCGCGTAGGCGTCCGCGATGCCGCCGACCGACTTGCCAGCCTTCGGGGTGCTTCCCGCAGATGCGCCGACCACCTCGGTCGTCGGGGCCGGAAGCCGCTTGGTCGGGGCCGGAGCCGCGCCCGCGACGTCGATGTTCCAGTAGGGCTTCCCGCTGGGGTTCGCCGCCCGCGAGAACCGCAGGGTCTCGCCCACGCACGTCTCATGCGTCAGGCCCAGCCGGTCGAGCTGCTTCGTGGCCGTCGCTTCCGGCATCAGCGGCGTCTCCACTGCCTCGCCCGCGACATCCGTCCCGGCGAAAACCATCCGCTCGCCGAACTTCGTCTCGACCGTCCGGCAGGTCGTGACGGTGAACGTGGCCTCGTCGCCCGCGTTCTCGAGTTGTACCTTTCGTGCCTTGCTCTGCATTTGCCGATCCTTGGGGGCGCGCCCCCGGTAGTAGTTCCCGCCGTCGTGCGGGGTCAGTCCCGGACCAGTCGGTCGCGGGCCGCTTGAAAGGCGCGATGGGCCGCGCCGAAGTCGAAGTCTGCGTTCATCGCGGCGAACGCCGCCCGTTGGATGCGCTGCCGCTCGGCGTCCGTCAGGCCGTCCGGCACGTCGTCCCACGTCCCCGCGGTGAGGTAATCAAGGGTCCGACGGAACGCAGCGAGGTTGGCCTGTACCGCGGCGAGCTCGCCGTCCTTGATAGCGCGGTAGGTCTCGAAGGAGATAGGGTCGCTCACTTGACCCCCGGCATCTGGTCGTTCGCCATCGCCTCGTCCCAGATGTTTTCCGCGAACGTCCACGTCCGCTTGCCATTGGGGAGCGTCTTTGCCTCGGCCACCGAGCCGTCCTCGAACACGGCGAGGAACCCGAACCGCTTGTTGTAGACCACCTGCACCAGCGCGTGACGATCATGCATTGCGACCTCCGATGAGAGGGTGAGCCAACGCCTACAGGATAGGGAACGGCTTGCCGCTTGTCAAGTAGTGGCGCAACTGGAACCCAATCCACGCCGTCACCGGGCTGGCGATGCCGTTGCCGCAGAGCTTGTAGCGGGCGGTGTCCGCGAGCGCATAGGGCTTGCCTGCCTCGCTGATGCCGTGGGCGGTATGCTGGTCCGGCCAGCCCATCAGTCGCTCACATTCCACCGGGGTCAGGCGACGGGGGACGCCAGCCCGTCTGAACGCGATAGGTTGTTCGTGCAGTCCCGTCAACGAGGGCGAGATGTCCTTTGCGGTCTCGGCGTTCGCTTGACCGCTGGCCATTGCAAACACCACCTGGTCGTTGCTTGTGCCGAGCGTCAACGAACGCTCGGCAGAGAGGAGCGGCCCCTTGCCGCCGCCGGGCTTGCCCTCGCGGTTGCGGAGCACGATGGCCGTGTAATCCGTCACGCGGTTCTGGTGGTCGCCTGCCATCGTGTTCACAACGTCGCCGTTGCCTCGGGCGTCGAACGTGACCGCAGCGCCTGCTCCAGCATCGGCGGCAACGCCTTCCCGCGCTTCTCCGCTCGTCGCAAGATGCCCTGACAGGCTTTCGGCGAGAGATAGTATTTCGGCGGGATCGACCCCTCCGCCTCTAACACCGAGGACAAAGACACGGCGGCGGCGCTGTGGCACCCCGAAGTATTGAGCATCCAATGTGCGCCACGCGGCGACTCCGGTCGGTCCTGCAACCACACCTGCACGGACCCATCCGTCCGCGGGAACAGGGACGGCTCCTCCCACGAGGGCTGATAGGACGGCGGAAAAATCCCGTCCGGCATTGCTACTGAAGGCTCCATAGACATTTTCCCAGAGGATGTAGGGGGCTTGTGATTCGTTCCAGATGCGGACCTGCTCAAAGAACAGCGACGAACGGGTGCCCGATCCTTCGGTCATCCCGGCCCGCTTTCCGGCAATCGACAAGTCCTGACACGGCGACCCGCCGGTGACCATCGTGACGCCGCGGAACTGGGTGCCGTCAAGCTCGGCGACATCGCCATACAGCGGCACGTCCGGCCAGCGGTGGCGCAACACGGCGCGGGCGTGGGGCTCGATTTCGGCGTGGGCCACGCATCGCCAACCCGCGGTCTCAAGGCCCAGGCTCATCCCCCCAGCCCCGGCGAAGAGTTCGAGGTACGTCAGGTCCATCGGTCTCCCTTGGTTAGTGTCAAGCATTCCCGCACCCCGGCGCGTGAGTTTGGACCGGACGCTTCGACCCCGCAACCTCGGCCAGCACCCCGTCCCCACATTCCGCGCAGAACTTCGTCGGCATCAGGTTGACGTGACCGGGTGCGTAGTTTTCCACATTCCTGTGCGTAGCACCCCTAGTTGTTTGGTTCGTTCGTACGTTCGTACGTAGACCCGTACCGAACGCGAACCGTTCGCGTTCGTTCGCCGTACCGTTCGCCGTACCGTTCGCCGTACTCGCCTCGGTGTTTAGTTTCTGTTCACGATACTTTCGGGCACGTTCCCGGCTGGCCTCGGCCTCCCGCAGCGGTTGGCCGTTATGCCGCTCCCACGATTCCCAGACGCCAGACCCGTTCAGGAATAACGCCCGGAGAAGTCCGGCGTACTCGCCAGGCTCGCCAGCCCATCCCGCCCATCGCTCAATCAGGGCGTCCGGGATGTCTTTGAGGTTGCCGTCCGGCGCGTGTGCCGGGAACTTTGCCAACGTCATCACCAGCAGGCCGACTGCTTCCGCAGGTCGTATGCCGAGGTGATGCGCCAGCGTGTAGATGTCGGGATCGTCCCCGATCGTGACCGCCACTCTAATCCAATGCATCGCGCCACCTAAACGAGCGGCCCCCGCCTTCTACGGGGAACCCATCGCACCCGGTCAAGGGGCTTTGGCGTAGAAGTACGGGGGCCAATCGGTTTTTACTTCGTTGCGGTGGTTCCCGACACCGCAAGCCATAACCTACACCGCGCTCACCAAAAGTAAAGCCCTAGAACCCGATGCGCCGACGCTTGGCCTCTGGCGGCATCTTCCAGTCCTCAACGCCCTCCTCGTCCGGCGTCTCGAACCCGCCCCCGTGCAACGCCCCGGCGTCCTGCACCAGCTCGTCGTACCCCGCCGCAGTGAGTTGCCGCATCATATCCAGCAACTCCTTCGCCACCAAGCCCGCGTCAATCGCGCCCACGTCCTGTATCTCGATGGACAAGCCGTTCCGGTGCAGGCTCACCGACGCCTTGCGGTTCGTGAACGGGTTGGTCCGACGCTTACTTGCCACGGCTCAACGCCCGCAACACGAGCGCCTCCATCGTCGGGAGCCAGCCGTCGCACCACGGGCACTTCTCCCACGGCGTCATGACGTCCTTGGCCCGCCACCAGACCCAGCCCACGCCCCAGAGATACCCGAAGTCGCCCCGATCCCGTGCCGCCTTGCGATACGCACACGGCACCGGCGACCAGTCCACGCACTTGATGTCCTCGTCCGTCTCACTCATATCGTCCCCCGGCGCGGGGCGCTGCCAAGGTCGGGACTCCACGCATCGGAGCCGACCAACGCCCCCCCCGAATGATACACGAACCCCTCGATCATCCGAGGGCTGACCGAGAACTTCTCGTCCGCGTGATACTGGTCCGGCGGGCAGAGCGCGGCGTGGGTCCTCACCGTCACCCCGCCGAACGTCTCGATGGCCGCCTTGCCGTGCAGGTGCCCGGTGTGCATCTCGCGGTAGATGGTCTGGCCCCACTCCACGGCGCATTGCGCGGCCATCACCTCGGCCAGCCGCTTCTTCCCCTTGTCGCCGTGGTCGAGGCCGATGAGCGTCTTGCCGTGCTGGATGTATTTCGTCGTCGTCGGCGAGTCGTCAATCGTGACCCCACGCGAGCGCCGGAACTCGGCGACCAAGATGCGCTGGAGCGCCCACGTCAGCGTCCGGTCGTGGTTGCCAGGCACGAGGATGACCTTGGTCGGCACTTGCGACGCGCTCGCCTCGATGACCTCGCAGAGCACATTCGCGCCCCGCTCGAGCATCTGCTGGACGCGGCTGTCGTAGTCGAGGATGGTGCCCTTCGTCGTCGCGCCCTGCCCGTCGTGGTGGAAATAGTCGCCCAGCAGCCAAAGGTGCCGGACCCCGATGCGCCGATCCTGCCCCGCCTCGAGCAACGCTGTCACACCGCTGTGGATGACCTTGATCGCGAGGTTGGTGTCGTAGCTCTGGCTCCCGGTCCCCTCGCCCCACGCCAGCTTGGCGATGTGCGGGTCCGCGATGACGACCCCTTGCAGCAGGTCGCCGCGGAGCGCCGTCCCCTTCGGGATTGCCCGCGCCGGTGGGGTCCGCGTGGCAAACGCCCCCGCGATGATGGCCTCGATGCGCTCCTCGAGCGTCGGCCCCGCCTTGGGCTTCAGCTTGACGAAGACGCGGTGCAGTTCGGTGGTCGCCACCTCGCCCGTCTCGGGGTCTTTGGTCGCGACCTCGTACTTGGTGGCCTGACTCTCGGCGACGTCGAACCGCTCGAGGTCGGCCTCGATGTGCGCGAGTAGGTCGGCCACGGTCTTGATGCGCGAGCCGTTCGCTCGGGCGATGATGCCGTCCGGCCCCGCGGTTTGCTCGACCGCCTGCTCTCGGGACGCCAAGCCCACCAGCTCCCGCGGACGCTCGCCGACCTTAATGCCGTGCTTGCTCCGCTTCAGTTGCACCGAGGTCGTCGTGCGAATCGGGACGCCCTTGTGAAACTCGGCGTTCAGCGCCGCGGTGGTCTCGCTCGCCGTCGCCCCTTGCGCCGAGAGTTCGGCGAGCCGCTTGAGTTCGCGGTCAGACCACGCGGTCAGATCGTGCCGTGCGCCCATTCGACAGGAAGGAGGCGATCGACCCACTCCTGCACCACCGCGCCGTCCGGGTGATGCGTCGGAACAGAGCCGTCAGGGTTGCGGTTGATGTCGAGATGCCCGCCGCACATACAGGTCTCACAGGCCGGACTCGACGGGTCGGAGCTTTCGCCCAGACAATCCGGGCAGAACACGCGCACACTATAGGACATCGACCAGTCCCTCACAAGAGCACCGCGACCGCAATGGCGACCACCACGCCAGCCCCGAACGCTTGCCACCGGGTCGGACACCGCCCGACGAAGCTCGAGCAGCGCCCTGCTTCCAGCGCCCCCGCCTGCGCGTCAATGACCGCCTGCATCGCCTCCACTTGCGCGGCCATCGCTTGACGCTCGGCAAGATGCGCTATCAAGAGCGTATCAATCCGCGCCTCGTATGTCAAGACCTGCGCCTGTAATCGTTCCGACGCCGCGGTCGTGGCCGCAAGGGTCAGCCGGAGACGGGTCTGGCTGGCCGTAGAATCGCCTAACACCGCCCGAGCCGTATCGGTGGTGCCCTTCGCCTCCTCGCGGGCCTCTCGCGCCAAATGTGCCACGCGCCGAATCGACACCGCCGCGCTGTCCGACTGCACCCGCGCCACCTGGCCCGCCGCCTCGAGCTCGCGCACCCGCGCCGTCAAGCTGTCTACGGCTCGTGTATAATCGGCCCGCTGACGCTTGCCAGACAGGAACCCCAGCAGGGTCACGAGCGCCACGAGAACAACCAGCCAGCCGTTAGACGTAATCCGCAAGCGCGAACCCCGGCATCTGCTCCGGGTCGGTCTTGCGCCCCGGTGCGACCTGCGCGTGAGTCGTCACCGGGATCGGCCCATAGGTCTTTTGCCACCCCGCGACGATGGCCTGCGCCGTCGCCCGCTGCGCCCCCGTCAGCCCCTCGATGCCGTCGTGCCGGTTGGCGAACGCGAGCGAGAGCGAGATGCCGTTCACGTCCTTCTCGCCCATCCAGTTCGCCTTGCCCGCGTGCCACGCCCGGCGATCATCCGGAACGCATCGGTATGCCGTGCCGTCGCGCCCGACCAGAATGTGATAGCTGACCTTGGACTCGCTCGACTGGAGCCACGCGAGCGTCCCCGCGTCCGTCCGTCCGGCGTCCGCGTGCAACACAATCAGCGCGACCTTCTTCGCGCCCCGGCTGTTATGGTTCGGGCTGCGCCGTTCGACGGGTCGCATAGTGCCCCTCGATGTAGCCGTTCGCGCCCGAGTACGCCCCGACCACGATGGCGACCGCGCCATACGCCGCGGCGTCCCCGCCAATCAGCGCCAGTCCCAGAATCACGGCGAGCCCCACGACCGAGAGCACGAACTTCCGGCCCCCGAGTCTCGTGATCACTCGCGCCCCTCAATCCGCGCCACGCGCTCCGAGGTGTCCCGCATCAGCCCGTAAATCTCGCGCAAGTCCTCGCGCATCTCGCGCCGAAAGTCCTGCATATCGCGGTCCATCCGGTTGACCATCACCTTCAGCACCATCACCGACGTGATGAGCGAGATGACCCCAGAGCCCACCGAGACCCAAACACTCGCTGTCATCGATACGGCCCCCGTCTCGGCAAGAAAATAGCCCCCCGTCGCCGACACGACAGACACCACCGACGCCACGACAGGGTTCGCAGTCATAGCCGAAAGATGCGAGAAAGCAAGCAAGCCGACAAGTTGACAGACTGCACCACCCCTCCTACTCCGCCCAGCCGGAGGTCGGGAACCGGCCCGCCGCGGCCTCCTCGGCCATCACCTGGAACGCCACGTCATAGGCCCGAGCGACCGACCGCAACCCGTAGAGCCGCCGCGCCCGCGCCCGGATGTCCTTCCGGTTCAGCCCCCGCACCGCGTCCACCGCCCGCTCGAACTCGGCCATCGTCTGACACCGGTACCCCGTGCGATCGTTCGCCACGGTCTCGGTGAACGCCCCGAAGTTCGACGTAATCGCCGGTGTCCCGCAGAGCGCGGCCTCGACCACCGTGCCGCAGAACGGCTCGACGTACCGGCTGGGGGCAATCAGAGCACGGGCGTTCCCGAGGTACTTCGCCCGCTCGTGCGTCAGCGGCCCGACCAGCCGGACATTAGGCGGCACCTCCCCGAACGGCTCGACGCTGCCCTGCCCCGCCAGCGCGAACCGCACGTTCGGCTTCCGACGCGCCAGCTCGAAGATGATGCCGATGCCCTTGCCCTCGGTCAGCCGCCCGAGGAACACGATCTCGTCGCCGCCCGGACCCTCCGGCCACTCGTCAACGTCGTAGGAGTTGGGCACCACGAACTCGAGCCGGTTCGACATCTGGTGCACCCCGGCCCGCCCCTCCTTCGCCATCACGCCGTGCCGCACCGCCTCGCTCTCGTACACCCGCCACGGAAGCAGGCAGTCGTAGTAGCCGATCCCGGACTCGACCGCCCACGCCCCCTCCGACAGCACCGGCAACCCGCGAATCGCGGGCGCGTGGGCGTGACCGAACGGGAGCAGGATGCCGTCACCCGGTCGCACGAACTCCTTCAGCAACTCGCGGGCGTTCAGGTTCCATTGCCGGTAGAGCGGGCTGTCGGCCTGCGCGTCGTCGCCGTAGAACCCGTTCGGCTGGTGGTGATACGGGTGCCCGAGCATCTCGAGGTGCTCGTCCTGCGTCATCACGATCGCGTCCACGTCCGCGCCGGAGTCCGACCCCTCGACCCCGTAGTGGATGACCTCGTAGCCCAGCGGGCGCAACATCCGCGGCAGCTTATAGACCTTCTGCGTGAAGGCGCAATGCGCGAAGTCTTTTGTCGTCAGGGTGTGCGGGATGCCGAGCAGGTGCAGACGCATGAAGTCCTCGATGGAGGAAGGTGAGAGCCGATTAGATGGGGATGGCGCTGCGGAAGGAATAGGCCGCGATGGTGATGCCGCCGACAAGGGCTTGAATGACACAAGTCGCCTCGGCCCCATCGCCCAGCGCGATGCTCGCGGTGTAGGGCGAGGTCACGCCCGTGTAGGCTGCACTCGAGTCGGTGATGGGATCGCCCGTCACGTTTACGAGGTCGATGTTATACGTCACGCCGGACGGCATATTCACGACCGACCAGGTAATGTCAACCGAGCCACCGCCGTCGCCCGGCGTGAACCCGTTGCTGAAGAAGGCGCTCGTGATTTGCGGAATGGATGGCGCGACCGGCGGGATGTTGACCGACTCCGAGACCGTCACCCCCGTCTTGCTCACCGCGAACGCCGCCACCTTGGTCGCCGTGCCGGTGTCCCGCGTCACGTTGACCGTCCGCGGCGAGGTCCACCCGCTCACCGACTGGCTCACGCCGTCCAAGTTGTAGACGATGGTCCCGTCCCACGTCACCACGATGTCATAACTCGACGCCCCCGGCGTGGTCACCGCCTTCAAGCTGGGAGCCGAGTACGCCGGGATAACGAACACATTCAGGCCGAGCGCCGTGCCGGAGACCTCCGCGCTCGCCGCCGAGTCGGCCTGTCCCGGCACCCGATGTTTCACCCGGTAGTAGTAGGTCGTCCCGTTCTTTGGCAACTGGTCGACATAGGTGGTCGTATCGGCTTGGATGACCGCGATCTCGGTGAACGTCCCACCCGAACTGGTCGCCCGTTCGATAATCGTCTGCGCGGCACCGGGGGCCGGATAGATGACGAGAAACACGCCCTGCGGTGAGGTCACGTCGTCGATGCCGGGGGCCACCTGCAACCCGATAGGCGTCGGGGCCGTGCCGGTCGTCCCGGAGGCCGTGGTGAAGGTCGCCGTCACCGGCGTCATCGCCACCCGCGCCACCGAGTCCCGGAACGCGATGCCCACGATGTAGGCCGTCGAGGCCGTGAGCTCCGAGATGAGCGTCGAGGTCGTCCCCTCGGGCAGCGTGTTGATGCGGTACGGCGTCCAGTCGCTCGGCGCGGACGATCCCGGCGCGACGTAGACGTCCACTTGATCGACCGTGTTGGTGTTCAGACTCCACGAGACGACCGCCGTCTGGTTCGTCAGCGTCCCCACCGTCACGCCCGTCGGAGCCGTCCACGCATCCAGCGCGACCGACTGCCAGCCGGACCACGCCGACGGGAAGATGCCAGGCACCTCGGAGCGGACCCGGACGTACACCGTGTTCCCGCCCAGCTTGACGCCCGGCAGTTGCACCGCGCCCGTCGGGACTTGGCCAACCGGATACCTAGTGAAGAGGTTCCCGTTCTTGCCCGCCGCGGGGGCGCTGGCCCCCGTCGCCCACTCCACCGCGACGCCGATGTTCCCCGAGTTAAGCGTGGCCGCGTTCGTGATGGTGAACTGCGCCACCCGCCGCGGGTCGCTCGTCGACTTGGCGATGCTGACCGTCGCCGCCGTCGCCGGTTGCACATACCCGCCCGCGTCCACCAGCTTGAAGACCACCGACTCGGGCCGCTCCTCGCGCCGGACGACCTGCGCCACCCGTGCGCCGACCGAGGATTCGCCGATGCGATAGTTCCGGTTCGGGTAGAAACTGGCGTTGATATACACGAAGTCGCCGACCTGCGCCGCCGCCGCGGAAGCCGTGCGGAGCACCTCGACCTCGGAGTTCACCGCGCCACGCCCGAACCGCTCGAACCCCTCATACGTCACACCGCGGGACCACTCCTCAAACGTCGGCACGAACGAGTCCGCGTCGGTCACCATCCCCGGCACGTTGTACGAGACGACCCGCGTCGAGAAGGTCGAGGTATCCCCGCTGCCATACTCGAGCGTCTGCGTGGTCGCGTAGATGCCGTCCGGCGTCGGGTCGGTGTCGTCCGAGTCGAAGTCCGTCGTCGAGGTCAGAACGCTCTGCTGCAAGGTGAACCCCGTGACGACCGTTGCCTCGTCCAAGTCGTAAATCGTCGGCGGCTGATCGCCCACGAGGTCCGCGGTCGCGATGGTGTACGTCGGGGCCGAATAGTTGAGCACTCGCGTCGAGAAGAACTCGACCTCGCCCGCGGTGTTGATGCGAGCGGCGAACCCGAATGGACCAAACAGCGACTTCTCGAGGAAGTCGGCCATTGTCTCCGGCTCGGGGATGCGATAGGTCACCATCAGGTTCGGCCCCAGCGCATCCTTCACCGTATTATAAGCCGTGGTGTTGACCGAGATGTCGATGAGTTCGTACAGCTTCTTGGCGATGTCGACCGGGTGCGACTGGATATAGACCGGCGACAACGCGGCGACCTGCCGCGTGACCGCTCGGACGCGGAGCGTGGTCCCCGCCGACGGCAAGGTCGGCCAGGTGGTGTCCGGCTTGTACAGCTTGACGTAAAAGTTCTGGCCGCCGTAGTAGAACGCCCCGGCCTCGACCAGCATCTGCGCCCCGAGGTTGATGGCCCGGATGCTCCCGAGCCACTCATTCCCGGTCGCGGGATCTGTCACGATAGCGGTCAGGTCCGGCATCGCGAAGACCTGCGACCCGCGGAGATATGTGAAGTCCGCGCCAAGTGCCGAGGCGTCCCCGCTCACGCGCTTCATGAACGGCTTGACCGAGCGGTACCATTGCGCTGTCTGCCGGGGGCCGGGGATGCGCTTCTTCTCGAACAGCGGATAGAAGGCCCCTGCGTCATACAAGAGCGCAAGGGTATCGCCCTCGACCGGCGTCGAACTCCCGGTCGTCCCCTTGTAGGTGTAGAACCAGCCGCCCGAGTCGATGGTCCGCGACGTCGCCCCACCGAGCCCGGTGATAATCGGCCCGCCGAAGATGCACCCGCGCTTGGGGAACGCATCGCGCTCGGCCTTGGTCTGCCAGGTGAAGACCTGCTTGGTCTGCTCGACCCGGCGCGTGTTGCTGACCGTCACCGCGTACCGGATCGCGTCAATCTGCCGGATGTTCGAGATGTACCCCGCACACCACGCCGTCCACGTCGAGCCGTTATCCGTCGACATCTCCACGAACGCCCGCCGCGACAGCAGATGCGGACGCCCCGTGGTCGCCGACGAGTCGTAGAGCTGGCTGGTCATCACGCGCAGGGTGCCCGTCCCGTCGCTCCCCGTCACGACGTCGACGACCTCCACGACATACGCCCCCGTCCGCACCGCGCCCGTGAGCAGGTCGACCTCCTGCCCGTCCCCGCTTGGCGGGGCCGCGATGTACGGGTTGGTCCCGCCGCGGATGGAGGTGATCGTGAGGGCGTCGGCGCTGTCGGCGGCGTTGCGGATGCGAAGGCGATAGGCTTGCGTCGGCATCAGAGGTCAGGGTCAGTCGTAGATGCAGAGCATCGCAGACGGACTGCCCGCGATGTTGATGAGCGTGAACGACATCGAATACAGGAGCGCCGTCTTGTCCTGCAAGGTGATCGAGACGTCCCCATCCGGCGCGAGGCAGCAGGTCGCGTAGGTCCGCGAGGCGTTGTCGCCCGTCGCCACCGAGACCGTGCCGCCCCCAAGCAGATGCGCTTGGCATCGGAGCATCGTCGCCATCGAGGTATTCGGGATGTCGTTCATCGTGAAGGACGCCCCGTAGTCCGTGCGGAACGTAAACATCGACCGCGCCCCCGTCCCGAGCGAGACCGCCGCGGCCCCGACCGGGCGCTGGAACGGTGTCCAGTCCGCGAACCGCGACCCCAGCCCGCCGCTCATCCCCGTCGTGCCGTTATCCAGCGTGGCCGAGGTGCCGTCATTGAATGTGATGCTCGCCATCAGCCCAGCCTCCCGCGGCTATCCGCTTTCGCCATCAACTCCTGCATCGCCCGTTGGGCGCTCGGATCGTTCGGCCCGATGATGGTCACGTTGGTCGAGCTCCGCGGCGTCATGCCCGCGGCGGTCGTCGCCGAGGTCGCACCGAAGATGATTTGCTGTGTCGGGGCCGCCGAGGACGCCGCCGAATACGTCAGCCCGCCAGCTCCACCGGTGCCGACCATATCGGCCCCACTCGCCCCACCGCCCATCGACCGCGCCAAGGCCAGCATCGCCACCGCTGACGCCACCGCCAGCGCGGGATGCTTCATCATAAACTTCTGAATCTTTTCTAGAAGCGTCCCGAATCCAATCGCAGCCAGCGCTACCTTTGCCATCGCGGATGCCATCGCCTGCGTAATCGCTTGCCCCATCGCCTTGAAACTGTCAGACAAACTGCCACCCGCCATCGCCATCTCAAGGCCGGACGTCAACCCGCCCTCCACCGCATCACGAATGCCATCGGCGAGCGTCGTCTTGATGTTGTCAGCCCGAATGGCCTTCAGCAACTTCTGGTCAATATCAACGCCGCCAGAGGTGATTTCCCCGATGGTTACATCGAGGTCCATCTGCACCGCGTTTTGCAACCGATAGCGTTCGGTTGCCGCCTGCGCGTCTCGGGCGATGCGCTCAATGTCTGATGATTGTAGCGGAGCCGCCTTGAGCTCGGTCTGTATGCGTTGTGACAGCCGCCCCTCATATGCCGCCGCCGCCGCCCTTACGCTGCGAGCGTTCGCATCCATCTCGCGAGAGGTCTCGCGAATGCCATAGATCAGCTCCTTGCGGTTCACATTCGTCAACGCAAGTTCTTCGTTCAACTCCTTCAGCGCGGCGGTTTCGTTTTCCGTCGTGTCGGCATTTTGCGCGGCTACCGAAGACGCAATCGGCAGCAACACATTCAACCGCGCGACCAGTTCGTTCTTTTCCCGAATCTTGCTATTGAGTTCACCGATGCGAATCAGGTCGTCTTTTTCTTGCCGCGACAAATCGGCATTCATCAAAATCTGACGACGCGATGCCGCAGTCAAACCGTCAAGACCAAATACCACGCCTT
>Ga0315909_10006746_pt1 | contig 12920 bp, 8 predicted proteins | sample LakEriMetagenome_11_FD_203527 | JGI IMG/M metagenome (GOLD analysis project Ga0315909, IMG submission 203527) | Freshwater fungal communities from buoy surface, Lake Erie, Ohio, United States - Buoy 2 MA125 | ecosystem: Environmental > Aquatic > Freshwater > Lake | place: USA: Lake Erie, Ohio...
TACCTTCCATTGATTTAATCAAAAAATCAATTTCTTGCATTAAATTTTTTACATCTTTTTTCATGACTTTTTATTATTTAAATTTTTAAGTATTTCTAATTCTATAAATGCAGGTTTGTAGTTGATGTTATTTTCTACATCAATATTAAAAACCTGGTCGATTCGTTTTAACCACAAAGTAGCTCCATTTCCGATTAATTGTTTTGCCATTAAATCATATTTATTAATCTGTTTTAGCATCATAAAATATTGTTTACTAAGTGCAAGTGCTTCGGGTGTTTTCGCAATTAAACTATATGATTTTTTCTCATTATCTATTGCAGTTTCATTTAGAATCACATTGTAATTTTCAGCAATAAAAAACTTATTTATCTCAATATCATTTGCATTACAAAAACTTGATAAATCATTACATAAATTGTAAATCAATGTGTAGTCAGGAATGATGATATTTTTTAGCATTTCATCTTTATTTACCGGCATACTTCCAAACGTATCGGGTAAATTAAGTTTAATAGCTTCTTTAATTTGGTTATTGCAATCATTAATAAACGATAAACTGAAATCAATCTTATAATTGTTTTCTTTAGCATATTGCTTTACTTTGGTAGCTAAATTATTCAGTTTAATGTGTGCCTGACCTATTAAATTAATTCTTTGATTAACTTCAGGTAGTACAATGATTACTTGTTCTAAATTTTTTTCTTTATTCATTATTTTTTAAATATTAAGTAAACGACTAGTAAAGGCAATCCAAAGAGTATTGCTAAAGAAATGAATTCATTAATTCGTTTCATATTCATTATTTATGGTTTGTTTGTTAGTGGTAATAACCGCCCTTGCATTGCAGAGGAGCGGATGATTAGCCACATATTATAAAGTACCAAGAATTTGCTTAGTTGTAATTTTTTTTACTTCTTTTAATCTTTCTAAATAAGGCATGAATGTGAATTTGCCTTCATTTAATTTTAAGGTGCTAACATGACCTTTCACAAATAACTTTAAATCTGAAATTGTAGTATGATTATTTAACATTATCTTCATGTTCTGAATCTTATCAAAGTAATTTTCTAATTCTAATAATTGTTGATTCCATTTTGATTCAACATTTTCTGTTTGAATTGATGCTTTTTCAATTCCTGTTTTTGACTTAATATTCAGTTTATAAAATTTAAATTCCTTACTTAAAACCGAATGGAAATAATTTTCAGCATATAAAATTTTATTTTCAGGGATTAATATTTCATCATGAACTGATAAAAATGGTATTTTATTTATCTTTAATTTATTCCAAACCTTCCGCATTAACTCAACTTCTTTAGATTGAAGCCACCATGCTAAATTTGAATGTGGTTTAGTTTTATGATGTGGATTCGCTTTTATTTCAACTGATTTAAATTTATTAATCCATGTAATCCAAAGTTTATTGCCGAATAATGAAACTAAATCATTGTTAGGTTTAGAAAACAAAATTTGAAAAAATAGTTTTTTAGCTTCATCTCTATTTTTTAAATACGCAATTTCTTTTAGCATTTCATAAATATCTAAACCATTTTCAATCCAATCAGAATATTCATTTTGGCCTATTTCTTCACTTAGTATTTTTCCTAACAATAGAGGTTGCATTGTAGCTACATCTATTGCATCAGTTTTTTCACCATTTATTAAAATATTTAATCTGTAATCTTTTTTAAAACTTGAAATTGGAGTGTGGATTCTTCCGCTAAATGTATCTACTTTAAAAAATAAATCAAGAAATGATGTATCTTTTAATTTTAGAAAAACATTAAAAAATGGAGTTGATGGAGCATTTTCAATAAGGGATACAAATGGAAGTATCTTTTTCATGTAAAGTGTTAAATCATCAAGTGGTCTCCCTTTGCTTTTTTCTATATATTTTGGATTTATTGCACCTTTTTTTAAAACAGAATACTTATAATAAGCATAACCTTCACTATTGAAATAAGTGAATCGTTTTATTCTTTGATCATCAATTAATTCTTGAATTTCAATTTCAGATAAATTGAATTTTTCAGTTATTGTTTTGCTCGATACATATTTTGGTCTTAATTCATCAATATCTTTTAATCTATAATCCCAAAATTGATTGGTGCGGATATATGTTTCGAATTCTATTTTATTTTTCATCAGTTTATCGGTTTAAACTTGTTTATTAAACTATTATTTATCAGTTTATCAGTTTATGCGTATATATATACGCTAAACTAAACTATGATTTAAACTCACCTTTAGAGTATGGAGATTTTGCACTTGATTGAATGCACCAAGATTTACTATTAAAGTATGTGATTAATTCTTTTGCTTTATTGTCGCCAATAGATACTTTAAGTTCAGATTCTACTGAATGTTTTGTAATAAAAACAAGTTCACTATATTTTGGTGATGGATTATTCAAGAAGATACGATTCACCACTTTAAAGAGTTCAATATCTGAATAATTTGAAATTTGAAATTTCTTTTTATCGTGTTCTTTTTTTGCATGATATTCAGTAATTTTTGGAATTCCTAAATCATCAATTTCAAATGCAAAAGTTGTGAAATCCTTATTCCTACAAAATTCAGCTTCTACAATCGATATATTTTCGTTTTCAGGAGCTTTTGTGATCGAAACAACTGATTCAGCTTTATTTATTAATTCTGTCCCTAAATGCCCTCTGGCGTTATTATCACTTTTGTTTTGATGAAGTACACATATAATGTGAATATTATTTTCTTCAGTCCATTTTAAAAGTTTAGACGAAATATTTGTTGCCTCTGATTCATCATTAATTGAAAATACTAAATCTTTAATTCCATCTATCACTACTAAACCGATATTTGAATTATTATAAATCGCATGTTCAATTAACTCAAGTCTTTCTTTAGGTGAAAATTTTCTTAAATAATAAGTTTTAAGATTTTCAGGATTTTTTATTTCAGTTATTTTACATATTCTCTGTACAGCCCTTTGAACATAATATTCTGATTGTTCAGTATCAAAATACAAAACTTGATTTTGATTAGATGGTAGTTTACCTTTTATTTTATCTAAAACTAGATTATTCTTTGTGGCTGCTGAAACTGCTATACTTATAAAAAAGGATTTTTTACTTTTTGCTTTACCAATAATTAATGAAAAATCCCCAAGAGTCCCAAGTATTGACGATTCATTTTCATTATCAAAAACCTCAATACAAATTTGAGGTGGCATTAAATCAATAAGTGGATTAATTAAAACCTTTTCAAGTTTCTCATTTTTCAGAATAATTTCTGAATCTTCTACTTTTTGAAGTTGATTAAACTTATCTAAATCTATATTTATTTCAGTAACTATATTACTATTTAAATCATTCATGGCTAATCAATTTATAGGTTAAGCAAAAGATTTATTTCGAATGAATTTGTTTACTTCAGATAGTTTCATTCTTTGTTTACCGCCTATCGAAAAGATATTCAATAAACCTTTTTTACAATAAGAATAAAGTGTAGGTTTTGTAATCCCAAGAAGTTCACAAGCTTCAGTTCTTGTGATTAGTTTTTCTTCTTTAGATTCTTGAGTTTTGTTTAATTCATCACTAATTGCTTTGCGAATTAATGAATCTAATTGTTCGGTTGTAATTGTTATTATTTCCATTTTTAGTATCTTTATTTATAAAGTACCTGAATGGACTATCGTTGCAGAAAATTTTTATCGATATTTCGCAAAAGACTGAATATCAATAAAATAATTTTAAAACATGAAGTAAAAAAGAATAAAATTAAGCAATTAAGCTTCTTATAATAGACGAACGATCGGAAGCAAAATCTTTAATCATATCTTCTTTATTTTCTTCGGTAATATGTATGTAAGTAAAAAACTCTTTTTTATTTGAATGACCTGAAATTTCCATTCCTTTGTCAATAGGTTTTTCGGCCATGTACCAATTTGAACAAAAGCTTCGGCGCATGGTATGACTCATTGCTTGTTGGTAACGATAAACCACTTTGCCATTTTTCATAACATACTCACTTGATTCGTTTTTTTGAAGCTTATTGATTACATTATTTTTAAATCGTTCATCCCTAAACTCCGGCAATAAATAAAGCAATCCTTTTATTCTTATATTAAAAGTTTGTTCAGCCGGAAATTTTGGAAAACCTTTATATTTTTCAATTATTTCAAGCGCATCCGAAAACTCTTCGGCTTCCAAGTTAATGACTACAAGTTTTTTTGTTTTTTCTTGAATTAAACTTAAAATAAGGCAATTATTTTTGTTTGTCTTAATATTATTAATAGTAAGTTTAGATAAATCGCTCCATCGTTGGCCAAGTGAACATCCAAGTATAAAAACATCCCTAGTATTGATAAATCGTTCTTCTTTTAAATCTAGTTTTTTTAATTTGTTTAATTCATCCTTCGACACAAATAACGCTGGTGGTGTTTTATAATTTAAAGAGAAATTATTGTAAAAATTAATCCAATTCTTTTTTAAGACCTTTTCTTCGGCCTTTGTCAAAAAGTGCTTCATGTGTCGCAATAACTTGATTCTATAATTTAGATTATAATTTTCGTTTACAATAAAATCAAAATATTTTTGAAGTAATGAATCATTTATTTCATTAAAGGTTATTGTTTTAGTTCTTCTTATTGATGCAGTAGAAAAATTGCTTTCAGAAAATCTAATTAACGATTTATGGAATGAACAATACGCTCTTATAGTACCTCTAGCTAGTTGATATTGGTCATCATCCTTCTTTTTATTTATTCCTTTGGTTTGGCCAAGTAAAACTAATTTTCCATTTTGAATAACTTCAATTCGTTTACCTCTATTAATTGAATTTGGCAAAGGCATATCACCGGATTTTTCTTTTATAGTTTCATAAACAAACTGAATAAAATCTTCTTTGTTAATGCCTTTGTAAATTTCATCATAAACTTCTAGCATATCATCCATTCCAAAACTTTTGCCCTGAATAACATTCATGGTTTGTCTTTTAGAAAGTTGCGAATCTAGATATTCAATTTCAGTTCTAAGTGAAGCAGATGTTAATGTTTTTTTTGGTGCTTTTAAATTATCATCCCAATCTTTAATTGAAATTCGGTTATTCAATTTTCTTGTTTCAGAATAACCTTCGTGATAAAATCGAATTTGAATAGTTACAAGTGAAGATGATTTTTCAACTTCTTTTTTAATGGATTTTTTGCCCTTTAAACGACTTGATTTTTTACTTGCACTATTGCTTTCAGGTCGCACTCTAAACTTCCATGTGGCCATGTTTTTACCTTTAATTTCGATTTAAAACAAAAGTAATTAAAAAAGTGTACCCTTAAATGTACCTTTTTTTGTTTTATTCAACTTGTTTTTAACAATAAAATTGAATAAAGTAAAAACATAGTAAATAAGGTACTTTCAATAGATTTTATGCTTGTTTCAGTAAAAAAATGATAAAAGAAAATAAACAAGTTCGAATCCCTACAAGACCACTTAGATAATTTGAAATGCCTATCAATAAAGGCATCTAGAAGGTACACAAAATACGTGTACCTTTTTTTGTACCTTTAATATTTTAATACTTGTTGATTATCAACTGATTAGATAATAGTTGATTTCTCATTATATGGCGCATGAATTAAGTGTATATCATTATTACCTAGCAATGCTTCGCCTAGTTTTTGAATTTGTTCAAACTTTCGTTTTTCATATTCCTGACCATTGATTAAATATCTTTTTTCACTTGACCATTCATCTATCATCAATATAATAGGTTTTTCAAGTTCGTACAATAACTGAACACTATCGTTTGATAAATCTTTTTTGATTATCTTATTGGTAATCAACGCTTTTAATATATCACTTTTTTGTTCGGTTGTTAAGTTCTTCAGATTCTTAATCATCCTTTAAATACTTTTTGAGTATACTATCAATTTGCTCTGTGGATAAATTAGTCAAGTTAGGACTACTATTGTTTTCAGTTAATTTTGGCAAACAATAATTTAAAAGATTAAGAAATGCCTGTGCTTTTGCATGACCACTTCTCATGTTCTTTATTTCAGATAAAAAGTAAAGAAGATTTTCTTCGCAAAAGTTAGTAATCTGTTCACGTAGAAGCATCGAATATACATTCGTTTTTTTTCTTCCTGACCTATTTATGTTTGGATCGTTTGCAGAAAAACCCATTGTTATTATTGTAAAAACAATGCATTAAATTTTTTTGTAGGTTGTTTTGGAGTGTATGAATGTAATTTTTCGCCATTCAAAATTATACTTCCATTTGGCAAATTTTCAAGCGTTGTTATTTTACCTTTTGAGTTTGTGTATAATTTAATTTGTAAAGTTTTTGTTTTTTTAAAACTTGAAGTAAATTCTTGTAAGGATTTTACGTTTTGATTTTGAATTTTACATTTACCTTCCATTGATTTAATCAAAAAATCAATTTCTTGCATTAAATTTTTTACATCTTTTTTCATGACTTTTTATTATTTAAATTTTTAAGTATTTCTAATTCTATAAATGCAGGTTTGTAGTTGATATTATTTTCTACATCAATATTAAAAACCTGGTCGATTCGTTTTAACCACAAAGTAGCTCCATTTCCGATTAATTGTTTTGCCATTAAATCATATTTATTAATCTGTTTTAGCATCATAAAATATTGTTTACTAAGTGCAAGTGCTTCGGGTGTTTTCGCAATTAAACTATATGATTTTTTCTCATTATCTATTGCAGTTTCATTTAGAATCACATTGTAATTTTCAGCAATAAAAAACTTATTTATCTCAATATCATTTGCATTACAAAAACTTGATAAATCATTACATAAATTGTAAATCAATGTGTAGTCAGGAATGATGATATTTTTTAGCATTTCATCTTTATTTACCGGCATACTTCCAAACGTATCGGGTAAATTAAGTTTAATAGCTTCTTTAATTTGGTTATTGCAATCATTAATAAACGATAAACTGAAATCAATCTTATAATTGTTTTCTTTAGCATATTGCTTTACTTTGGTAGCTAAATTATTCAGTTTAATGTGTGCCTGACCTATTAAATTAATTCTTTGATTAACTTCAGGTAGTACAATGATTACTTGTTCTAAATTTTTTTCTTTATTCATTATTTTTTAAATATTAAGTAAACGACTAGTAAAGGCAATCCAAAGAGTATTGCTAAAGAAATGAATTCATTAATTCGTTTCATATTCATTATTTATGGTTTGTTTGTTAGTGGTAATAACCGCCCTTGCATTGCAGAGGAGCGGATGATTAGCCACATATTATAAAGTACCAAGAATTTGCTTAGTTGTAATTTTTTTTACTTCTTTTAATCTTTCTAAATAAGGCATGAATGTGAATTTGCCTTCATTTAATTTTAAGGTGCTAACATGACCTTTCACAAATAACTTTAAATCTGAAATTGTAGTATGATTATTTAACATTATCTTCATGTTCTGAATCTTATCAAAGTAATTTTCTAATTCTAATAATTGTTGATTCCATTTTGATTCAACATTTTCTGTTTGAATTGATGCTTTTTCAATTCCTGTTTTTGACTTAATATTCAGTTTATAAAATTTAAATTCCTTACTTAAAACCGAATGGAAATAATTTTCAGCATATAAAATTTTATTTTCAGGGATTAATATTTCATCATGAACTGATAAAAATGGTATTTTATTTATCTTTAATTTATTCCAAACCTTCCGCATTAACTCAACTTCTTTAGATTGAAGCCACCATGCTAAATTTGAATGTGGTTTAGTTTTATGATGTGGATTCGCTTTTATTTCAACTGATTTAAATTTATTAATCCATGTAATCCAAAGTTTATTGCCGAATAATGAAACTAAATCATTGTTAGGTTTAGAAAACAAAATTTGAAAAAATAGTTTTTTAGCTTCATCTCTATTTTTTAAATACGCAATTTCTTTTAGCATTTCATAAATATCTAAACCATTTTCAATCCAATCAGAATATTCATTTTGGCCTATTTCTTCACTTAGTATTTTTCCTAACAATAGAGGTTGCATTGTAGCTACATCTATTGCATCAGTTTTTTCACCATTTATTAAAATATTTAATCTGTAATCTTTTTTAAAACTTGAAATTGGAGTGTGGATTCTTCCGCTAAATGTATCTACTTTAAAAAATAAATCAAGAAATGATGTATCTTTTAATTTTAGAAAAACATTAAAAAATGGAGTTGATGGAGCATTTTCAATAAGGGATACAAATGGAAGTATCTTTTTCATGTAAAGTGTTAAATCATCAAGTGGTCTCCCTTTGCTTTTTTCTATATATTTTGGATTTATTGCACCTTTTTTTAAAACAGAATACTTATAATAAGCATAACCTTCACTATTGAAATAAGTGAATCGTTTTATTCTTTGATCATCAATTAATTCTTGAATTTCAATTTCAGATAAATTGAATTTTTCAGTTATTGTTTTGCTCGATACATATTTTGGTCTTAATTCATCAATATCTTTTAATCTATAATCCCAAAATTGATTGGTGCGGATATATGTTTCGAATTCTATTTTATTTTTCATCAGTTTATCGGTTTAAACTTGTTTATTAAACTATTATTTATCAGTTTATCAGTTTATGCGTATATATATACGCTAAACTAAACTATGATTTAAACTCACCTTTAGAGTATGGAGATTTTGCACTTGATTGAATGCACCAAGATTTACTATTAAAGTATGTGATTAATTCTTTTGCTTTATTGTCGCCAATAGATACTTTAAGTTCAGATTCTACTGAATGTTTTGTAATAAAAACAAGTTCACTATATTTTGGTGATGGATTATTCAAGAAGATACGATTCACCACTTTAAAGAGTTCAATATCTGAATAATTTGAAATTTGAAATTTCTTTTTATCGTGTTCTTTTTTTGCATGATATTCAGTAATTTTTGGAATTCCTAAATCATCAATTTCAAATGCAAAAGTTGTGAAATCCTTATTCCTACAAAATTCAGCTTCTACAATCGATATATTTTCGTTTTCAGGAGCTTTTGTGATCGAAACAACTGATTCAGCTTTATTTATTAATTCTGTCCCTAAATGCCCTCTGGCGTTATTATCACTTTTGTTTTGATGAAGTACACATATAATGTGAATATTATTTTCTTCAGTCCATTTTAAAAGTTTAGACGAAATATTTGTTGCCTCTGATTCATCATTAATTGAAAATACTAAATCTTTAATTCCATCTATCACTACTAAACCGATATTTGAATTATTATAAATCGCATGTTCAATTAACTCAAGTCTTTCTTTAGGTGAAAATTTTCTTAAATAATAAGTTTTAAGATTTTCAGGATTTTTTATTTCAGTTATTTTACATATTCTCTGTACAGCCCTTTGAACATAATATTCTGATTGTTCAGTATCAAAATACAAAACTTGATTTTGATTAGATGGTAGTTTACCTTTTATTTTATCTAAAACTAGATTATTCTTTGTGGCTGCTGAAACTGCTATACTTATAAAAAAGGATTTTTTACTTTTTGCTTTACCAATAATTAATGAAAAATCCCCAAGAGTCCCAAGTATTGACGATTCATTTTCATTATCAAAAACCTCAATACAAATTTGAGGTGGCATTAAATCAATAAGTGGATTAATTAAAACCTTTTCAAGTTTCTCATTTTTCAGAATAATTTCTGAATCTTCTACTTTTTGAAGTTGATTAAACTTATCTAAATCTATATTTATTTCAGTAACTATATTACTATTTAAATCATTCATGGCTAATCAATTTATAGGTTAAGCAAAAGATTTATTTCGAATGAATTTGTTTACTTCAGATAGTTTCATTCTTTGTTTACCGCCTATCGAAAAGATATTCAATAAACCTTTTTTACAATAAGAATAAAGTGTAGGTTTTGTAATCCCAAGAAGTTCACAAGCTTCAGTTCTTGTGATTAGTTTTTCTTCTTTAGATTCTTGAGTTTTGTTTAATTCATCACTAATTGCTTTGCGAATTAATGAATCTAATTGTTCGGTTGTAATTGTTATTATTTCCATTTTTAGTATCTTTATTTATAAAGTACCTGAATGGACTATCGTTGCAGAAAATTTTTATCGATATTTCGCAAAAGACTGAATATCAATAAAATAATTTTAAAACATGAAGTAAAAAAGAATAAAATTAAGCAATTAAGCTTCTTATAATAGACGAACGATCGGAAGCAAAATCTTTAATCATATCTTCTTTATTTTCTTCGGTAATATGTATGTAAGTAAAAAACTCTTTTTTATTTGAATGACCTGAAATTTCCATTCCTTTGTCAATAGGTTTTTCGGCCATGTACCAATTTGAACAAAAGCTTCGGCGCATGGTATGACTCATTGCTTGTTGGTAACGATAAACCACTTTGCCATTTTTCATAACATACTCACTTGATTCGTTTTTTTGAAGCTTATTGATTACATTATTTTTAAATCGTTCATCCCTAAACTCCGGCAATAAATAAAGCAATCCTTTTATTCTTATATTAAAAGTTTGTTCAGCCGGAAATTTTGGAAAACCTTTATATTTTTCAATTATTTCAAGCGCATCCGAAAACTCTTCGGCTTCCAAGTTAATGACTACAAGTTTTTTTGTTTTTTCTTGAATTAAACTTAAAATAAGGCAATTATTTTTGTTTGTCTTAATATTATTAATAGTAAGTTTAGATAAATCGCTCCATCGTTGGCCAAGTGAACATCCAAGTATAAAAACATCCCTAGTATTGATAAATCGTTCTTCTTTTAAATCTAGTTTTTTTAATTTGTTTAATTCATCCTTCGACACAAATAACGCTGGTGGTGTTTTATAATTTAAAGAGAAATTATTGTAAAAATTAATCCAATTCTTTTTTAAGACCTTTTCTTCGGCCTTTGTCAAAAAGTGCTTCATGTGTCGCAATAACTTGATTCTATAATTTAGATTATAATTTTCGTTTACAATAAAATCAAAATATTTTTGAAGTAATGAATCATTTATTTCATTAAAGGTTATTGTTTTAGTTCTTCTTATTGATGCAGTAGAAAAATTGCTTTCAGAAAATCTAATTAACGATTTATGGAATGAACAATACGCTCTTATAGTACCTCTAGCTAGTTGATATTGGTCATCATCCTTCTTTTTATTTATTCCTTTGGTTTGGCCAAGTAAAACTAATTTTCCATTTTGAATAACTTCAATTCGTTTACCTCTATTAATTGAATTTGGCAAAGGCATATCACCGGATTTTTCTTTTATAGTTTCATAAACAAACTGAATAAAATCTTCTTTGTTAATGCCTTTGTAAATTTCATCATAAACTTCTAGCATATCATCCATTCCAAAACTTTTGCCCTGAATAACATTCATGGTTTGTCTTTTAGAAAGTTGCGAATCTAGATATTCAATTTCAGTTCTAAGTGAAGCAGATGTTAATGTTTTTTTTGGTGCTTTTAAATTATCATCCCAATCTTTAATTGAAATTCGGTTATTCAATTTTCTTGTTTCAGAATAACCTTCGTGATAAAATCGAATTTGAATAGTTACAAGTGAAGATGATTTTTCAACTTCTTTTTTAATGGATTTTTTGCCCTTTAAACGACTTGATTTTTTACTTGCACTATTGCTTTCAGGTCGCACTCTAAACTTCCATGTGGCCATGTTTTTACCTTTAATTTCGATTTAAAACAAAAGTAATTAAAAAAGTGTACCCTTAAATGTACCTTTTTTTGTTTTATTCAACTTGTTTTTAACAATAAAATTGAATAAAGTAAAAACATAGTAAATAAGGTACTTTCAATAGATTTTATGCTTGTTTCAGTAAAAAAATGATAAAAGAAAATAAACAAGTTCGAATCCCTACAAGACCACTTAGATAATTTGAAATGCCTATCAATAAAGGCATCTAGAAGGTACACAAAATACGTGTACCTTTTTTTGTACCTTTAATATTTTAATACTTGTTGATTATCAACTGATTAGATAATAGTTGATTTCTCATTATATGGCGCATGAATTAAGTGTATATCATTATTACCTAGCAATGCTTCGCCTAGTTTTTGAATTTGTTCAAACTTTCGTTTTTCATATTCCTGACCATTGATTAAATATCTTTTTTCACTTGACCATTCATCTATCATCAATATAATAGGTTTTTCAAGTTCGTACAATAACTGAACACTATCGTTTGATAAATCTTTTTTGATTATCTTATTGGTAATCAACGCTTTTAATATATCACTTTTTTGTTCGGTTGTTAAGTTCTTCAGATTCTTAATCATCCTTTAAATACTTTTTGAGTATACTATCAATTTGCTCTGTGGATAAATTAGTCAAGTTAGGACTACTATTGTTTTCAGTTAATTTTGGCAAACAATAATTTAAAAGATTAAGAAATGCCTGTGCTTTTGCATGACCACTTCTCATGTTCTTTATTTCAGATAAAAAGTAAAGAAGATTTTCTTCGCAAAAGTTAGTAATCTGTTCACGTAGAAGCATCGAATATACATTCGTTTTTTTTCTTCCTGACCTATTTATGTTTGGATCGTTTGCAGAAAAACCCATTGTTATTATTGTAAAAACAATGCATTAAATTTTTTTGTAGGTTGTTTTGGAGTGTATGAATGTAATTTTTCGCCATTCAAAATTATACTTCCATTTGGCAAATTTTCAAGCGTTGTTATTTTACCTTTTGAGTTTGTGTATAATTTAATTTGTAAAGTTTTTGTTTTTTTAAAACTTGAAGTAAATTCTTGTAAGGATTTTACGTTTTGATTTTGAATTTTACATTTACCTTCCATTGATTTAATCAAAAAATCAATTTCTTGCATTAAATTTTTTACATCTTTTTTCATGACTTTTTATTATTTAAATTTTTAAGTATTTCTAATTCTATAAATGCAGGTTTGTAGTTGATATTATTTTCTACATCAATATTAAAAA
>Ga0315909_10006747_pt1 | contig 12918 bp, 13 predicted proteins | sample LakEriMetagenome_11_FD_203527 | JGI IMG/M metagenome (GOLD analysis project Ga0315909, IMG submission 203527) | Freshwater fungal communities from buoy surface, Lake Erie, Ohio, United States - Buoy 2 MA125 | ecosystem: Environmental > Aquatic > Freshwater > Lake | place: USA: Lake Erie, Ohio...
GTCAAGTTGCAAGCGAAATCTTGTTGTGTTGTTTCAACATTTGCAATATTTAATGCAGGCGAAACTTGTGCAATTTGCGAAAAATCAGTTGTTTCACAAGTGAAAAGCAATGTTTCAGTAGTTCCTGCTCTTTTAAAAACATCAATTTCAAATCTTGAACTATTCAAATGCGAAACATAACCATAAAAGTTGAATAACCAGTTTCCACCATTTACAATTGCCGAACCAATTTCATAATTTGCAATGTAACTATGAATTAATCTACTAGCCTTTGCCGTTGTGGAATTTATTGTAACGCTTTCAATGTCAAGTGCTGAAGGGTCGGGCGAAAAGCTTAAAAGCTCGTAATTTGCAATTGCAGAATTTTGGCTTGTAAGATAATAAACACTACCATTGCTTGCACCAATTGGGCGTGTTTCAATTTGACTTTGAATATTATCAATTAAGCCAAGCGTTGAGTTATTAATCTGCTCTTGAGTATTGCCATTTTGCGGTCTTGCCAAAACTGGCGTTATTGTGGCTTGTTTTGATTTCGAAGTGTCAATTCCTGCATTTGCTGAAATATGTTGGTTTGCAAGTGAACCATCAATAACACTTAATGAAAGTGCTCCTGCCGTGTCATCGTAACTTTTGGAAATGGTGGAAGTTGCCGTCAAAAGTGTATTTACACCGTCTTGAATTGTTTCGGCAATATCCGTAACTTGACTTGATGTTATTGCTATACTTTGCTCAACCAATGATAAAATATCGCCCTGTGTATTAACCTGCACTGTAACAGTTTTTGACGCAGAACCTTTTGTTGCTGCCGTTATTGGTGTGATTTTGTCTTTTTTTCCTGCAAATAAATTATCTGCTTCTACTTTAGAATATCCATCAATAGCACCTTGCCCAGTGTCAACCCACACCCAATTAAGACCAATTAATTTAGGCTGCCAATATGTATTTGTTGATAAAACTTTGCAATATTTTCCCTTGTAATTAAATGCCACTGGAAATCTTGCAATTAATTCAGCATAATCGACAACATCACTTGGTGTGGTATATAAATTCTCGGTATCAGTTTTTGAGGCAACGAACCATTTTCCACCACCCTCTCTATTTTCATCATAACAAACAATCCTTCCAATTGCAACATTTGCTGCAATATCATCAATTGGAACGAGGGTTGGCGAGCCAACAATAACATAACTGTTGCTCGTTCCTGTTTGTAATAAATCTGGTTGAGTTAGTGGATTCCAATTTGGTATTCCTTCATTCCCACCACCCGCAGAAAAACCGCCACTTGATATTCTTCCTTGAAATCTATTATTAGACATTTTCGTTTTCAATAGTTGCGTTTAGTTCGTTGCTCCATTTTAAGTATTCCAAGATTTCGTCTTCAACCCTCATTTTAATTGATGTCGTTCCTGCAATTGCATTTCTCAACCTCAAAAATGTCCATTGTAAATGATTGATATTGCTTGCAACAGTTTGGCGTGCCGTAAAATCAAGTGGAAAGCAATATTGAAGTATTGTTTCGCTCCCATCTGCGTTGTCTCCCATTGGTGTGTAATTGTCAAAATCAAGCTCAAAACCTTTGTCTCCAAGTTTGTTTCGTGTAATTCCTATTTCAAAATAAGCACCAGTACCTTCGCCGATAAATCGTTTTTTACTATCTAAGTTTGAAGTGATAAGTGGAAGTATTGAAACAAATTGATTTTGACTGTGAGCATTGATTGCCAAGTATTGCAAATTCTGCGTAAATGTAATGATTTTTGACATTGTTTTTCCTAAAATAATTTCAATGCAACACCACCACATTTTTTTAACCAGAAATGAACTGGTGGCTCAGCACTCAACTTTTGAAAATCAACAATAAAAAACAAAATTTGAGTGCCTTGCACAAGAATAGGCACTATTAAGAAAGTTGGATTGTCAAGCAATTTATGAAATTGTGATAATTTTTTTGACGGTTGCAAAATCCTTTTCAATGTCAATTTTTTCAATATCTGCAATTTTTTTCGCTGAATTGATTTTGCTTTCAATTTCTTCTTTTTTATCTAAAATAAGGCTACCCCAACCTTGTAAATCGTCTCGTATTTTAAGAATTTGTTCTGCTGTAAAATTCTTTACAAATGGAACTCCTTTATCGTCTTTAAATCTTGATGTAAGTGTGATATTATCACGAAGCCAGTTCTTTTCCCTTGTCAAAGTGCCGTCCACTGCCTTTAAAGTGCATTGCCAAGTTGAGTTCTTTGAATAAAAGCTTTTCAACTCACTCAACTTCACTTTTCTTGCCCTTTCAAGCTTGACATCGTCCGCTTCCACGAAGAGTTGAAGCACTCCGTCTATTACGCATTGTTGAGTGTTATTACAAAGCAAAAACTCTTCAAATGTTGCTTCGTAAAAATTACCAAGTTTTATCATTTCCTGATATTCTGCATTTTTAGACCAATCCTCGTCTGTGTGAAAATAGGCGTTTGTTCTTTTTGTTTCATTGTCAAATCGCACTTTTGCGAATACTTCTGTCTTTTTCATATTTTTACTAAAAAATTAAATTCCTTCTATTGAATACCATACATCAATAGCTGTCGCAACCTCTGCATTACATAGACGGACACTAGTTAAGGTTAAGTTTCTCATATGAGCTGGTGCGTCTGGTGTGGCATCAATATTTGAACCATTATTAACTCCTGATATTTGTGCATCATAAATTGTAGTAAATGTCAGTGGGAATGTTATGTTTACACCATTATCGCCAAGTATTGTATTAACACGCCCCCATACCTTTTTCCTAATCAATATACCAGTTGCAATATTATAAAATCTAGTATAACCAGTAGCATTTATCCCAGCTCCACTTACAATTGTCGTAACTTCCTTAACTCCATTAAGATATGATATAAATTTAGCAGGAGTAATAGCACTTGCATCGTCCTCCCCTGCCGCAGTTTGTGCGGTGGTTGAAATTTTTATCTTACCTGCCACTGTTTCACTTGCTGAATTTACTTTTGACAAAATCAAACGCCAGTTCGTTCCATCATAAACAACTTCATTATAAGCACCAACCTTGATATCCCCCGCAACGATTGCGTCTGTTCCATTTTCTGCAACAATTGTTTTCACACCAAGCCCAGCGTAATTTAGTGTTGGCGTTGTGCTTGTGTTGACATTCCCAGTTTGGAAGAAAAGACGATAACCTTTTACAAGAACTGGTGGTGTTTGTCTTGAACCTGTGATTGACAAAATGTAATTGTTTGCCGTCCCTGTATCTTCGGCATAGCTTGCACCTAATGCGTGGTCTGTGAGTGCTTGTGCGACTTGTTGACTGTTATTCTCATCAAGGGTTTGACCGGTGGCAAGAACAGTGTTTTTTAGTTCACTAATGATTGAATTTGCCTCCGCCGCTGGTAGTTTTTCATAATCGGCTGCCGCACCTGGACTTGTTTTGTCGGTTTTAGTTGCAATATTTTTCATATACTAGAAAATAAAAATTGAATAAAATAAGATTTTTCATAAGTCAACATCAAAGACGCATTATAATTAAGTCGTGTGTTGCTGGAATTATTTTCCGCAAGACATTTTCAAAATTTGTATAATTTGATTTTGAAAAAACCATTGGAAATTCATAAGCGAAATGTTCCTCTTGTTCTTCACTTGTTGTTTTAGTAGAAATGCGTAAAAATATACGGTATGGCATTGTTTCAGGTGCATAAAAGATAAATTCGCCAAATGTATAAATGAAAGAATTTTTGTCTTGCCAATTTCCAAACTCAACCTCAACACCAAATATCGTTGCCAACTTCTTAATTCCTGCCTTTGTTGGTTCAATTCCATTTGTCATTTTGAATAGAACATTTCGCACCCTTTTTTCAAGTGTGCTTTCAACTGCGAAAATGTCATCTGGTATTCCAACCATCTTTTCCCACTCGTCAATGAAAACATTTGCATTTGCAGGGTTTGACTCGTCAACCAATGTTTGAAGTGTGTTTTTGAAATCCAAAATGGAATAAGCAAGTGCTTTATTCAATGCTTGTACCACCGTGTTTGTCTTGCCCGGTGTTTTTCCTGTTATTTGAATATCCCCTGCCATACTATACTAAAAAATTCTTTGAAAATGGTTCAATATCGCCTTGCGGTATGACTTCCACTGCAATTGTCAATTTGCGGTTTTCACTCAATCCACAAGTAATATCAACATCTTTTGCCTGCCCTTGCTCCACCAAAAATGAAGTGGCACGCATTAAATCGTCTTGAATATTTGGAACTTCATCACTGTTGACCGTCCGTTTTTCAGTGTAATTCCACAATAAAGAACCAACTTCGTGACCGTCCGTTCTTAACATCGTTGTGTAGTGTCCTCTACGATAAAAAGGGTTTTCAACATCAACATCACTTGCTTGCTTTTCGCAAAAGAGTGCCATCATAATTGGAGTTTGCAAGGTTTTTCTTATAGCCAAAACCCCTTTGTCAATTTCGAAATCATACTTTGAATTTGTTGGCGAAAAAATATTGTCTTGCCTTGAAAATGTATTCAACCATTCATAAACTTCTTCAAATGTTTCTTGTGCCATAACTATGAAGGGAAAACAATATTTCTTTTGATTGCGATTTCGGTTGCGTCAATTGCAATATCACTTGCTTGCGAAATGCTAAACACTGGCGTTTTTCCGTTTGCGTCAACTGTTCCTCTTATCATATTCAATAGAACACCAAGGGAAACATCTTGCCCAAGGTCTGTGTTATCCGCAAAGAAAAGCTCAATGTTTTGAGTTATGGCGGTTTGCATTGCACTATCGTTTGGAATCAAACTTGTAAATGTTATGTCAACATACACTGGCGTTGGTGGTTTGACTATCACTTGTGAAGCTTCAACATTTGACACGAAACAACCATTTTCCTCCAAAAGCAAAAAGTTTTTCAAATCATTTGCTTGCAAGGAGGTTGGAATGGGGTTGGTGTCGCCGTCACGCACAAAAACAATTGTTGTGCTTCCCACAATTGGCGTGCAAGAAAAAACCCATACTCTTGTAATTCCTGAAACATTGCCAAGGATAAAGTTTTTTATCCCACCCACGGAAGTTCTAGGAAGGTTTGATTGAATACTAGCCGTTCCCCTCGCACGATAAACTTCAATATCTTCCAAATCCGTTCCGCTTTGTATTCCGTTATACTCAATGAAAACGCTTGATTGCAAGCCTATAATAGTTTGAAGTGTTGACAACATTGAAGTATTTGCAAGGTTGCCGGCACTCCCAGTGTCAACGGCTTGTATTTTGATTTTTGCATAAGTAGATTGCATTGTCATCGTGCCAGTCGCAGGGCTAACTGGCGTTGTGTCAAGTGTGATTGTGAAGCTTGTTGCGTCAAGAACATTTACGGTTGCATTTGTCACATTGTAATCCGTTTGATTTGCCCCAAAAATGGAAGCAACCATTCCGCTTGCAAGATTGTGTTCACTCGCCGTCACGATTCTGGCAACAAAACCACTGCGTGTTATTGACAAAATGTTAATCGTTTGTGTGTTGACATCGTTGCTTTCAAGTGTTCTGTATTGATAACCATCGGCAGACTCTAAAAGTAAATTTAAGGGAATATTTGAACCAACATTGCCCGTGAATATTGCATAACCATAAGCTTTGCTTGATTGCTTTCGTGGGTAGCCAAAAGCTGTAAACTTGTCTTCCAAAGTGTCAACTGCGGTCGTGATAAACATTTCCTTTGCTTGATATTCAACGGCGTTGTGCAATTCATAAATCGCCCCTGCGGTAGCTGATAAAATACCAGTATAAGCATTGTTTTTAATTGAACTATCAATCAACTTTGATTTATCGACTTGACCAAGATTGACCTCACGAATACCATCTGCAACTAACTTTTGTGCAATTTCTGCAAGTGTTGGCTTTGTATATGCCATAAGAACAAGATTATTAACTTGACATATCTTGTAAATGTTTTATTTTTTTGCAAGTGTTTTTTTGAATTATGACAAATATTGAATATGGAGTTATCACTATGTCAAACAAAACAGGAAGTGAGTATCAAGTTGACAAAGGCACTGCGGGTTCGGTTTATGATAATGTAATGGCAATCGTGCCATATGGTGTGCTATACAACGCACCAATTGGCTCGCATATTGCAATAATTGACGATAATGAAAATGGAATTATTGGCATTCCATTTAATCTAAAATATCAACAAGAACTTGCGGAAGGCGATTTTTTGAGTGGGAATTTATTCAAAGGCTCTTATGTTTTGCATAACAACGGAAAAATAAGAATTGCAAACAAAAAGCAAAACTTTTTCACATTGCAAAATGAAATCTTACAGCTCGTTATTGAAATCACAACGCTGAACACTGAAATATTCACAACGCTTTCAACATTAACGGTTGCGACCGCAAACCCGGGTTCGCCCTCGCCAATAACCCCCTCAATTGCAAGCGAAATAACATCGAAAACAAACGAAATAACCGCAAAAATGCAAACATTGCAAGCCAAACAAACGGCACTTGCTGAATTGTTATTTTGAATACTTCTTGTTTGCAATATTCCGCCTAAACGCAAGCCTTTCAATTGCTTCACCCTGCCCAGCGGAAAAGTTTTCAATTTTTTGAGTTTTGTAAAGTGAATCAATATTATCGTAATAAAGTTCTTTGACCTTCGGTTCTAATGGCAAAACCAATTTTGGTGCGTCAAGTTGGCTAATTGTAGTGCCAGCATTTTTTAAGCTTTTCAAAAATGCTGTTGCGTTTGTTGCAAATGTATAAGAACCAGTTGGCACAAGTAAAAGCGTGACTGCCAACCCATAGTTACTCAATGAAATTCCTATTTCAGCAATAACCATAAACACATTTTCAACCATTGCATACTCGTTTGTTACCTTGATTAATTGAAGTAATTCAGGGTTTTTTCCTAAAAATGTTTCGGCTTCATCTCCAAGGATTTTTACCTTCATATTTTCACGCTCGGCACGAATACGGTTCAATAACCACTCACTATTTGCCATAAGCACCTCGCCGTTCGCACTCACATTATATTCGGTTCTGCGTCTTGTTGGCAGTGTAATTTTCTTGTCTTCGATAATTCTTGTGGTTTTTGTTTTTTCGCCACTTGTTGCACTTGTATCCGCAAATCTTGCCGTGCTACTTCCACTTGTGATTTCAATAAATCTTGCGGAATTTGAATAATCAAGTGTGTAATTTATCCCACTCGCATTTGAAAAAGAACCTGCAATAGGCAACTGTATTTGAATATCAAAGCCTTGCACTGCGTTTTTTTGCTCCCCTTCCCTTGTCAATAAAAGGTTGCCTTCATTATCGGAAATTGCAACACAACGGCACATTATGGCGTATCTATCAATGAAGTTGAAAAGCGTGTCTTCTTTTTTCATTAAAATTCGCCCCTTTGGAATTGTTTGCAAGCGTTCGGCAATTTTGTTTGTAACGGTCAAAGTTGTTACACTGTTATCTTCAAAAACATTCTCAATAAGGTCGACAAGATTTCTTTGAAAATACTCTTTGATAACCCCTTGACCATTCACAAGGCAAAGCATTTTTGAACGCCCACTCAATTCAATGCGTGGGTTTTGCTCCATTGTTATTGTTAATACTTCAATAATTCCTGCCATAAAAAGAACATCATTCAAGTAGAACGTGATTTCTTGCTGGTTTTTGATATTCATTTTGTCTTTGTAGTCTTTGTAGCTTGTAAATGGTGGAAGCCCAAGAGTTGCATTGAAGGTATGCGAAATATTCTTTGCCGATTTATCAAGTGCAAAACTTTCAACACTTGCACCTGAATATTCGTAATTGCCAATTATAATTTTGATATCCATTTTTTTTTCAATACAAAACTTGAATATTACCATTGACAACTTTTCCACTTTGCAAGGAATTTAAGGCAACGATATTATCGTAATTATCAATCTTACCATAAAGTGCGTAATTCAATGCAATAAGGTTTGTTTTCGGCACGCTGACCGTTTCCACATCTTGCAATCCTTGCGACATCTCTTGAAACATTAACTCAATATCTGTGTCCATTTGCACAAGTGTTAATCTTGTGTCATCGTCAATATTGGTTGGCATATTTTGAATTGCAACCTTCATTAAATTCCTGTAATAATCAAGTTCGGTTGCGGTTGTAAATTCCATTTCTTGCAAAGCAATGGCACATTCACTAATCGCATTCAAATAAATCATTCCGTTTATCAAGTCTTCGTTGTTTTGGATTTCAGTTGCGATATTGCCTGCGTTATCCGTTGTCAAAACCGAACTTTGTTTGTCCGTCAACCCAACCAAACTCAAAAATGTATTTTTCATATCACTTGCCGAAATAACAAGCCCAGCAATTGAACTTTCAATTGAATAAATCAAGTCAACTGGAGAATTAACAAGGCTTGCAACATCATTTGTGAATTTTGCAACCTCAATTTGAAAGGTGGAAAGCCCATCGCTTGCCGTTCTTATTTTTTGTGCAATTTCATTCATTTTTGTTCCAACATCTGCAACTTTTTCAGCAACCTTTTTGTATTGCATATATTTACCGGAAACACTTTTCCACTTGCTTTCAAAATGCGTTGAGTAGTAACCAAGGAGCTTGTCTTTATACTTATCAAATAAACCTTTTTTGCTTTTGACTGGCAAGGGAATAACATCGTAACTATCGACGATGAAGTTGATTGAATAAATCGCATAATTTGCCACTGTAAGCCCTATGTCAACACTCCAACTTTCAACGACAACTTGTGTTTGAAGTTGTGAATATGGCAAAATTAACACACCACGCTTGCCTTCCAAGGCTCTTAGAAACTTTCGGTTTTTCTTTCCGTTATCTTTTGCAATTTCAATGAAAGCCGTTTGTTGAATTTTTCTTGCCTTGCTTCCATAAGTTGAAATTCTTGACCCTTCATTTCCTAAATAATTACCTTCCTGAATATTGTTTGTGTGGTTTATTGTTTCCGCTTGTGTTGCGTATTTTATCCCTGCGAAAGAGGGTTGTTTGTATATAGACATAAATTTTACAATAATGAACCTAATGCATGACGGTAAAGGCTTTGAAGAATACTTGTCGTCCCAACATCAACCCCACTCGTTCCCCTTTGAGTTGCAACGGCTTTTGTGCCTTCTGGTGGGTTTTCAAATATCACATTAACATCGGTTGTGATTTTTTGTTTCGATTGTTGCGTATATGGTGTCATTTGTCCGTCTTTTGTTTCCCAGAAAGCACCGCCTTGAACTGCTTGTGATTGCCCGCCTTGAACTGCTTGTGGAACATCTGTTTCACCTTTTAACTTTTTCCACAACTTTATAAGAAGTCTAACCGCCTCAACTGCAAGCATAATTCCTGTAATCAATACACCAAGTGGGTTTGCGGTGAATGCAACTCTAATTGCAAGGAATAAAGCGGAAAAACCCGCTGTAAGTGCTGGTAAAGCACCACCAGCCAAAATCATTCCAACTCTCAAAATCAATGCAGCTCTTCTTAACATCATAAAGCCAGCAATTATAGGTGTCAATATCTTTTTAAGCGACCATAACCCTGCCACAAATAGTAAAACCTCCGTGGCAACATTAACGATTATTGGATTTTTTGCCAAGAAATTTACAAATCCTTCAAAAGCATTTGCCACACTAATTATCGCACCAGTCAATCCAGCGTCCCCCATTTTTACAATAAGTGCTTCAACTGCACCCATTGCATTTCCAAGGTTCGCACGAAGTGTTGCACGCATAGGGGCGGACATTTCGCCAAGCTTTCCTTTTACATTATCAGCTTCAGCTCGTAATTTCTTTAATTCTTCAATATGGTCTACTAACGCATTACCAAGCTCCATACCATAGCTACCAAAAAGACCGTGCGAATCCAACTTTCCACCTTTTTTTCGTGCGTCAGATATACTTTGCAAAACATCAATTAATTTTCTTTTAGACAAATCTAAATCATCGGGTGAAAGCCCAAGGTTTTTAATAACATTCATATTATCAACATTGCCTTTTCTTGCAAGCCTTACAGTGCTATTCAACCCTTCCGTTATCATTGCCCTAAATTTTGTTCCAAGCTCACTGCCTGAGGCGGTTTGAATTGACGGTGCTATTCCTACTAATGCAACGGCATCATTGAAATCATTTCCAAACTGTTTTAATAAAGGTGCGGCTTCTGTCAACGCTTCTAAATTTGCTACAATTGACTTATTATTTCTTGTCATCATATAAGCAACGGAGTCGCCAAATTTAATCATCTCCTCTCCATTTAGACCAAGTATAGTTACCAATGTTGATGAGTTTTGTGCAATATCCGTAATACTCGTTTGTCCAAGCGTTGCCAAGTTTGTTTGAACTGCGGTAACTTCTTGTAGGGTTTTTACATCTTTTATCATTCTTGCATTGACTGCATAAGCACTCATAACATCGGTTGCACTAAACTCCGTGCTACCACCAATTTTTAAGGCACTATCCGTTAATGTTTGAACATCTTTGCCTTTCAACCCTGCCAAGCCCACAACCCTTGCCCTTGCGTCATCAAAAGACATTAAAGCTTCCGCCGCTTTGTCAATTGCAAAAATACCAGCACCCATTGCAAGTGCGTTTTTTACAAAGTTTGTAGACATTGCCGACATTCCGTTTTGCATTCCTTGGAAATGTTTTTGTGTGCTTTGTGCGGTTTTTGATATTGATGATTGCAAGTGGTCAAAGTGTGAATTCATTTGTTTGACTTGCTTTTGAATTGAACCTTCAAGACCCTGCACTGCTTCGCCCATTTTCTTTAATTCTGCGGAAAACTTGTCAACCAATTTCAGTGCGACCTCGATATTTTGCATAACATATCATCATTTATTGTTCTTTTCTCTTGCTTCCAATTCCAACGCCAACAAATATTCATAAAAACTAGCTTCATTCAAAAACTCAAAAAAGCTCAATTTATCTCCACGCTCTATTGTATAAGAACCTTTGGAATATATTCCAACTTGTGCTTGCATATGAAACAAGCCCTCAGGCGTTATTTGGTATTTTATCCGCTCGTTAATGTCTTCGCTTATCTTTTCCTCGGAGTCAGCAAAGGTTCCAAAAAAAGGACATAGAAGGAAGCAAATAAATAATATAAATCCTCTGGTTCAATCATATTGAATAGTGCGTCAATTGAAATTGCGTGTTCGTCTTCCATTGCCTCGTGAACAAAAACCATTTTGCTCGTAGACTCTGCAAAAAATGTTTTGAACATTTGGAATAGTGGTTCTGCGTCCGAAATACGAAACGCAGTTTCCATAACTTCTATCTTCTTTTTTATTTCTTCCATTTGGTCAACTTTTTCAACCTTTTCAACCTTTTCCTCCACTTTTTCATTAGAGGAATATGTTGCAAGGAAAGTTTTTGCATCACTTCCCAAATCTTTGACAATATTTAAATGGTTTTGCATAGGAATGCGACTAAGTTGCACTGCAAGGCGTTGAATAGCACCAAAGCGTTTTTTATGTTCTGCAACGCTCCAAGACTTAATGTATAGTGTTTTTACATTTGGATGGCTATTCTCACAAGGCACCATTTCAACCTCTTCCATAAGGTCAATTGTCCAAAAGTCGATTTTTTTTACTTCCATTTTGATGTTAGACATATATTTTTGTGATTACTTTTAAAAGGGTTTAGCGGGTGCTTTAAATTCAATGGAAACGAATTCTTGCAATTTGATATTTGGAAACGATTGCAAGACTGCGTTTGTATATACTTTGTCTCCAATTTTAACGGCAATTTGCGTGTTATTCATAAACAATTTATACAAGTAATCTTTTTTGGCTTCGCTTTCAAACTTTGTATTCCATTTAATTGTTGCAATATGGTTTGAGTAATCATCTTTGTGTGCATAAACGCCACCGTGCATATATGTTGTTGCCGTTGTTTTTCCAGTCTCCATAATTTCCACCGAACCCGGCTCAACTGGAAAAAATTCTTTACCAATGTATGAAGAGTCCGTCTCTTTGATTTTTATTGTGTTTGTTGACATAAAATTGTTAATTAAATTTCGTTTTCTGTATAATCGATTGTAGTATAGAAATTCACAAGTATTTCACGCAATTGCATTACTATTGCACCAATTACGCTTGAAGACCAAGCACCATTTTTAATGTCAAGGCTTGCACTTGCGGTAATACTATCAAAAATATCATCTAACGCACCTTGTCTTATCAGTGCATAGGGCTTAACCACTAAATCATTTACAAATCCGAAAAGTGCCGCACTAATTCCATCTTTTGTAACTTGTGCACTGCCTAACTGTGGAATGCCCGTTGTTACGGTTGTCTTCGCAAACTCTTTTTGCATATTTTCAAAAATGTATTCAGCACCAACCGATGTTGTTTTCACATTTTCAATGTATTTGAAAGCAAGGTCAGCATAACCAAGTGCCGTTGTTTTGTATGTTGTTACAACTTGCCTTACAAGAAGTGTATTGTCCGCACGGTTGTTTCTAAAAGTATTGTAGCAATATCTACGCAACAAAGCTTCTTCTTCGTCCGTGATGTCAAGAAGTGGCGAAACTGCTGGCAATATTGAGTTTGGAATAATCGTGTTGTGAACTGGGATTGCGTTGTATTCTGGCGAACCAACCGTAGAACCACTTGGAACGAAGTTAGTCAAACTTGAACCACTTGTCACGCACAACGAAAAAATTGTTGCAAAGATTGCTGGAATTGCGTCAACCGAAGTCGAGTGAACACTCCCTTTAAAATTACTATTGTCGATTAATTTCGTGTAGAACGGACAAATGGTTTGGTGGTTGTCGGCAACTGCCGTTGTTATGCTTGAAACGGCTGAAATTGTTCCAAAAAATAACATTGTGTCTTTGATTTTACCGTCAACATTCCAAGAAGCTTTTGCAAAAGCAGTTATCAAGTCCCTGTCCCAAGAGGCAGGATAAACGATGTTGTGCATTCTTATGTTTGCAA
>Ga0315909_10006748_pt1 | contig 12918 bp, 8 predicted proteins | sample LakEriMetagenome_11_FD_203527 | JGI IMG/M metagenome (GOLD analysis project Ga0315909, IMG submission 203527) | Freshwater fungal communities from buoy surface, Lake Erie, Ohio, United States - Buoy 2 MA125 | ecosystem: Environmental > Aquatic > Freshwater > Lake | place: USA: Lake Erie, Ohio...
TTGGCTGAACCAAAGCAAGAAGAATCAACAGAAATAGATATTTAATTCATTGAAAGCCTCCACAGAAATGTGGGGGCTTTTTTATTTTTTTAGCCTATTTTGCAAGGCAATCAATGGTGCATAGTGTCATGTGCTCCATGAGATTAAGCATACTGAAAAATGAAAATATTACATACCTCTGATTGGCATTTGGGAAGAACGCTCTACGCTAAGAAAGAGCGGGTTTTAGAACATAAGGCTTTTTTAGATTGGTTGGTTGATACTATAGAGCTGCATGGTGTTGACGTATTGCTAATTGCGGGTGATGTGTTTGATACGGCTTCACCTAGTAGTATATCGCAAAAATTGTATTATGATTTTTTGGTAAAAGTAAAAAGTACTTGTTGTAGAAACATTATTATAGTAGGTGGAAATCATGATTCACCTAGTTTTTTAAATGCGCCCAAACACATATTAGCCTCCTTAAATATAAGCATAGTAGGTTGTGCCACAGAAAATATTGCGGATGAACTTATCCTAATAAAAAATAAAGAGAATGAACCTGAATTGATTATTTGTGGTGTTCCATTTTTGAGAGAACGTGATATTAGCAGGTTTGCAGAGGGAGAAAGTTATTCAGACCGATCCAAAAGAATTAATGAAAATATTAAAAAACACTATACAGAAATTGGGCAATTGGCAGTAGCCAAAAGAGCTGAATTGGGCATAAATATTCCGATTATAGCCACAGGTCATTTATCTGTTATGGGCGGAAAACGAAACGAAGATGATGGGGTTAGAGAAGCATACATTGGAAATATTGAAGCCATTGGGAGTGATATTTTTCATGCGCAATTTGATTATGTAGCATTAGGACATTATCATATTGCTTCTTGTATTCAAGACCATATTAGGTATTGTGGCTCGCCCATTCCTATGGGATTTGGTGAAGCAACACAAACCAAATGCGTTTATTTGATAGATTTCACGATAACCAAACAGATTCACACGATACCCATACCTGTTTTTCAAAAACTAGAGACTATTATAGGTGATAAAGCATACATTGAACATAGGCTGAACCAACTTAAAGAAAGCAATGAATCTGTTTGGGTAGAAATTAACTATAAAAGCGATTTACTTTTTCCTAACCTATCTGTTTGGATAGCTGAGCAAACAAAGGATAGTCTGATAGAGGTATTAAAATTGCAAAATAAAAGGGGATTAACTGAGCTATTGTTCGCTCATGAAGACGCCGATTCATTGGATGAGCTCAACGAGTTTGAGGTATTTGAAAAATTACTACACAAAGAAGCATTTTCGGATGAGCAAATAGATTTACTTAAAGAAACCTATCAGGAGATTGTTTCCGAATTAAAAATAGGGGAGTAAAGTTGTATGAAGATTATATCCCTTCGGTTCAAAAATATAAATTCATTAGCTGGCGAAAATGAAATAGATTTCACCAATCCTGTATTTACGCAAGAGGGATTATTTGCTATAACAGGTAAAACGGGTGCGGGTAAAAGTTCTATTTTAGATGCCATTACACTGGCTTTGTATGGAAAAACTCCGCGCGTTGAAATTACTGGGAGCGATAACGCAGTAATTACGCGAGGTGAAAAAGATTGTTATGCCGAAATTATTTTTGAAGTAACTGGAAAAATTTGGAAATCGGCTTGGAAGCAAGAGCGAACACGCACCGGAACCTTAAAACCGGTGAACAGAAGTATTGCAGATGCTACAGATACTATAATAGCTGATCAAGTGCGTACTTGCGATCAGAAAATTGTTGAGATTATAGGTCTGAGCTTTGAGCAATTTACAAAAGTTATTATGTTGGCTCAGGGGAGTTTTGCCGCTTTTTTGCAGGCCAAACAAAATGAAAAAGGGGAGCTACTTGAACAAATTACAGGCACAGAAATTTATGCAGAAATATCTAAAAAAGTTTTTGAGAGAACCAAAACGGAGAAGGAAAAATTAGATAAAATACAGTTAGTTCTTTCTTCACACAAATTGCTGAGTGAGCAAGAAGTTGAACTACATAAGCAAGAAATTTCGTTATTAGAAGAAAATAAAAAGGGTGTAAATAAACAATTGCTACAAGTAGAATCAGCAATAAAACATTTGCAAGATGTTTCACAACTAAACAATCAAATGGCAGCCATTTCGCTGCTGATGCCTCAATTAGCCGAACAGGCTAGTATGGCCAAGATGGCTAGTGATAATGCTGAACGGGCTTATCATGAGGCTAAGCAATTCCAAGAAAAGCAAGCGCCATTATTTAAAAGGGTACGTGAAATTGATACAAAAATTTCAGAAAAAAATAAGCAGTTACAGCCTATTCATGAAGAAATTGAACAGCATAATAAAAAGATTGCAGAACTAACAAAGACGAAAGAAAAAGATCAAGATGCCTTACTTGAAGTAGCTAATTTATTGCAAGAAAAACAAGAATGGGCAAACAAAAATCGCAACTACGAATTGCTTGTGGGGCAATACGCAGCCTTAGAAGCAGAATATACAAGTTTGCAAACTTTCTTATTTGATTTAAATGCCTTAGGTATAAAAAATGCCGACTTACAAAAACATAGTGAAGCAAAAAAAGTATCGCTAGAACTTGCTACGAAACTAGTTGCAGAGACTGAGCAGGCTTTAGTTGGGAAAACGGACGCATTGCGCGCTAAAAAAGATCAATTGGCTGTCTTATTAAATGGATCAGATGTACATTCTTTGCAAACTAAGAAGGAAGAATTATTTGCGTTTGGACACCAATTAAAAACTTTGCAAGACCTCGAATTGGCTATGGCTAATTTGAACTTAGCTATCGTTGAATGGGGAAATAAATTGAATGTTTATGAGGAGCAAAATACAGCATTGCTTAAAGAAATTGAGGCGAACAAAAGTGCTTTAGCTGCTTTGGAAGTGCAAATTAATTTGCTAGATGAAAATATTGTACTTACTAAAACCATTCAAAGTTTAGAAGCACATCGACTGCATTTAATAGATGGTCTTGAATGTCCTTTATGCGGTTCATTGGAGCATCCTTTTGCCAAAGGAAATTTGCCTCAATTAGGAGAAAAGGAAAAAGAATTGGCAGTATTAAAAAGGCAATTGCAATCGCATGTGCTTTCGGTGCAACAAGCAGAAAAACAACTTGCAAAAATTGGATCAGACAGAGAGCACGCCGTACAAAATAAAGCCAAGGAGGAGTTGGTTTATGAAGAGACTATGCTTAAGCATGAGATGCTTTTAAGTGAAATTAACAAAGGTCAAGCTAATTTTTTATTGCCAGTGGGACCTCAACGTATGGAAGCACTTCAGGCTATTTTAGATGAAAAGCGGCAAGAAGGGAAAGTGCTTACCGACATGTTGAAAAAGGCTACAGATTGTGAGCAGCAATTGGTGCAGATACGTGATACTGAATTGGTGCATTTGCAACAAGAATTTGATGTAGTTAATAAGCAAAAAAATACAATTGAAACCGATTATAAATTAGCAGCGCAACAATGGCAAGAAAGCAAGAATGCCTTCCAAGCTTTGCATGATAAATATGAAGGTGCAAGGGTTATTTTTATAGAAAAGTTGAATGTTTTTGGGGTTGCTAATATTGAGGAATTAAAAACCTGTTTAGCTAATTGGAATGCCAATGTTAGTCGACTAGAAAATTTAGTAACCACCTCTGCTTCATTGGAGCAAAAAATAGCTATTGAGACAAAAGAATTGTCACATTTAGCCACTCTTATTAAAGAGAAGCAATTGGGTTTGGATAAAGTTAATTTAGCGCTGCAAGAATTATGGGCAGCGCGTAAAGATATTTTTGGTGAGACTTTAGTAGATGAAGCGGAAGAAAAAATTAAAAATCGCATAGCGCAATGTGAAACGGAAAAATTGTATGCTGAAAAAGTAACACTTGAGGCTCATACTGAGTTGGAAAGAAATAAAGCAATATTGGCTGAAAAGGAAATTGCATTGCAAACCTTGCAAGCCATGCAGCCTTCAGATAAATCATTGGAATTATTGCAAAATGAAGCCCTTTCATGTAGAGAATTACTTGATACTTATTCGCAGAAAATAGGGGCGCTAAAACAAATTTTAGAGGTAAATGAAGTACATGTAAAAAGTAGTGTACAGCAATTAAAAAATCGAGAAAAACAAGAAGCAATTTGGCATAAATGGGCAAGCTTAAACGAGTTAATTGGATCAAGCGATGGCAAAAAATACCGCAATTTTGCTCAGGCATTAACCTTTGAACATTTAATAGCTATTGCCAATAAGCAATTGCAAAAAATGTCGGATCGGTATTTGTTACACCGCAGTGGTGATATGGCTAATCCATTTGAATTATCTGTTATAGATAAGTATCAAGATAGTGAGATACGAACTGCTCAAAATCTGTCGGGGGGAGAGAAATTTATTGTTTCATTATCGCTTGCGTTGGGATTGGCAAATATGGCGAGTAAAAATATGCGCATAGACACTATGTTTATTGACGAAGGTTTTGGAACTTTAGATTCTGATTATTTAGATGTGGCCTTAAATGCCTTGGCGAACCTACAAAGTGAAGGGAAAATAATAGGTGTAATTTCACATCTGTCTGAGCTAAAGGAACGCATTGCTACCCACATTGAAGTTGTGCCGAGCGGCAATGGTTATTCAAAAATTAATATTACAAATGCCTCTTAATTTGAAAATACCGATAAGAAAATAGTATCAAATTGGAGAAAAAACCGCTATTTTTGCAGCAAATTTTACATTATGAAAACAGTTGATTCTATAGATTTTAAAGGTAAAAAAGCCTTAGTGCGTGTAGATTTTAATGTGCCCTTAGATAAAAAAACGTTAGCAGTAACTGATGATGCACGTATACGCGCTACCGTGCCAACCTTACAAAAAATATTGAATGATGGTGGGTCGTGCATTTTAATGAGTCATTTAGGTAGACCTTTAAAAAAATTAAAAGAAGATGGAACGGTTGATTTTGAAAAACACACCTTAAAAAATACCTTATCAACGGTAAGTAGATTATTGGGTGTTGAAGTAAAATTTGCTAATGATTGTGTTGGAGAAGATGCCTACCGATTAGCTTCAGAATTGCAATCTGGCGAAGTATTATTGTTAGAGAATTTAAGATATTACAAAGAAGAAGAAAAGGGAGATTTAGCTTTCGCAGAGAAATTAGCTAAATTAGGGGATGTATATGTAAATGATGCTTTTGGAACTGCGCACAGAGCGCATGCTTCAACAGCTATTATAGCTCAGTTTTTCCCAGATGCAAAGTGTTTTGGTTATGTGATGGCCAAAGAAGTTGCCAATGCAGAAAAAGTAATTAAACACGCTGAGCGGCCGTTTACAGCGATTACAGGAGGTGCTAAGGTTTCAGATAAATTATTAATTTTAGAAAACTTAATAGAAAAGGTTGATAATTTAATTATTGGAGGTGGAATGGCTTATACCTTTCTAAAGGCGCAAGGATTTGAGATTGGTTCAAGTTTATGTGAAGATGATCGATTAGATTTATGTTTACAATTAATACAAAAGGCAAAAGATAGAGGTGTTCAATTATTGTTACCAGAAGATTCAATTGTAGCCGATGCTTTTAGCAATGAGGCAAATTGTAAACCATGTGATAATAAACATATTGAAAAGGGTTGGATGGGCCTAGATATTGGTCCGAAAGCCGCCTCAAAATTTGCATCGGTTATAGAAGCATCAAACACTATTTTGTGGAACGGACCAATGGGCGTTTTTGAAATGAGTAATTTTGAGAACGGAACCAAAACAGCTGCAATTGCAGTAGCCAAAGCTACTCAGATGGGTGCATTTAGTTTAATTGGTGGAGGCGATAGTGCTGCTGCTGTGGCTAAGTTTGGCTTTGAGGATCAGGTGAGTTACGTGAGCACAGGTGGTGGCGCTTTATTAGAATATTTTGAAGGCAAAGAATTGCCTGGAATAGCAGCTATTAACCAATAGGTAATAGTCTGATGCTATTGTTTTTTAAAAAGTACTATTTAGCACTTTTGTGGGCACTTATTTCATTGGTGGCTTGCGGTATCAATGGTCAAAGTTTACCCAAACTAACCTTTACGCTTATTGGCATAGATAAACTAGCCCATTTTATGCTATTTGGTATGCAATCCTTTCTGCTTATTTATGCGCATCAAAAGGGTCGTGCTAACTTAGATTGGATTCATGTGCATGTTGCTGTTGCAATTGGAATAGCTTACGGCGTTTTTATAGAATTTTTACAATACGCCGTTTTTATAAACCGCAGCTATGATTATGCTGATATGGTAGCTGATGCGATTGGATCCCTCAGTTGCTATATCATTGTAAAGATATTGTATTAGTACTAAAACAAGGTGTTTTTGGGAGAATCATCCTTGATTTTCTTTGCCTTCTTTTGCTGGTAGATACTATTAATTTTTTCAGAGAGTTCTGAAGGTTTAAATGGTTTACTTATATAGTCATTCATACCCGATGCAATTACATTTTCGCGCGCATCGGAATTAACATTAGCAGAAATGGCAAAAATTGGAGTAGATATTCCCGCTTTGCGCATAATAGAAGCAGATTCAAAGCCATCCATTTCTGGCATTTGTAGATCCATCAAAATAAGGTCATATTTTTTCCGCTTTACCCACACTAAGGCATCTTTTCCATTCACTGCTGCATCAACCTGAATATTCCATCTATTGAGTAGTTGTTTGGCAACCATAACATTTACTTGATTGTCTTCTACTAGCAATACATTTAATCCTGAAAAATCAATATTTTCTGGTAATCTAGCACTTTTAATTTCCTCGGTATTGGTATTTGCAATGGCAAGTTTTAAGGTAAAACTAAATTTTGTGCCTTTACCCTTATCACTTTCAACAATTAAATTTCCGCCCATGATATCCACTAGTTTTTTGCAAATGGCTAATCCTAAACCAGTACCACCATATTTTCTAGTTGTATCTGTATATGCCTGCGTAAAATGCTCGAAAAGTTGAGGTAGATATTCCTGTTCAATCCCAATTCCGGTATCCCAAACTTCAAATGAGATACTTGCTATATTGTTTTTTGATTCAATAAATTTTGCCATTAAACCTACTTCACCTTTTTCAGTAAACTTAATTCCATTAGAAAGTAAATTATTAATTATCTGACTGATTCGCACTGAATCCCCCAATAAAAATGCTGGTATATCTTTACTAGCCATTAATTGCAGAGACAAACCTTTTTCTTTGGCTGAATTTAAAAAGGATTTAGTGGTATTCTGAAGTATTTCTATTAGGTTAAATGGACGTACTTCTAGATCCATTTTGCCTGCGTCTATCTTACTAAAGTCTAAGATGTCATTGAGCATATAAAGCAGGTTATCTGCAGAATATTTGAGGGCATTTAAATTTTCTATTTGTTTCGGATTTGGTTGATCCATCAACAATAAATTGATAAAACCAATAACACCATTTAGTGGTGTTCTTATCTCATGACTCATGGTAGATAAGAATAAGCTTTTTGCATGAGAGGCCTCCTCTGCTTTTTGCAAGGCATGTTTGTATTCCTCCTCAAGTCTTTTTCTATAATCTATGTTGCTAAACGTACCAATTACGCGCGTAGGATTGCCTTCTGCATCTGTTTCTGCAACTTTACCTCTATCTAAAACCCAAAAATAGCTTCCATCCATTTTACGCAATCGATATTCACACTCGTAAAAATGGGAGAGCCCTTCTAAATGATCTACAAAGAGATTCCAAGCCTTGGGTAAATCTTCTGGGTGAACCAGATCTTCCCACGATTCTTCCAATTGTTGGTATGCTTTATATCCGAGCATTTCACTAAAAACCGGACTAAAAAAGGTTTCATTATTAACCAAGTCTACATCCCAAACAGCATCTCGACTTCCAGAAAGGGCATAATTCCATCTTTTTTCTGCCACAGCAAGTTCCTCTTGCGCATTAACCGAATCGGTTATGTTTTCTAGAATACCAAAAATGGATTCTACTTCGCCGTTTGCATCAAGAAGTGGGATTTTAATGGTTCGAGCAAAAATTTGTTTACCCTCTGCTTGTATGCATAGTTTTTGAATTAAAATTGGTTCTTTATCTCTCAGAATAAGCTGGTCGGTAGCTAAGTAATGTAAAATTTCACCCGCATTTTTGAATACTTCTTCATCTGTTTTCCCAATTACTTCCTCTTCTTTTAAGTTAAATAAATTTTCTAATTCTTTATTCCATAAGGTATAGGTGAGTCCGTTTTTTACCTGTTTTACAAAAACGCCTATTGGTAAATGCGCAATTAGTTTGTTTAAAAATTCACTTTGTTGTAGTTGTGCTAACTCTGCTTCTTTTCTGAGCGAAATATCAGTTGATTTAATAATTACTCCATTAACGGTTTTATCCTTAAAAATCGGAGTAAAAAACAATTCAATTTTAATACACCCTCCCTCTGTATCGTAAGCTGTTTCGGTATTAAATGATTCACCACTTAAGGCTTTTTTGTACCAAGCATTCCATTGGTCATTTATAGTTATTTGTTCATTGGCATTAAGTATATTCATTCCCATGATAGCTTCTTTTTGCCAAATTGATTTAAACATATTAGCAAAATTCACATTGAATGAAACCAACTGTAAATGCTCGTTTACCATCCAAACCGCGTCATTGGTGTTTTCTATGAAGGCATTATTATTGGCTTGAGTTAATGCGATTTCAGCAGTAGCTTCTTTACCAAAATTTCCGAAAACTTGTATAATATAACCATTAATGAATACAGGAATTAAACACAACACATTAAGCCAAGAAATGCCCATGAACACACCCACAACGAGTAAAAATAGACTAATTGCTGTGTCTATAATCAATACCCATTTAATTATTTCCTTTTTTTTGTTCATGAAAGATTAAGAATCAACTCCTCAGACGCATTGGGAAATGCCCATTTCTTTGCTGCAATATAATGTAAGAATCCTTTTTCTGCCAATAATGGTGTATCAAAATTATTAAGATACAAAGCACCTGTACCTAATCCTTGCGGTAACTTATTGTTTTTAGTAGCAGTAAACTGAGCAATGGCATTTAAACCAATGTTTGATTCTAATGCAGAGGTAGTCCACCAGTGCATATTGTATTCATTTGCTTTTGCGATCCATGCCTCTGTTGCAGATAAGCCACCCAATAGTGTTGGTTTTAGAATAAGGTATTTGGCACCTATTTTGGGTAAAATTTTTTTGCCATCGGTAAGTGGATTTAAACCAATGAGTTCTTCATCTAGGGCAACAGGTATAGGAGACTTTGCACAAATTTCCTGCATTGCTTCAATCTGTTTTGGTGCAATTGGTTGTTCAATAGAATGGATGGTGAATTGGTTTAAGTCTTTCAATTTGATGACCGCTTCATCTGCAGCAAAAGCGCCGTTGGCATCTAGTCTTATTTCTACTTTATTGGCATCAAAAAGTTTTCTAAATTGTTCCAACATCTTGCATTCTTCATCATGTTGATAGGCGCCAATTTTAAATTTAATACAATCGTATCCTGCTTCAACTTTTTTAATGGCTTCCTGCAGCATATTTTCAGGGGTATTCATCCAAACTAGGCCATTCATGTATATGGGTTTTCCATTCAAAAATGGGCTAGCAAATAATTCCATTTTTCCGCCATTTGCGATATCACTTTTCAGTGTTTCAATTGCAAATTGAATAGCGGGTAACTTTTCTAGATCTAGTTCCCTTGGGTCTGTTCCCTGGTTAAGTTGATTAACTATATCTATTAATTTTGATTCGAAGTTGGGTTCGGCATCTATACTTAAACCCTTTAATGGGGAAGCTTCTCCCCATCCAATTAAACCATTTATTGTACTTCCTTTCAGAATATAGGCATCATGTGTTTGAAGTGAGCCTCTGCTTGTTTTTGCATCAAATGAAAATTGTAAAGTCCTTTTATAAACTTGATAGCTTATTGGTTTCATAGCGCCAAAAATAAAATAAAACTCAATAACAGCGTACTTAAAGACAACCACTTGAGTAATGGATCAAAATCTAATTCTTCCTTAGCCTTTATTGCCATGAATAGGTTTAGTCCAATGATGGTTGAAAATACCGGAATAACCCATGCTGTTAACTTCAATTGATAAGCAACTAAGATAAAGCTGATCAGGGCAAGAATTAATAACGTATTGTGGTAAATTTTTGCGTTAATTAATCCAATTCTAACTGGAATGCTTTTTTTGCCTGCAACACTATCTGAGCTAATATCGCGCATGTTGTTTAAGTTTAAGACACCAACAGAAAGTAAGCCATAGGCTACAGCCAGTTCAAAGGAAATAACATTTATTTGTGCAGTTTGCAAATATTGCGTTCCGAGCACAGCCACAACCCCAAAGAAAATAAAAACACTTATATCTCCGAGTCCGGCATATCCATATGGTCTTTTCCCATTTGTGTATGCAATTGCAGCTATTATAGCAATAATTCCAATTCCTAGTAGCGCCAGGAAAGCCGCTAATCCAATAATGGGTTTGGCCAAGTAGAGTAAGAACAAACCAGAAATAAGCGCCAAGCCAGCAAAAAGAAGCATTGCCATTTTCATTTGCTCGGCACTAATAAATCCTGCTTGAACCGACCTGCTTGGGCCTTTTCTCTGCTTATTGTCGGCTCCGTGCACACTGTCTCCATAATCGTTGGCAAAGTTTGATAGTATTTGCAGGAATAATGCCGTTAAGAAAGTAAAGATACTAATCAACGGATCTATTTTTTGTACGGTTTGAACCGAGAGTATACCTGCCCAAATGCATGATAAAGAGAGAAATAATGTGCGTAAACGCGCTGCTTTAATCCAATAAGAAATTTTCATTATGTTTGCCTCATGAGTCAGCAAATTAAATACATTCGATTCTTGCTGAAGTATCCTGTTTATAAAATCTTTAAACAAAGGAACAAATATATTAGTAATCAAAGCTTTTTAATTATTGCTAGCATCCTTGTGGCCATTGTTGTGGCTTTTGCAGCGATTATTTTAAAGGCAGGCATTCATTGGCTAGAATCTGTATTGGTAAATAAGCGCTTTTTAGAGCTTCGCTATCAATATCTTGTTTACCCGGTAATTGGCATTGTATTGTCTTTGGTTTTTGTGCGGTATGTTTTTGGATTGAAACATTTTGAAAAAGGATTGGCTAGCATTATTTACCGAATTAATTATAAAAAGGGTAATATAGCCGAGCATCACACCTATGCGCATATGGTTAGCAGTGCCTTTACTGTAAGTTTAGGCGGATCTGTTGGGGTTGAAGCGCCTATTGCTATTACCGGTTCAGCCATTGGTTCAAACTTAGCTAAGCGTTTATTTTTAAGCGATAGTGATAGAAATCTTCTCCTGGCTTGTGGGGCTTCGGCAGGCATTTCTGCTATTTTTAATACACCCATTGGCGGAGTAATTTTTGCATTAGAAGTATTGTTGAGGCGGGTAAATATTTCTGCATTTGTACCATTATTGATTGCCTCGGCAACGGCAGCTGTTATTAGCAATATTTTTTATCAGGGGCAATTAATAGTGTTTACTGCTAAGCCATGGGAGCCTGCCTCTGTACCTTTTTATGCTTTATTTGCGGTGGTTTGTGGACTCATCTCTGTATACACCATATGGGTGATATATGGCATAGAAAATAAATTTAACAATCGGCATCAAAAGTTTTTAATTGCCATATTTCAAGGATTTATTGTGGGTGGGTTAATTCTGTTTTCCCCCTTATTGTATGGTGAGGGATATTTTGTAATCAATCAAATTTTAAATGGAACCTTCGATGGATTCATGAAAGATATTGCATTGCAAAGTAGTTTTGGCTACAATATGGTTTTCTTATCTTTTGTATGTATTACATTGCTGCTTAAACCAATTGCAGCTGCATTAACTGTAAGTTCTGGTGGTAATGGAGGAATATTTGCACCTTCTTTATTTATTGGAGCCCTGTTGGGATTATTTTTTTCGCGCTTGGTAAACCTTTCGGGCTTAGCAGAACTCAACGAATTGAATTTTGTAGTAATAGGTATGGCTGGTATTTTGAGTGGTGTTTTAAGTGCGCCATTAACCGGTATATTTATGATAGCAGAGGCTGCAGGCGGGTATACCTTATTTGTACCCTTAATGATTGTATCTGCAGGGAGTTTTTTTGTTACCAGACTTATCGAACCAAATAGCATTTACACCAAAAAATTGGCCAGTAATGGTTTATTGCAAAAGGCTCCTGAACTAGAGGTGTTGAATGAGCTTTCTGTTCGATCTATTATGGAGACAGACTTTCCTAGCTTTAGGCCAGATGATTCTTTGCGTAAGGTTACGGAGGTAGTTTCTGGAACCAGAAGAAATGTGTTTCCGGTGGTAAAACGAAATGGAAATTTTATTGGATTACTTACTATGGGTCACTTGCGTGCATATATTTTTAAGCAAGATTTATATGATAAGGTTAAAGTTTCAGAAATATTGGTTCAGGATATTATTACTGCCGATATTAATGATACATTGTCTGATTTAATGCATCAATATGAAGAATATCCGGAGGTATTTTATATACCTGTGCTTGATAAAGAGAAATATTTAGGATTTATCTCCAAAAGCACTTTTTTGAATAAATACAAGGAGTTGATGAAAGAATGGAGCGAGAAACAACCTATTTAAGGATTAGGTTATTCGAACAGTAGTTTTAATGTGCCTGTTTTTAATGGCAAGAATTTTTTGATTGTTTGTAGACGTTTAGGAGTTCTTAATCATTTAAAATCATAGAAATATTCAGGAAAAATTCAACAATTGTCCATTTACGTTTGATTAATTGAGATTAAAAATATGTTTTATGGCTAAAAAATTTAATTTTGTGCCACAAATAAACAACATGAAGCAGATAATTGATACAATTAAATCAGAACTGAGCCAAGGCGCGATGGATGCAGACAAAGTAATTAGCCAA
>Ga0315909_10006750_pt1 | contig 12917 bp, 10 predicted proteins | sample LakEriMetagenome_11_FD_203527 | JGI IMG/M metagenome (GOLD analysis project Ga0315909, IMG submission 203527) | Freshwater fungal communities from buoy surface, Lake Erie, Ohio, United States - Buoy 2 MA125 | ecosystem: Environmental > Aquatic > Freshwater > Lake | place: USA: Lake Erie, Ohio...
CGCCAAGAGAACGAACTGGGCCTGAACTTTGAATCACTGGCTGTGGATGACAGGAAGTCTGCCCGTGAAATGCAGGCCACCACCCGCTCCATCGTGCCTCCTGTGCTGGCGGCTATCGTCACGCTGGGGTTCTTCGGCATCATGGTGATGATGCTGCTGGGCAAGGTGGACTCCAACAACCCGGCCATCCTGATGATGCTGGGCTCCCTCGGGACCGCATGGACCGGGATCATTGCCTATTACTTTGGTTCTAGCGCAGGCTCGCAGGCCAAGACCGACCTCCTCTCTAAAGCACCCGCAATCAAATGACCATCCTCGCCCTGACTGAGACCCTGACCAAACTCAAGATCGACCCCTCGTGGGCCGAGCCTCTGGCGGAGGTCTTTCACCGCTACGAGATCAACACCCCTGAGCGGCAGGCTGCGTTCATCGGCCAGTGCGCCCATGAGAGCATGAACTTCAAGACGCTGGAAGAGAACCTGAACTACAGCGCCGAGGCCCTGATGAAGACTTGGCCGAGCCGCTTCCCGACGATGGAGATTGCCAAACAGTACGCCCGCAACCCCGAGAAGATTGCAAACAAGGTCTACGGCGGGCGCATGGGCAACGGCACCGAAGAGACCGGGGACGGCTGGCTGTACCACGGGCGCGGGCTGATCCAGCTCACCGGCAAGGACAACTACACGCTGGCCGGGGACGCTTTAAACATGGATTTCATCCATTCCCCGGACTATGTTCTGGTCCCCAAATACGCAGCTTTGACCGCCGGGTGGTATTGGAACAAGCGGCAGCTTAATAAAGAGGCTGATGCTAAAGACTACACGGGCATGACAAAAAAGATCAACGGCGGTACCATTGGGCTGGACGACCGGATTGCGCATATTAAACACGCGCAAGAGGTCTTGACCGCTTAACTAGTGGCAGCCTTACGTTGCTCCCACCGCCGTCGCATGCTCGCCGCAATTTTTTCTCGGACTTCAGGGCTGCGCAGTGCGGCCACTCGTTTTTTATGTATTTCAGGGTCGGCGTTTAAATGCACATGGCTCACGCGCATGGGGTTGTCCGGGGCCATTAATCGCGCACGCGCAGCCGCCTTGAATTCTTCAGTGTGTTTTTTCTTGCCTTTGCGGCTTGCGGTTTGCCGCGCTCTGTATTCGGGGTCTTGCCACTTCGCCAAAAGTTTTTCACGCACCTCTGGGCGTTTTGAGGGATTGTTTTCCCCGCAAAGTTTTGCTTGGACGTCTGGCGCTTTCATGCGAGCCGCAGCTTTTGCCCGAGTTTCAGGGTTGTGCATCGGGTTGTTTTTGCGCAGACGTTCGCTTGTAGCAGCCTTCCCTTCAGCGGTCATTCCTTTGCTGCCGTCTCCTCCCGGCTTAAGGTTGGTAAGCGGCCCTGTTCCAAGCTGGATTCTTCCGTACTTCTGGATTAAACTCCGCTCAAGCGCCTGCGCGGCCTCGGGGGTTTCTGTTTGGTGGACTTCAACAACCACATTGATTGCGCCAATGGTTGCTAAAGTTTGCTTGCACAACCACCCCCGCCCGCCAGAATTTAGCGGATTCGTCCGGTGCAATGTCTTTGACATGCCGACATAAAAAGGGGAGTCGTTATGCTTCCATACGTAGACAAACACGGTAGTCTCCTTGTTGAGGCCAAAGCAGGAGCATAACGTGCCTTTACAAAAATTGCAACTCAAACCCGGCGTGAACCGGGAATCAACGACGCTTGCCAACGAAGGCACTTGGTTTGAGATGGACAAGGTGCGCTTCCGCTCGGGCTATCCCGAGAAGCTCGGTGGCTGGGCCCGTGATACTGGCACTCAGGAAACCGGCCTTGCACCGCCAACGGGTTCTTTTTGGGGTGTGTGCCGTGCGTTGTGGAACTGGGTGACTCTTGCAAGCTACAACCTGATGGGGTTGGGCACCAATCTCAAATACTACATTCAACAATCTGCGGGGGGTGAGTTCTATGACGTTACCCCGATCCGCGATACCAACGTCGTTGCGGCCAACGCCTTCACCACGACCAACGGCTCCACCACAGTTATTGTGAACGATCCGGGCTACGGCGCGGGCAACGGCGACTTTGTGACGATCTCCGGTGTTGGCGGTGCCGTCAACGGCATTCCTGCATCTGCGCTAAATAAAGAGTTCCGCGTCACCTACATCGACTCTTCCACCTACAGCATTGTTGTTGCTTCTCCTGCCACATCGTCGGGCACTACAGGCGCAGCCACGTTTGCGTATCAAATCGGAATTGGACAAGAGATTTTCACCACCCTCACTGGTTGGGGCGCTGGCGGTTATGGCGGCACGGTAACAATTACGGCAACCACGACTCTCAATGGTGCGCTCAATGACAGCGCAACAACCATCACGGTGGTGTCTACGACGGGCTTTGCCGCGTCCGGCGCAATCGGTATCGGCGGTGAATACATCACCTATTCCGGGGTCACGGCAACGACTTTCACTGGCTGCACCCGTGGGGTTGGCAGCACGGCTGTTGCACACAACTCTGGCGACGTTGTCAATCAATATGGCAACGCAACGGGCTGGGGGCAGTCTGCGACTTCGGGTGTAACCGTACAGCTTCGTCTGTGGAGCCAGACAAACTTTGGTGAAGACTTGGTTATCAACCCGCGTGGCGGAGCGCTGTATCTGTGGAAGGTAAACGCCAACCCCCTGATTTACGACCGGGCGGTGCTGTTGTCCGCGACAAGTCCCGCTCCCTACACGACCGACTCCGGCTGTCCCACGATCTCCAACTCAGTTACGGTGTCCGATGCCTCGCGGTTTGTGATTTCGTTTGGCTGTAACGACTATGGCTCTGCCATCCTTGACCCGCTGCTGGTCCGCTGGTCCGATCAAGAAGACTACGCAACGTGGACTCCCGCTGCGACCAATCAGGCTGGCAGCTATCGCTTGTCCACCGGGTCCACCATCGTTGCTCACCAACAAACTCGTCAGGAGATTTTGGTCTGGACGGACGCGGCCATTTACTCCATGCAGTACCTTGGCGCTCCGTTTGTGTGGGGCTTTCAGATTCTTGGCAGCAACATCTCTATCGCCGGTCCTAACGCCACCGCCACCGCAGCCAACATCACCTATTGGATGGGGTTGGACAAGTTCTACATGTACTCGGGCCGCGTGGAGACCCTGTACTGCCCCCTGCGCCAATACATCTTTGGTGACATCAACCTGCTGCAACAGTATCAATTCGTTGCCGGGACAAACGAAGCCTACAACGAAATCTGGTGGTTCTACTGTTCGGCCAACTCGACCGTCATCGACCGCTACGTCATCTACAACCACCTTGAGCGCATCTGGAGCTACGGCAATTTGGGCCGCACCGCGTGGCTGGATACCCCGCTGCGCGATTTCCCGTCGGCTACCACCTACGGCAACCAACTGGTCTACCACGAGAGTGGCGTGGACGACGGCACGACCAACCCGCCTAGCCCGATCAGCGCGTACATCCAGTCCGCCGACTTCAACATCGGTGACGGGCACAACTACGGCTTTGCGTGGCGAATGATTCCGGACATCACGTTTGACGGCTCCTACGTCAACAACCCGCAGGTCACGTTTACTCTGCGCCCGCGCCAGAACCCCGGTGCCAACTACAGCACGGCTGACACCCCAACGGTGACCAGCACGCAGAACTATCAAGCCCAGCGCAACTACACAGTGCAGCAGTTCACCGAGATCGTCTACACGCGCATCCGAGGCCGACAGATGGCGTTCAAAGTGAGTTCCGACGGGCTGGGTGTGAACTGGCAGTTGGGTGTTCCGGCAATTGATATCCGCCCGGATGGCCGGAGGTAATGTTGTATGGATAAAAGATACAAAGTTCAGGGCGCGTATTTCGTGCCCAACACGCCTCAGTACGAAGCCTTTGCCAAGTCGGTGGCTAAGAACCCCAAATCATGGGTCGCTGCCGGTGGGGTGTATCTTCCTGCCGAAAAAGAAGTAGCAGAACAGAATTACATCCGTGCCCGCCGTGCTAACCCCTTGAACAAATTTGGGGCAAAAGACCGGATGGAGACCCAAGACTACGGGTACGACCGCGAGACGATGGCAAACCTTCTTGGAGCCTACAAGAGGGCCGCAGAAAAACATGGCGTGCAGATGATGCACCCGGATGACCTGACCAACCTAGCTTTGGTCGAAGGCCGGTCGAACTTTGGCTACAACGAGTACAACGTCAACAACCGCCGCGCAGCCAAGATTGCGCAAGACTTGGTGGCTCAAGGTATCGACCCCTACGCCGCAGGCTTTCCCGCTGCAATCGTGGACAAACAGATGCAAGCTAAACGTCTGAATGTCCCGTTCTATCAGGTCTGGAATGGTGCGGGCCCCCAGGCCAGAGAGTACGCCAAGAAGATTGAAGAGCACCGCTACGCCGTTGAAGACCCGCGCAACAAAGATTTGCGGGACTTTATCCGCCAAACGATTGGATATAAGGAACCTGCCGCTCAAGTGGCTATGGCCGAGCCTGAATTTAATCGTGGCGGTTCTGTCAGGATGCCAGACACTTACAGCGCTGGAAGCTGGAAGTTGATTTAACGGAAGACGTTGATGACTTTGATCGTCACCTCTGAGTTTGAACTTAACCGGGTGGTCGCCCCGCGCCTGCCCACTGCTCCGCCGGACTACGAGAAGCGCTATCACGATCAGTTCGCTGACGTTCTGCGTCTGTACTTCAACCGGCTGGACAACATTCTGGGGCAACTGGTAGCTTCTATGGAAACAATCCCCGTATCAATCGGCGGCACCAATACGGACGCCTTTGGGCGACTGCGGGTCAGCCAGCCCTACACCCTCTTTGACAGCCAGAACCGCTACGCTGCGGACAACCAGTTTGACGTCGCAACGACCGGGACGGGCACAACTACGTTCCTCTCCAACGAGGCGGCGGTCAAAATGGAAGTCACCGGGGCGGGCGTGGGCACCGTAACCCGACAGTCCTTCCGTTCGTTTCCGTACCAACCGGGCAAGGGCTTGCTGGTGCTGGCAACCTTTGTCATGGACAGCAGCCAGAGCCTGAACCTGACCCAACGGGTGGGCTACTACAACGACAGCAACGGCGTGTTCTTCCAGCGCGTGGACGGGACGTATTCTTTCGTGCTACGTTCTAGCTCAATCCCCACTCCGGGCACGCCCAGCGATGTCCGCACGGTGAATCAGTCCTCATGGAACGGCGACAAGCTGGACGGCACCGGAGCTTCTGGGCTGACGCTGGACCCCTCCAAGGCGCAGATTCTGTGGATGGACTTTGAGTGGCTAGGCGTTGGGAATGTGCGCTGCGGCTTCATCATCAACGGGGAATACATCGTCTGCCACACCTTTGAGAACGCCAACGATATCACCAGCGTATACATGACGACGGCTATTCTGCCAGTTCGTTACGAAATTAACACTACAACTTCGGCAGTGGCAGCGTCCATGAAGGCGATCTGCTGCTCAGTTGTATCTGAAGGTGGCTTTGAGCAGACTTCCATCGACCATGTGGCGCGGCGCACCACGATCTTGGGCACGATTGGGACGACGTTCTTGCCGCTGGTGTCGATCCGGCTAGCTTCCGGGCGCACGGGCGCGGTGGTATTGCCTAACCGGGTTCAGGTTTTGCCGACCACCAGCCAGAACTACGAGGTTGTTTTAATTAAAAACCCGACGTTAACTGGGGCAACTTGGGCGGCTACGGTGCCGTCCGACTCCAACGTAGAGTTTGACGTAGCGGCCACCGCCACAACGGGCGGGACGATTGTTCAGTCGGATTATCTTGCGTCCAACACCGCCGGGGGCACCGGGAGCACTAGCTTTGCCAACGCCTACAACTTTGACCTCCAGCTTGGTGCGTCGATTGCCGGGGTCAGCGATATTTACACGGTGGCAGTCCGCACGGTTTCCGGGGCAACAACCGGCGATGCTCTTGGGTCGCTGTCTTTCTTTGACCTGACGCAGTAGAGGCGAGCATGGCAAATAAATATTTTCGAAAAGTCCTCATCCCCTCGGCCGCCACGGAGACGACCATCTACACCGTGCCCGCTGCCAATTCGGCGGTGGTGCGGTCTTTACGGGTCACGAACAACGGATCAGGGACCGCGCAGATCACCGTCACCCACACGGGCACTGGCACCACCTATTACCTGCAAAAGGACCGGGCGCTAAACGTCAACGGGACTTTTGACGTTTTCAGCGGCATCCCCTGCATCCTGGAGGGCGCGGACAACCTGCGGGTGACGTCCAGCGTGGCGGGGGTGAATTTTTACCTGTCCTACCTCGAAATGGACCGGGCATGAACAGTGGACAAAACTTAACTGTTTGCGGGATAATTTGGCCTTATATCGCGTCCTTTCCCGGCGCGCAGCCCCTAGTGGAGCTACAGGCCAAAATCGGAAAGGACTATCATGGCGACTGAAGGCATCATGGCCCTGCCCCAAGGCACGGGCATGCCGGGCGAAGAGCCCCAAAATCAACCCCTTGCGGTTACCAGCGCGGACTCTTACGACGCCGCTCAAACTGCCCTTGGGATGGTCAATCCTGGCGACCAGGAAGCGGCAAAGCAGGCCGTTCAAGAAGCCATTGGCGACCTTCAGCTCACGCCGGATCAGCTGAGCATCCTCATCCAGATTTTTGAATACGTCAGCCAAAACCCTGGCGAGTACAAAAACCTGGTGCAGCAGATGATCGAAGCCGGGGCCGTGGAGCCCGGCGACTTCCCCGAGGAATACGACGCAGAGTTCATCGGCATGGTGCTGGTGGTGCTCAACGAAATGCAGATGATGCAGGGCCAGGGCGCGCAAGAACCTGTGGACCTGTCTCCGGTGATCGAAGGCCTGCAGCCCATGGGCATGGCCCAAGGCGGCCTGGCCGATGTGGCTTCCTATCTGGCCAGCAAAGGCCGGGGCGGCGACTCCATCTTGGCGCACATCACCCCTGAAGAGGCGGCAATGCTCAAGCGCCGGGGCGGCGCAGGCACCATCAACCCGATGACCGGCTTGCCTGAGTTCAAAGGCGGCCCGGTTGGCAAGATCGTCGGTGCCGTCAAGGGTGTCGTCAAGAGCGTCGTCAACGTCACCAAAAAGGCCCTCAAGAGCCCCGTTGGGCGCATCTTGGGCACCATTGCGCTGGCCACGGTCCTCGGACCAGCAGGCGTGGGCCTGTCATTGGGCAGCACTGCTGCAACAAGCGCGGCGATTAACTTTGGTCTGGCCAGTGCAGGCACGACCCTTTTGGGTGGCGGCTCTGTCAAGGAGGCGCTGATCTCTGGTGCCATGGGCTACTTTGGCGGGGGCGGCACGGCCTTTGGCGTCAACCCCATGTCGGCAATTGGTCAGTACCTGCCTGGCGCGGCCGGCAGTGCGCTGAACACGGGCCTGGCCTCTGGCGTGCTCGGCGCGGGCATCGGCAAGCTCAGCGGCATGAGCACCCAGGACGCGCTGAAGATGGGCCTGACCTCTGGTGCGACGGCAGCGGCCATGACGGGCCTGCGGGGCACTGGGCTGGACATGTCTCCGGAGCAGCGCGCTGCACGGGACGCGCAATTTAGGCAGAGCCTTACAGCGGCTGGAGGGGGTGCGCAGGGATCGGTGGCTCCTGGCGGCGTGGGCACTGCGGCTGATCTCTTGGCTGCCCCTGGCGGGTCGGTTCCTGCCGACTATCAAGCAGACTTTTATCGCAGCATCGGCATCGATCCGGCATCGGTTTCTGGGCCCAGTGCCTCTCCGATGACCAATGCGCAGATCGAACAGGGCATTTTGGGTCTTCCTGGCGGTCCTGCTGCTCCTACAGCTCCCGCCACTCCTGCAGGCTATCAGGACGAGTTCTACCGCAGCATTGGCATTGATCCTGCCTCCGTTTCTGGCCCGAGCGGAACTTCTCCGACCAACGTGCAGATTGAGCGCGACATGCTGGGCATGCGGGGCTTTGGCGACACCGCCAGCCAGCTTGTGCGCGATCCGATGAGCGTGGCCAAAGGCGTCTACAACGAATACCTCTCGCCCAGCCGTCCTGGCCTGCCCGCTGACGCGAGCTTTTTCCGCAAGTACGGGCCGCTGACCCTGGCCGGCACTGGGATCATGGCTGCCGCTGGCGGTATGAAAGGCAGCCCGTCTAACCCCAACCCTGCCTTCAACCGCGCCTACACGGGTCTGGACTACATGCGCGATAACCCGCAGATGTTCCAGGGGGGCCTGGACTTCAGCTACCAGCGCCCGACGACCCCTCCCAACCCGGTGGTGACGACGGACTTTTCGCGCACCATCCCCCTGGGCGCGCCGGGCCAGGTCGCCCCGATGGGCGTGACCATGTCCCCGGCAGGTGTGGCGCAGCCTTACAACGTCGCAGGCATGTACGGCATCCCGTTGATCTACGGGCAGGGCGCGCAGCCCATGCGCTTTGCCAAAGGCGGCGAGCTGAGCATGACCGAGTTCCCGCGCAAGACCGGTCCGATCAACGGCCCGGGCACTGGCACGTCGGACTCCATCCCGGCCATGCTGTCGGACGGGGAGTTTGTGTTTACAGCAAAGGCTGTCCGTAACGCCGGAAACGGCAGCCGCCGCAAAGGGGCCGCTCGCATGTACAAGCTGATGAAAAAGCTCGAAGGAGGCCCTGTAAAGGGATAAGCCATGGCAGACGAAACCGTCACTCAACAGATCGTCCGGGAAGCCCCGGAGATCGAAGCCTACAAGCTGCGTCTGTTACAGGAGGCACAGCGCCTGGCCTTCAACACGGGCGCTGCGCAACCGCTGTCCCAGCAACTGCCTGCCTACCAAGTGGCGGCCTTTACTGCACCGCAGCAAGCTGCCATGCAGGCCGCGCAGGACATGGGCGTGGGGACGTTCAGCCCGTACATGACGGCTGCCAGCCAGGCGCTTGGCTCGGCCTACAACACGACCGGGGAAGCAGCTGACATCCTGCGTGGCGCGGACACGCGTCAGCAGTTCATGGATGCCCAGCAGGCGCTGCAACAGGCCGGCCAGGCCACCGGCAACATCACCTCTGGCATCGGCCAGCTGGGCCAAGGCCTGGGCTATCTGGATGTAGCCGCGCAGCGCGCCGCAGCGTCTGATACTGCGGGCCAGTTTGGCGCAGCACGGCAGTTGATGGCCCCGGCTGTCGGCGCGGTGGAGACCGGCCTGGCCGGCGGGATCATGGGCCTGGCAGGAGCCACGCAGCGCTACAACCCCGCTGACGTCGGTGCGTTCACCAACCCCTACCAGCAGCTCGTCATTGACGAGGCCATGCGCCAGATCAACCGCCAGGGCGACATTGCGCGCCAGGGCCTGTCTGCACAAGCGGTTCGCTCCGGTGCCTTTGGTGGCACTCGCGAGGGCGTGCAGCGCGCAGAACTTGAGCGCGGCCTGATGGAGCAAAAGGCCAACACGGTGGCCAACCTCCTGTCCCAGGGCTACACCCAAGCGCAGGCCAACGCGCTGGCGTCCTTTGAGCAGCAGCAAGGCCGCCAGATGCAGGCCGCCCAGGGCATCGGGCAGCTGGGCCTACAGGCCGGGCAGCAGTTTGGCAACATCGCCTCGCAGCAGGGCGCGTTGGCCGGCCAAGAGGCGGCGATCGGCCAGAACATCTCCAACCTGCTCATGCAGCAGGCTCAGGCGCGCGGCCAAATGGCGCAGACCGCCGCTGGCATCTACGGTCAGCAAGGCCAGCAGCTGCAAAACCTCGGCATGGGCATCGGCCAGCTTGCCGGCCAGCAGTTTGGCATCGGCCAGCAGCAGGCACAGGGCCTTGGCGCGTTGGCCGGGCAGCTCGGCCAGCTTGGCGTGCAGCAAGGCGCGCTGGGCCAGACCGCTCAGGCGCTGCAGCAGGGCGACATCAACTTCCTGTACAACGTCGGCCAAGCCCAACAGGCCTTCAACCAGCAGGCGCTGGATGCGCAGCGCGCGTCGGAGATGCAGCGCATTTACGCGCCCTACCAGCAGGCCGCCTTCTTGTCCGACATCTACAAGGGCGCGCCGTCCTCGCAGATGTCTACGCAAGCGGTCAGCCAGCCCACTGCCAGCCCGTTCCAACAAGCGGTCGGTATTGGCCTGGGCGCACTCTCGACAGCAGCCGGTGCCAAGAAGGCAGGACTTTTCTAAGAGGTCGATATGATGAAAAAACGAGTGGACGACGACATCGAAAACGTCGGCATCATGCAGGGATTCATGCAGTCCATGGATGATGGCGAAGAGGGCAGCGACGACGACGAAGAGGGCATGAGCATGCCCGAGATGGAGCGCTCTCCCAAGTCCCCCGAAATCCTCATGAACAACCTGCGCGGGGATATGCGCTCCATTGACGCGCGCCGCGATGAGTTGGCCGACCTGGTGGGCTATCAGGCTGCAACCGAGACGCCCGAGCCGGTGCTGGCGATGCTGCAGCCCGTGCTGGCGCAGCAAGGCGGCCTGGCCGGGCTGCCCCAATCACAGCCCATGGCCCAAGGACCACAGCCCCCGATGATGCCCCCGCCTGGCGTGGGCGAGCCCATGGGTGGCCCGCTGCCCGCTGGCGGCATTGCCGACATGCTGGGCGCAATGGGGATGGGCGGTGGCGCACCTGGTGCGGCCCCTGCCGGGGCTATGCCACCTGGTGCTATGCCTCCTGGTGATATGCCGCCCGTGGCCATGGCACGCGGAGGGATCGTTCAGCGTTTTCAAGCAGGGTCCGGTGAGAGCGGCGTGACCCCTGTTGACGATGAAGAACCCGCTCCCGGCGCTGCCCCGTTGATGGTGTACTCGCCTGAGCTGGTCGATGCTGCCCGCAAGGCAAGCGCTGACCTGCTCAAACGCGCTCCTGCTGTCGTCCCGAATTTGGCAACCGCGACACAGGCCAGACTGCCTGAATATCAGAGACTCCTTGGTGCCAACAAGGGCCCGTCTGAGGCGCAGATGCTCTTCGAACTTGGACAACGGGCCTTTGGCTTTGCTGGCAACGTCGATGAGGGCGGTCGTCCGCTGCGCGGGGGCTTTTTCTCGCGTCTGGCAAGTGCGACCAAGACGCTGCCCACGGCGATTGGCCGCCAGGTTGAGGCTATGGACAAAATCGATCGTCAGATCAAACTGCTGGCTGTCCAGCAGGGCGAGAAGGACATCGACCAGGTGGTGGCACAAAACACCAAGCTGCTGGAGCAGAAGCGGGCGCTGTTCTCTGACGTCTTGAAGGCTGACGCACGCGTGCAGGCCGAGAAGATGAAGGGCCTTAGCGGAAGCATCTGGGGCAAGGGCGACTGGGAGTGGAGAATCGTCAACATGCCGGGGATGCTGGATCGGTACGCCGCCGGTCAGACGGATGACAAAGAGACGCGTCTAATTGATTCGGCGATTACGAAGTTCAAGACGCCGCGCTACGAGACACGTATTGATCCTGACAGCAAAATGCCGTATACGGTCCAGGTCCCCGCCACACTGCCGGGCTTTGTAACGGCAGCGGAGGCCGCTCGCAAGAAACTGGGGCTGCCAGTATCTGCTACGCCTGCGCTGGCTCCTGCGGGAACTGCGGTGGTTCCTGGAACGCCGCCTGGAACGCCGCCTGGAACGCCGCCTGGAACGCCCGCTGCTGCGCCAGGGGCCACGCCGCCTGGAGCGCCTGCTGCTGCCGCAGAGGCCGCGCCTGCTGCTCAAGGGTCGTCCCTGTGGCGAGACCGTTTTGATATTTCGGGCCCCGCATCCGCAGCGTTTGCTACTGTGTCCAAAATACCGGGTCTTGGAGACCCCATGGCCAACCTTACCCTGGCGCGTCAAAATGCAGAACTTAAAGCAGAGCGTTTGATTGAGGCGCTGCTTAAGAGTGCGCAAGGCAGCGTCCGAGAACAGGAACGGCTTGCAGGTGTCATTAATATCCGACCCTCTGCCTTTACTGATCCGGATGTCTATGGCACGCGCTTGATTGCTCTTGGAAGAACCCTGCAAGAGGGCATTCAAGAGCTGGATGCGCAAAGCCTTTCGGATGGCTTAGAGGGAAGACCAAAGTTGACCGCTGATCAGCGTACAGACGCCCGGCAACGGGCAATGAATTACCGTAAGATTTACGCGGAGTTGGGCCTCCCTCCGGCCGTTTATTCTGAAGCAGACATAAAAAGATATCCTCCTGGAACAGAGGTGCTTGTGAACGGTACTACTTTGAAGCGCATCAAGTCCTCCCAGTAATGGAGCACCACCATGGCAGATGAAAAAGATAAACCAGCCGCTGGAATGGATTCACTTCTGGAGGACGTGCCTACTCGATTTGAAGGGGGTCAGAGTGTTCTAGGCGTTCCGTTGCCGAAGGTTGTTACGGAGCCGTTTCGAGACGCACCTCCGATGCCTGCTGGGATGGATACATTGCTAGAGGACGCCCGCCCGACTCTCGGGCAACGGGCCACTGAGGTGGGCATCGGAACCGCCCAAGGTGCAGCGCGTGACACCCCTGTCGTGGCAGGCGCGCTCACTGGCTTTCGTCTGGGCATGCCCTTGGCCCTTGCCGCTACTCCGGCCATGGGTCCGTTTGCAGCAGTCATCCCGCTTGGGACCACCCTCTTGGGCGGCGGCGCAGGCTTCCTGTTTGGCCAGGAGCTGGATCGCTGGTTCCCGGCGGTCCCCCGCGAGGACCTGATCCCTTATCGCGAAGGCGGCAAGACCTTTGGCTCTTCCATTGCCACCGCACCTGCGGCGTTTGGCCTGCCGGTGATGAGCGGCAATCGCGTCTCGCGCTTTGTTTCCACCCTGGGCGAGGCTGCGCGCCGCAGCCCCGGCACCTTCATGGCCACCGAGGCCGTCACGGCCACTGGTATGGGCATTGCCGGGGGCGCGTCCGAGTCGTATTTCCCGGGCCAAACCGGAACCCGCCTGGCATCGGAGCTTGGCGCAGCAGTGCTCACCCCCTCTCGCCTGTTTCTGAGCGGCGTTGACCTGGCGACCCAGGGGGTTCAATCCATCAGAAGTG